>ERZ795043.326-NODE-326-length-47324-cov-36.553597_pt1 | contig 47324 bp, 47 predicted proteins | sample MGYA00375127_ERZ795043 | MGnify/ENA primary metagenome ERZ795043 (study PRJEB30172, sample SAMN05518447) | compost metagenome | isolation source: Feedstock adapted compost from Newby Island compost facility, Milpitas, CA | place: USA:Newby Island compost facility... | reverse complement strand
CAGCCCCCATTCCGGACTCTCACCGTATAGATGACGCCCATGCTGGGCGTACAATAGGAAAGCCCCGCAACCGGGCGGTTGCGGGGCTTTCTTACGCGCCTTATGGCGGGATTTTCGTCGGGGTCGCAAAAAGTGCATTTTTTGGACTTGCATTTTCGATTCCGTGCGGATATAATCATCTTTGTGACTTGAAGCAAGGGGCATTAGCTCAGCTGGGAGAGCGCTACACTGGCAGTGTAGAGGTCGGCGGTTCGAGCCCGCTATGCTCCACCATACATGACATTGAAACGGCAGCGATGCCGTTTTTTTGTTTTGAAGGGAATTCATCGGCCTTAACTTTGCTTGAAATCCCACCTTTGCTACCCCCGCGCTGAAATGATAACATCTTTAAAAACCGCGAAAAACCGCGCTGCCGGCTGCGGAAAACATTGGATGACCGAAGGAGGATGACCTTGCGGCTAAAGCTCGAACAGATTGAGAAGCGTTTTGATGCAAAGGAAGTGCTGCGGGGTGTCGAGTATACCTTTGAGCAGGGCAAAATTTACGGGCTGCTGGGGCGAAACGGCGCAGGAAAGACCACCTTGTTCAACTGTCTGAGCGGCGAGTTGAAAATGGACGGGGGATCAGCCATTTTGGAGGACAATGGGGTGACCCGGCCGCTGGCGGAAGAAGATGTGGGATATGTGTATTCCACGCCGATTTTGCCTGAGTTTCTGACGGGGTATGAGTTTTTGCATTTTTTTATCGATATCAACCGGGAACGGCTGAAGCCGGATGAAGTGCGGCCCATCGACGACTATTTCGATCTGATGAGCATGACGAAGGAAGATCGCCATCGTCTCATCAAAACTTATTCCCACGGCATGAAGAACAAGATGCAAATGCTTCTGTTCCTCATCACGAAGCCGCCTGTCATCCTGCTCGACGAACCGCTCACTTCCTTCGATGTCATCGTGGCGCTGGAGATGAAAAACTTGCTGCGCCAAATGAAAGCGGACCATATTCTCATTTTCTCCACGCATATTTTGCAGCTGGCCGCCGATCTATGCGATGAGCTCGTGGTGCTTCACAACGGCAAGCTGTCTTCCGTTTCATTGGATTTGCTGAAAAGTCCGGAAATGGAACAGTCCGTGATCCATTTGCTGAAAGATGAGAGCGATGATAAAAACCTTTAATACGATGATGGCCATCCAAACTTCCGTTTATGTCAATATGATTTTGTTCTACTTGCGCAAAGTGCCTCCTTTCCGACAACTGATCAAAGAGACCGTGTTCGCCAGGACGGGACTGAAGCGCAGGATCTCTCTCCTCTTGCGGCTTATTGTGCTGCTCGCGAATTTTGCGCTCAGCTTCGCATACGTGGGGATCGTGCTGTATATGCCGATCATCCAGTTTGGCCATGAACTTGCGGCGGATGAGCAGCTCAAGCAATTTGCGCATGAGTTTGCCGTCATCAGCTTCATTGTCGCCGGTGTCAGTTCGGCTGCCATTCTGGAGCCAAAACGTGGCAAGTATATCGCCGTCAAGCTGATGAGAATGTCCCCGGCAAGTTACATGAAGGCGACGCTTAGCCATAAATACGCGTTGTTTTTCATCCGCTTGCTTCCCGCTATGCTGTGGGTTGGCACGCTGCTTGGCGCATCACCTTGGACGATTGTGCTGCTGGTCTTGACGGCAACGATGAGCCGCGTGTTCTGGGAATATGTTCATTTGAAATGGTTTGAGAAGACGGGGGCTGTTCTGGTCAAGCAAGTAGGTCTTGTATGGGCAGTGATCATAATCGGTTATGTTGCCGCATACCTGCCGCTGTTCAGACCTGAGGTGCCGGCCTTCGGAGAGATCGTGCTCTTGTGGCCCTTGCAGTGCGTTCTGATTGCCGCAGGCTTCTTTGCAGCGGTGCACCTTGCCCGCTATTCCGGCTATCGGACGGTAGTTGACGCTGCGACGAAGCGGGATGATCCGTATCTGGACATGAGACGGGCGATGCAAAATGCGAATCAATCGAGCGTCAAAATGAATGTGAGCGATTATGAGCTGAACATGTCCGCTTCGGAAAAGCTGCGCTCAAGGTCCGGATACCGTTATCTCAACGACCTGTTTTTTGCCAGACATCGCAAACTGATCCGCCGGCTGCTGCACATCCGCTTGGCAGTGATTGGCGGACTGCTTGTGATCGGTCTTGCCGCAGTTTATTGGTTCGAGTCCGGGTTGTCCGGCGTGCTGCCGGGCTTGCTGGAGACCAGGCTGCCCCTTCTTGTGATTGCCATGCTGTATTTATCCACGGGGGAAAAAGTCACCAGGGCGATGTTTTACCATTGCGACATGAGCCTGCTCAGATACCGGTTTTATCGAAACGCCGCCTTCACCCATTTTCGCCTTCGGTTGGGACGGCTCATCGCTCAAAATGCGATCGTTGCCGCAGCGCTTGCAACCGTGTTGACGGTGGTGAGCGTGACAGCACATGATGGCGCATGGAACGGAAATATCATTTGGCTGTGGATCAGCGCCTTGGCGTTATCGGTGTTTTTTTCCGTCCACCATCTGTTTCTGTATTACTTGCTGCAGCCTTATACGACGGAACTGAACGTGAGAAATCCGATTTTCACCGTTGCCAATTCGATTCTCGGGGGCGTTAGCGGAATCTGTCTGTTTATACGGATTCCATCTTTCATCTTCACGGCCGTCGCTGTAGGATCGGCGCTTATCTATTTGCTGCTTGCCCTTGTGCTCGTGCGAAAATATGCAAGCCACACTTTCCGTGTGAAATAAAGCTGCTGGGACGCAAGACAGCGAGCCCGCCACCACTGATTCGGAACTATTGGCCTAGTAAATTTGGGCTGTGAAAGTAACTCCCGTGGGAGCACACCCGTCACTGCTTTCACCGACCCAATTCCAGGGACATGATACGCATATTGTTCATCACGGGGCATTAGCTCAGTTGGGAGAACGCTGCACTGGCAATGCAGTGGTCGGCGGTTCGGGCCCGCTATGCTCCGCCATACATGACATTGAAACGGCAGAAATGCCGTTTTTTTATTTTGCCCTAACGGACATATGAGACGCTTAGAGCCTCTTTTTGTGCCTTTTTAATTTTTAACGGACATGAGAAGCCCTTAGAGCGGATTTTTCCGTCAATTTCCCACTTTTTTGGTCTTTTAGGGTCTCCCATGTCCGTTAGAATTTTTAAACCGCCAATTCCGGCTTCTAAGCGTCCGCCATGTCCGTTAGATTTTTTCGGTGGCACGACCCTCCCCATCGCGTGAACGGTACAGGACCGCGCACAGGCCGGCGGCAATCACCAGATAGCAGGCGATCATGGCAATGATCCCCGCCCAGCCAAACGCGCTGTACAGAAAACCGCCGCCGGTGCCGCTCACGCTGGAGCCAACGTAATAGAAAAAGAGATACAGCGCGGATGCCTGCGCGCGCGCCTGCGGGCTGGCGATCAGGCCAACCCAGCTGGAAGCGATGGAATGGCCGCCGAAAAAACCGAAAGCAAACAGCGCCAGTCCGGTGATTTTCAGCCACAAACCGCCGCTCAGCGTAAGGAGAGTCCCGCCGGCCGTGACCGCCAGCGAGACGGCAAAAACGCCGCTTCTCCCCATGCGGTCCGAAAGCCTGCCCATCCAGGCGGAACTGAAAGTGCCGGTCAAATACACCAGATACAGGATGCCCAGCATGGACTGGCTCAAGTTATACGGCGGCGCGGTCAGTTCATAGCCGATGTAGTTGAACAGGGTGACAAACCCGCCCATCAGCAGGAAACCCAGCGCATACAGCGAAAGCAGCCGCCGGTCACGGCATTGCGAAAGGAGCGGCGGCAGCACGTTGCCGACCTCCAGCGGCCGCCGCACAAAATGCCGCGAAGCGGGAAGCATTAGCCAGAAGGCCACCGCCGCCGCCACGTTCAGGAACCCCAGCGCCGCCACCGCCACGCGCCAGTCAAACCAGTCCGTCAGAAAACCGACGACGATCCGCCCCGCCATCCCGCCGATGGTGGTTCCGCTGATATAGAGTCCCATCGCATAACCGAGGCTGGCGCGCTCGAACTCTTCCGCCAGATACGTCATGGCGATGGCAGGGAGCACCGCCAGCATCATGCCCTGCGCAACCCGCGCCGCCAGCAAAAACGAAAAGCTCGGGCTGAAGGCGATCAGCACGCACAGCACCGAGGCGGCCAGAAGCGTCAGCGCCATAAATGTTTTTCGGCCCCAATTGTCGGACAGCGCGCCGACGAACAGCATGGCGACGGCCATGCTCACCGTGGCGGCGGAAACGCTCAGCGACGCCGCGGCGGGGGCGGCCTGAAACGTGCGGGTAAGCTCCGGCATGAGCGGCTGCATGCAATACAGGAGGGCGAAGTTGCTGAACCCGCCCGCAAACAGCGCCATGCTCGCCCGCCAAAAATCCCGCGAGCCTTGCTGAATGTACATTAAACGAACAAACCTCTTTCTGACGAACGGGAAAATAATCCCGTTAATTTCCGCAATGCGGCCCAATGAAAAAATAAACCGGAAAATCTCCCTTTTATTTCGTCCATTTTCGCGAAAAACGGCTTTCAAACCAAAATAAACGGGAAGTTTTCCAGTTTATTTTAGCGAAAAGCCGGTTTCGCGAAAATAAGCGGGAGATTTTCCAGTTCATACAGAAACGATGCAAGGACTTTGAAACGGCTTGGAAAGGCCGTCAATCCATCAACGATTCAAACCCTTGCGCGCCCACATCCGCAGGCGGCCATTCGCACAGATCGAACGGGAAATCCGTCCCCTGGACCACCCGGTCCTCGCCCACCGTGCGGATCAAATGCTCCAGCGCGCTCTCGTTCCAGAGCACGGTGTCATACCAGAACCGCCGGGCGGCTTCCTGCGGGGACATGCTGAGGGAAGCGGACACCGCCGGCCAGCTTGTCCAGCCTTTGCCGATCCGTCCGATCTGGTAGGGCAGGTAGCCGCCGCCATGGGCGAGCAGGATCTTCACGTTCGGATATTTTTCCAGATACCCGTTCAGCATCAGCGCCGTGGCGCACACGGTCGTTTCCCACGGCACGCCGATCAGGTTCGGCATCATCTTCTGCTTCAGCCGCGCATCGGCGCAAAGCAGCGGATGGACGAACACGATGGCCCGCTTGGCTTCGGCGGCTTCCCAAAACGGCTCAAGCGTGGGATCCGAAAGCAGCTTGCCGCCCCAGGAAGACGCCACGATGGCGCCCCTTAAGCCCCGCGCCATGGCCCGCTCCAGCTCGGCGGCCGCCTGCTCCGGCGCGTTCAGCGGCACGGTGGCCAGGCCCGAAAGGCCTTCGTGGGCTTTCGTCCAAGCCACCATGCCGTCGTTGTACGCCCGGGACAGATCGAGCGTCACCGCCGGATCAAAATCATACAGGAAAAGCTGCGGAATGGGGGAAACCAGCGAGTGCCGGATGCCGGCTTTTTGCCTTTCCTGCAAGTACAGCTCGCCGTTTACGAACGTTTCTTTCAGCTCAAACTCCCACTGGCCGTTGACGCTCAGAAACGCCGCCTTGGCCGGATCTTTTTTCTTCCACTCCGCGTTAACCTTGGCGGCGTTGGCGCGAAGCCATTCCATCGCCTCCGGCGGGATGAAATGGGTATGAACGTCGTACAATTGCGGTCACCTCCGGCGCTGCCCTACGCCCAAGTCACCGGCGATCCGGGTTGTCGGCAATCGGCACGCCGCCCACGGCCCAATGGGTTTTCGGAATTTCCGTCACGATGACGCGAATCGAAGGCCGCGGCGCCTCCAGCGCCTCTTCCACCGCGTCGGTGATCTTCTCGATCATTTTCTTGACTTTCTCCGGCGGGCGGCCTTCCAAAATTTCCACATGAATCAGAGGCAATGCCGTTTTCCTCCTTGTCTTGCGTTCATCAGGCTTCAGGCTGTTACCTTGAAATCGACGGAGCCGAGCCCGTCAAACCGGACCGACACCACATCACCTTCGCTGAGCAGCAGCGCGCCGGTGATGCCGCCGGTCAAGATGATCTCTCCCGCCTTGAGCTTTTTGCCCTTGCGGCCCAGCATGTTGGCCAGCATCGCGACGGAGTTGGCGGGGTGGCCGAGCACCGCAGCGCCGGCGCCAAGATCCTTGATTTCGCCGTTGATGCTCAAGGTGACGCCGAGCAGATCCAGTTCCAGCTCGTCCGGCCGCCGCATCACGGAGCCAAACACGACGCCGGAAGAAGACGCGTTGTCCGCAATCACGTCCGGCAGCGTGAACTGGAAGTTCTCATAGCGGCTGTCGATGATCTCCAGCGCGGGGATGACGTATTCCGTCGCGGCCAGCACCTGCGCGCCGCTGATGCCGGGGCCTTCGATGTCCCGGCCGAGGATGAACGCGATTTCCGCCTCCACCTTCGGATGAATGTATTTGGAAAGCGAGATCTCGCCGCCGCTCTCCACCATATTGTCGAAAATGTAGCCGTAAATCGGCTCGTTGACGTTCATCTGCTTCATTTTCGCCTGGCTCGTCAGGCCCATTTTCGGTCCGACGATCTTAAGGCCCTGATCCAGTTTGGCCTGCACGATCACGTTCTGGACCTCATAGGCCTCCTCCACCGTCAGATCCGGATAGTCGTTGGTCAGTTTCGGCACTTCCCTGCGCTGCTCCTGGGCCTCCAGCAAGTACAGGCCGAGCTGCCGAATCCGTGCTTGGTCCATGGCTACCTCCCGATACGTTCAAGATCTAAGTGGCCGAAATGTTACGCGAAGCTCACCGACACTTCGCCCAGATGGGCGATCCGCGCGCGGAAGTGATCGCCGGGTTTCGCCCACACGGCGGCGGAAAGAGCGCCGGACAAAATCACTTCCCCGGCCTTCAGCACGATGCCGAACTCATGGAGCTTGTTCGCAAGCCACGCCACGCACGCCGCCGGGTTGCCCAGCGCCGCAGCGCCGACGCCGGTATTGGCGATCTCGCCGTTCTGATACAGCACCATGCCGGTCAGCGTAAGGTCAATGTCCGACGGTTTCACCGGCTTGCCGCCCAGCACATACAGGCCGGAGGAAGCGTTGTCGGCGATCGTGTCCTGCAGCTTGATTTTCCAGTCGGCCACGCGGCTGTCCACGATTTCCAGCGCCGGCAGCACGTAGTCCGTCGCCAGCAGCACGTCGGTGGCCGTCACCCGCGGTCCGGTCAGATCCTTTTTCAGCACGAAGGCGATTTCCCCTTCGACGCGGGGCTGCAGAAGGCGGCCGGGCTCGATGACACCGCCGTTTTCCACGACCATGTCATCGAGCAGGTGGCCATAGTCCGGCTGATCCACCTTCAGAAGCTGCTGCATCGCTTTGGAGGTCAGCCCGATTTTTTTGCCGACGATGCGGCAGCCCGCCGCGGTTTTCCGGCGGATCGTCTCGAGTTGCACGGCGTAAGCCTGCTCCACCGTCAGGTCCGGCCAAAGCTCCGTCAGCGGCGCCACGCCTTTGCCCGTCCGCACCGCCTCTTCCAGATGATCCGCCAGTACGGCCGCGTTGAATTGTCCGCTCATGTCATGCGTCATCCCCTTTATCGTATATAGCTTGACTATAGCATGACTGCAGCTTGTTTTACAGCTTGATGCAGACGTTTTTCAGCTCGGTGTAGAATTCCCAGCTGTGCACGCCGCCTTCGCGGCCGATGCCGCTTTGCTTCATGCCGCCGAACGGCGTTCTAAGGTCGCGCAGGAACCAGGTGTTGACCCATACGATGCCCGCTTCAATTTCGGCGGCCACACGGTGCGCGCGGCGCAGGTCGTTGGTCCAGATCGTGGCGCTGAGGCCGTAGTGCGTGTCGTTGGCTTGTTCCAGCACTTCCTCTTCCGTGTCAAACGGAATGACGGTAACGACGGGGCCGAAAATTTCTTCCTTGACGACGCGGCAATGGCGATCCAAACCGGTGATGATCGTCGGTTCGAGGTAATAGCCCTTCTTGAGATGCTCCGGACGCTTGCCGCCGGTCACGATGGTGCCGCCTTCTTCCACGGCCAGCTTGAGGTATCCGCTCACGCGGTCGAAATGCTCGGCGCTGATGAGCGCGCCCACTTTCGTATTCGGATCGAACGGATCGCCCACGGTCATTTCCTTCGTCTTGGCGACGAATTTTTCCATGAACTTGTCATAGGCCGGGCGCTCCACATAGATGCGGGAGCCGCACAGGCACACTTCGCCCTGGTTGACGAAGCTCGATTTCATCGTCGTTTCGATCACTTCGTCGAGGTCGGCGTCGGCGAAGATGATGTTCGGGTTTTTGCCGCCGAGCTCGAACGAAAGCCGCTTCAGCGTCTTGGCCGCGGAAGCCATGATGATTTTGCCGGTCACGGTCTCGCCCGTGAAGCTGATGGCGTTGACGTCAGGATGCTCGACGAGCGCGGAGCCTGCCGAGTCGGGGCCGAAGCCGTGCACCAGGTTCACCACGCCGTCCGGCATGCCGGCATCGCGGATAATTTCGCAAAGCACCGTCGCGGTCATCGGCGTCAGTTCCGCCGGCTTCATGACGACGGTGTTGCCGGCGGCCAGCGCAGGCGCCAGCTTCCAGGTCAGAAGCAAAAGCGGCAGGTTCCACGGGTTGATCAGGCCGACGACGCCGACGGGCCGGCGCAGCGCATAGTTCAGCGCGGTGTCATCCATCTGCGTCGCTTCCGTCGTGATCGTGCGGATGTAATCCGAGAAGAAATGGAAGTTGTAGGATGCCCGCGGGATGTCAACGCTGCTGGACAGCCACAGCGGCTTGCCGGTGTCCAGCGACTCCAGACGGGCCAGCTCGTCTTTGCGCTCAAGAATCAGATCGCCGATCCGGCGCAGGATGGCCACCCGCTCGCTCGCCGTCATCTTTTTCCAGGGTCCGTTCAGCGCGCGGCGGGCAGCTTTGACCGCGAGGTCCACTTCCGGCGCTCCGCCCAGGGCCACCTTGCCCAGCACTTCTTCGGTGGCCGGGTTGATGTTGTCAAACGTTTGGCCGTTCAGGGAAGGCATGAACTTGCCGTCAATAAAATGAAGGCAATCCATAGGAATTCCTCCTTTAAAATTGGATGTGGATTCATTGTTAATCCAATAATAAAAGGTTTTTGTTGCTTTTGAAACACTGAAGTTTCATTATTTGCAACAGACGGACATTTCTTTTTATAATAAACCTCATGATTGAACATGAAAGAAAAGGCGTGGAGGAGAAACCGCATGGCCCGGCAGGAGCGCGAAACCCAGTACCTGTCTACCGTAAAGAACGCATTGCGCATTCTCAATTCGTTTTCCATGGAGCAGCCCGAGCTTCGGGTCAGCGACCTGGCAGCCAGTCTCGGCCTGAACAAAAGTGCGGTCAGCCGGCTGCTTTCGACGCTGGCCAGCGAAGGTTACGTGGTCAAAGATCCGGAAACCCAGAAATACCGGCTGGGACTGCGCATCCTCACGCTGAACAGCATCGTCACGTCCAACTTGGAGATCAACCGCGAAGCGCGTCCGGTCCTGCGGAAACTCGTGCAGGAGATCGGCGAGGCGGCGCACATCGCGGTGCTGGAAGGAAACGAAGTGGTTTATCTGGAGCAGGTGGAAAGCCAGCATCACGTCCGTATCCTGTCCTATGTGGGAAGAAGAAACCCGGTCCATTGCACGAGCTCCGGCAAGGTGATGCTGGCCTTTCAGCATCCGGACTTCATTGAAAACTTCCTGAAACAAAAGCTGGAGCGCTACACTTCCGCCACCGTGACGGACCCGGAAGTGCTGCGCCGCCAACTGGCGGAAATCCGCGCCACCGATTACTGCTCCAGCGTCGGCGAGTATCTGCCGGATGTGGTATCTTTTGCCTCCCCGGTGCGGAACTACACCAAAAAAGTGGTCGCGGCCGTCTCCGTCATCGGCCCGAGGCATCGGATCAAACCGCAGCAGTATCCGGTCATCAAAAACAAGGTCATCAAGGCTGCGAGGGAAATTTCCCGGAATCTCGGTTATTACCATGCGTGATGAAAATATGCGATTGACACCGTTTTCATCATTGCATATCATGGTTTTAGATCGATCTATATCCGATGCCGGAGGGAAATGGATGCTCGAATTATACCTGAGAAAGCCGACTGAACTGGAACTCAGGCAAATGGAAAATTTGCCTTCCCCCCAAGGAGACGAAGTAAAGATTAAAACCACCTACGGCGGAATATGCGGTTCCGATCTTTCCGTATATAAAGGCAAGCTGGAACATGCGGCTTACCCTTTGCGCCCCGGCCATGAACTGGTCGGGACGATTATTGAAGCCGGAGAACAAGCGCTATATTCCCCCGGCACACGCGTTGTCATCATGCCCAATACGTTTTGCGGCGAATGCCAGCGTTGTGCGGCCGGCCAATTTAACTTGTGCATCCGGAAAAAATCCCTCGGGGTTAACGTCAACGGCGGATTTTCGGAACAATTTGTGATCTCCTCCAAGTTCGTTTATCCGCTGCCGGATGATTTGCCGGATGAACGGGCTGTGCTCATTGAGCCTCTGGCCGTAGTCGTTCACGCGTTTTCAAAGGTCCAAATTACGCAAGATACGACCGTTGCAATCGTTGGCAGCGGCAACGAAGGCATGATGTCAGCGGCGCTCGCCACTTATTTGGGCGCCAAAGTTACCGCCATCGACATTAATCCCCGAAAACATGAATTAATTCGGAAATTGGGAGGAATTCGCGCCGCATTTCCGGAAGATATTAAAAATGAACATTTCGATGTGGTGGTCGAGGCGGCAGGCGTTCCGGGTTCGTTCGAAAAAAGCATGGAACTTGTGCGGCCCGGCGGTTCCCTGATCCTGATCGGCTTTACGCCCGAGGTTTGGTTTCCGGCCACGCATATCGTGAGAAATGAAATATCCGTGTTCGGTTCGATTATTTACATTTTTCCCCAAGACTTTGAACAGGCGATCCGCTATTTGCGGGACCCCAAATTTTTTATTGACCCGATCATTTCCCAAATCGTGCCCCTGTCGGAATACCGGCAGGCATACGACAATGCGCTGTCGGGAAATTACGGCAAAATTGTTTTCAAATTTTAACGCAAATATTCTAAATCCAAAAGGTGAACGAATTTGACAAAAAAACGAGGAAACCGTGTCACACTGCAGCAGGTGGCCGATCATGCGGGCGTATCCCGCGCCACCGCCTCGCTGATCGTGCGAGGCAGCAAACTGGTCGCGGAAGAAACGCGACAAAAAGTGCTCAAATCGATGCGCGAACTGGGATATGTATATGACCGTGTGGCGGCGAATCTGCGTTCCCAAAATTCGTCCACCATCGGAATCATCATCACGGAAATCGGCAACCCGTATTTCTCCGAGTTGCTTGCCGGCGTTCATCAGGAGCTTGATAAAGAAAATTATACGGTCATCCTGGGCACGACCCTGGAATCTTCCGAAAAGCAGGACCGGCTGATTTCCACGATGCTGGAATACCGGGTGGGCGGCGTCATTATCAGTCCCGTTTCGGGCAGCGATCCCGATGCGATCAACCGGCTGAAACAATGGAACATCCCCGTCATCCAAGTGGCCAAGGAGATTGATCAGGCCAACACGGATTATGTGGGCTTCAACAACGTGCTGGGCGGGGAAATTGCGACCGAGTACCTGATCCGCCTGGGACACAAGCGGATAGCTTTTGCGGGCGGTCCGGAAGCTTCGTCCGCCCGGCTTTCCCGGGAAGAAGGTTATGATAATGCCTTAAAGCGCGCAGGCTTGAAGAAAGATGCGTCCCTTGTCGTTCCCACTCCGGCGACACGGCAGGGAGGCATGGCTGCGGTCAAACAATTGCTGAAGCTGCCCGATCCGCCAAGCGCGATTTTCTGTTATAACGACATTGTGGCATTTGGCGTCATGCACGGATTGCGGGAAGCGGGGCTGGAACCCGGCCGCGACATCGCGGTTATCGGTTTTGACAATATCGAAGAATCCGCCGTATCCAATCCTCCGCTGACGACAATTATGGCTTCGCCCATGCAGGTCGGAACATGCGCGGCGAACCTGCTTCACCAGAGAATAACCGAAAGCATCGAAGATGAGCCCAGACGGATTATCCTGAATCCGGAACTGATCGTGCGCAAATCCTGCTGCCCGTATTCCATATCCGCTCTGGATAAAATAAAAAAGCTGTCCCTTTAGGCGCAGCTTTGCCGCCAGGGACAGCTTTTTTCGTTTCCTTGCTCTATGCAGCCGCACAAAATTTCAGGTATTGCATCAAGGACCGTTTGATATTTTCCTCTTTCGATTCCCCGAAATATTCCAGCGAGACGAATCCGCCGTATCCGAGACGTTTAAATTCCAGAAGCAGCTTTTCGTTATCCACATCCCCTTCCATAATGGGAACAGGGATGCTCTTGTAGCGATTCGCATGGTCCCATTTGTAATTTTTCAGATGCACATGCTTCACATAAGGGAACAAAGACGGAAGGACGGCAACCGGATCGATTTGTTCCACATTCAAATTGGCGCTGTCAAACACGAGTTTCAGGCGAGGATGGCCGACTTCGCGCAAAAGCTGCAAAGCCGATTCCGCATTGTCGACAAACGTGTCGTAATGGATTTCAACGGCCACATCCACTTCGTATTGCTCCGCCATTTTCATGACATGTTTTATATCCTGCACGAGTTGTCCCCATTGTTCGGGCGAAGCTTTTCTGGACGAAATGTGGCCCGCAAAGGTCCGCACCGCAGGACAGCGAAGCTGACGGGCCGCATCCAGCAGCCGCCGCATCGTCTCATACTCTTGCCGCAAATTTTTTTCGCCGGAAAACCCTCCCGAAAATGTCGTATATCCGCTGATCACCGGAACTTGCAATTGATATGCGTCAAGTTGTTTTAACAAATGGTCCAGCGGCCCGTTATCTTCCTGAAATTTTTCGATATGCCCCATCCACAGCTCGACTCCATCAAAACCGAGCGGCGCCGCCCATTGCAGCACCGCTTCGAGCGGCCACTCTTTAAATCCCGAAGTACAGAAACTTACTTTCATCCGTCTGCCTCCATCCAGATGTTTAATACAGCCACTCCAACGGCACCATGACAAGCTGCGGGAACAAAATCAAGAGAAGCAAAACGATGCACTGCGCCACCAAAAACGGCCAAACGCCCCTTACAACGCCCGGCAAGCTGGTTTTCCCCACCCCGGCAACCACATTGAGCACTGTGCCGACCGGCGGCGTGATGAGGCCTATGCAGCAGTTCAGCACAAACAGGATGCCGAAATAGACCGGATCGATGCCAGCCTCCAATATGACGGGCAACAGCACCGGAGCCATGATCAGAATGATTGGCGTTATGTCCATCGCCATGCCGATAATGATGAGAATGATGTTCACGACGATTAACAGCAGCAACGGCGAATCGGTCAGCGGTCCCAAAAATTCCGAAATAGCCCTGTTTACATTCGCGACGGTGATCAGCCAGGCGGTTACCATGGCGGCGGCCACCAGGAACATGACGGCACTTGTCGTTCGGGCCGCAGAAACAAGACTCTGGGCGATGCCCTTCCAATTAAGGGCACGGTAGACCACAGTACCGATAAACAAAGCATAGAACACAGCCACCACGGCGGATTCCGTCGGCGTAAAAACACCGCCGCGAAGCCCAACCAATATAATGACGGGCATCAATAATGCCCAGATTGCGTCCTTGAAGGCAATCAGCATTTCTTTCACGGATTTGCGGGGGAGCGTATCCATTTTTTCTTTGCGCGTGAGCCACCACCAGACAAACACAAGCGCCAAACCCATCAGAAGACCGGGAACGATCCCGCCCAAAAACAGCTTCGTGATGGAAACATTGGCCGTTACTCCAAAAAGAATAAATGGAATGCTTGGCGGGATAACCGGCGCGATAATTCCGCCCGCGGCAATCAGGCCGGCCGAGCGTTCCCGGTTATAGCCTGACTTTGCCATCATGGGAATGAGGATGGCGCCGAGTGCGGCCGCATCCGCCACCGCCGAACCGGATAAACCCGCGAATATCACCGCAGCGATGATGGCAACGTAACCCAGCCCGCCCCGCACCTGACCAACCAGCGCTAAAGCAAAATTGATAATTCTTTGGGTTATCCCGCCGGCGTTCATCAGTTCGCCGGCCAATATGAAGAACGGTACGGCTAACAAGGTGGTGCTGTTGGCGCCGTTGATCAAGTTTTGGGCAATAATTTGGCTGTCAAAGATATCCAAATACAGCATCATGCCAAAACCGCTGAGCAGGAGAGCATACGCAATCGGCATTCCAAAAGCCATTGCGACAAGCAGCGTTCCCAGAAAGATGACGGCCGTCATTGCGCGCTCTCCCCGCTTTCCGTTTTCTCTCTGTTCCAAAAGTCACGATCTTTGAGCGCCATCACGATCTTTGCAACCAGCACGAGCATCATGCCGATGCTGCTTATTACTCCGACAGCATAGACAACGGCCAGAGACAGCCCGGTGGCCGGAGCATAAGTGTGCCAGCTAAGCAACGTCATTTTCCAGCTTCCTTCGGCTACAAAATACATCATCACAATGATGATCAGGTTCACAATGACATACACCAGCCTTCGCAAGGCGGGTGAGAAGCGTTTGACCAAGGTGTCTACGCCCATATGTTCATTGTTGTTTAAAGCCAGAATCGCGCCCAAAAAGATCATGTACACCATCAGATATCGGGACATTTCATCCGACCAGGGGATTCCCGTTTGAAAAAAATAACGGAGAATAACGTTTAAAAAGACGAATATGGACATCGCCGACAAGCAAAGCGCCATCAAACCGGTGACCAGCCGTTTTAACCATAAAGCGATTTTCCCCATGTCTGCACCCTCCGCAACTCCATCAAAGAAGCTCTTAAGGAAACCCGGTCTCCTTAAGAGCTCCTTAGCTACTTTGTTTGCTTATTTTACCGCAGCAAGCAGCTTGTCGACGAGATCTGCTCCGATTTCCCCTTTAAATTTTTCGTACACGGGCTGAAGCGCCTCAACAAATCTGGCTTTTTCTTCTGCGCTAAGCTCCGTAATGATCATGCCGGCTTCCTTCAATTTTTCGTACGCTTCATTGCTTTCTTTGATATTGGCTTGACGCTGCCACTCCGTCGCTTCCTTGGCCGCTTTGCGGATGGCTTCCCGCTCCGCGTCCGTCAGCTCATCCCAGAACTTCTTGCTCACAAGAAGCGGACTTGCATTGTACACGTGCCCTGTCTTTGTCAAATATTTTTGAACTTCATAGAACTTGTTCAAGAGCACGTTTCCGGGCGGGTTTTCCTGCCCGTCGACCACCCCTTGATCCAAGGCGGTGTACAGTTCCGTAAACGCCATCGGAGTCGGTGTCGCGCCGAGCGTCTTCCACAGTTCAACGTGAAGTTTGTTTTCCAGCGTCCGGATCTTCAAGCCCCTCACGTCATCCGGCGTTTTCACTTCCCGTTTGTTGTTCGTCAAGTCACGAAAGCCGTTTTCCATATAAGACAAACCAATCACGCCGACTTCCGGAAGATCGTTCAAGAGTTCCTGACCAATCTCGCCGTCCAAAATGGCGTACGCCGTATCGGTGTCCTTGAACAAGAAAGGCAAATCAAAGATGTTAAAGCGGGGGGCAAAAGAGGCAATAGGCCCTGTTGACATGGTGGCGCCTTGAACGGAACCGATCTTCAGCGCTTCAAACACTTGCAGGTCGCCGCCCAGCTGCCCGTCCGGATAGACTTCCACCTTAATGCTGCCGCCGGTCTCAGCCTCCACAATTTCAGCGAACTTGTACAACCCTTGCGTCAAAGACCGGTCCTTCGCCGTGGCGGTCGCCACATTCATGACCTTCACTTTTTCCTGCTGACCCTGCCCCGAACCCGAACTTGCAGGTTCCTCACTTTTGTTCCCGCATGCCGACACCAGCGCCACAATCAGCAACGCGGTAACGAGCGTCAAAAGCGTTCTTTTCAAAACCATGCACCCCTATTTTTTTGTTTTTCAGATCGATCTAATAAAGAAAAATATTGTCGTATTAGATCGATCCAATAAGTGCTAAATTCATTTTAACGGGTACCTGTAAGCGTTGTCAACAACAAAAAAGACAGTTCCCCGATAACGGGAACTGCCCCATCTTTTAAATCGTTTTTTCCATCAAACCCGATTTCATTAATTCCTGAAAGAATTCCTCAAATTGCGGCAAATCCAATTGCTGCTGGCCATCCGTGAGACTGAGCGCCGGATCCGGATGAACCTCCACCACAATGCCGTCTGCGCCTGCGGCAAGGGCCGCTTTCGCGCACGGCAAAATCAAATCTCTTCGCCCGGTGGCATTGCTCAGGTCAGCAACAACCGGCAAATGGCTTTCTTTCTTCAGCAGCGGAATAGCCGAAATGTCCAGCGTGCTGCGGGTCCACGTCTCAAAGGTCCGGATGCCTCTTTCCAGCAAAATCACACGTTCATTGCCGCGGGACAAGATGTACTCTGCCGACAGCAGCATTTCCTCCATCGTTGCCGCTCGTCCTCTGCGAAGCACGACTGGCATTCCCGCTTGACCGGCCGCTTTGAGCAACGGATAATTCTGCATGTTTTTGGCGCCAATTTCAACGATATCAATATATTGCGCAGCCAGCTCGAGATCCGCGGCATCCATGATTTCGCTCATGGTGATCATTCCGCATTCCTCGCCGACGAGCTTCAAAATTTCCAGTCCTTCCTTGCCAAGCCCTTCAAAATCATACGGTGATGTCCTGGATTTGTACGCTCCGGCGCGCAAAATTTGCACACCAAGCGACTTCAGGACTTCCGCCGTCCGCTTCAATTGCTTGTAACTTTCAATCGCGCAGGGACCGGCCATAATTACTGCCTTTGCGCCGCCAATCGAAACGCCCTTCAATTCGATGATCGTATCTTCCCGCTTGCGTTTCCTCGTCACCAGCAGCTGCTGGCGCTGTCCCTCTTCCAGCAATTCCAGGGAAGCTTTAAAAATTTGTTTGAACAGATGACGCACGGTCGCATCGTCGAACGGGCCTTTGTTGCGGGCGACAATGCTTTCCAGCATGGCGCTTTCCCGTACCGGATCAAACCGCGGGAGTCCGAGCTTTTGCTTCTCCTTGCCGATCTTCTCCACGATCGATGCGCGTTTCGTGATCAAATCCAAAATCTGAAGGTTAATTTCGTCCAGCTGCGAACGGAGTTTGTCGAGTTCCGATTGGCTCATGAGTAACGAAACGCTCCTTAATTGACATGGTTTTCCTTCTTCAGCCATCCATCAGTATATACGAAATTGTCGTTTGAAGCGAACCCTGCAAGCTTATTATAATAAAGTATCATCAGGAAATGAGTGATGGATTTTGACCGGCAATCACATTCCCTTAAAAGAAAGAAATATCGTGCTGACCGGATTTATGGGTGTCGGCAAAACGACGGTGGGTCAGCTCATTGCCGACAGGCTGTACCGCGATTTTATCGATGTGGATCAAGAAATTGAAAGACGGCATGGCATGACCATCCCTGAAATTTTTAAACGGTTTGGAGAACCCAAATTCAGGGAAATGGAAAGGGAATGCATTGCCGACTTGTGCAATAACACGCGGCTCAAAGTGATTTCCCTTGGCGGCGGCGCCTTTATGCAGGAAGAAGTCCGCAAAGTATGCCTGGCCACCTCCATTGTCTTTTTCCTCGATTTGTCCTGGGATTCCTGGAAAGACCGCATTCATCTGATCATGGACAACCGGCCTGTCTTGCAGCAAAAGTCCTTGGAGGAAATCGAGCAATTGTTCATTGCCCGGCAGAAAGCCTATTCCATAAATCATTCAACGGTGCCGACCGATCAATTGAATCCTTCGGAAGTGGCCGATCATATCATCAGCACTTTAAAATTGGGATATGAAATTTATGAACCTTCTTATTGGAAATAAACATTTTTTTCTATCATCCGCCAAAAGGCGGAATTTTTTTACCCAGCGGACCCGCGTTCACTATAGCAGAATTTAAGCGTTTCCAAGACATAGGAATCGTGTTATATTTATTTCGAAATCTTACTTTAAAATCCAAAATCGGAGGGGGAATTGTCAAATGTGGAAACGAAAACGCTTACTCGTTCTGCTGGCCGCCCTGTTGCTCGTGCTCTCCGCATGCGGCGGCGGCGGATCGTCCAGCTCGCCGAGCCCGTCCTCGGCGCCGAGCGGCAGCCCGTCTGACTCGGGGTCTTCCGCAGCGCCCAGCAGCGCGCCTCAGCAGGCCACGAAAGAACCGCTGAAAATCGGCGTCATCTTCTCGTTCACCGGTTCGCTGGCGCCGCTGTCTGACGCGATGAAGGAAGGCATCGACCTGTACCTGGAAGAAAACAACAACGTCATCGCCGGCCATCCGGTCGAAGTCATCTACGAAGACGACGAAGGCGACCCGCAAGTGGGCCTCCGCAAATACCGTTCGCTGGTTGACAGCCAAAAAGTGGACCTGCTCATCGGCACGACGAACAGCGCCGTGCTTGGCGCACTGATGGGCGAAATCGTGAAGGACCAAATCCCGCTCATCATCTCCAACGCCGCATCGGTCGGCGTATCCTGGGACAACAAGAACGACTACGCATGGCGGACATCGTTCTCCAACTTCCAGAACGGTTCGGCCGGCGGCAAATACTGGGCCGAAAACCTGGGCAAAACCGCCATCTACATCGGACCCGACTTCCCGGCAGGCCATGAAGTGGACGCCGCGTTCCGTTACGCCTTTGAAGGCGCGGGCGGCAAAGTGGTGAAGAGCCTGTTCCCGAAACTCGGCACCAACGACTTCGCCACCTACATCACGGATATCGCATCGACCAAACCGGATTTTGTGTTCGCTTTCCTGCCCGGCACCGACGGCGTGCGTTTCCATCAACAATACAAACAATTCAACCTGCTGGGACAAATCCCGATTGCCGGCGCCCTCGAACACGGCGATTCCCTGATTACGGACCCGGCAGGCGATTCGGCGGCAGGCACGAAAGCGAACGTGACCTGGTTCCCGGGCCTTGACAACCCGACGAACAAGGCGTTCATGGAAAGCCATCAAAAGAAATACAACAAGAAACCGAACATCTTCACCGTCAACGGTTATGACTCCATGAAGCTGATTCACCAAATCATCGAGCAGGCCGGCAGCAAGGAAGCCAGCGCCCTGATCAACGTGCTGAAATCCGGCGTCACGATGGACAGCCCGAGAGGTCCGATCACGATCGACCCGGCGACGCACAACCCGATCCAAAACTTCTACATCGTCGAGAACGTCCTGGAGGGCGGCTCCATCGTGCAAAAGGTTCTGGCCACGGTCGAAAACGTGACGATGCCCGAATCGGATCCGACGAAATAACGATAACGGCCAAGGCAAACGGGGGCATATACAGCTTGGATGCGGCATCCTGACATGCCCCCTTTTCTTTTTTTAATCTCTTGCTCGCGGACTCATGTTGGAAGGCAGGGAAACGCATGAATTTGTCCATCTTGCTGTTTCAGATCCTGACGGGCCTGGCCTACGGCATGCTGCTGTTTATGATGGCGGCAGGCCTGACGATCATCTTCGGACTCCTCAACGTCGTCAATCTGGCCCACGGCGCCCTGTTCATGGTGGGGGGCTATGTGGCGTTCGCGTTCACCAAAGAGCATGTGAATTTCTGGCTCGCCCTTGTCATCGCGGTCATGATCATGGCCATTATCGGCGTGCTCATTGAACGGTTCCTGCTGGGCCGGATGTACGGGAAAGAGCTGGAGCAGGTGCTGCTCACGTTCGGCCTGATCTACATTTTCACGGATACGGCCAAATGGATCTGGGGCTCCACCCCCCGCTCCATTCCGATTCCGGAAATTTTGGATTTTTCCATTCCGCTGGGCATCGTCGCCTTTCCGGCGTACCGGCTGTTCGTGGTCGCCGTGGGCATCCTCATCGCCATCCTCCTGTGGTATATCGAGACCAAAACCCGCGTCGGCGCCATCGTGAGGGCCGGCGTCGATGACCGCCATATGCTGAGCGCCCTCGGCATCAATTTCAAACTGGTTTTTGCAAGCGTATTCGCGTTCGGCGCCGGCATGGCGGGCTTGAGCGGCGTACTGGGCGCGCCCATTCTGGGTCTGTACACCGGCATGGACGCCGATGTGCTCCTGCTTTCTCTTGTCATCGTCGTCATCGGCGGGCTGAAGACGTGGAAAGGCGCTTTTGTCAGCGCGATTTTGGTCGGGCTCGTGGACACGCTGGGCCAGGTCTGGTTCCCGCAGTTTTCCATGGTCGTCATCTTCGTGCTGATGGTGATTGTGCTCATTATCAAACCGTCCGGCCTGTTCGGTAAAGGAGTGGAAGCATGAACACCAAAACGAAAACGTTCCTGCATCTGGCCTGCGCCGTCATTTTGCTCCTGCTTCCGCTGGTGCTTTCCAAGTTCGGTCTCAAGCTGACGACGGAAATTTTTATCATGTCCATTTTCGTGCTCAGCCTGGGCCTGATCATTGGTTACGCCGGACTGGTTTCCCTGGGCCATGCCGCGTTTTTCGGCATCGGCGTTTATACGGTCGCGCTGCTCGGCAAATACGTCTCCAGTTCCTATGTGCTGATTCTGGCCGCCATCGTGTTTGCGGCGGTTACCGCACTCCTTACCGGCATGCTGTTCATTCGTTCGTCCGGCGCGTATTTTCTGATGATTACGCTGGCCTTCAGCCAAATGCTGTTTGTGCTGGCCTACAAGCTCAAGGACATCACGGGCGGCGCCGACGGCATGCCCATCCGCGCCACGCTTGATCTGGGCTTCGGAGCCATCGACAGCGTCAAGGAACTTTATTATTTCATGGCCATCGCCTTCATGATCTCTTACGCCTTGCTGTATATGTTCATCAAATCTCCGGCCGGCAAAGCCGTCGTCGGCGTGAAAGAAAATGAGCATCGGATGAAGGCGCTGGGGTATCCCACCCGCTCCTACAAGCTGCTGGCTTACACCATCTCCGGCGGCTTTGCGGGATTTGCGGGGGCGCTTTACGCTTATTTCAACCATTTTGTCAGCACGAACGTGCTGGCCTGGCAATTTTCCGGGCAAGTCATGGTCATGTGCATCGTGGGCGGCGTCAGCGTGCTGTTCGGTCCGCCGATCGGCGCAGCCCTTTTCATCGTCCTGCAAAGCTATGTCAGCTCCTACACGGAGCGGTGGCCGATCATCATGGGCATCATCTTCATCGCCTTCGTGCTGAGCGGCCGGGGCGGCATTGCCGAGCTACTGATCTGGGCCTGGAACAAAGTTTTCGGCAACAAGGCCGAAGACAAACCGACGGTACCTCCTCCCTCGGCCGAGCCGGAAGGCCCGAATCCGAAAGGGGTGGCCAGCGCATGAGCATGCTGCAAGTGAAAAATCTGTCCAAATCTTTCAAAGGGCTGCAAGTGCTCCGGGACATCAACATTGAAGTCGAAGCGAGTGAGCGGCACGTCATCATCGGCCCCAACGGCGCCGGCAAAACTACCCTGTTCAACTGCATTACCGGCGACCTGCCGCTGGATTCCGGAACGGTGACCATCGAAGGCCGTCCCGTCAGCCACAAGCCGAACCATACCCGCGTGCATGACGGCCTGGCCCGCACGTTCCAGAAAAACAACCTGTTCAACCAGCTGACTGTGGAAGAAAACGTCGATCTGGCCATCATGGCTTGCAAACCCTACCGCTTCCGGCTGTTCAAGCCGATGAGCCGGTATGCGGACATGCGCGAAGAAGCGGAACGATTGCTTACGGAATGGGGGCTGTGGGACCGCCGGCACCGCAAGGTCGATGAGCTCTCCTACGGCGAACAGCGCCTTCTGGAAATTTTGCTGGCGCTGGCTTCCAAGCCGAAAATTTTGCTTCTGGACGAGCCGACCTCCGGCATGTCGCCCGCGGAAACGATCAAGACGACAAAACTGATCCAGAGCTTCCCGCGCTCCATCACGCTTCTCGTCATCGAGCACGACATGGAAGTCGTCTTCTCCATCGCCGACCGCATCACCGTGCTGCATCACGGGGAAGTGTTCATGTCCGGCAAACCCGAGGACATCCGCGGGGACGAGCGGGTAAAAGAAATTTACTTCGGCGGAGGGATGAAGCGCCATGCTGAGGCTTGAAGACGTCCACACCTATTACGGCAGCAGCCACATTTTGCAAGGCGTGTCTTTCGAGGTGTCCAAAGGCAAATGCGTGGCCCTGCTCGGGCGCAACGGCGCCGGCAAGACGACCACGATCCACTCCATCGCCGGACTGACGCCTCCCCGCCGCGGCAAAATCGTATATGCGGGCAAAAACATCGAGCGCATGACGCCTTACCAGATCGCCCGCCTGGGCATCGGGCTCGTTCCGCAAGGGCGGCGGATCTTTCCCTCGCTGACGGTAAAGGAGAACCTGACGATGCCGGCACGGGAGCCCCGCACCAAAGAGGCGTACAAAAGGTGGGGTCTGGAGGACATCTACGAGCTGTTCCCGGTGCTGAAAGAGCGGGAAGGCAACATGGGCAACCAGCTTTCCGGCGGGCAGCAGCAAATGCTGGCCATCGGCAGGGCGCTGATGACCAATCCGGAGTTTCTGCTGATGGACGAACCTTCCGAGGGTCTTGCGCCGGTGATCATCGAGCAGGTCGGCGAAATTATCGCCAAGCTGAAAGAAACGGGCCTGTCCATTCTGCTCGTGGAACAAAACTTCTTCCTCGCCTGCGACGTCGCGGACGAAATCCTCGTGATGAACAAGGGGACGATCGTCTGGAAAGGAACGCCGCAGGAACTTCTGGCAAACGAAGAAATTCAGCACCAGTATCTTGGCGTATAGAGAAAAAACAAAAAAGAAAAACCTGCCGGTCTTATCGAGCGCTGGCAGGTTTCTTTGTCAGGCTGTCGTGGGAGGGAACATGATGAAATCCGCAGATGCGGACAAACGCCTGTTGTCATCTTTGCAGAACGCGCTGAACATTTTGAAATCGTTCACCGTGGAAAGCCCTTTAAAAGGCATCACCGATCTGTCGCGCGAGCTGGGGCTCGGCAAGAGCACGGTGCATCGCCTGGTCACGACGCTGGCCAATGAAGGTTTTCTCGTCAAAGACAAGGAGACGCAGAAATACCGGCTCGGTTACGCCCTGCTTTCGTTAAGCGGCGTCATGACCAACACCCTTGATCTGTACAACGAATCGCTGCCCATCGTGCAAAATCTCGTGGACAAGGTGAACGAAACCGCCCACGTATGCATCCTGGATGGCCCTATGGTGCTGTATTTGCTGAAAGTGGAATGCCGCCAGCTCGTGCGGTTTCTGACCTATGCCGGCCGGCGCAACCCCCTGCACGCCACAAGCTCCGGCAAAGTGCTGCTGGCCCACCAGGATCAGGTGTTTATCGACGATTACATGAAACACCACCTGAAAAAATACACCGACTACACGATCACCGATCCGGTGCGGCTCAGCGAAATTCTGGACGCCGTCCGCCAGCGGGGATATGCGGTTACCCGCGAGGAAATGGTGGAAGGGGTCCATTCCATTGCCGCGCCCATCCGCGACTATACGGGCAAAGTCATCGCAGCCCTCACCGTCGTCGGCCCCAAGCAGCGGTTCAATCCGGCCCGCATGGAATATCTGCTGCCCCATGTGATCGAGACGGCCCAGGAAATTTCCATGCAAATGGGTTATCCGGCGCAAATCCCGGAAACCGAGATGCCGCTCGAACACGCTTGAAAACGGTTGAACATTATTAGCCGCCGATCCGCGACATCTCGACTTTGGGCCGATGGCGGGCCGCTTCGCTCCGCAGTTCGGAGTAGCGGTCCTCCCGCGCCCGCCAGACGTCCCGGATCAGCCGCCGCATTTGCTCATCGGTCGCGCCGCTGCGCAAAGGCGTCCGCAAATCCGTGCCGGCTGCGGCAAACAGGCAGGTGTAAAGCCGGCCGTCCGCCGACAGCCGGGCGCGGGTGCATGTGGCGCAAAACGGCCGGGTCACGGAAGAGATAAACCCGACCTCGGTCCCGTCATCGGCATACCGCCAGCGCTCGGCCACTTCGCCGTAGCGCCCCGGCTCGGCCGGAACCAACGGCATTTCGGCTGCAATCGTTTCCATCACTTCCCGGCTGGGCACCACTTCATCCATCACCCAGCCGTTCGTGTTTCCGACGTCCATATATTCAATGAAGCGAAGCGGGATGCGCCGCTCCTTGAAATATCGGGCCATCGGCAGAATGTCCCGGTCATTGGCGCCCCGCTTCACCACCATGTTCACCTTGACGCCAAGCCCCGCGGCCAGCGCCTTCTCAATGCCTTCCAGCACCGGCCTCACGGGAAACCCGCGGCCGTTGATGCGGCCAAACCGCTCGTCATCGAGGCTGTCGAGGCTGACCGACACCCGGTCCAGCCCCGCGCGGCGAAGTTCCTCCGCGCAGGAGGCCAAAAGCGAGCCGTTGGTGGTCAGCGCGATCTCCCGGATGCCGGGCATCTGACGGATCATCGCGACAAAACGCGGCAAATCTTTGCGCAGGAGCGGCTCTCCCCCGGTAATCCGCACCTTGTCGACGCCCAGCTCCGCAAACAGCCGCACCACCCTCGCCATTTCCTCGTAGGACAAAATCTCTTCCTTCGGCAGAAACGCAAAATCCGGCCCGAATATGTGCGCGGGCATGCAATAGACGCACCGGAAATTGCAGCGGTCCGTCACCGATATCCTGAGATCCGTCAGCGGACGCATCAAGCGGTCCGCCACCGGCTGCCTCTCGCCCATGCCGGCTCCCTCCCTCATCCGTTATCCGACACGGCTCAGGAAATGAGCCAGGAAACGATCGGCGTCCACCTCTAAGCAAACATTGACGTTGGGAGGTTTCGCGGGCATCGCCCTCCGGTCGCAGATGGTTCGTCCGGTGGACAGAATGCCTTCCGTGTCCACTTCCACCGGCAGCTTTTCCGTTTTGCAAAACGAAGAGTCAATGGCCATGCCGACAGCCAGCGGATCATGCAGCGGGCACCCCCCGATGCCCGGATTGGATGTTTCGTAGAAATCCATGTAAAAGTCCGCCGCATCGGCCAGCACCTGGCCGAGCCGCGTGCCCTTCGCCCGCCACTTTGCCAGATGGCTTCGCGCCAGGAGGGTGCGCATCGTCACGTCAAGCCCGACCATCGTGATCGGCATCCCGGAACGAAACACGATCTCGGCCGCTTCCGGGTCGTTGTATATGTTCGCCTCGGCATGGGGCGTGACGTTGCCCGGCGCATCCACGGCTCCGCCCATGATGATCACTTCCTTGACGAGGCGCGGCATTTCGGGCTCCATCAGAACGGCCGTCGCCAGGTTGGTCAGCGGGCCGACGGCGATGATCGTCACCTCGCCGGGCATGCGGCGCACCTGGTCAGCGATAAACCGTGCGGCGGGCATATCCGCCACCTTGCCTTTGGGCGCCGTTTGCCCCACGGTGTTGCCGAGCCCGTCATCGCCGTGCACCATTTCGGCATACGTCTCCTTGCCCGGCCGAAACAGCGGCTTTTCCGCGCCCGCGAATACGGGCACATCTTCCCGCTCCAAGAGCTCCAGCATGAGGAGCGAATTCCGCGCCGCGATCGCGGCGGGAATGTTGCCAAACAGCGTGGTGAGCCCAACGAGCTTCAGTTCGGGAGACCGGGCGGCGTACGCGATGGCCATGGCGTCATCGACGCCCGTGTCCACATCCAGGATAATCGGTTTCATCGGTCCGTTCTCCCCCTCTCACTTGAGGTATCCTCACCGGGCCAAAACATGAAGGAAACGCGCCACAAACCGATCCCGGTCCACTTGCACGCAGACGTCCGCGTTCGTTTCCTTGGGCCTTATCCTTCGCATGTCCGCCAGCGTCGCGCCCACCGACAGGCGGCCTTTCGTCTCGATGCGGATATAATGCCGCTCGGTCGCAACCAGGCTCGCATCTTCCGCCACCGCCGCCGCCAGCGGATCGTGCAGCGGAAAGCTGCCGCGCATGCCGTTGTGCTTTTCGTAAGCCTCAAAATAAAAATCGAGGATGCCTTCCGCAAAGCGCACGAGCGGCTGCTTTTCCGGCGCGGCGGCCATTTCTTTCAGCTTCCGCACATCATCGCGCGTCAGCGTTGCCTTCATCGTCACATCCAGCCCCACCATCGTAATCGGCATGCCCGACTCGAACACGCGGTGCGCGGCTTCCGGATCGCCCCAGATATTGGCCTCCGATACCGGCGTCACGTTGCCGGGCACGCGGAGCGCGCCGCCCATCAGCACCAGCTTCTTCACCTTCCCGGCGATGGAAGGGTCCTTCGCGAGGGCGATGGCCAGATTGGTCAGCCGCCCGACGAATACCAGCGTAAGTTCGCCAGGCTGCTCATGTATTTTGCGGATAAGAAAATCCGGCGCAAACTCCGCAAGGGGCTGTCCTTTTGGCTCCGGAAGGGGATAGTTGCCGAGCCCGTTTTCGCCGTGAATCCACGGCACCGGGCCGTCCCATGGCCTGAACAGGGGAGCTGATGCGCCCATGGCCACCGGCACCCGGTCTGCCAAGCCCACAAGCTCCAGCACGGCCAGCGTGTTGCGGGTGGCGACCTCCGCGCTCACGTTGCCGAAACCCGTCGTGATGCCCTCCACCTGCAGGCGGTCGGACTTCAGCGCATACAGGATCGCCAGGGCGTCATCAATGCCGGTGTCCACATCGAGGATGATTTTGACCGGCTCCATGCGTCACACCTTCTCCGCTTCTTCCATAAACCGCAGTGTCTCTTCCAGCGTCGGCATCGCGCTTTGCGCGCCCTTGCGCGTGACGGTGAGGGCGCCGGCAGCCGACGCGAACCGGGCGGCCGAAAGGATATCTTCTCCCCGCGTCAGCGCCGCCGCCACCGCGCCGGCAAAGGTGTCGCCGGCGGCGGTCGTGTCCACCGTCTTGACCTTGAAGGCCGGCACATACGTATCCCCATTTCGGTCCACGATCACCACGCCCCGGGCGCCCATCTTGGCGAACACGGTGGCTACGCCCCGCGCCCGCAGCGCCTCCGCGGCTTTCTTCGCCGTGGCCGGGTCCGACACAGGGATCCCGGTAAGCTGCTCGATTTCCTTCTCGTTCGGCAAAATGTAATCGACCATGCCAAGCAAGTCGTCGGGCAGCGGCTGGGCCGGCGCCGGGTCGAGCAGCACCTGAACGCCGTGCTTTTTGGCCAGCCGGACCGCTTCCTTCACCGTTTCCAGCGGCACTTCAAGCTGCACCATGAGCAACTTGGCCTGGCTGATCTTCTCCTCAAATTTGCGGACATCTTCCGGCGTCAGCGCATAGTTCGAGCCGGGCGCCACGACGATGCTGTTGTCGCCCGACGCATCCAGGGTGATGAACGCGATCCCGGTGGCGTGCTCCGCCGACCGCTCCACGCCGGACGCGTCGATGCCCAGACTTTCCAGCCCGGCGATGAGCTGATCGCCGAAAATGTCCTGCCCGACCTTCCCGATCATGGCCACCGATCCGCCCAATTTGCGCGCCGATACGGCGGCGTTGGCTCCTTTGCCTCCCGGATTCATGAAAAAATCTTTGCCCAGCACCGTCTCGCCCTGCCGCGGGCGGTGCTCAAGGCTGACCACCATGTCCATATTCAGGCTGCCTACCACCACAATCTGCGCACTCATCAGACGCCACCCCTCACATCAATTTGTTGAAATCTCGCCGCTTGCATGAATGAAGGCGGAAACGGACAGGATAAGACAAGTATCGGCACGGACGATTCAGGTGCTGTGCTTGTTGATCAGCATGTTCAGCTCTTTGAGAAACATGTTGATGTCCTTGAACTGCCGGTAAACGGACGCAAAGCGCACGTAAGCCACATCGTCCACGTGATACAGCTTCTCCATGACCAATTCGCCGATCAGCCGGCTTTCCACTTCCGCCTGCGCGGTTTTGCGAACTTCCCGCTCCACTTCGGAGACGATGACCTCCAGCCGGTCCATCGGCACCGGACGTTTCTCGCAAGCGCGCAGCAGGCCGCGCAAAATTTTGTCGCGGTTGAATTCTTCCCGGCGGCCGTCTTTCTTGACGACGATCAGCGGCGTTTCCTCCACCGTTTCGAAAGTGGTGAAGCGGCGGCTGCATTTCTCGCATTCCCGGCGGCGGCGGATGGACTTGTTGTCGTTGGCCGGGCGGGAGTCAAGCACGCGGGTTCCGTTGTGGTCGCAAAAAGGGCACTTCATTGGTTACGTCGGCTCCTTTCGATAGCCAAGGCTGGCTGTCTCCAGCAATTTCCTCACATGAAACCCTTGCAATAGGGCAAAATACGATTACCAACCGCAAGGAGGTGAAGATCATGGCCAAGAGCAATCAATTGGTGGTTCCCCAAGCGAACCAAGCGCTCGATCAAATGAAGTACGAGATCGCGCAATCCCTTGGCATTGCCCTTTCCCAGGATGGTTACCACGGTGACATTTTGACAAGAGACGCAGGCCGCATCGGGGGCAACATTACGCGTCAACTGGTGCAAATCGCCGAACAGCAGCTTGCCGGTCAATTCCAAGCCCGCTAATACACCTGCAATCAGATGAAATAAAAGGAAGCTTTGATGCGCCGCACACGCGCATCAGAGCTTCCTCTTTCTGCTTGGCGGCGAAAAATCTCAGATGCTGCCGTATACTTCGGTATATTTCTTATAATAATACATCACACGCCGCACATAATGTCTAGTCTCTCCATACGGGATTTGATCCAATGTCTCCAGCCTTCCGTCCCAAACCTGCTCGTCCAGCCACAGCCTCACCCTGCCTGGCCCGGCATTGTAGGCGGCCAGCACCACCGGCAAATTGCCGTCAAACTGGCGGGAGAGTTCACGGACGTACCAGGCGCCGAGCCGGATGCCGGCCGACGCGCGGGAGGCCGCATCCTCCACGGTCAAATCCCGAAAAGCGCCTTGCTCAATAATCCATTGCGCCGTCTCCGGCATCAGCTGCATGATGCCCACCGCGCCTTTGGCGGAGACGGCGTTTTCTTTGAAATTGGACTCCACCCGGATGATGGCGGCAATCAAGAGCGGATCCAGGCCGTACATTTTCGCGCTGGCTTTGATCTCTTCCGTGTAGGAGATCGGGTAAATCAGCCGCCCGAACCACTCCGGCTTTACGAGCAGCACGGCGGCTACCGCAACGGCCAGGAGCCAAAGCCACCGCCGGCGCGCTTGATTGGGACGTTTTCTGCTCATGCCGGCACCAAGTCCCGCCAGATCCGGTCCAGCTGCCGCTCCGTTTCATCCAAAGGGCCGCTGTTGTCGATGACGATGTCGGCGCGGCGCTTCTTTTCCTCAATGTCCATTTGCGCCTTCAGCCGCTGCTCCGCTTCTTCCTCCGTCAGCGAATCCCTCGCCATCAGCCGCCGCTTCTGCTCGTCCCTCGGGACATAAACCACCATAATCTTGTCAAAATAACTCTCCAGCCCGGACTCGAAAAGCAGCGGCACGTCGACGACGATGAGCCGGTCCGGATCTTCCTCTTCAAATCGCCGCATTCGGTCTTTCATCTCGGCGCGGATCGCCGGATGGGTGATGCGCTCCAATTCTTTCCGTTTGGCGGGATCGGCAAACACGATGGCGCCGAGCTTTTTGCGGTCCAGCGTCCCGTCCGGCTGCAGCACGGCTTGTCCGAACTTTTCCGCGATGGCCGCAAGGGCCGGGCGGCCCGGCTCCACGACTTCCCGGGCAATGCGGTCAATGTCGATGACCGCGGCGCCCCTTCGCGCCAGCATCGCGGCCACGGTGCTTTTGCCGCAGGCAATCCCGCCGGTCAGTCCAATCTTCATGGTCACCTATCCTCTACAGCAATTTGAATATTCCCATCAGGATGAGCAAAAGGCCCGGAAGCACGGCCAATGGCCGAAGCCGGGTCAGATGGGCCATTTTGAACCCGAACCGGGTTCCCAGATGCAAAAAGGCGCCGCTGGCCAATGCGATACAGAGGGCTGCCGCCAGCGGGGGAAAACCCGCCATCGCCGCGCCCACGCCTGCCGCCAGCGCATCCAGCGACAGCGCCGCGCCCAGAAGAACGGCTTCTCCGCCCGAAATGGCGCCGGACCGGTCCAGGTCCGCCGCCTGGGGCGACTGCAAAATCCGGATCATGGGGTTTCGGCGGGCGTCATTTTCCCTAGCGCCACTACCTGCGTTACTACCGTCTGCTTCGTGACCGCCGCTTTCGTTTCGAAGAAACTGGATGAGGGCCCAGCACCCGGCGGCCACAAGCAGCAGCGCGCCCGCCGCCCGGGCCGTCTCGGGCGGAATCAGCCGCGACAGCAGTGTTCCCGCCATCATGGCGAGAAACATCATCAGCCCCGAGCAGGCGGAAATGATCGCGATGGAAAGCGGAGGAATCCGGATTTTCCTGATGCCGTAGGTCACGCCCGCCCCGAACCCGTCGAGGCTGACGGCGACGGACAGCAAAATCAGCGAAAGCCAGGATGCCATGCGTGCGCCCTCCCGGATGATGCGTATGCACCATCCTATGCGAAGGGGAGGGCGAATGCCCCGCACGGACAAATCCGCGGGCGGGAGGTCAAGCAACGGACAGGCTCAATTTCGCGCCGGACGTATGGCAAGGCATTTTACCGGGCGAAAAGTGCGCCACTGTTGCGGAACGCTCACACCAAAGCGCCTAGAACCGTGGTCCGCCGCTGCACCGCCCAAAAACTCTCACCATGCGATTTTTCGCGGCCGTTTGAAGAAGCTGTTGCAAAAATGCACTACATTTGGGAGTTATGGCGGATATCAGTTCAAAGTGGTGCAAAAATGCACCACATGGACGCGTTTTGCTTGAACAGGGCCTAATCTGGTGCAAAAATGTACTTCATCACGCTGCCCGCATTTTGGCCCGGGGCGGAGCTTCACATGGGCAGGGAGCCCATATGACACTTCCGGGTCTGTTCCATTCCTTGCGGCAGCTGTCTCGCCGTTACTCGCCGTCCAGGCGCCGCTTCACGGCGTTGGCGGTCTTGCGGCCGCTCCCCGTTGCCGCGGTCTTTGGAGCGCCCCGCGGCGCCCGCTGGCATTGCGGGCAGACATGGGTTCCCCTGCCGCCCACGACCAGCCGGACAATCGGGCTGCCGCACGTGTGGCACGGCTCGCCGGTGCGTCCGTACACATGCAGCCGGTGCTGGAACATGCCCATTTCTCCGCGGCCGTTCACGTAGGACCGGACCGAAGTGCCGCCGGCTTCCACCGCGGCGCGGAGCGTGGCCGCAATGGCGTCGTAGAGCCTTTGCCTCTCCGCTTTTTTCAGCGAAGCCGCGCTGCGCAAGGGGTGAATGCCCGCCAGATGCAGCGCTTCGTCGGCGTAAATGTTGCCCAGCCCGGCAATGATTTCCTGATTCAAAAGCAGCGGCTTGATTTTCCCGCTCCGCCGGCCCAGCGCGCGCTCGAACGCCTCCACCGTAAACTCGTCCGTCAGCGGCTCAATTCCCAGTTTATTCAAAGGCTCGGACAGCCATTCTTCGCCGGACTGAAACAGATGCATTGTGCCGAACTGCCGCACGTCCCGGTAGCGCAGATCCGTGCCGTCCGACAGATGAAACACCACATGGGTATGGGGCGCAAGAGGCTCATCCGAAGGAAAGACGCCATATCGCCCTTCCATGCGCAAATGCGACACCAGCGTGAGCCCATCCAGCATCATGAGCAGAAACTTGCCCCGGCGCTCCACGCGCTGAAAGGTCCGCCCCTCCAGCATCGCGGAAAATGCCGCCGGGTCGTCCGGCCGCTGCAGGATGCGGGGCAGGCGCACCGTGACGCGCGCGACGGTTTTGCCGGCAATCAGCGCATTCAGCGTGCGGCGGACCGTTTCCACCTCCGGCAGCTCCGGCATGGATGTTCACCTTCTCCCTGTTGTCATTTGGCTTCATACCAGCTGGGCCCGTAGCTGATGTCGGCTTTCAGCGGCACGTCCAGCTTCACCGCCGATTCCATCACTTGCGGCACCAGCGTTTTCATCGTCTCCAGTTCCTCTTCCGGCACCTCGAACACGAGCTCGTCGTGCACCTGCAGCAGCATGCGGCTCCGCAAGGACCGCTGCCTCAGCTCCTCGTCCATCCGGACCATGGCCAGCTTGATGATGTCGGCGGCCGTGCCCTGTATCGGCGTGTTCATCGCCGTCCGTTCCGCGAAGGAGCGGACGTTGTAATTGGAAGACCGGATGTCGGGCAAATAGCGGCGCCGTCCGAGCAGCGTCGTCACATAGCCGTCGCGGCGCGCCTGCTCGACGATGGAATCCATGTACCGGCGCACGCCCTGGAAGATGCTGAAATACTGGTCGATGAACGCCTTGGCTTCCTTGCGGGTGATCTTCAGGTTCTGGGACAGGCCGTAGTCGCTGATCCCGTAGATGATGCCGAAATTGACCGCCTTCGCCTGGCGGCGCATGTTCGCGTCCACTTGCTCCCGGCTGACGCCAAAGACGTCCATGGCCGTTTTCGTATGGATGTCCATGTCCTGCCAGAACGCATCTTTCAGCCGCTCGTCGCCGGAGATGTGGGCCAGCACCCGCAGCTCGATTTGCGAGTAGTCCGCCGCAAAGATCAGCCAGCCCGGCTCCGACGGCAGGAACGCTTTACGGATCTGGCGGCCTTCGTCCAGCCGGATCGGGATGTTCTGCAGGTTCGGGAACTGGCTGGAAAGGCGGCCGGTGGAAGCGATAGTCTGCCGGTAATACGTGTGAATTTTGCCGGTGTCCGGGCGGATTTCCTTGAGCAGGCCCTCAATGTACGTGTTCTGCAGCTTCGTCAGCGTCCGGTAGTGCAGGATGAGCCCGACGATCTCATGATAAGGCTCCAGCTTTTCCAGCACCTCGGCGTCGGTGGAATAGCCGGTTTTGTTTTTCTTGATCACCGGCAGGCCCAGCTTTTCAAACAGGATCTCGCCGAGCTGCTTCGGCGAGCCGATGTTGAACTCCGTGCCGGCCAGCCGGTAAATTTCCGACATGATCCGCCCGATCCGGGATTCAAAGTCCCGGCCCAGTTCTTCCAGCACCGCGCCGTCGCACTTGATACCGGTCAGTTCCATTTTCGCCAGCACTTTCGACAAGGGCTGCTCCAGCTCGAAATAAAGCCGGCGCATGCCCGCCTCTTCCAGCTCCCGCTGCAGCAGGGGCGCGAGGCGCCGGACGGCGTCCGCCTTGGCGGCCAGATGGGGAGCCAGCTCCTCCATCGGCGGCACGCGGAACTTGGCGCCTTTGCCGTATACCGCCTCATCGTGGGCGATGGCCGGCAGGCCATGCCGCTGCAAAAGCCCGGAAAGCGAAGGATCGGCCTCCGTGGGATCGAGCAAATAGGCGGCAAGCTGCACGTCGAACGCCTGGCCTTCCAAGCGCATGCCTTGCCAGGCCAGGATAAGCTCGGCCCGGTGCAAATCATAGCCGGTCTTCGGCGAAGCGGGATCGGACAGCCAGGACCGAAGGGCCTCCGCTTCCGGCGCCTTCAGCAGATGAAAATCCATCACGAAGCAGCGGCCGCCTGCGGCCAGCGCCATGGCGATGCCTTCCCCCTGGTGGGGATTTTCGCCGGACGAATCCAGAATCAGCGCATCAACTTGCGGCAGAGCGGCGTTCAGCGCATCCCAGGAAGCCGGATCGGCGCCCACCAACACCACTTCATAGTCAACCGCAGCCGGCGCGGGCGCGGCGGCGCCGGTGCGGCCGCCGATGTCCAGCCGGTCCAGCAGCGATTTGAACTCCAGCTTGCGCAGCGCATCCGCGAGAACGCCCGGGTCGTACCCTTCCCACGCCGCGTCATCGACAGTATGGTCGAGCGGCACATCGCGGAAAATGGTGGCGAGCTGTTTGCTCATCCTGGCGCTTTCCGCATGCTGCTCGATGTTTTCCCGCAGCTTGCCTTTCAGGCTGGCGGTGTTGGCCAGCAAATTTTCCACCGAGCCGAATTCGTGCAGAAGCTTCAGCGCCGTTTTCTCGCCGACGCCCGGTACGCCGGGAATGTTGTCGCTGGCGTCGCCCATCAGCCCTTTGAGGTCGATGATCTGCCGCGGCGCAAGGCCGTATCGGGCCTGCACATCGGCCGGCGTATACTTGTCCGTTTCGCTGACGCCCTTGCGGGTGAGCAGCACCGTCACGCGGTCCGACACAAGCTGCAGCAAGTCCTTGTCACCGGTAACGACGACCACCTGCCGGCCTTCCTCCTCGGCCAGCCGCGACAGCGTGCCGATGATGTCATCCGCTTCATAGCCGGGCAGCTCGTACGTGCGGATGGAGAAAGCCGCAAGGAGCTCCTTCAGGAGCGGAAACTGCTGCGACAGCTCCGGCGGCGTCTTCTCGCGCCCGGCCTTGTACTCGGCAAAGCCTTCATGCCGGAACGTCTCCTTGTCCGCATCGAACGCCACCAGGATGTGCGTGGGCTTCTCCTGCTCCAGCACTTTGAGCAGCATATTCGCAAATCCGTACACCGCATTGGTCTGCATGCCGCTGCTGTGCGTCAGCGGCGGCAGGGCGAAAAACGCCCGATAAAGGATGCTGTTGCCGTCAATCAGCATCAGCTTGTCCGCCTCTTTGCCCATCGATCCGACCACCTCGCCGACTGTCCATATGCTGTAATCATACCATATGAAAAACCGCCAAGAAATCTTTCATCCTGGCGGTTTTGAACAATCGTCACATTCAGTTCAAATCCGGACGGCGGTTTGTCACAAGATAAATGACGCTTTCCCCGATGTTCGTGGCGTGATCGGCGATGCGTTCCAAGTAACGGGCCGCGAAGGCAAGCTGCACGCATTGGCGGATCGCCGCCGGATTTTTGGCCATGACGGTTTCGAGTTCGAAGACAACTTGCGCGAACAAATCGTCCACCTGATCGTCCTGCCTGGCCATTTTATAGGCCAGATCCACGTTTTCTTCCGCAAAGGAGCGGATGGCGTCCGCGATCATGCTGACGGCGATCTCCGCCATGCGCGGCAAATCAACGAGCGGTTTGATCAGCGGCTCGCCGCCCAGCCGGATCGTGGTTCTGGCCACGCCCATCGCCAGATCGCCCATCCGCTCCAGATCGGAAGCGATCCTGAGCGCGGCCAGGATGCGCCGAAGATCTTTCGCCACCGGCTGCTGGGTCAAGATCAGCCGGGTCGCCATCTCATGGATTTGCGCCTCCTGTTCGTTCAGCGCCGCATCGTCCTTGCGTATTTGTTCGGCCCGCGCCACATCGCCGTTTTTCAGCGTCTCCATGGCCACGCCCAGCGCTTGGCCCACGTGACGGCCCATGCGCATCAAGAGCTGCGCCATATCCGCCAGCCCCCGGTCAAATTCTTTTCGCGCCGCCATTTGGCCTGTTCCTCCTCAAAGCCATGAATTCGTCAACCGAACCTGCCGCTGATGTAGTCTTCCGTTTCTTTCCGGTCCGGGTTGGAAAACAATTTCTCCGTATCCGCGTATTCGATCACTTCGCCCTGCAGGAAAAAGGCGGTTTTTTGCGACACGCGGGCGGCCTGGTGCATGTTGTGCGTCACCATCACGATGGTGTAGCGGTTTTTGAGCTCCTGCACCAGCTCCTCGATTTTCAGCGTGGAAATCGGATCAAGGGCGGAAGTCGCCTCATCCATGAGCAAAATCTCCGGCTCGACCGCCAGCGCCCGGGCGATGCACAGCCGCTGCTGCTGGCCCCCGGAAAGGCTCAGGGCGGAGCGCTTCAGATGATCCTTGACCTCGTCCCACAGCGCCGCCGCGCGCAGGCTGCGCTCGACGATTTCATCCAGCTCGTTCTTATTGCGGATGCCATGCAGCCGCGGGCCGTAGGCAACGTTGTCGTAAATCGATTTGGGAAAAGGGTTCGGCTGCTGAAACACCATGCCGACCCGTTTGCGCAAAAGTTCCACGTCGATGCCGCCGGCATAAATGTCCGTTCCGCCGATGCGCACCGAGCCTTCGATCCGCGCGCCGGGAACGAAATCGTTCATGCGGTTCAGCGTGCGAAGCAGCGTCGATTTCCCGCAGCCGGAGGGGCCGATGAAGGCGGTCACCGCCTTCTCCGGTATTTCGAGATTTACCTGCCGCAGCGCCTGAAAGTCCCCGTAAAACAGGTTCAGGTTCCGGATTTCGATGATGGCGTTCATGTTGTGAAAGCCCCTTAGTCAGATCATCTTTTGATAGTTGTTGCGCAGCAAAATGGCCGAGAAATTCATGAGAAGCAGCATGGCCAGAAGCACGATGATGCCCGCCGCCGCCAGCTCGTGAAAAGAGACCTGCGGCCTGGACACCCAGTTGAAAATCTGGATCGGAATGACCGTAAAGGAAGACATCAGGCTGTCGGGCAGGAAAGCGATGTAGGTCAGGGCGCCGATCATGACGAGCGGCGCCGTCTCGCCGATGGCCCGCGACATCGCAAGGATGACTCCCGTCAGGATGCCGGGAAGGGCGGAAGGCAAAACCACCCGCGAGACGGTTTGCCACCGGTCCGCCCCCAGGGCGTAGGAAGCTTCCCTGCGCGAGCGGGGCACGGCTTTCAGCGCCTCCCGGGACGAGACGATGATGACGGGCAAAACGAGCAACGTCATCGTCAGCGCGCCGGCGATCAGGCTGCGTTCCAGCATTAGCCCGCGTACGAAAATGGTCAGTCCCAGTATGCCGTACACGATGGAAGGAACGCCGGCCAGCGTGCGGATGTTCAGCTCAATCAGCCGGGTAAGCCGGTTTTTCTTCGCGTACTCCTCCAGCCAGATGGCGGCGCCCACCCCCAGGACAAAAGCCAGCGGAGCCATGATGAAAAGCATCAGCAGCGTGCCAACGATGGCCGATTTCATGCCCGACGCTTCCGGCCTGCGCGAAGGATAGTTGGCAATTAGTTCCGGGCGCAAAAACTTCAGTCCATCGATCAGCGTATCGATCAGCAAAACGGCCAAGATCAGCGCGCAGACGGAGGTGCTCGCGGCAAAAGCCATATGCAGCGCAAAATTGATGCGCCGGCGCCGCATCAAACGACGGCGATCTTCTTGACGGACAAGGTCCATTTCAATATTCCTCCCGGAAACGCCGGGCGATTTTCAAAGCCGCCACGTTCAGGATCAGGGTGATGACAAACAGCGTCAGCCCCACCGCAAAAATGGAGCCGTATTCCACCGAGCCGTGGGACACGTCGCCCAAGCTGACCTGCACGATGTAGGCCGTCATCGTCTGGATGCTTTCCAGGGGGTTCGCGGTCAGCTTTGGGGTGGCCCCCGCCGCCACGGTCACGATCATCGTTTCGCCGATGGCTCGGGAAAATGCCAGCACGAAAGCCGCCGCAATGCCGGACAGGGCGGCAGGAAGCACCACCTTCAAAGCCGTCTCCAGGCGCGTGGCGCCCAGGGCGAACGACGCGTCCCGGAGCGCCTTGGGCACCGCCCGCATCGCGTCCTCGCTGAGCGAACTCACCATCGGGATGATCATGATCCCAACCGCAATCCCCGCGCTGAGGGCGTTAAAAACGGGCAAATCGGGGATCACGCGCCGAAGAAGCGGCGTCACAAACGTGAGCGCGAAATAGCCGTACACGATGGTGGGCACGCCGGCCAGCACCTCCAGGGCGGGCTTGATCACCTGGCGCAAGGCGCGCGGCGCATATTCGCTCAAATATATCGCCGCGGCAAGCCCGGCCGGAATGGCCACAAGGCAAGCGATCGCCGTGATCAGGAGCGTCCCGGAAACAAGCGGCCAGATGCCGAACGATTTGGGCTCCATGAGCGGATTCCATTTGAGCGATCCGAAAAATTCGCGGAGCGGGATCTTTTGAAAAAAAGCCCAGCTTTCGCTAAAGAGCGTAAAAATGATGCCGATCATCGTCAGGATGGAAACGGCCGCGCAAAGAAAAAGGAGCGTGGGCATCGCCCTGTTCATCAGCTTTTTGCGCCTTTTTCCGAATCGGGTCGGACCGGGCCATCCTTTCGCAAGCGGAAAGCGCCCGGTGCGGGCGCCGATCTCCTTCATCTTGGTTCGCTCCCCGAAGATACGCGTTTTTACAGTTTGTCTTTTTCCGCCGCGTACTGTTCATCCGGCAGCGGGATGTAACCCACTTCCGCCGCCAGCTCGCCGGCGTTGTCCATGAAGAACTTCACAAATTCCTTTACTTCCGGTCGCTCGTACGCTTTCTCGCTCACGTAGATGTAGAGCGGGCGGGAAAGGGGCGAGTAGCTGCCGTCCTTGATGGTTTCAAAAGCCGGCGCCACCGGACCTTGGCCCCCGTCCACGGGCACGGCCTTCAGCTTGTCTTTGTTCTCCTCATAGTAAGCAAATCCGAAAAATCCGATGGCGTACTTGTTGCCGGCCACTCCGGTGACCAACGTGTTGTCGTCTTCGCTCAGCGTCACCGCATCGTCGGTGCGGAGGCCTTTTTTGTCCAGAATGGCTTCGTTGAAGTAATCGAACGTCCCGGAGTCGGCTCCGGGGGAGAATATCAGGATCTTTTCGTCCGGCCAGGCGCTGCGGACGTCCTTCCACGTTTTGGCCGGATTTTCGGAGCCGAAAATTTTCGTAAGCTCCTCCGTCGTCAGGTATCCAACAAAATCGTTGTCCTTGTGAACGACGACGGACAAGCCGTCGAAGGCGATCTGAAGTTCCTTGTAGGTTACTCCGGCATTTTTGCAAGCTTCCGCTTCTTCCGCCTTGATGGGCCGGGATGCGTTGGCAATGGCCGTTTCCCCGGCGCAGAAGCGCTTGAAGCCGCCGCCCGTGCCGGAGACGCCCACCGCCAGCCGGACATCCGGCTGGACCGCCCGGTATTCCTCGGCGACCGCCTCCATGATCGGGTATACGGTGCTGGAACCGTCGATTTCGATCTGGCCCGACAGTTTGGTTCCTTGCGGCGTCTCGCTGGCCGGAGCCTGCGCGCCGGTCGCCGCCGGCGACGGCGAAGCGGCGCCCGCGCTCTCTTTTTGCTGGCCGCAGGCCGCCAAAACCAGCGCCGCCAGCACCGCCACAACCGTCAAGAGCGTTTTTCTCATGGTTTTCTCTTTCCCCTTCCTCTTCTTTTCGCGCTTTTTTCTTGTTATCCGCGTTCGAAAGTCCCGGCGCCGGCCGGTACTCCCTCCCGCTCGTCTCCGATTCTAGCAGCCGATGGTTAACGCCGTATTCTCGTTTTGTAAACGCGGTGTAAAAATTGCGAAGCTAATCAACTTTTCAAATCAAATAAAAAAGGAGTTGTCCTCAAACCATCTGTTACGGCTTCGAGGAACAACTCCATTCATGCACTGCTGAGAGAAACAAAATAAGACGATCGAATGTGTTTTATTTGGGATTAAGATGCCAAAATGGGGCGGATAGCAATATGAAAATATCGACATTCGGAGGCAAATCAAAAAGCCCGCGCAGGCGGGCTATCCTAAAACCATTTTCGCTTTGAGCGGTAACGTTCCACCCGGGACAGCGTGATATCGGACTCCGCCGTCGGTTCCCGGGCATCCTGGTCAGCATGGCGCAGGACGGCAACCGGCCGTTCTTCGGGCGGCCGCGCGTTTTCCAGATCGGCAATCCGCGCCCGCAGTTCGGCCACTTCCCGCGTCAGCTGCCGCACGGCATCTTGAAGGAAATGGATGACCATGGCCTGCTGGACGGTCTCCGCGTCCGGCCGCGCTTCTTCCGTCTGCAATTCGGAAATTTCCCGCCGGGCGAAAAGTTCCGCCAGCTCTTCCGCGCTCACAATGCCCTTATACACTTGGCCATCTTTCCCCTGCCGTTTTGTGACCATTCTACCATTTATTTTCGACCAAAGTCGAGAGTGGCTTGCTGGAAACCGTCGCCGGCAGCCCCATCGTACTGGGATGGAAGACCCCAAGGATGCCGGTTCAATGTCCCGGCGCTGGTTTGCGTCCGGCGGTCAGCTTGTAGCCGATGCCGCGGATCGCTTCGATTTGCACGGACTGGCGGCTCATCTCCAGCTTTTTGCGCAAGGAACTGACATGCACGTCCACCGTGCGCTGGCCGCCGATGTAGTCGAAACCCCATACCACGTTCATCAGTTCGTCCCGCGTGACGACGACGCCTGGGCGCTCTGCCATATAAAGCAGCACTTCAAATTCCTTGGGCCGAAGCGAAATCCATTGGCCGTTCAAGCTGACCTCGTATTTGTCCGGATAAATTTCCAAATCCCCGATGACGATGACCCTTTCCCCGTCCGGCCGGGCGGCAGGGGAAGCGGCTCCGTTTTGGGAACGGCGAATGACGGCGGCGGTCCGGGCCAGAAGTTCCGCCACGCCAAACGGCTTGGTGATGTAGTCGTCGGCCCCCATCCTGAGGCCCTGCACCACTTCCTCTTCGGCATTGCGGGCCGTCAGAATGATGACCGGCGTCTTTACGCCGTGCCGGCGCAGCTTTTGCAGCACATCAAAGCCGCTTAGTCCCGGCAGCATCAAATCGAGAAATATGACGGCGTAGCCGCCGCGTATCGCCTTCTCCAGCCCCTCGGGACCGTCGGACGCCACCTCGGCCGCGTAGCCTTCCTGCTCCAGATTGTAGGCCACGAGGCGCGCCAGCGTCGGCTCGTCTTCGATGATCAGCACCTTGTCTTTGCCTTCCATGATTCCTCCCGTCCGTTCCCCTGCCGAACGTTTTCCCATCCTGTTGTATCATGCGCCTGTAAACGGAACGTCAAGCCATTGTTAAGCGAATGTAAAATGCCGCGGCGGCGCGGGAGCGAGAAGGGGCTATTCGCAGCGGGGTAAAAGAGGGCCCGTCGAAAAAAATGGCCGCCCTTGCGCCCTCGGCATGTTCCGGTTTATGGCTGGATGAGCGGCAGCTCGATGATGAATCGGCTGCCGGCGCCGAGCTCGCTTTCCACCCGGATCGTCCCGCCGTGCATGTCCACCAGATGCTTGACGATGGACAGGCCCAGCCCCGTGCCGCCGGAACTGCGGGAGCGGGCCTTGTCCACGCGGTAAAACCGTTCGAAAATCCGCGGCAAATCTTTGCCCGGGATGCCGATGCCGGTGTCGGACACGGTAATCCGCACGCGCTGCTCACCCTCTCCGGTTTCAAAGGTCTCCGCCTGCAGCGTGACCCTGCCGCCTTCCGGCGTATAGTTCAGCCCGTTTTGCAGCAGGTTGATCAGGATCTGGCCCAGCCGGTCCTCATCGGCCTCAAGGAACAGCCCCGGCTCAGTCAGCATTTCCAGCGCGATGCCTTTCTTCGCCGCTTCCGGCGCAAAAAGCTCGTGCAGCCGCGCCGCCAGCGCGCCGAAATCCACGGGCGAAAATTGCAGCGGCGACCGGCGCGATTCGATTTTCGACAGTTCCAGCAGGTCTCCGATCAGCCGGTTCAGCCGCTCGCTTTCCTCGTGGATGATCGTCAGAAACGACCGGGCCGTTTCCTTGTCCTCCAGCGCGCCGGAAAGCAGCGTTTCGGCGAATCCCTTGACCGCCGCCACCGGAGTTTTCAGCTCGTGGGACACGTTCGCCACAAACTCGCTGCGCATGTTTTCCAGGCGGCGGATGGCCGTCACATCCTGCAGCACCACGAGCAGCCCGTTCTCTTGATCGCCGTTCAGCGTCATGGGGATCAGGCCGACTTCCATGATCCGCTCCTCCGGCGCGTGGGCGTGCCATTCCCGCAACTTAGGCCCGTCGGATGCAAGGCCCTCGCGGATCAGCGCGGCCAGCTCGCTGTGCTCCCTGATTTCGGTAAAGTGCCGGCCCGTGCGCTCCCGGGCAGAGATGCCCAGCAGTTCTTCCGCCTTGCGGTTGCACAGCGTGATCATGCCTTCACGGCCGATCATCATAACGCCGCTCGGCATGTTGTCAAGCACGGCCTGCAGCCTTTCGCCGTTTTTGCGGATCATCTCAAGCTGGCGGCTTAAGTTTTCCGCCATCCGGTTCAGCGCCGCGCCCAGCGCGCCGATCTCATCCTTGCGGTCTTCGGGCACACGGACCCCATAATCCATATTCGACATGCGCTGCGCGGCGGCCGTCATTTTCTCGATGGGCCGCGTCACGCTCCGGGCGGCGCGATAGCTGACGACGGCGGCCAGCGCATAGAAAACGAGCAGACTGGCGGCCAGCCCCGCCCACAGCCGCACAAGGCCCGCGCTGACTATCCGGAGGCTTACGGACAAGCGGATGAAACCTTTCAGACTGCCTTCCTCATGCACCGCCAGCGCCGCGTACATCATCGTTTCGTTCAGCGACTCGCTTCTGCGGATGCTGGTGCCGATGCCTTCGGCAAGCGCCTTCCGGATTTCCTCCCGGTCCAGATGGTTGTCCATCTCGGTTTCCGAAAGGTCCGACTCCCCGGCGACGCGGCCGTCCGGCAGAATGTAGGTGACGCGCATGCCGGCGGCCTGTTTGAATTCTTCCGCCCGCCGGTGCAGGATTTCCGCAAGGCGCCGGTCATCCCGCTCGTCCGGCCAGTCGGTCATCGCGTCGATCAAATAGAGTTCCCGGATCATGGCTTCCCGGATCGAAGCGAGGTGATTCTGGCGATAAGAATAGCCGGACAAAAGGCCGGCGGCCAGGACAGAGAGTCCGACAAACAGCATGAACAGCCAGGTCATTTTCATGCGCAGCTTGTTCATCGGATCTGTCCCGCCGCTCCTTTCATCCGGCTATTTCGCTTGCCATTCGGTTTTACGCGAAAACGGGATCTTTAAACTGCTCCAGTTTTTGCAGGGACGACTTTTCCACGTCGGCGTGCAGGCTGTTGCCGTGGGCATCCATCGTCACGATGGCCGCAAAGCCCTCAACCTCCAGATGCCACATGGCTTCCGGAATGCCGAACTCCATGAGGTCGACGCCCTTCACTTTCTTGATACACTTGGCGTAATATTGCGCCGCGCCGCCTACCGCATTCAGATATACGGCGCCGTGCTCTTTAAGGGCGGCCAGCGTCTTTGCCCCCATGCCGCCTTTGCCGATGACGGCACGAACGCCGAATTTGCGGATGATGTCCGCCTGATAGGGCTCCTCGCGGATGCTGGTGGTCGGGCCGGCCGCTTTCACGTGCCAGCCGTTTTCGTCCTTCAGCATGACGGGACCGCAATGGTAAATGACGCCGCCGTTCAAATCCACCGGCGAATCGTGGTCGACCAGATATTTGTGCAGCGCGTCGCGGCCGGTGTGCATTTCGCCGTTCAGGATTACCACGTCGCCGACGCGGAGCTGGCGCACGTCTTCTTCGCTCAGCGGCGCCGTGAGCACGAACTGGCGCCGTCCGGCGGCTGACGCCTGTTCAGCGGCCTGCGGTGCGCCCGCATTCATCGGCACGGCGGAGCCGCGTTCGTAGATCCATTCCTTGATCTCATGGGTCTTGCCGTCCAGGATGACCCCCTGGCGGCGGAACGCCCAGCAGTTGTAGGCGACGGAGACAAAGAAGCTGGCCGGCAGGCGGTTATAGGCGCCGATTTTGCAGCCAAGCAGCGTCACGTTGCCGCCGAAGCCCATCGTGCCGATGCCGAGCTGGTTGGCCGCTTCCATAATGTATTCTTCCAACTGGCGCAGTTCCGGCACCGGGTTCACGTCATCCACCGGACGGAAAAGCTGCATCTTGGCCAGTTCGTAGCCCGTCGTACGGTCGCCGCCGATGCCGACGCCGATGAAGCCCGCGCTGCAGCCTTGTCCTTGCGCCTGGTAGACCGCATGCAGGATGCATTTGCGGATGCCGTCCAGATCGCGCCCGGCCTTGCCCAAGCCTTCCAGTTCGCAGGGGAGGCTGTACTGGATGTTTTTGTTTTCGCAGCCGCCGCCTTTGAGAATCAGCTTCACCTCAATGTCGTCACGTTCCCATTGTTCGAAGTGGATCACCGGGGTGCCGGGCCCGAGGTTGTCGCCGCTGTTGGTGCCGGTCAGCGAATCGACGGAGTTGGTGCGCAGCTTGCCGTCTTTCGTCGCGCGGGCCACCGCCCGGCGGATTTCCTCCCGCATCACGATCTGATTGGCGCCCACCGGCGTGTGCACGTAGAAGGTGGGCATGCCCGTGTCCTGGCAGATCGGCGAAACGTTGCATTCGGCCATCTCGATATTTTCCGCAATTGTCGCCAGAGACAGCCCGGCGCGGGTGGAAGCGTCTTCCGCCTCGCGCGCCCGCTGCACCGCCCGGCGCACGTCGGCCGGCAGGTTCGTGGACGTCTCGACGATCAATTGGTAAATGCTTTCTTCAAATTTTGACATCTTCATGGTTCCCCTCTCTGGTCTGTGTTACTTGATAGCTATATAATAGCATAGTATAAAAGGCAAGAAACGAAGGAGTTAGACTTTCGTGGCGCATCATTTTCTGGCGTACATTTATCGGTTGCAGCACATCAGGCGCTGGAGCCTGATGCGGAATACCACCCGGGAAAATGTGGCGGAGCATTCCTACCATGTGGCGGTGCTCACCCATCTGCTCTGCACCGCGGCCCGCGACGTGTTCGGCAAGCAGGTGGATCCGGACAAGGCGGCCGCCTATGCCTTGTTTCATGATGCGACCGAAGTGTTTACCGGCGACATTCCGACGCCGGTGAAGCACCATAACCCGCACATTCTGGCCAATTTCCGGGAAATCGAGCGGCTGGCCGCCGACCGGCTGCTGTCAATGGTGCCCCCCGAGCTCACGCGGGCCTATCAGCCGCTGCTCACCGGCGAAGGCGCCGATCCGGAGCTCATCCGGTATGTCAAGGCCGCCGACCTCTTGGCCGCATATCTCAAATGCGTGAGCGAAATGTCCGCCGGCAACCGGGAATTCGCCACGGCCCGCCGCCAGAGCGAAGAAAAGCTGCGCCAGCTCAATATGCCGGAAGTGGAATGGTTTCTGGACAAGCTTACGCCCAGCTTTGAAAAAACGATTGACGAACTGGCCGAGGAGCCCTGAGGCGCTGACATCCGCCCCAGAAACACCCCCGACACGAAAAAACAGTCATGCCGCCGGCTCTGATCCGGCGGTATGACCGTTTTTTTGTTTAACCAAACCAAGGCGATTGCATGAGCCACAGCATGACCAGGAACAAAATCAGGATGATCACGCTCAGCGTCTGCACCTTGCGGATGGCGGCGCCGGCCTCCTGGCCTTCCCGCGCGGCTGTCCGGATCTGTTTCAGCGGACGCTGCACAATGCCGGACAGCGCCGCAATGGCGACGAAGTCGATCAGCATCGTCACCATCCACGACGTGGCGTAATCCGCTTTCGACATAATGTAGCCTCCGGTCAGAAACAGCAAAATCAGCGCAAACTGGCCGATTCTGCCCCCGATGTGCAGGCCGCTGGCCAGCCCTTCCCGCGCGGGGGCGGACAGCCGGCCGAACAGGCCGGCCGCGAATGGCATGAGAACGTACACGCCCATGCCCGCCGCCCCGACGACGTGCAAAAACAGCATCAAGGTGATCATAAAATCCATGGAATTTCCGCGCCCTCCCTATTTTTATCCAAATCCTATTCAAATCTATAACAAATCTAATATACAGGATTGCTAATGCGCAACCAAAACATGCAAGCGTTGCCGTCCGCGCGGCGCCCAAGCGCCGGTTATTCCCCAAGCAGGATGCGGGTGTAAGGCGAATCGATCGGCATCAGAATGACAGGTTCGTTGTTCAGCGTCGTCACGTAGCTTTCCAGCGTCCGGTACAGCTCGTAGAATTTCGGATCTTTGCCGTAAGCCTCGTTGTAGATCCGCGCCGCTTCCGCTTCGCCTTCGGCCACGATTTTCTTGGCTTGCGCTTCGGCTTCAGCCACCAGCTCAATGGCCGTGCGGTCGGCCCGGGACATGATCTTGCGGGATTCCTCGTCCCCTTCGGAGAGGTAGCGGGCGGCAATGGACTGGCGGTCCGAAATCATCCGGCTGTAGACGCTCTCCTTGTTTTCGTCGGGCAGGTCGGTGCGCTTGATGCGCACGTCGATGATCGCGATGCCGTAGTTGTCCCTGCGCATCACCTCCGCCACTTCCCGGGTGATCTCGTCGTTGATGTTGCCGCGGGCGGTGTTTTCGCTGATGATCTGGTCATAGTTGATCTCCGACAGCTTGCGCCGCACCGTGTTGTATACGGCCGCGTCGATCCGCTGCAGCCCCACGGAGACCGATTTGGCGGTGCGCAGGAATTTCTGCGGGTCTTCAATCCGCCATACGGTGTAGTTGTCGACGATGATCGGCTTTTTGTCCTTCGTCAGGATGGGCGTCGGGCTGCTTTCATACGTCATCTGGTACTTGGGCAGCGACATCGTGTTCTCGATGAAAGGTATTTTGAAATTGAGGCCGGGCGAGTCGACGAACCGCACCGCTTCGCCGAACTTCAGCACCACCTTGTACTCGCCTTCTTTGACGATAAACAGGGAGTTGAAAACGAGGATCAGCAAAATCACGGCGCCGGCGCCCCAAAAGATGATGCGTTTGTTAGCCTTGTTCATCGCGCTGTTCGTCGTGTTCATCGCGCCGCACCTCCCTGCGTTCCTTGTCCCGCCGAGGCCGAATTGCCCGCCGCGCCCTTTGCTCCCTGCAGAAGTTCATTCAGAGGCAAATATTGGACGGTGCCGCCTTTTCCGTCCGTGATGACAATGCGCGCGCCCGGCAAAATTTTCTCCAGCGTCTCCAGGATGAGCCGTTTTTCCGTCACCGCGGGATTCGCTTTGTACTCCTCGTAAATGGCGTTGAACTTGGCCACGTCCCCTTGGGCGTTGAGAATCCGCGATTTTTTCTGGGCTTCCGCCTGCTCCAGGAGCGCTTGGGCTTCCCCCCGCGCCCGCGGGATCCGCTCGTTTTCGTATTTGATGGCCTGGTTAATTTTCGTATTCTTTTCTTCCCGGGCGTTGGTGACCTCGCGGAACGCTTCCGCCACCGCGCCGCCCGGCGGCTCGATGTCCTGGAACTTGATGTCGAGGATCTGGATGCCTGTCTGATAGACTTCCTGCAGCTCGATCAGCTTGGCGCGCACCTTATCCTGGATTTCCGTTTTCCCGTCGGTGATGGCGTAATCCAGCTTTTCCGATCCGATCACCGAACGGATGGATGCGCTTGCCGCATTGCGCAGAAACTGCTCCGGGTTGTCCACGTTGTAAAGGTAATCGCGGATGTTGCTGATTTTCCACTGCACCACCGCATCGGCCAGCACAATGTTTTCGTCGCCCGTGATCATCATGGCCTCTTCCTCAATGACCGTGATCTGGTCGCCGTTTTCCCGGTAGCCGATCGTGATCTGCTGGGTCAGCTCCGCCGGCACCTTGATCACTTCCTGGATCGGATAGGGCCATTTGAAATGCAGCCCCGCTCCCGTTTCGCCCGTGTATTTGCCGAAAGTCAAAATGGCGGCGCGCTCGTGTTCCTGCACCGTATAAAAACACGAATACAGCATCAGCAAAATGATGACGATGGCCGCCACAAAACCGATTTTTTTGAACATTCCCGGCGGCACGGACACTTTTTTGCGAGGCGTTATATCGATGACGTTCATGCCACGACGCTCCTTTTGCGAAAAATGAACAGCACTAGAAAATACGAACGAACGCCCGGGAGATCAAGTCCAAATTTGTGTGTAAATTCCCTCAGTTAGAAAGGGCAGATTACAT
>ERZ795043.325-NODE-325-length-47339-cov-26.704171_pt1 | contig 47339 bp, 64 predicted proteins | sample MGYA00375127_ERZ795043 | MGnify/ENA primary metagenome ERZ795043 (study PRJEB30172, sample SAMN05518447) | compost metagenome | isolation source: Feedstock adapted compost from Newby Island compost facility, Milpitas, CA | place: USA:Newby Island compost facility... | reverse complement strand
ACCGTTACCGGCCTGTCGTGACGATTCTGAAAACGAAAAAAGAAGTGCCGACCGTGATTCGCGTGTCCGGGCGTGAGTACATCTTGCGAACGCCTGACCAGTTCAACCAGCGGAAGAAGGGAGCGGTGAAGTAGGACAGGTTGCCCGAAAAGGGCGAATGGCACTGAACCGGGGCGGGAGGATGAAAAGAGTGAAAGTCTTATTCAAATGTTGGTCTTGCGGAAAGGAATATGATTCCGAGACAATTCCTTATCAATACGGTTATAAGTGCGAATGTGGCGGATATGTGATTAGTCCGAGCGGGAAGATTCAGGGGAAATGGGTGGACGAATCCGCCACCTACGGCAACGATTTCCCGAATGAGAGGGGCGAGTGATGTCCGATGAACGGAAATGTGTAAGATGTAACATGCTCCAACGCATGAAAGATGAAGAAATCTGCGAACCATGCATGGAGTTGTTAATTTTAGGTATCGGTAATCCACGCAATGAAGATGCGTGGAATCGGTTTATCGAGGAATCTTCTAACGCTTTACTACAGTCGAAGGAATAGTTGCGTTTATATAATGCATATGTTATAATACACATAAAATCATCATCTGAGCAGGAGGTGCACACATGATTCCCATTGAACATCCTATAAACAAGACAAAAACAGACTTGCGGCGTTCTATAACGAGAATGTCTATTTTTGTAAAGCAGGAACCTAATCATCCAGCGATAGAAGAAATTAAGCAAGCTATTCAACAAATGAAGCATGCATCCAAAATTTTATTGAATGTGGAAGTGAAGTCCGATGATTAACGTTACATCGGACTCTCATTTTATCTATATTTCCGGAACCAGCAGTATCCGACATCTTATGACGGATTATTTCGATGCAGTTTATGTCAAAACAAAAAAGTGCTGGAGACTTCCTAAAAACCATTGGGTGTGTTCTGAACTATGGAAAGAGTTTCCCGAAATCAGGAAGAGCAGGAACTTCCTTCAGATCGGAATGGAGTGCAAACGTCAGTATGATGAACTGGTTGCGCTTCGTCAGACGTCAATGGAACTGGAAGGTTTGAGACCGTATCAGGCAGAGGATGTTTCGTACCTGATACGTCTAGAAGCTGGAGGAATTTTTAACGAGCCCCGAACAGGTAAAACACCTATATCGATTACGCTCGTACGGTTGATCGGTGGGGATCAGAATTTGGTTATCTGTCCAGCTTCTCTTGTTCCTAACTGGAAGAGGGAAGTGGAAAAATGGTATCCGGAAGGTGTAGATAAAGTAACCGTTGTCAGTAAGGATTATCTGAAAGGACATCTGAACGATTATCTGAAGGATTGGGATGTGGTGATCGTCGATGAAGCGCATTTTCTACGCAACTTTAAAACGTTGCAATCAAAGGCAGTCTTTAAAGTTGGAAAGAAAGCGAAACGTCGCTATGCGCTAACAGGAACACCAGCGATCAATCATGCTTCAGATGTTATCCCGATACTCATGTTTCTGTATCCGAATCATTACCCATCGTACTGGCAAGTAGTAGATCGTTATTTTAACAAATACGAAGTTCCATACAAACCTGCACCAGAATTGGGGGATGTGAAGAAACATCGAGAAAATGAGTTCCGAGGGATCGTTGAGATGGTTTCTGTCCAGCGAAAGCGTAGGGAAGTTATGAGATGGCTTCCTGAAAAACAATATGTAACGCTGGAATGTGAGATGGACGCTAAACAGCGAAAATTGTACAAACAAATGAAAGAAGAGTTTATAGCGATGATCGAAGATAATGTTCAGATTGCTGATGGCGACTTATCAAAATGGTCAGAAGCGTTGGAATCTGAACATGTCGTTCATGCGTCCACAGAACTTGTACAGCTTATTCGTTTACGGCAATTAGCACTCGACCCTCGATTATTAGGATTCGATGTTGTCGGAGCGAAAACAAAACTAATTCTCGATTATCTAGAGAACGTCCGGGAGCCGATCGTTATCATGTCCATGTTCACAAGCTATTTGAAAATGCTGGGACAGGACATTGAAAAGAAGCTGAAGCTGAAGGTGGATTATATTCATGGTCAGATGTCAAACAAGGATAAAGACAGAGCGGTTACAGAGTTTCAAGAAGGTAAGGTGGATGTTTTGTTGTGTAACATTATTTCAGCAGGAGTCGGATTCACGCTTGATCGCTCAAACAAAGTCTTATTTAGTGACCGTGCGTGGACACCGGCTGAAAATGAACAAGCCGAAGATAGGGTTTGCCCGACGAGCGAAGAGCGTAACCATTCGCACTTCGTGATTGATGTGGTCTGTAACGATTCAGTAGACCAACGTCTGCACAAAATACTTCTTCAGAAAAAATCCCTTACAGACATTATCAATGAGGGCAGACAGTCCATTATCAATTTACTTTAAAGGAGCGTGATGAGTATGAAATTAGTCATCGGAGAAGATGTAACACGCTTCCTCACAGAATTTGCATCTATGCCGGGTGTTGGACATCTGGCGGTGATCGGCACCGTATCTGTAGCATCCGCACTGTTAAAAAAGCATCTGTTAAGCCGGGGACACTATACGGCAGCGTACCTTTCGGATCAAGTGACGTTTATAATAGGAGGATTAACCGTCATCGACTTGATCCTGAAGTTTGCTAAGTATGCAATTATGATTTTTGGCATCATTTGATGCCATTTTTTATTTTATTTACTTGCATACTTAATGTGATATGTGTTATACTTTATAATGCGAAGGAGGGGATACAATGAAATTCCATATTGATCATTTGGCACAAGACGTTTCCGAACGGATGTTTTTGATCGGTTCAGAAATGGATGCGGAAAACATTGACGAAGACAAACTCATCGAACAAGCATTAGAATACGTTATGGAGGGAATCATCGAAGATAAGTACAAAGATTCCCTGCTGATTATGATGAATCACAATCAACGTATTCGAGATACACTCGATGAACTTTATCAAGAAAGGATGAAAGGAGGACTTACTATTTCATCAAAAATGCGTTCCGTAGGTTTAAAACACAGACAGATTTCCTGATGTATATCCAAAGGAAGGAGAAAATGAAAAATGATAGGAGTAGTTAGAAAGATCGATCAATTCGGGAGAATTGTTATCCCGATGGAGTGGAGAAGAATATTTGACATCAATGAAGGTGACGATATTGAAATCATTGCTGATGGGAACGAATTGAGAGTCCGTAAATACAACGCTACAAAACATTGCACTTTTTGCGATTCTGATAAAATTCTCACACGTATTGGAGAATACGCAATTTGTGAAAGTTGTACGAAGGAGGTTGTGAGAAAATATGGGGAATCAACCGAAGCCATGCGGTCAGTATGACGCATATGTGAATCCATATGACCGGGTAGATATTGCAGGTAGAGTATTCTCAACATTAAAAATCTACGAACGGTACGGAATACCGTTCGAGCGTTGGTTGACGATGGTCGAAACTGGCGAATGGTATGAGATTGTAGGTTGATTTGAAATGGTTATGAAGAATGCTAATCTGATTCGGGGAAGTGAAGCACAGGACTTCCTCAGATGTCGCAAGCGTTGGAAGTGGAGATGGGTGGATAAGTTGGTTCCCAAACGTACAGATGATAAACTGTTATTTGGAAACCTGTTTCACAAATTTGTTGAAGAATACTACAAGAATGGGAAGTGTAAGACTTCAGGATTCATTGCAATGAAGAATATGTTCAACGAAGCAAACGTGGATACTATGGAACAAACAGAACTGGACGATCTGTGGGAACTGGTTTCAGAAGTAACCGAAAATTATGTTAATTATTGGTCTGAAAAAGACGATGTATCAAGAGTTCTTGCTACGGAATTCACATTCGCTATCCCGTTGATACACGACATCGTTTTTACTGGCACTGTTGATTTACTGTATATCGACTATGACGGCAAACTATGTTTTAAGGATTACAAAACATCAAATTCGCCTGAAAAATATGTCAAACGTGCAAAAATGGATATGCAGATTCGCAGATACTTCTGGGCAATCCAACAATTACTTACTGGAGAAGGTTTCATATTGGAAGGCGATGATTGGAAACCTGTATCCGAAATTGAATGGTTCAAGGGATTGCCAAACAAACCTGACCGATTCATCTATGATATTGTCGCACGTAAAGCTCCAAAAGTTCCCGAACTGTTAAAGAAAGGGGGTTTATCAGTAAATAAGTCGCAAGACACGACTTACAGCGTTTATCTGAAGGCTTTGATCGACCATGGTCTGGCAACGAAAGATGGAGATACTGAACCGAAGTATCAAGAGATGTTGGAACACCTTCTGGCACAAGAGAGTCAATTCGGAAATAAATTCTTCAGAAGAATTCCTGTTTACTGTCACACAGAGGAAATAGAAAATTCGATTCAAGAATTGTTTTCTGTGGCGGTGGAAAGTAGTTCGATTAAAAAGTCGATTGAATCGGGGGATATTTACAAAATGTCTTACGACCCTATATATCGTAATGTTACAGATGATTGTTCGTGGGATTGTCCATTTGAAGGATTATGTCTGTCTGACATGGATGGATCAGATACAGAATCCCTCATAGATATGTTTTTTGATGTAGAAGATTCACAGGAGGATTGATGATCAAATGGCATTTGTAGTTCGTAAACCCGGAACAAATACAACCACAAACAAATCTGGTAAAGTTGTTGTTCTTTATGGGCCGCCACTTGTTGGAAAAACATCAACGCTTGCAAACGATCCAAGTATAAAAATATGTCTGATCGACTTGGACAAGAATTCAACAGTTATTGAAGGATCAGATCATATCACCATCATAGGTGTTGACAGCTTTGAGGAATACCTTGCAGTTAAAGAAGGAGTTGACCGGGGTGTGTTCAAATATCCCGGCGGAGAACTGAAGATGGACTTCGATCTTTATGTCATCGACAGCTTCACTCGTATGGAAGAATTGATCAAACGTTGGGTTGTCGATACGTTTGCACCGAATCGTAAACGTGAAATTGGCAATAAGTTTGGAGCGCAGTCCGACTGGCAAGACTTACAGGATCGAGAAATCCAAGAAATTCGTGATTGGCAAGCTATGTCCAAACGTGGAGATCGTCCGATCAATGCTTTATGGATCGGGCATGATATGCAGGTAACGAACGAGTTCGGTCAAGCTATTGCAACACAACTTATGTTACAAGGAAAATATGCAGCACCACGGATCGGTTCAGCGGTAGATGCGATGTTCTACATGTTCAAAAAGACGAATCCCAAAAACCCTGAACAAGTTGCCCGTGGTATCTATACCCTTAACGATGGTATCATTCACGCAGAAGCAAGAGTTCATCCTCGTAACCGTCCGAAGATTCCGAAAATCATCTGGAATCCGAAATGGTCTGAAGTATTCGCCATGCTCAACGGTGAATTTAAAGACGATGAAAAATCTTCTTGATTTTATATCCAATATCATATATAATATATGGTAAAAACACCTATTAACAAAGGAGGAATTTAAAATGTCTTTTTTCACGACAAATTACGAGAACGTAGACTTTGAAATTGTTCCAGAAGGAGAGTATGAGTGCATTATTTCAGAAGTAGAGAAAACAACATTCTCTACTGGATCAGAAGGGCTGAAGGTAACACTCACCATTCGCCACGATGTAAATCAAGAAGGAGCAAAGCGTAAATTGTTCGATAACCTTGTAGCGTCTCCGAAAGCGATGTTCAAATTCAATCAAGTGTCAAAAGCAATTGGTTTTCCAGAAGGAACAACGTTCGATGACATCTCTGACTTCGCACAAGCAATCAAATTCAAACCCGTTCGAGTAAAAGTTGTCCATGAAAAATATCAGGGAGAAAATAGGGAGCGTGTAAATCGTTACATGCCGGCTTCTGTAGAATATAACGGAAACCCTGAACATGGCGGTCCGGCAGGAAATCCATTCAATATTCCAGACGAGGATTTCCCGTTTGTTGAGCAAGGCGACATAAAGCCTCCGTGGGAAGAATAATTAAAGGAGAGTTGAGTGAGAATGGAAAATTACAGTAAACGGTTGAAGGAACTCGTAAAAAAGGAACAATCTTGCTACAAGAAGTTGTTGAAAGCGATGAAGAAGCTGGAGGAAGCTGAAAATAACTTGAAAGAAGTTCGTAAAGAAATCGCATCTATTGCAATCAAAGGTTCGATTTTATCGAAAAATGTGGTGGAAGAAAATACTGTATCGGACGTTCCGAAAATGCAGGATGACTTTCCGAACGAATAAATAGCAAAGGGGCGACTTGCCCCTTTGAGAAGGTGTTATTAAAATCAAAGTATCCGCATCTGTTCGGAAATAAACCACCTGTGGTGGGTACGATGATATAATAACATCCTCTCAAGGAGGGCAAGATGGGAAAGGAGAAAAGAAGTTATGAGGTTTCTGGAATCGTTTTTCTCTAAACGTCAAGCATTGCCTGAAGCGAACTCACAGGGCGAGATTCCAGTACTTTGCCCGTTTCCGCATTCAAAAGGTTATGAAACTCGTCCATCCGCACATATTAACCCATCGAAAGGATTATTCCACTGCAAAACATGTCAGGCAGAAGGAAGGTTTAGTGACGGAGGTCTATCAGAAATCGGATTTGTTTCGCAGATATACAATATCCCATATGAACAAGCTGCAAAACTGGTAACTATAGAGTCCGATCACGATGACGAAGAAATTTGGGAACGTGCTGTCGAAAATTTGCACAGGTTGGGTCAAGATTATATCGAATACTTGAAAAGCCGTGGAATTACTATAGACACTATACGTAAGTATAAACTTGGATATTCTGGCGATGGTATAGGGTATCCTGTTTTTATCCACGGAGTTCTTTGTGACGTTCGCACATACATGCCGAATGAACGTCCGAAAATGCGATCCCGAAAAGGTGCTTCACCGTTACTATTCCCATTCGATCATTGGATACAGGATGAACGTCCAACTTTGCTGGTAGCTGGGGAGAATGATTGTTTACTCGCCCGGCAATTAGGATTCAACGCCGTAACCGTGACAGGTGGCGAAGGATCGTTCCCAAAAATGTTTACGGGAATGTTCAAAGGGAAAACGGTTTACATCTGTTATGACGAAGATGACGCTGGAAAGAAAGCGACAAGAACCGTTGCGTTTTACCTGCACGAAGCCGGAGCCGATGTCCGCATCGTCAATCTTGGATTAAGTGGCTCCAAAGATGAAAAAGACTTGACAGATGCAGTTGTCAAGCGTGGTTATACGGCAGAAGATATTCAACGATGTATCGAACAGTCAATCCCCTATACACCTGAAGATTTCGTCGAAGATAAGGAAAAGCATTATCCACTCGTCAACCTATGGGAAGTACCACAAGGGAAGTATGCAGGTAGAAGAATCAGTAGCAGGGTTGTTCTTTCAGGTAAATACGATGCAGCAATGCAAACACCGTCACTGGTACGGTGGGTATGCAAAAAGCCGATTCTGGAAGGAAACTCACCATGTCACCATTGTCCACTAAGAGGAAACAGGGACGATTCATTTTCCGGATGGTGGACGTTGGATGATGATAATTTGGGAGATGTTATGATGCTGGTAGACAAATGTTCTACCAAAGCGCAACAAACAAAGAATTTGCGAAAAATAATAGGGTTTCCAGACAAATGTCCGAATGGAGATTTCGAGATCAGAACCCGAAAAGAAGTTTACAAAGTGATCTTTACACCGGACGTTGAAACTGAAGATATATTGTCCGGATTCAGAGCAACGGAACAATATGCTTATATTGTTGGACATGCTTTAGAAGATGGTTTGAGGTATAGAGTATATTTCCGCACATACGCTCATCCGCTGGATGGTCAGCGGGTTTATATGGTTGTAGATAAAGTCGAAGAATCCGATAATGCTATAAATACGTTTCGCATGACTGAAGAAATTCGGGAATCGTTGAAAGTCTTTCAGGGAAATCCGAAAGATATGATGTATAAGCGAGCGCTTATGGCGAAAGATATTGTCGGAAATTTCGCACCTGAAATGATCGTATATGCCGTTGATCTCATGTACCATTCCCCACTTCAGTTCAAATTCAGGGGAAAGGTAGAGAAAGGATACCCTGAAGGATTGATTGTCGGTGATACCCGAACAGGTAAGTCCAAAACGGCAGAAATGCTTCAGAGATACTACGGAATCGGAAACTTTGTATCTGTTAAGAGAGCAACAACAGCCGGACTTCTTGGCGGAGCGGACAAGCTACCGAACGGAGGTTTTCGAGTATCTTGGGGAACAATTCCAAGAAATAACAAAGGTCTGGTCGTTCTGGATGAGATGTCAGATTGCAGTCTGGACGTTATCGCATCCCTTACAGATATGAGATCGTCCGGGATTGCTACAGTAAGCAAGATTGTAAAAGGTAAGGCGCCGGCTATGACAAGACTTCTGTGGATCAGCAACCCTCGTAAAAATCATGAGGGTAAGAATCTTCCCGTAGAAGATTATCCAACAGGTGTTCAAATCGTGCTTGATTTAGTTGGTGCGACTGAAGATATAGCAAGATTCGATTTCATCGTACTTGTAGCTGAAACTAAAATATATTCTCCAATCGAAGAAGCACCGATGAAGGCACATGATTCAGAATTATATAGAAGATTAATTCATTGGGTGTGGAGTAGAAACGCAGATCAAATCCTTTGGGGAGAGGGGGTAGAAGAATATATATGGCAAGTATCGCAGGAACTGAACGAAGCGTACAATACAGACATCAAATTTTTCGGAGCGGAAGCGTGGAAGAAGCTCGCAAGGGTAGCGGTAGCTTGCGCCGGCGCATGTTTCAGTTCTGATGAATCTGGAGAATGTATTGTAGTCGAAAAAGAACATGTGGATTGGGCATCGAAGTTCTTACGGGATTGTTACGATAATCCTATCTTTCGACTTCGAGAATATGTTCAGGATCAGAGAATTAAGAATGAAACGAACGAAGCAGTGAATAATCTTGTAGCAGGTCTGATCCGAACAAACGCATCATTTTTCCGGAACATTCTCCAAACAACAACACCTTACCCAAGGTACAACCTGCAAGCCGTATCCGGTATGGACAATGACTCATTTAACGAACTTATCAATAAGTTATCATCCAATTATTTAATAACGGCAACACCACAAGGATTTATGCCAACAAGAAGGTTAAGGAAAGCTATCGATGCTTACAGAAAAATTGATACTCAAACCTATATACAACCGTTAACTCAAAAAGGAGGTAGGACAGTATGATTATACAGATGGGCGATTATAAATATAACGTGAATAGCGTCGACTACTTGAGAGATATTCGAGACCATCTGAAGAAAGATCAGCCGAAATGGTGCGTTGTCGATTTCGAGACAACAGGATTGCATCTCAAAAAGGACTTGCCCACAATAGGTTCGTTTACTTGGAAAGGTCAGTCTTACGTCTTTCCAGCAACTGAAGAAAACCTATTGGAACTCGTGAATTTAGCGAATCAAGTTGGGTTTTTGGTGAATCACAACATCAACTATGACTTACATATGGCAGCTAATAAACTTGGTGATGATTTGTATGGTAGGCGATTCAAGAAGTTAGGCGATACGATGGGTTTTTGTCGATTGTCTTTTGAAGCGTTAAGCACTAGATACGGTGGAGATACGTTAAAACTGAAAGCGATTGGAAACAAATACATCGATGCGACCGCAGATCGTTATGAAAAAGCGGTCATATCGTGGATGAGGAAGAAAAGAACGTCAGACCATAAAGTTCTTTCAGCTATGCTTCGCCCGTTTGGTTGGACGATTACAAGATTGGAAAATGCAATGAATAAAAGTACGGAGCCGATTCCTGAAGAAGTCATGAACGTTTTTCGGGAATGGCGAAATGCTTATCCAGAACCAACATATGCGGACGTTCCAATAGACATTATTACACCTTACGTAGCATCAGACGGGATTCTCACAGATATTTTGATTGAAAAATCAACACCTGTGATAACCTTCAGGAAGCAGTGGAAGATACTCAACAAAGAATTTGAACTTCTTCCAGTAGTATGGGAGATGGAACGTCAAGGAATTCCGGTGGATCGGGAGTATTTGAAGAAATCTCTCGAATTGGTGGAAGATTATATTTATGAACTTCAAATGAAAATGCATGAACTCGCCGGACAGAAGTTTACAGTCGGGCAACATGAAGTTATCAAAGATATATACGAAGATCGTTTGGGATACAAACCTTCGTCAACAGACAAGTCTTTTATGAAAAAGATGGCGGCTGAAGGAGACAAGTTGGCGGATACGATCATAAAGTTACGTAGATTAGAAAAATGGAAAGCGACATATATTGAACGAATCCTTGACGTATCCGAATATGACGGAAAATTTTACTCATCGATGAACCAATTCAATCCAGTTTCCGGGAGATTTTCGGGCGATGCACAACAGTTTCCACGAGATGCGATCTTTGACGACAAGGGAAATGAAATATTTAACCCTAGACGAGCCTTTAAACTACGAGGATACTATCTGGACTTCTCACAGGTCGAATTACGTGTTCAAGCGCACTATACTATGTACTTCGGTGGTGATATTAACCTTTGTCGAGCGTATATGCCGTTCAAGTGTGTCCACTATGAAACAGGCGAAATTTTCGACCATGAAACTGAATATGGAAGGAATCGATGGAATGAGATGAAGCCGGGAGCACCAACGGACAAACACTGGGAGGAACTTTTGAAGGAAGGTTGGTCAGCGTGGGTCGTTCCTGAAACAAGTAAGCCGTAGATTCCAACTGATGTTCATTCAGCGACTACGATACGTGCGCTGAAGATTATGGGAATGAATCCTGAAGAAATGGACGAAAAAGAGTTTTCTTTCTGGAGAAGGATAGGAAAACAGTTCAACTTTATGAGGAACTACGGCGGCGGAGATGCTATGGCGGCTGAAACGCTTGATATTTCATTGGATCAAGCAAAAGCAATGAATAAAGGTTACACAGATGCTTTCCCGAAAGTCGTCACTTATCAAAGAGCCGTAGAGTCTACTATGAGTAAACAGGGATATATAGAAAACCTTTTTGGACGAAGATACTATATTAGTAGTTCAAGAAATTTCTACAGAGCGGCAAATTACTTAATTCAGGGTACGTGTGCAGACGATTTAAAGAATAAAATGATTCAAATTGACAAGTTTATCAAAGACAATAATTTAAAGTTACGTATGGTTTTGTGTGTGCATGATGAACTACAATTTCACGTTCCAGACCCATCTGAAGATTGGGCGATTTGGGAGATCAAAAAGATTATGGAATATGCACCGAACATTAGTGTCCCAATCATTGCCGAAGTAGAATTTTCGGATACTTACTGGAGCGAGAAAAGAAAGGTGTTGCCACCTGTAAAATGAGTAGACCAAACCATTTAAAAAGGATAATTTGTCCTACTTGTCGTAAAAAATACAGTTATTATTACTATAAAAACCATATATGTTCGCCGGAGCGCCCCAAAAACAGCGCCCCGGCAAGGAAATACGCAAAGGTTCGATGTGATAAATGTCGCCGAATGTATTCCAGACAGCATTTTGATAAACATACTTGTATACCGCCGGAATTTAGGGATAGATGGTAGATTTATAAATAAGTTGAAAATCTGAAGGGATTGACACTTTCGGATATTTATGATTCGCCACAATCAGTAAAGTTCTTGCGTCATGTTGTTTACGGACATAGGATTCAACAAACGCATCTACTTTCGATTGCATCTTCTTTGTGCTGATTAACGTTCGTTGATATTCGATAATAACTGGACGATCGTTGATCCTTGTGTAAGCATCTGGAACATACTCATCGTTGATTTGGGGTTCGACTTCAAAAATCTTCGGTTTCTTCAAACGAAGGTAAATATCCACTAAACCAAGAAAATGTTCGATTTTGTTCGACCGATGATGAATGATCGCCGGATTCGGCATGTATAGGTATGGACGATCTTTCACCTGCGGAATCGGAAGCACGTAACCGTCTCTCGACAGGCGCTTCAAAATCCGGTTCACTGTAACTACTGGTCTGGCTACTTCCGGACAAGCTAGTTGAGCGATCTGGTCTCTCGCCATTACCCGGAAATGTTTCAGGTATTGGATAATCAATTTGTCTCGCTTCGTCATAATCATCTCTCCTATACTTATTTAGTAAAACTTGTACTTGTGAAGGGGACATGTAAGGTACCTGAACAAGTTCAGGATGACCGTCTACAAGAATTGCCCTACCCTGAATCTTGCCGATATGGGCAGCGTCTGGAATATCGAGAATGATTTTGGAATTGACTTCATCGAAAGTGGCAAATGACATTCTGGTAACAATGTTTGCCTTAATTCTCGGCTTCAATACGTCTTTTGCATCAGGACGCTGACTGGAAATGATGAGATGGACGTCTACATAACCGGCAGTTTCGGCGATCTCGGTGACAATCTCTTGGATCACCTTGTCGTCAGCGAAACGTCCATACTCATCGATAATAACGAACATGGGATTTACCTTATCGTCCGTATATTTGGATCGATATTCTCGAAGATCGACAGCATCCCTACAATTTTTGAGAAGGTTCTTTCGTCGATTAATTTCTGAAAGAACATCCTTCAGATAAGCACGGGCTTCGCCAGAAGTTTCGGCAATTCTGATCTGTGGAATATCTCGAAACATGTACAAGTCGGACACCTTATGATCAATGAATATAATATCTACATTACCTTCTGTAGACAGAATCAAGTGTGTTGCAACATATCTGAGAAACGCTGACTTTCCCATACGAGTCGCTCCACCGCATAAAAGGTGACAACATGTTTCGTCTTTGAAGTCGAGTGTACGAAGTCCGAAAGGAGTGTAAAGCGGAATGGCAAGAGGTTCCATCGGAAGTTCATCAGTAAAATTCATCTTTTCGTAGAATGGGTGGAAGCCGAAAGTAAGTTCACAAGTTGATCCGAATAGATGTCTGAAGCGAATATGACTCGCTGTGGCTTGCTCCAGCCCCTTCAGGTGCGATTTGAATTCTTCGATAGTGTATCCGTAAGGTAAAGTGAATTCAGTCCTGTACGATCGATTCTGTCGCTTACAGAGCGTCATCTTTACTCCGGGAGAAAGCTTTGTAGCGGATAAGTATCGTCTGATGGATCGTTTCAGGCACGCTTTTTCAGTATTCATGATTGCACCGACAACACCTGTAATGAACATCGATGCGCCAAGTGTACCAAGCATCAGATCACATCCTTTGATATATTTTGTAATAAAGTATGTAGATCAAGTGTAAAATATGATATATTTTTATTAAGGAGTTGATTTTAACATCATGATAATCGTATCAATCGATCCTTCGGGTAATTGGTCTGAAGGAAAAGGAACTACAGGGATTGCGGTATTCAAAGATTCAAAATTGGATTCCGTAAAAACGATCGAAGCGAGATTTTTTGCAGATGCCGAATCTTATTGGAATGAAGTAGCGTTTCATGCGTCAAAATATGTAGTTCGTTCACAAATAGATGTTGTTGTATGCGAAGCCTTCAAGTTACAACCGAATAAAGCTGCTGCTCAATCATGGTCATCTATGGAAACACCTATGCTTATTGGACATTTGCGAATGCAAGCGTGGCAACATAAACAAAAGTTCGTTTTGCAAGACCCATCTTGCAAAACACGTGTTCCAGATGAATTGCTGGTTAAAATGGGAATTCTCGAAAAAAGGGGGAATCGACACTATGCGCTTGGTAAACAGACTAACGATCACATGAGAGATGCGATTCGTCACGGGGTATATTACCATTTGTACGGGAGGAAACGAGAATGATGAAGATACTTATTACAAATGCAGAAAACAACGCATTGGACAAAAGAATAAAAGATTATGAGAAGAAAGGATACAAGCTGTTAAAGAGAGGTATGACGTTTTTCGATGGGCGTAATTCGTACACGAAGTACTGGGCGGTGTTAGAACTGAATGACTCGTAATTTTCAATATAATTTTATATGTGATGATTGTATATGTGTTTTCACCATTTATTTAGCAAAAATTATTAAAAAACCTGTATGTCCTTTATGTAAAAGTGATCGATACGTTAGAGATCACGTATCAGAAAGAATGGATAAGGGATCGAATAAATTTAAGAAAAGATGGTCCGATGGAGAGTTAATTATACTTCGTAGGCATCTGAAAGGAGAACTTACAGCCTATCAAGTTTCATACTTGGTCGGAAGGTCTGTAAATAGCGTAATTAAAAAATCTGAAAGGATGAGACGGAATGGAATCTGAAGGAAAAGTTGTTTATGACAATGTAGAACATCCGAGACATTACAATCAAGGAGATGTGGAATGTATCGATGCGATCGAGTCAGCAGTAGCAACTCTTTCAGGATATGAAGGGTATCTGATCGGCAGCGCTATAAAATACTTATGGCGCTGGAAAATCAAAAACGGCAAAGAGGATTTGCTTAAAGCACGTTGGTTTCTGGATAAGCTGATTAATTATAGTGATGAGGGATGATGTGTTATGACAAGACGTGGTGGAGCCGTAAGAGGGCTTGCGTTTGTATTAAGGATTTATATTGTTATTATAATTATTCTTTTGACACTATACAAACTATTACGTTAGGATTAGGAGATGAATGAAATGAGGATCAGCGAACTTGTACAAAAAGCCCATGAAAATGCAAAAAATAAAGGATGGTGGGACGAAGATCGATCCTTTGGTGAACTGATTGCTTTGATACATAGCGAAGCGTCTGAATCATTGGAGGATTACCGCAAAGGTCATAGTCCAACAGAAGTATGGTACCAACATGGTAAACCTTGTGGAATACCGACTGAATTGGCGGACATATGCATCAGGGTATTTGATATTTGTGGTCGGTACGGTATCGATCTGGAGAAAGCCATTATCGAAAAAATGGAATATAACGAAACACGTCCGTATAAGCATGGAGGTAAGGTGATCTAATGAAAGGAAGTGAAAATGAGCGTTCGTAATGAACGCTCATTCTTTTGTATTTCCTTCATGTTTGTTGAATACCATTTCAAATAGTCCCGTTGCCGACAGTCCGGCGATTCCTCCAGACCATAAGCGAAGGACAGTATCCAAATCAGTAAACGGTGATGCTGCGAAACCTACAATCAGACCGATGAGAAATCCAATGATAGGTACAACACGCTTCGGCATATTGACCGTAGTTTTCGCCAGTTGGACAAGCGCAGTTACAACTGGAATAAGAACTGTAGCAAAAGTCAACACTTCCTGCATCATTCAACAATCCTTCCTTTACTAATAAGATCGTATAATCGAATTATAACAGTAGCTACCTCTTCCCTTGTCATAGGTGCTTTCGGATAAAAGTTTCCATCAGGATAACCATTGATAAGACCTAAATTATATGCTCTCAAAATATATTTTTCAGACCAAAGTTCCTTCGGAACATCTGGAAATGGAGTCCGTTGTTCGTCTTTTCGCTTCTTGATAAGTTCGATAACGTCTTTTACAAACTTATCGTAAGAAAATAGCGTGTCGTGTGGACAATTCTTTCCAGACACTTTCCGATGCGGTGCGATACGGTCTGGACTGTCCCATCCGTGAAGCATCATGATTTGAGCCGTTACGTCTACAGCATTATTGTAAGTTGCTTCATCCAACGGCTCACCTTCATTAACGGCTTCGCAAGCAATTTCAAGACCAATCCAGTTACGATTGTAATGACCGTTTGCACCATCTCCAGCGTGCCAACCGTTCTCGTTGAAAGGTAGATGCTGAGTTGCACTATCCTTGTCAACTGTCACATGCCAGCTTACCGATTTACTGGTGTTACGAATATATTCGCCGTGCATCTCATCTCCTGCACCGTCTCGCCAGTTGTTTGTTGTGTGAATCAGAATACCAACTGGGGACATGGGATTCCCCGGACGGTTACGATGTCCCTTCGGTAAAAAATCCTGCCTGATCTCAAGCATTTATTACACCACCTTTTTATGAATATCTTTCACAAGATCATTCGTGTTCCGAGAAACTCTCAAAACTTCTTGTTGAAAATCTTGATCTTGTTGTAGTGCTTTTTCAGTCACAATTGCTACACGATTAAGTGCTTCCGTATTTCGATTGTATGAATCGAGTAACTTTGATGCAAAGTGAAACAGGAACCACAGTAACCCTACAACTACAATACCTGCAATACCTAATTGTGCGAGAGATTCAAAATTCGGCATGGCATCCTGATCCTCCTACTCTTCTAAAAAGTTAATCGGTTTACCTACGAAAAGATTTCTCAAATTTTCTAGCAAGCTGTCTTTACCTGAAAACGTGTCGAGCGTTCTTCTAGCAATCCCTCCACCGAACGTACTTACAGCGTGGCTGGCTAATGTCCACGGATCATAACTTTCTCCACGATATTCTTTATCGTAATCCAAAGGTCTACCTGTGAAGAAGTTCCTGTTTTGTGAGACTTCCATAATAAACTTTGGAAGAGGATTCATGCTATTGGTAAACATCTGAAACGGATCGTCGTTCAGATCGGATACTGGAAGTCTTGGATTCCACATCGTACCGCCACCGATATGCATGTATTCTTCCATTGCCCAATCTGGAGCGATACCTTCCATATCTTCATTGATCTCATCCAAAAACCGATGATACGTCTGATAATATCTTGGATGTTGCGCCATCCTCATAATCTGCAACGGTACGTTATTCTTCGTCCAGTTCCAAAACGGAATGACAAGTCGTGCAAGTTTATCTGAACTTGTCATTTCTGTATAGTTGAACAGATATTTACGCACTGATTCTGCTGCCAGATCAGCGGAACCAAGTTTGCGTTTCATGTCCATATAATGCGTAAGTCGTGTAATATGGTCGGTCAAATCTCCAAAATTACGTCTCATAAATCGAGTGTAAGACCAATCTCTAACCGCACGTTCTGACTTTGCAAGAATGTTTTGAGGATCAACAAGTCCTGCACGAGTAAAATCTGAAGAGAACCCGGATTCAAGGATACCACGTTCAGCAGCTTCCTGAAGAAGTTTCTCTTGTGACTTAGTTAATCTACCATTTCGAGCGTTGAGAATAATTTCAGTCGCTTCCCTATACGTTTTCAAACTACGTACACCGGCAACGTAATTATTAAACACGTTACCGATAGCGTTGTATAGGAAATGTGCTGGAACAAATGTTGTGACCAACATCTTCCAGATGTTGTATACAGATTCAAAATGACCAATTAGCTTTGCTATACCTTTTTCGTTAAAAATAGATTCCACCTTTTTTAACGCATCGTAAACGTCACGATCGATCACATGTTCTTCAAATCCAAGTCCGAGACGATATGATTCTTCCCTCGACAGACGACTGTATCTGTGGGCTACTTGTACAGCGTTGGGACTTGCTTTATAATCAGAGAACTTCATAATGATATTTTCCTCTTGAAACACTTTTTGAAGTTCCCTCATCGCCATTGCGTTAATATGCGAAGCGTAACGTTTCGCTAGCGCATCAATCGGGTTACGTTCAAATAAATTTGATAAAATCGATACTTTTTCTTCCAACTCTTCCCGTAGAACATCGTCTATGTCTGGGCGCATTTTTGCGTTTTCTAAAGATGCAATATAGTTGTCAAGCTGCGCCATCGTTTGGAAACTTCGACGTTCTTTACTGAATTGGCTACTTGCCGACATGTTGATAAGTTTTGAAAACTCAGGATCGTTTTTGTATTTTTGAGCCTTCGCCAACAAATCTTCTTCTGAAGGTTTGATAACGTGCGGGAAGTAGTTCGCCCGAACACTGTCAAGAATACCTGCATCCAACTCCAGTTGTGCAATTTCGTTATAAATCGATCGCATTTTATCCGCAACTTTTTGCATCTGTGGCGTCACTTGGTCTGGACGGAATTTGGATTCTGGGAACTTGTTTTCGAGAATGTAAGGTATAGCTTCAAGTTCATCCTTAGAAAGTCCCTTCGCCATCTTATTAATTTCTCGAAGTTCAAGATTCAGCTTCTGCATCTGTCCGGCAATCTTAGCGTGTGTTAAGCGAATATGTTTCGCCGCACGGTTCAATAAACCCTCACCTGCAATACGCAATGTGCGAGTGTTGAAATAGTCGCCAATCTTACCAAGCATGTTTCCAAACTGTGATCTACCGCCCATGTCTTGAACGAATTTGCCAAACTGGAAGTTTCTCCACACATCGGCAGCTTCAGGTACAGTCTGATGAAGAATACGTGCATGATCTTGTACGCTGTGCAAATAATCTTCAAAACGTCTTGCTTCATTTTTCAGGAAGTCGAACTGTTGTATGTTGAGATCACTTGCGTTACGAACTCCAAACAAGTTGTCCAGAACGTCGGCATGATGTGCTTTGTCGATACCCATACGGTTAAGAATATCCGCTACCGTTGATGCACCGAACGATCCAATCTTTGCTTCTGTTTTCTGAAGAAAACCCGGCTTCCTGCCGATACCTGCTGTAATGTTAGTGAACGGGATGTCAATATTCAACAGGTTATTTTGCGCTTTAAACCTTGCGCTTTTGGCGGCATCGTCTACTTTCTTTTGTGCTGTTCGGTAAATACTTTCCGCAACTTCACGTGCTGTTTCCGGACTGGCTCCTTCAGCTATCAGTTTTTCCCGTGTAGCGTTATAAAGTTCTCGTACACCTTTACCTGAAAAGTCTTTCAAGCCTTCTTTTGAAATCTGTACACCTACTTGTTGGGCGGCTTCCCTCAATGCCCGTTGTCCAGCACTCGTTCCTGCTTTGACAACTGATCCGGCACCTAATGTAACGTAAGTAAGAGGATCAAGAGCAACGTCCCCAAGAAAGCTGACAACATCATGCCATCCGAATCCCTCTTTATCTTTCCATCCAAGATTTTCGAGGAACTCATCGAAATCCCTTTTCTCTTGTCCGGATAACCCTTTCCAAAAAGCATTAAGCGTTGACAAGAAAGAAGAACCTTCGCTTGTAGCTTCAGCAAGCGTCCCGGTAATTGCACGTTGAGGGCGAGAAATAAAATCAAGAACATTCATCCAAGCTGGTTGCCCCTCTTCAGGAGCGGGTTGTTTACCTCCGCCCCCGAAGTAATAAGCAACATTGGTATAGTTATCTGGAACATACACTTCCGGTCTCTGTCTGAGAGGGCCGAGAATTCCTTGAGCCGGATTCGCATACCTGCTTACCGGATCAATAGGTGTGATTGTTACAGGAGACGTAATCGCAGGTTCTTCCGACTTCTTATTCTTATCTGGTTTTGATTCTAAAATTTGTTTGGCGAGTCCCGAAGCCGTTGTTGTAGTAACCACCTGCTATCCCTCCTTTAGTACGATGATCTAACCCGCCTAAACATTTCCAATAAAAGATCGTTCGGGTCGAGCGACGGAGTTTTTGTCGAAGGTACTGAAGAAGAATCTCCCTCCACAAAATCTACGGCATACGTCAACTCATCGATGGTCTTAACGTAGGAAGCATAGTTTTTCAGATGTTCAGAAATCTGTTCCTGAATTGCTTGCCTTGCTTCCTTATTTCCGGCTGTCGAAGGTAATGCTTCAAGCTGTTTGACGAGCATTGAGATAGCATCTCCTTCTAGTCTTGCCATATTTACAAGGTTTGCTGCTTGTTGTGACCATTGAGAGTTTCTCAATTTGTCGTAATTCAATTGTAATTCAGCATTAAATTGTCTAATATTTTCATCTACTCGTCTGGAATCTACTTCAATTTGTCCCCAACGAATAGATTCGTTCGCCATGTTCGATCTGATCTGTTCAGACAGTTTTAAAGCGTCCAGTGTCGGATTACCGTTCTGATCCATTCCCATAATGTCCGTCATTCTAATTTCGTAGTCTGACAGGATACGTGCCAAAGCAATTTGAGATTCAGCGTTCAGTTGCTGATAGAATCTCTTATCTTCAAGAGACATTTTCATCAATGCCCGTTGTTCTTCACTCGACAATTTATCATAGTCAAACTGTAATCTTAACAAGTCTGCTGGCTTGACTCGATCATATCCGATAGTCTGTCCGATCAGATCAAGATACAGGTTCGCTACGTTCTGCAAGTTCTGGTTGCCGGATTGCATCAATTGCTGAAGAAGTTCGGCTTCCCTGTCGCTCTGATTAAAAGATGCCATCTGTTGATATGCTTGTGACAATTGGTTGCCGTAACGTCTCATAATTTCAGATGCCATAGCTTGTCCCTGCTGTCCGAGTCTTGCAAGTTCCCTACCTTGACTAAGAAGTAACCGAGTGTCTTGATCTGAAGCAAGTCCAGAACCTGCCAATCCACGGTTCGCCATAGCTTGCCTTGCTGCTAAATACTCTTGGAATGTGCGATCTTCCAAACTCTGACGAGAAGTTGCAAGTTGGGTATTAAGCATGTCCAATTCAGAAGCTTGTGCACCTTCCAGACTCGAAACAAGGTTCTGGAAGGCTTGCCGGCGCTGTTGCGCTTCACGCTCTGCTTGTTGCCTTGCTTGCTCCATCATTGCTTGATAGCCCGGACTACTATATGGATCAGACATTTGTTGCATCGTCTGAAGTAGACTCCGGATCAACTGATCCGTTTGTGACTGTTGTTGCGCCATTTGCTCCTGCATCGCTTGCCACATCAGCATTTCCTGATCCTGCTGTTGCGGAAGGGTTGGTTGTTGCGTCACAGGCGCTGGCTGTCGCTGTTGCAGTCCTATATAAGTATTTGGATCATTACCGTAGTACGGATCGCTATAATCGATTCCTGCAGCTTCACGTACTTGATTCGCCCAAGTGTGAATCTGTTTGGCACGATCCGTCTGATGGAAACTTTGTGGTGAGTTTCCGGCAGCTTGCCAAGCGGCAAGTTCTTGATCATATACACTCTTTGCCCGTGCAATTTCCGCTCTAGCCGCCGTTGGGTCTGTACGGTACTGTTCCAGTTTCCTCTGCCATTCAGGAATTGCCATAGCCAAAATCCTCCTTTCTTATAATATATCACGGTTCGTAAGGTTCGCCTACTATCAATTCATATTCTTCTGGTGTAATTACATTAAAATACACATACATACCCACCTGTTCCTTACTAGCCCACCCTTGTTCGTAGTAGTACTTGATACGTTCAAAATCGTTAGGGAAGATAGACATTACCCATTACCTCCTTCTAATCCAAGTAATCGTAATTCTATATTAACTAACGAACTACCCAACGCTTCATTCTGACGCTTCAGTTGTAAGTTCTCGATCTCTAGTTGCACGATTCGCTCCCCTAAAACATCTGAAGGATTGACGGGTTTAGGTTGATTAGTGATAGCATCTATTTCAGATTGTGTCATATCTTCGACCCATTCTTCACCTGTCCACCTTGGTCGGAAAAAACCGTCCGGGACTGGCTGAAGAACAATGTCCTCCGCCAGTTCACCAAAACCTAAATCAACAATAACGTTCTCAATAAAAACACCCGAAGAATCTACTTTCGATGCTAACTTCTTCATCGCTGACATCCTCCCTTATCCGTTAGCCCTTATTGAAAAATTGAACTCTATATTAGTTGACGCTTGATGTGTTAGTGTTACCCTACCCTGCGTATCAACAGTAATACCAACTGACTTAGAATCTGTTTCATTACTCCATGTAAGTGCTTGTGCGCCTACATTTATTCTTGGTCTATAACCTTCGGGAAGTGTGAACAATAGTGTCGACGGTGTGTTTACACCCCCTCCTATCAAACCTGCAATATGAACAGTGCCGAAATTATCTTTATAGTATCTTAATGTTCGCACACCTACACTCGACCATCCATTAAGTAGTGTCGGACGAATCCAATCCTCTTGAAATTTACTCGCAAAGTTTGCTGGGATTTCACTATTAACAACAGTTTTCAAGTCCGCAACGTCTTGAATGGTACGATCAAGTGCTGTTTTGACATTTGCACCATACTGCACAGCGACCGACTGTACCGAGGACGATAATTGCCACGGCTCTGCAAGATATGTGACGGTGTAAGTTGCGGATGGATCGTAGTCAGATGTTGGTATACATGCATGAACTCTACCGAATGAGGCTGGAGATACAATATACTCCCACATGCTATCAACATTTCCATTCCTTCTTATCTGCAAGAACTGTTCCAACCTGTAATTCAATTTACTTGTCGAAAGGTTACTATCCCAAGTGTTGTTTATATACGTATTTCCATTGATATGCGTATATGGTGTGGCAATCTCATTCACAATCATAGCTTCCCCAACTTCTATCGCATTTTTACCTGATAGAAGGCTGATAGAACCATGCACTTTATCAGTCACATCTTCTATTACAGGCTCCGCAAGCTGATATTGTAACGTTGCCCAACCTGTCCATCCAGTAGCTTTGTAATTGGCGACATAATTTTCATCCGTTCTTGTCTCGGACGGGTCTAGGATGGATTCCCAAGCAGTATAGACTGTTCCATTATTTGCTGTCGCTTTCCAACCATTCATAAGTGCCTTAATAGCACCTGAAGTCGGGACAACACCATCTACCCAACCTGAATAAGTATTTGAAACTGTGATAAAAAGCGTGTCATCACTACCACGAAGAATAACTTGGTCAGGTTTATTGAACCCTGAAGTTATAGTATCTAAAATCAATCCATCATATCGAGTAACGGATTGACTATTGCTTACAAACTGCCCAAGTACAGACGATACATCAGTAATACGAACAGACTTAAACATCGTATAATTAGTGGCAAATTCCCAATCCAAACTACCATCCAACACAATTTTATTAAATCGCTTTACTTTCCAATAACGTCCGTCTCTATATTCGAGAACGTCCCTCACTGTTGCATTTTGGTTAGAAGCTAACTCCACATCTGCATACAGGTAGTCGTTATTCTGCGGCTCAAAGGGTAATGGTTCTGAACCTACATTAAGCATCGGTTTAGACCATATACAGATACCTGCAATATGATTAGTTATCCGAACACAGATACGGTTAATTCCTGCGGGAATTGTGAACGAGCCGCTTGTAGGACTTGTATCCCCTCCTAACTCTATCAGTAACGAACCTAAACTACCATCGTCATTCACAGAAATTACTTGAAACCTACCCGAAGAAAGTTGGTAGGATAGTGTGTACACTTGCCCCGGCACTACATTTACAAATGTTTGCATAAACCTAAAAGTGTTAGAGGATTGTATTCTTACATTGTAAGGTTCGTTAATTTGGAATTCTCCTGGTAAAACGGTCTCCCACATGTAAAACGGCGGAAGAAGATTCTTCCCATACCGTTTTACATATAATCCACGCAAGTTTTTAATACCTTCAACGAAAGCTAAATCTAAATCTAAATCTGCATGAATAACTTCAACGAAATCTAAATCTGTACGAATACCTTCAACAATGCAAATATCTTCAAAAACAGATTCATTAAAACTACTTCCTGAAATAGTAATTAATAAAAATGAACTATTGTTTGGTACTTGAAATATTGCTGATTGTGTATCTTGATCTAACCTCGCAACATTACCATGAGGACTCGAAACATTTAATGAAGCCCGAAGGCTTGGGTCTTTAACTTTACCAAAAACAGTATACCACGCCCCCTTCTTGACAGATATATTTATATGTGCAACCGTACTGCCGAACGGTTGAACTATCATTTTTGTTTGATTATTGATATTAACGTGATTAGGTTGTTCCACAGTCCAATTGTTAAAGTGAGGTAAAATGTTAATAACTATGTTTTTCACTTCTGTTTTACCTTCCACTTTTATCAAATGAAGAGGGGACGCTTCATCAGCTTCGACAATCTGAAGTCCTCGATTCAATTGAATGTCCCGAACATCACTCTCGCTCAGCTTTCTTTCAAGAGCCGTAATTCGTGCAGCATCGAATCCTTCAGGGTCAATATCTTCTACCCGGAGACCATGCCAAGTTCCTTGATGGTCACCTGTGCGATCAGTTTTTTGTGCGAGTTGAGCGTTGACTTCTTGCTTCGTGTAATAGCGTCCATCGAGTGCGCCTGTTTGAATCTTTTCTGTTGTTACAGACTGGTTCGCAATCTTTGCGTTTGTCACAGAATTGTTTGCAATCTTGCTTGTCGTAACAGCATTGTTCGCAATCTTTGCTTCAGTAACCGCACCGTCAGCGATCTTTTCAACGTGGACAGCACCGTTTGCAATCTTCGCACGGACAACTGAACCGTCTTTTAGTGCTGGAGTATCAACACTTCCTTGACCATATTCGACAGAAATTGTCAAAGTTGCCGTATCTTTGTCCATCGATAAAATAACGTTGTCGCCTTCTCTGAAACGAAGTTCATTAAGCGCTGCATTCAAATCTGTCGTAGTTTTTACACTACCGTTGCGATTAACTGCAATGAACTTTTTGATCAAACGGTCGAAGTTATCGTTAATAGCTACACGCAAGAGTTCTCTCTCTTGCTTGTAGTCCGCAGCCATAACAATATCTCCGTCTTTCCAATCTTTCATAGATTCGGGATTTACACGTCCCATTAACATTCACCCCTTACGGTTTTTTGAGTTTGAATTCAAGCCCAAAACCAAACAACTCGAACTCTTTTCCAGCACCGCCACGGAACCTTACCTTCACCCGTCTACATTTCCCCCGGATCGTTGCCCGTTGAACCGATAGTGTGAGATGTCCGAAAGCGGATTGTCCCATAACCCAAGCGCCTAGAACCGTTCCTGTGTAAAACTCGAAATTCGGCTCTGTTTTATGCACCCATTCGACTTTCCCTTGATCGTCGATAACAACTTCGCCGGAATCAGGCGACAGTACGATCGAAGAATCAGCTTGAACAGTAACATACATCTGAACATCATGTAGTGGGAAATGTCTTGCAAGAATGTAAATACGCTTCAATTTCTTGTAGTTGAACGAAGCTGAAAGATCGAGAAGTTTTGTCTCGATGTCCAAATCGTATTCAACCCCTGCATCCGTGTAAACTTCTCTATCGTGTATATACAGGTTGCCGTTTTTGGTAACGTTATATGCATCTTCTCCATAGAGAAGGAACTGAATAATGTCCAGATTTTCCGACTGATCCTTTACCCATACCCCTTGTTCATAGTAGTATCGATAAATTGTTTTTCGATCAGGGAATGCCAACCAGTATTGAGAGTCCGTCACAACTGCACACGCATTTTCATCAGTCGGCATTTCAGACTTAATCTGTGCGTCTACCCGATTAACGTTCATAGTGTCCAGACGATACGGGTTTGGACGCAAGGCATGTACACCTTCATGCGACAAAAATATAATATAGTTTCCGACAACTTTCGCTGACCATCCAGCGATACACCCAATTCCGTCATGAATTTGATAGCGTTCATAATCCTCTGTTGATTTTCCGACAAGTGTCTGGATTGTCGTTTTCGTGAAAACAACTAGCATATTTTGGAATCGAACAGCCGTTGTGATTGGTTCTTGCTTGCCTGTATCGAAGTTGATCGTATTCGATACCGGGAAATATCTTGCATTTTGAAGATCGGAAATGTACATCTGGAAGGGATTCTCTGTATCTCCGTACAGAAGTACCCGATCCCAGTGAAGAACGATTCTGTTACATGTATGGATACCGGAAACAGGCATGACGCTTGTACGATCTTCAACATCTTTTACAATGTATCCTGTCAACACATAAACCTGTGTCGGTTGAATATCATTTGAATCGTTCTCTTTTCGCACGGTAACACGAATATCATAATTCGTTGCCGTGTCAAAAGAAATTTCGACTGTCCTTTTATCCGCTTCAAAGTTCGTAATTTCTTCCCATTCGGTATCTGAAGAACGCTTATATTCCCATTTATACTCAACCGGGTCTGTATAGCCCGAAGGTCGGTTAATATAAGCGGTCATCGTGATTGGAACATTCTTCGCTGCTGTCCGGTACTGCGGCTTGATACCGATAGCTTCAACATTTTGAGTTGGAGAAACACCGTCTTGTATATACTCATCAGGATTGTCAGCAAGTCCGTTGGTACCTATATAGATCGCTTCCATAACGGTAGGTGTATAAGGTTCCACGACTTTTGCCTTCCAACCGCTGTCATATTCAAGTTCAACTAGTCTGGTTCCAGTAGCAACAAACATCACATGTCGGTATTGAATAGCTTCTACCGTTCTTGATGTCTGGAAAGTAAATTCATTGTTGTTGGAATCGTATATTGTTATCTTGGAAAATGTGCTACTGTCATTCTCTTTAACAAACAGTTGACCGTTCACTGCCATAATAATATCCGGATATTCTTCTGAATGTCTGTAATAGAAAAAGGCACCTTGAGTGTTTCCGGAACATGTGGCAATGGCACGTCGTCCGTAGCGAAGTCTAGCTGAAGATCGTCCGGACAGATCAACGTTAACACAAACAGGGAACTCATTTTCCATAAGTTTTTCGTTCGTGATTTCCGTGTTGAGTCCTCCCGAAAAATCCATGAACGCTTCAAATAACTTTTCTGCCGGATTGTGTCTTATATTTTGACGTGCCATTTACCTTTCACCATCCTACATAATATAATGGACGATTCACCATAATTGGGTCAGTATGCCAAGAGATTGTGACCCGATCCCCTTCAGCAATATTATCTAGGAATATTGTACCAAGATATTTGCTATAATCATAGACCCTTTGACTATTAACGTAAACATTTACTTTACTTCGCACCGGATGAAAATCTTCCTTTGTGATATCAAACTTTTTCTGACCTTCTTCTGCAATGAATTGTTGGCAATTTGGACGATCCCAGTACTCTGCTGGAGGATCATAATGAACCTTGAAAGTTGCGAGACCGTCGTAAAACTGTTGCATAAAACTATTCTTTTCACCTATTGACGAATCCTGCGCTTTGATCATTGCTGATGCGTAAAGTACAGGAAGTCTATGATACTGCTCATCAAAAACGAAAGTATCTGAAAGATCACCTGTCAGTTCAATGTCCGGAAACTTGCATCGAACTTCGGATGCCATCAAATCTTTCCCATCGTTGAGCATCATGACAATATCTTGATTGTCAATAATGTCATCAACATATGCATTAACCATACGGATCATTGTTGCAAGATTCATCTTCTTTACACTTCCCCTCCAAGAGAAATTACCAAAATATCATATTGTAAACTGCCCGTCGGTGGATTGTCGAAGGTAAGTGTAATTGCTGAAGAGTCGTAACTAACTGAAAAACTTCCCGCTTGACGTGCGGCAGTGTTTCGCGGCGTTACCTGAACGTTGAACGGCGTCTTACCAATTCCATGTGTTGTCTGATATGATGTTGACTCTCCGTCAGCGTTAATGGTGCGAGTAAAGGCTCTACCAAAAAACACCATTTGATAATCCGAACCGTTGTGTGTAACAAGATAAGAATTGTTACCAGATATACCGAGCGGATTCCACCCACCAGAAGATTTGCCATTCGCCAAAGCTAATAGCCCAGTGCTTCGCAATGGTGTGTTCGGTTGATTCGACAACGGATTAAGCTTTACCCCGTTGGCAAATATGCGATGCTGATAAGCATCCGCCGCGCGTCCGACAATCTGTGTACCAGTAGGCAGATCGTTTACAAGCGATTCGTTAAGCTGATCCCGCCATTCAATGATTCCACGATGGTCTGTTTCTGTTGATGAATTATAAATCGGGAAAATTTCAATCCGTTCGCTGGAATACGGGATTTGGACAAACAGTTCGACGGTTCCACCGCCGGCAGTGGTATCTTCCGACGTGATGACACCGACAAACTGCGGTGGTTGAATAATGCTCAAGTTACCGCTAATGATGGGCAGATTGTAATTGTGGACAATGATCTCGCCGATGATAGTCGGCGACGTCGTACGGCTCCGAAGTCTGATCTCGACTTCGCCGACAGCGGAATCAGACCCTGAGCCGAATCCAGTCGCGAATCCGAATCGGGCGTGAATAGCCTTTGTGTCCGAGAACAACCGGGCAATACCGATTCGCGCCCAGCGATTAGGCGTCCCATAAGTGTTCGCAGACAGAAACGATTCGACAATATCTTCTGCCGCATATCGCACATCCCCCGCAGGTAGATTATCCTCCCACGGCTGATCGTTAAGTAGCGTCACCTGAGACTCAAACTGAGCGATCTGCTGACCGCTAAAGTAAATCCGATCATGATAATCACGAGTCCGTAAGTATAGCCCAGCTTCAAATAGACCATACGGCGTACCTGACGTATTTGATGTAACGACAATCGCCACATCCGATGGGCGAATGAATTTATAGTCCGAGAGATAAAGCTCAATCATATAATCGGACTGTCCCGGTTTTATGACTTTAATCCGAAACCGGATTTTACCTCTCTGCGTTTTGGTAATAGTCTGATTATATCCACCCATAAACGTGATTTCGCCGGACGCATACCCATTATCACGACCGATCTTGATGTCAGCCAACTTTGTCCACTTGTTGCGATTGTCTGTCGGATAAATTACTCGCGTCGAATATGTCGCTGTCGATGCTACAAGCTGTCCGAGCGAGCCTTCCGTCACGATCTTCACACCACCAATTGTGGAACCCACAGGTAAGTCTGTCATCATACGACCCCTCCTTTAAGATATTTGCGGACGACTGCGACAACCGACGGGTTGCTCTGATACCTGAAAGAGCCGTTCAGCCCCCAGAAAAAGAATCCTTCGATAATGTTGTTATTTAGCAAAACACTTAACGCCGCTTCGTAAAATTTACGTTGTGTATCCTCATCAAACTCTGTCCACTCGTACATGGACGGAATGTATAGAGCACCAATTTTTGGTACACAACCGACTTCGGACACAAGAACCGGTTTTCCAAACATCTCTTTTACCCGAAGCAGTCGATCAAACCAGTTAACACGATGCAAGTCGCAATACCATCGTGCTTTAAGTTGCTCAACTGTCGCATTTACGCCATCAAGGGACAACTTAGGGTAAAGATTAAAGCCAATCACATCTAAAAGTGGAAGATGTGCCGCCGTCAAGTCCTCATCATAAACTGCACCCAACGCACAGGCGATTTCGCCATTGTAAACACGACGAACTTCCGTCACAATATCCGCCCAATAATCATAGTACGGCGGAGTGGTTATCCGATAAAACTCGTTGCTGATGTAAAATTGCTCAATCGCATTTTTCTGAGCCAACTCAGCATATTCAAGCAACCTTTCTTTCCAACTTGCGAACCAAGATTCAGGGTCAGTTGGATTGGGAGATGAACCTGCTGACAGATTTTCTGCACGGATATGGTTTTTCATGATTATTTTCAGTCGCTTGGATTTTGCAATATCAATAACCTCTTGATATTGTTGATCGGTAAACATGCGACTAACAACATTAGAAGTTGCATGATCTGTCGATGATATAGTAACTAACTGAAGCGCATTACATCCGTCGTCCGCAAGTTGACTAATACGGGCTTCATAATCGATACCATTTTCCAAATAGATAGTGGCGCCTTTATAGCGAAGCTCTGACTTAGAATTACCGCCTACTATTGTCGGAAACTGTATTGGGTTACCATCATCATCAACAAACTGCACAGGCTGAATATCCATGCGCTTATAGTAAGGCATTTAAATCTTACCTCCGTTCGGACTATTTCCTCATTCCACGGATGTATTCTCTTCAGATGCCTTTTCTGGGTCGGATTTCTTTTTTCTATTTACTTTCTTTTCTGACTCCGGCTCTATCGGAAGTTCAGATTCTTTAACAATAACGACGCCTTGTTTGTCAATCAATGACTGAAGGAGTTCGTTAGATTTCTTCAATTCTTTCAGAATGTTGTACATGATCTGCTCTTTCATTGTCACAATAACACCAAATTCTGTTTGCATATATCAATTACCTCCATATTTTAAAATACCCCCTAGCTAATGAAAACTAGGGGGCAATATACTATAGCTGTGCAGGTTATTATGGCAAATCAGGGTTTGCGCCAAGTACGCCACGATGGTCAGACCAGCCGTAACTGAAGCGCATACGTCCCTTGTATTTTGCTTGATCAGTATCGAAGTCTGTTGCACGTTTGAAATTCAAACGCTCTCTCCAGAACCAGTTCAGTTCGTGGATGTCTGGATCAATAAGGAACCAGTAGTTGTCGCTTCCACCGTCTACCGCTCCGATGTAATCCAGAACAACGACTTGGAAACGCCCCTTCATTGGGTTGATGTCGTTGTAGTCTGTACCCGGAAGCAAAGACGATTTGACGATTTTTTCTGCTGTAAACTGAAGGGCTGGAGGAACAACAAGAAGTTTTGGTGTCATTTGAATCTTGAGTCCTCTTTCATCCACTTGTTCAGCAGCAAGTTTCAAAGCAATCTCAAGATTCTGCTCATTAAGAGTAAGTCTACCAATAAAGTTGGACGTTGTTCCACCATCGAGCCTTGTGTGTTTGTCACTTACCAAAGGCTCCCCTCTGAAATTTGTCGGCAAAGACTTAAAAGCATTTCTGAATACGGAACCTGCATGATGTTCGATTGTCGAACGTGCTGCACGTCCAAGCGCCCTTGCTTTCTTTTGAATTTGGTTATATTGTTCATCATCCACCATTTCTTTTTCGACAGTAAACCCTTTCGAGAAAGTTTTATGGATGTATTGAACAATATCCGGATTTGGAATTTCTTCGTACTCCGTAGAATCCGTCGTTCCTTTTGGATTCCACATTGTGAAACCGCCCATACGAAGATCGGTTTCAATTGCTTTTTTAGAATTGTTAACGTTAAAAACTTTGCTGTACTGTTCCGGCTTTTCTTTATAACCCTCAAAGAAGATTTTTCGCAAGCCGGGTTCGAGTAACTTAGCAAAATTACCTCTAACTGTAGGCATTAATTATCTCCCCCTCCCCATTAACTATTAACCTTGTTGCAGGTTAATAAAAGTTACATACGCTGTACCCCGATCTGTGGCTTCGATAATTTTTACTGCTGCGTTGGACGTAGAGTCCAGATTCACAGAATAATCACCATCAGTCAATGCAATCGGATGTTTTGCGCCAACTACAACATTGCCTGTACCTGAAACAGTGGCTTCAAATACCATACCTTCAGATGCTTGAACTTTACCGTAGAAATCTGTCTCTGCTTCAGTTTTAATTTCTCGACCCAAGAAAACACCCAGAACTTCCGTGTCGTTTGCCGCAGCAGCAACAACTTCGCCTGAAGCGTTCAATTTGACAACATCTCCACGTTTGGCAACTTTTGCGTAATCTTTATTAAGTTTGTAATCCCTAATCGGGAAAATAGAGTCTCCACGAAGGCTTTTCCTGTACTCGAACATCGAAATTATCCCTCCTTACACTTTATACTTTGCATACTCTTCTTCAGTCATTCCGAACTGTTTTGCGAAGTAGCGCTCTTCGTCTGTCAAGACTACCGCTTTACTTGACTTTCCGGTCGGTGTGTTTACAACGCTATTGCGCTTACGTCCGGAAACTTCCGCCAAAGCGTCTTGTTTCGATAGATTCTTGATACTCTCTGCAATCTTTTTGCCGTGCAATGCAAACACTGCTTGCTCCAAAGGAATATCAGGGTTTTTAAGTGTTTCAAGAATGTAAAGTCTTGCTTGCTGAATATCTTCATCTGATAGAACCGGATATTGTTTTTTAATATCGGCTGACTGTCGATCCATTTCAGACTTCCAAAGTTTCACTTTAAGTTCCAGCAGTTCTTGATGTGTGCGCATATTTTCTTCTTTAATGCGCATCTGTTCACGCAAGAACTCGACAGGAACGTTTTGCTCTTTCGCCTGTTTACGAATCTGTTCCTCTTTTACTTTTTCAAGCAATTGTTCTGGAGTAAGCCCGTAGAGATCAGAAAGTTGTTTTGCGAGTTGATATTCCGGCATATTCTCCAACATCTGTTGAAGTTGTCGTTGCCTTCTTTGCTCTGCAAATCTGGCATTTTCCTCTGGAGATTGTACCGGCTTTTGGTCGTCCTGATTCTGAACAACTTCTTGTTGTTGTTCCGGCTCATCGTCCGGCTCTTCTGAATCAGGTTCAACTTCAGATTCTTCAGAATTGTCAACAGTGTCGTCGCCGTCATCGTCATCGTCATCAGTGAAGAAATCTTCAATCGGTCCTACAGATTCTTCATTATCATCATCGAAACTGATAAAGCCATCATCGTCGTCTGCAAATAACTGAAGATTGAGTTGCAAAGGAAATTTGACCATACCTACATTACCTCCTATGGGTTGTTTGCGCGCATCCCACCACGCGAATTTTAACGTGACTTGTACGGTGAATTATGCTTTAAAAGCAACGACACCAACCGCTTTTGTACAAGCCCTATTTGTCGAGTGGTATTTTACGACAAGTTGTGAAATTTTGCAAGAGAAAACCCCGATAAATTATCGGGGCTTATCGTCACCAACCTCTTGCCATATTTGACATTGCCAATTGTCCTGTCGTTCCTTGCGGTGTTTCGGGTTCTTGTTCCACATCTCTTGGTCTACCAACTGCCATATCTTGCTGATTTTGTTGCGATAGAAGCTGTTCCACCGCTTGAACCGCTGCTTGCATTGCCTGATCTTGTGGCATACCTTGAGCAATATTTTGACGAATAATATCAGCAATCTGAACAAGATTCTGTGCAATTTGAAGCGTTCGTTCTCTCTCCATCCGCTTTCTATCTTCTTGAATTCTACGAAGAATTTCTTCTTTCATATCGAAATCTTGGAAACGAATCCATTCTTCTGCCGTAATGATCGGCGGATTGAAGTTGAATTGACCTTGTAACTGCATCAAATGGTCTGCTTGCTGTCTGCGCCTTGCTTGCGTTGTTGGAGCCGTAGCGTATACGTCAGATTTAACGATCCAATCGATATTCTCAATTGTTGCATCGTCAAGAGGTTGGAATGTTTCGTAAATAATTTTTCCATCCGGCCCTGTGATTGAAATTTCTCTTTCATCTTTCCAGTGATAAATAATGTTAAGCACGATCAAATTACTGATCTGCTCAACAAAGTCATCGATCTGAAGCATTTTATCTTTGTCCCTAACCGTTGCCCTCTCAATCAACGACTGAACACCTGTAGAAGTAGTCAGACTTCCAACAGATTCCCCGGTGTAGGCTTCATTGATTCCTGAAATCTCACGTATATCTTGACGCATACGACTGTCCATTTCGAGAAGTCCCCTTGGAACGTCTTGCTGTTGCAAAACATGAACAGACGCACGTGGATCAGTATTTGACACCCAAGTTTTGCCCGGAAGCGTACCCTCTCTTGCCATCTCTTGAGCATTAATTCCAGACTCTTTAAGTATAACTTTTTGCGGATTTTGATGTAAAAGTGCAATAATCGAAGATGTTTGTGACGTTTTATTGATAATTTTTTGATTTTCGAGAATATCCATTGCCGTTGACGTACCCCAGAAGTCTCCTTCTTCTTCTTCGTCATAAAGTACGGCAATCGGATATACGGACGGTTTATAATCCTCAATCCGATAAAGTTCAAAATCCGTATTTGAAAGATACCATGCAATATTCAACTGCCATTTGCCTTCGTCATTAACAAAACGTTCAAAGTGCGTATGAAGAGTGACAATTTCATCTCCTTCAACACTTGGCGATCCCATGCCCGGAATATTGTCACGATTAAAGATAAATCCAGTTTCGCTATCGTCTTGAGAAAAATGAGAACCTTCCAGCTTATCCAAAAATTCTCCTGCGTATTCTCTAAATCGTGGATTATTTTTAATTAAAGATAGTGGAAGATTCGATGTGATTTCCATGTATTTCATATTCGGATCGTCAATCGACGTAGCGTCTGGGTCTGGAAAAAAGTTAGCTGAAGGAATCCGCTGGATTCTGATACGTCCCTGATACAATCTATTGCCGGGATCATTTTCGTTCATGTATATTCCACCGAAAAAGTCATTGTCATTGTATACATAAACGATAGCTGTTCCCTGAAGAAGTGCTCGATCGATCGATCGTCTTATAATTTTCGGAACATCTTCTGTTTCCCAAACATGTTCGTATGCACGTTGTAAACGTGCAACAACATCAGCAAATTGAAGGTATCGTGAAGAAAACTTTGCTGAAGGAATCGCAGACGCAAGGTTTGCACGTTTCAACGTGCGTACATAGCGAATATAATTTGTTACAGGTGTAGGTATCCACGGTGGCAAAGACGTGTCTTTCCATTGTTCGCCCCGATCAAAAGTATCAATTTTAGTCCATAACGAATGTTTTGACTGAACTTCTGACTTTGCCCGGTTGAAACGTCGGTGATATTTACTCACCCGCATCTTCATTTCTTCAATTTCCTTCTTCGTCATATCTTTTCACCCCTTCCATAAATTCTTCTGCCCTACGTGCAAGTTCTAAATACTCTACATATTCTGGTGGCAATTCCGGGTCTGCTGATAAATTGTATTCTTTTTTCGGTTCTACCTGAAGGATGATAGACCACATGTTTTTCGTGTGTAAAAATCCGACAGACGTTTCCACAATTCGATTTTTGCGGAGATTTTTGCCGATTTTTCGGTAATCTTCGTCTGTTAAACGGTACGATAAAAACGTATCGTTTGTAAAGTAAATCGTATATAATTTACGTTCTTCCATACATAGTCCTCCTTTCTACACGTAATTCAAGTAATTTTCGGAGTATTCTTCATATTCATCATCGTCATCATCCAAGTAATAGTCCGAATAGTCCATCGGCGGACTGTATCCTACTGTTTTAAGCATATTTGGGTCATCCGGCAATCTCATAAACCCGTAACGTATAGAGTCCATCGCATGGTCATTCTTTTTCACAGGTTTTTCATCCGGATTTTTTGTATCGTCAAGTGAAATTTCTTTATACTTGTACTCGATCCCCTCTTTTGCAAGATTCGGACACCGATCCTGAAGGATGATCCATTTGCCCCGTTCGATATAAGAGTTCACTTTCAGAATGCCGGCTTCAACGTCATTGTTTCCGGGCGAAAAGTAGAGTCCGTACTCTTGATATAAGGCTTGTACACTTTTACCGTTTACAACATCGGTACGATTTTTAATGGACGGATCGGCTACCATAAACCGCAACATCCCTGCTGGAATAGCGTCAATACGTGGTTTGATCGCTTTTGCATGGTCTGGAACAAGCATATTTGCTTTATAATGCTCATCATACGTTACAACAACCCCGTTCACCGGGTCAATAGCATGCCAATAAACCGCTGTCGGATTTACCAGACCGTGATCGAGAGTCACAAACTTCTCCCAATTTTGAGGAATATCTTCAATTCCCCGTTCTGCAAAATAATCGGAAGAATTTCTTAAACATTTTGCAAAATTCGGATAAACCATTCCCTCTGAATGTTGGAAACTGCCTTTCAAGTAACGCTGAATCCACCATTCAGGCTTTCCACGACTCTGAACCTCGATGTAATCTGAAGGAAGATATTTATTCAGTTCTGTTTCCCAAATAAATGTGTGAATAAATCGGTTATATTCATCGTGTTTTGGATGATTCGGGTCGGCTTTGGCGATATTATCTGCAAAGATTTCCTTAATCCATCCAATATCCGGGTTTGAACACACCGCCAAAAGTCGATTCGGAACAAATCGATCTCTCATACGGGTCAATAATTGGTCGTAAATCGTCCGCTTGATCCCGGATGCTTCCTCCATATGAATAATTCCGGCATTTATAGATCGAATTTTTTCTTCTTCGTCTGAAGGAACCGTGTAAAATATGAATCCGTTGACGAGTTCGATAATTCCTTCTGACTTATTAAAACGCTTAATGAGCGGTGGCGGGCAAACTTCGTTAAAAAACGTCTTGAGCGTTGTACGCTTTAGTTGCTGAAGTGTAGGCGCTGTCAGGAGACCCGTTCCTTTTGGACTTTCCAACGCTGTTAACAGTACTTCCGTCAAACTTGCACGAGATTTGCCTGACCCATCATACAGGCAATGTACCCTCGGTTTCCCGATATTTATTAGGGGATTAGACTATACCTTCTTGCGAATTGCAAGCTGCCCGTCTAGTCGTTACACCTTCTAAACGTGCTCCGTTCACCACGTCTAGCTTGGCTCGGGATTGTCATAGGCTTATGCCCTTAGATTTCCCCCGAATTTGAGCAGTTTTAGGAGGGCATGGGATTTTAACCCTCCGAACCAACCGATAATCCGAAGTTCAGATTCCCATTTTCCCTTCTTTTCGTTCCACACTTTGCGAATCGGGACTGTATGGGACTCTACCTGATAATCTTGTGGTTCATACGTCAATTCAATAGCTCCACAAGCCGGACATTCGATATATGCAGGATGTCCATTTTGCGGAGTTACCATATCCGCTGTATAGCAGTTCAGGCACCGCATTTCATCTGGAAACCTCCCTTCCAAGCTATATTAGCTGATAGATTTCAGCGAATATCGCTTGTTCGCTGGTTATTGGCTTGCTGAACCTGCATTTCCTTGATGCTCAAGTCGCCGTACACCTTGGTAGCGTTAAGTTGTGCCTGTTGCGCTTCGAGTTGCAGCTTTGCTTTGGTGAGTTGTGTTTCGTGTTGAAGGCGGATTTGATCGACTTCCGCATCTGAAATCGTTTTGTAAGCATTTGCCAGCGTTGCAATGCTGTTGGCAAGCACCTGAAGATCGAGTTCCTGATTTCTTTGAATGTTAAACTGGATCAGATTGAGAATCAGTTGCTTCGTTTGTTGTGTCACGAATAAACACCTCCTTTGGTCGCTCAACTCTGTGGAGAACAACGACTTTGTTGTCGTCTCCAGAATTCAAAACCCCGGAAAGTTCGTTAATCTGTTTAATCGCCTGAACGTTTCCACTTTCGCCTTGCTCTTTCAGTGCTTTGAATGTGCGCCGTGTGGCGATCTGCGCCATCTGCGCCATCTGCCCCTTAATGTATTGCCGAACGATTTCCATGTTGAGAAATTCCTGCCATTGATTTTTATTTCCGATCTGAAGTTTGCTGGTAAGTTCCTGTGGGCTGAGATATAGCGCCAGTTCATTGTCCTCAAAAACTGAAGCAAGCCGTGCGAAAATCTCTTGCTTTTCGATAGGCAATCGCCTGAAGGATTCGTTTGCTTTCAAGGCTTCGAGAAGCATGGTTGCGGGTACCTCCTTGAAATGTTGTGGAAATCGGTTTGGATATATTTTACGTTAGTTTGCGTGAGATGACAAGATGTGTAGTGTAGTTAAGTTGATGATATTTATGTGTGTTTGGGTGGTGGTTGGAGTCCCCGCCCGCGCCGGCATTTCGTCTCAAGGCGCAACTTCCAATTTTTGTCCCTACACCCATCATATGGATCAGCACCCATACAACCTACCACATGGTAAATTCTTCAACTTTCTCCAGTATCAGTCAAACCTACTCGTCTGTCAACGTCTAGCAACGTTTCCACTTTATGGGATTCTCAAAAAATGCCTATCGTCAATTCCATTTTATGGTATCCTGTCAGTACTCATCCATTTTTTGGTATAAAAATTTTTTAAAAAAGCGCTTGACATACTACAATACAACGTATACAATGGGTGTAGACAACAACAAGAAGCACACTACAAAAAACCACGAAAAAATTTATAAAAAGTGCTTGACATACTACATAAGTTGTAGTATAGTAAAAGTAACAACAAGACAACAAGAAGCACACTACAAAAAACCACGAAAAAATTTATAAAAAGTGCTTGACATACTACAAAGTCTGTACTACAATATGAGTAGAAGCACTAAAGGGAGGGAATACTACAGGTAAGCAAATAGGTAAGCAAAATGTCGTGCGCTAGCGTGTGGGCTGTCGTCACACGTGCAGGAGGTGGATACCTGCGACAATACCACCCGGTATAAGTGGCTGGGAATGCCGTTATCATTAAGCCAGCAAGTCCCTGCGGACTATAAACCGCACTAGTTAGCGACGGTAGGCACGGGGCGGCGGGTTGTATGCGGAGAAGTATCGCATAAAGCGTACCAAGCAGCAACACCGTTTTGCCTTGCACACCGATTAAACTTAAACCTATAAACTAAGGAGGAATTAAAATGAATGGATACAAGAATATTGAAACATATTTCACTGTTTTGTGGCTGGAGAGTAACGAACTGTTTTATCATAACTTGATGAGTAAAGCGTTTGACACGGATATTTATACATTTGCCGAACACCTTAGAAACACGCTGGAAGAGTATGTGTATAGTGAACTGGATAACGTCAAAAGCCCTGTTATCCATGGGTATGTATCAGACTTAATGAATCTCATCTTCGACAAAATTGACTTTGTGGAAGTTGCTAGGGCATTAACCGGCGAATATTGAGTCAAAAAACAATGGAGGTGTATCCTTATGGACAAAAAACTGTCATTGAATGATTGGATCAATATTGAAATGGTACTAGAAACGAGGATCAGCCAGCTAGCAGACTCATTTTTCAATTTTCCTGACGTATATTGGCTAGAAAAGGCAAAAGAACTTGCGAACACGTTTCGGAATGTGACGGGCTTCAATAGCCCGTCATTCAATAAATTGGTAAAGCAAATGGGCAAATATCGTTTCATCAGTTGGGAGCGTGGGAATCCATTTGATTTAAGCACTTATCTATATGAATTGTCAAAAGACGAAACATATTATGGCGTTTTATCTGAAAGAGTGCCTCATGACGTAATGATTTTTGACAAAGAATTGAATTATTTAGGATCGTTTGATGCAAAATGTTTTGAAAGAATTAAGGAGGATGCAACATGCGAAAAAAGCTGATCATCGATATTCGAGATTATGCGTCAAAGATTTCGGACCGAGAAGAGATTTCACTGTCAGAAACAATCCGGAAACACAAAAAGGCAATTATTAAGAATGTGCAAGAGTGTATCGATCGAATCCCTTTGCATGATCCTCACATTACTAGCAAAGTAACGTATAAATTAGACGCCAAAAATCGAGAAGTCATTGTTACTTATGACTGGGATGAACAGTCAAATATAAACACTTGGATGCACAATGTGGATAAGAATCTGATCCGTATATGCGACTATTTATGGGTGAATACACCGTTTAAGTGCTATCATACGTAAAATTAAAAATCAGGAGGAATGAAAAAATGAAGATGAAATTGGAAGCCGAATTGAGCGGTGTTATCGAAAAAATGAAAGAGATCGAGGAAAAAATCAAGTTGCATGCCGAACATTTAAGGAAAACTGGAGGATATAAAGACTTTGAAACGCGCCTAGCATGGGATGCATTACGTGCAGTTGTTGGCTCAAATACGATATGCAAATGGTACAGCGATTATGACTGTAACGACAAGCACATCGATACACTTGCAAAACGAGCGTTAAAACATGTATATCCTATATCTAAATAACAAAATTGCGGGCGTATATCCAATAGGTGCAGATATGCGCCCGCAATTTGTAAATTCAGGAAGAATAATGTAAATTTACACTACTACTACGATACTACAAACACATAATACAATAGAATTTGAATAGTTTTTTGTAGTAAAATGTTTACTACATTGTAGTTAATACCGGTAGAACTTATGTAGGCACTATAGGCTTCTACGTGTAAACATTTTTTCTCTCAAAAAAAACATGTTTGGGGCAAATTTTTTTTTTCATTTTCACCCAATATATTAATAACTACCATTCATGAAGAAGTAGTAATGTAATATCTACATTTTCATGTAGGCAACTAATATACTTGGTGTATTTGAGAATTTTTAATTTAGCAAAAATCAAAAAACGATAGCAACCTTGTATTCATCAACTACACAACAACATTTTGTAGTAATTGCCCATTAATTCTTTAACAACAATTCCTATCAATTTATACAGGGGGTACATGACTACCGTGAATGATTACAAAAACGCATTTAGCTTTCTGTTCATGAAAAATCACTTGAATGTACCGGATTCGGTCCTTCAGACGTTCGCCATGGAGATGGTTTTGGCGCCTGTTTCCGTCAGCATACTGACGGAAATCCTATCCCGCAAAAAGTACGTAAAAGGCTTGGTACATGCGGGTTTTAAGGAATTCGGCCTTCCGGCTGAATTGGTTGCCAAGACATTAAACCTTTCGCCGAGTACAGTTTACTGGCACCTGAAAAGCGAAACAACTACAGTATTAAACCTACGGAAAGAGGTACTACAAAACCAAAAATTTCAAGTATGATTTTCTACAGTTGTAGTTGCTGTAGTTGCCTTACCTTTAAACCACATACTACAAAATAGCCTACTACAAGCCGTTTTGTAGTGCGATTAATGTAGAATAAAATAAATAACAGGAGTGAGTGGAATGAACGAATTAACAGAAAAAGACTACAGGAAATTATTAAGAGAAGAACGATTAAAGGATGAACCGGACGAGCGCAAAATTTTGTATTACAAATTCAAGCTTGGAATTATGCCTGTTCAGTTAACAGAAGTGAACATCTACTTTGATCATCTCGAAAAATATTTGCACAAGGTTAATGTATCAATACAGGAAATCCATTGTGATACTTTTGACGAGTATTTAAGAAATCAAAACTTACCGGATATAGTTATCAACAAACACATATTCAGTTAGTAGGAGGAATGAAAAAATGATTATTAATTACAAAGGAAAAGAAAAGAGAATAACAGATAAAACGCTCATTTATATTTACAATAAAGCTAAAGAACTGAACGACGATATGTTAATTAATGACGTTGAAGCGGTTTTGTATGATCATAATGCTTTCAATTTTGAAAGGACTATGAAGAGGTTGGAAAGTGCCTTTAGGAATGCGGTGTATGCTGGAATATATGAAGCCTTTGAGCTTGAGATGTACTGTAAATATGGTGGATGGGAGGAATTTTGAAGCGGTTGATTAAATCGATATCGAACAGTTAGGAGGATGACTATGAATTTAAAATTTGAAGTGAAGCGACACAGGCTTTCTCTCACACAAGGAGAAGCAGAAGTCTTGGTAAATGGTAAGACCGTTGTACAATACAGTGATAAAATTGAATTACAAGACGGACAATGGAAAAGTGTGCATGACGATGCACACTTTATCGAAGCTGCCATGAGACAGTACAGCGACAAGATTATTAAACTGTTTCAAAATTAGAAAGGGCTATCTTGGATAGCCCTTTTCCATAAGCATTCAACAAAATATTTAGGAGGTAATTGATAGTATGAACAATGCACATGCAAGATATGAAGCACATGTTAAAGAAGCTTTACTGGCTGGAAAACCGGTCGAGTATAGCTTGAAAGACTTTTTACCAAAGGATAAGACAAAACGATCACAATCACGACCAAAAACAAAGTATGAAAAAATGGTATTTGAAGCATTTGAAGAAGGCAAAAGAATGTTTCCCAAAATGCGCGAGGATGTGACTATTAGACACGCTTATATTAACAATATAATCATGCGCCTTATGGCAGAATGTGAATCCATTGACGAAGTGAAAGAACTGTACAGCACTTATAAAAGAATTACCTATAACACGCCAGTCTTCGAGTATTAATGAAAAACAACACAACAAGGAGTGATGATCATGAAAAGATCAAAGAATAAATTTGTTTTAAAAAATTACGACACTGGAGAAGTTCAGGACAAAACATTTAGCAACATTGATAAAGCGTTTGAAGCGCGTGACAGACTAAATAAAAAAACTGGACTTGATTGGACTGTTGTCGCTGTTACACCGTTTGGAAATGATCCGGTATTTAATGGTGAGCAGTGGAAGTGGAGATAAAAAATAAAAAGGAGTGTTAAGAATGGTTAATAATGTTATTGGTCATTTTGTAAAAGCAGAACTTGAGTTGACAGGGTATTTTGGAAAAGTTCTAAAAACGATGGAGGGTAGGATCATTTATAGCACTTATCAAGGCAGCTTAATCTTCTTACCTAAAGGGAAAAGAAATTACGGTTACAAGATCAGCGAAGATGATATTAAAAGCGTTGAAATCATTCGTAAAGACAAGGCAAAACATGAAGAGTACTTGTCATTATATAAAGAGCGTGAAGCCATTGAAAAGGAAAGGCAGGAGCGTTTAAAGAGGGAGTATGAAGAAAAAGAGAAAGAACGACAAGAGATGTTTAAACGTAAAGAACAGGAGCGTAAAGATAAAATCAATGCAGAAATGGAAGAAGCAAAACAAGCTGGAAATTATGAAGAAATCAGACAAGAAGTGATTGATTATTACAAGTCGTTTAAGGATGATTTTTATTCTGAATCATTTGTAGAAAATGTTGCTGTTCCATTGATAGTTAAAATCGTAAATAAAGCAATTTCTAATGTTGAAGAACATTATCCTAAATATTACTTTGATAAAAAGACGAATCCAAAATTATGTCACTTGCTTGAAGTGAAGACAGGGATCAAATTAACGAATACACAAAAGGGGAATGTGCAAATAATCAATGAATACTTAACAAATTCGCAATCTTCAGCCGTGTGACTGTAAAAAGAAGTGTTCCGACTCCTTTGTCGGGACACTTCTGAAAAACCTTTTATGCCGGCGAATACACATTCAGTACATGGTGACAAGTAGTGTAATTTGTGATACAATGTATACAACAACGATAAGGAGGAATTAAGATATGGAACTTTTAGGAAAACATTGTGTAGCTTGTGGGAAAATGCGTAAAAAACTGATGTATCATCCGGAGACGTTGGCGCCTTATTGCGTCAGCCCGTACATTTGTACAGTTCACCATCCGAATAGTGTAGATCAAGTGCTGGAAAGAGGTAAAGAAATTAAACTTATTGATCTCGAAACAGCTATTCGAGAACACAAAGAAAAGTTAATCGAAAATTACAATCGAGAAGAAATTGATCGAATCCGGAGACTGGTGACACAGCCGCAATCTGTAAGGTTGAGTGATCCGGAAATGGCGGAATTCATTGTAAATATCATGAAAACCGAAAGCCTGTCCAGCGTTTCAGAAGCCATCCGGTACTGTGTTGGAATCGCTATGAGACAGTACCGTGCGGAAGAAGAACAACTAGAACCAGTACCAGCACCAGTACCAAAAGCGGAAACGTACGATGACGATGACTTTGGAACATTTTAAAATTGAGTAGCAGAAGGGTGATAATGTATGAAGTTCTCAATCGATACAGCAGATAAACCCTTTTTGAAAATTGCTATGAAGCAAGAGCCGGCATTGGCGAAGGAAGTTATCAAAACCTTCGCCTATTTAATGAATGAAGCGTTTGATCCGAAGAAGGGAGTTCGATGGGTAGATTTACCCAAAGAATTCGATAAAAACCTTTCTTTTGAAGAACTTGTTCAGGGGACTTTACGGGGAATGTTAGATGTGCAACAGATTAACCCGGAAGCGTATGATGCACTTTTAGCTGAAGTTCATCCGATGTCCCTCATGATGCCAAGAAAAAGTCCTTTGGATGATGTAGCCCGCCTGTATGACTGGAGAAGGCACTTCGGGTTACCTTCAGATGTTGCCGTAAACGGGGAAACGATTGCAACAATTCTCAGGCGCATTTTGCGTTATGCAAAGTATATAAAGATGGAGGATTTACAACAAGCGCTAGAATATAACCAAGTCGCTTCTTTTCGGGGACTTGGTAGTGAACAGATTAAAAAGATGCCGTTTTATCCAGCATTGAGGTACCAACGGGAAAAGTTCGGAGAACTTCACGTTGGAAAGTTTTTTGACGACATCGGGTTCTTTGACTGCGGAAAACATTCCAGTTCTGAATGTCCTGCATGTCAAAAAGAACTGGTGGACGTGAATGAAAAGTATAAAGGTTGCATGTATTGCAATGCCGGATTTTTGAAGGAGTGATTTTTAATATGGAAGAAAAAATTAATGAAATTCATGAAATTATTAAAGAGTTATATCCAAAAGCAGTGTCGGTCAAAGTGTTTGTGGATAGTGAAGGAATTGAAGTGATGCCAAATTATCGTATAAACGCAAGATCACGGAGATTCGGGAAGTTTTGGAACAGGAACAGAAGGAGTGATTTTAATTGAATTTGACATTTACGGGAGTAAATCAAATTATACACGGGGATTGCTTGCAGGTTCTTCGCACCTTTCCAAACAACATGGTTGACTCCGTGGTAACCGACCCTCCATATGGATTATCAAGAGAGCCGGATATCAGCGAAGTCTTAATAAAATGGCTAACGGGCGAAGACTACACTCACCGAGGTGGCGGATTTATGGGCAAGACGTGGGATTCGTTCGTGCCGGGACCGAGTGTGTGGCGTGAGGTTTACCGTGTGCTGAAACCGGGCGGTCATGCGCTTGTATTCGCCGGAACGCGGACGCAAGACTTAATGACGATTGCGTTACGACTGGCGGGGTTTGAGATACGAGACGTGATTGAGTGGTTGTACTTTTCCGGCTTTCCGAAATCGTTGGATATAAGCAAGGCGTTTGATAAGCGGGCAGGAGCGGAGCGGGAAATTGTTGCAACCGTAAAGAAATTGCAATCATACGGGTATGAAGGTAATAACGTTTATGGGAGCGATATTGACCGCGAAGGTGTTATGAAAATCACCGCACCAGCAACCGACCTAGCTAAAAAATGGAACGGATGGGGGACAGCGTTAAAGCCCGCACATGAGCCGATTATCCTTGCGCGGAAACCGCTTGACGGTACCGTGGCAGACAACGTGGAGCGGTGGGGAACGGGTGCGATCAATATTGATGGGTGTCGTATCGCCTTTGACGGCGACAAACCGAAGGAAACGACGAACCAAAACATTCGGAATGGTGCGTATAAATCTGATAACAGCGAACGAGAGCGGGATACGCTGTATGTTCCGTCTGAAAAAGGACGTTTCCCTGCGAACTGCGTCACGACGGAGCCTGACGCCTTTTTCGGCAAATATTTCAACGTCACGCCGCCTGAACTATCGAAAAAAGCGAGCAAACGAGATCGAAACAGCGATTGGCAAGGAAATGAAATATCGCTAACTCCTAAAAAACTTGTCGAACACACTAACAAGCATAATATATCCGCGTTGGGCAGGGAGACGGTAAACCGGAATAATCACCCCACGGTAAAGCCCACCGACTTAATGGCGTGGCTTGTTCGATTGGTCACGCCGCCTGGTGGAATCGTACTTGATCCATTCGCAGGTAGTGGCTCAACGTTAGTAGCCGCTCGTCGCGAAGGCTTCGGCTTCATTGGTATTGAGAGGGAGCCGGAATACGTAGAAATAGCTAGAAAACGGGCTGGCGAAATTGATACAGTGCCGGAAGGACAACTGACACTATTTTGAGGAAGGGAATTGAATATGGGTGGAAAGTGGTATGTTATACGCGATAAAGACGGGAACGCAATTACGCTTGAATGTGATGGTGAGCCTGTGTTGCATATCTTTACAACGATGCTTGCAAACCAACGTGCGGACGAGATTGTGCGTTTGCTGAACGATTACGAACGGATTCAAGCGGAAAACGAGCGATATAGGAAGGCGCTGAGGATTATCGCGGAAGTCGACATTCCATATGCGCCTATGACAGATCATTCCGTAATGCGTTTTTATGAACAAGTTGCCCGCGAAGCCCTCGCTTCGACACAGACGGAACCGAGCGGGGCGGAAGGAGACGGGAACGCATGAGTGAATACCTGAGCAAGAAAGCGGTGTTGGAGTGGTTGGACGACCGCAGATATAAGTCACCATGGATTGAATCCTTTCGGGAACGTCTCGAATCCGGCGCATTCGATGCCGACAACACCGAAATCCAGCGTCTGCGGGCGGCGTTGGTGGAAATCAAGCAACTTCTGAACGAAAATCGAGAAAATGACGGAGCATTTCAAAGTTGGAACCACATGCAAGCATGGAAGGTTGCGACACAAGCCCTCTCCACCACAGCGGAGAAAAGGTGGAACGGGTGAGGGAAGGAGACGGGAACGAATGAATGTATTTGTGATTACGACAAATAGCGGCTTATGGTCGGTGTACGCTACTAGAGAATTAGCGGAGATAGATGCAAGGCAAATTGAAGGTGAGGATAACATCAAAATTCATGAGTGTTGTGTTATCACTAGTCTACCGGAGTCAGAGGAAGGAGACGGGAACGGATGAAAGTCCACATTGAAGGAAACTTGTATCTTGAATCCGATGAATTGAGCTTCATTATCCGTGAATACACCGGAAAAACGGATAAACAGGGAAAGAAACTTTGCAAGACGCACGGATATTTCAACAGCATTCAGGCGGCAGTGAAGCACATCGTGAAAATGAAGGTGAAAGAATCCACTGCAAATACGCTTTCTGAGCTTATTCAGGACATTGAACGAATCGAGCAATGGATTGAGTCCAAGTTAAGCGTGTGACGGCTGTATAAGGCTTAAAACCACATGTCTACTGAAAGGAGACGAGGACGAATGATTAGAATCTCAACACCTCATCAACCCACTTGGAAATGCGATTCTTGCAAATACCCGAACAAACATATCACGCACCTGCTTGTCGAAATAAGCGGAGACAGTATCTTTCTATGTCGCGACTGTGCCGAAACGCTTGGAATCATGCTGCTTGACCATGTGAGGGAAGAAGATGAGTAAGGAAATTCGGCTACGCCTGATGAAGAACGCTTATAAGTCGGACTTGGAAGAGTATGCGAAGACGGGAAAAGTTGAATTGAAGGAGGATAACGCATGATACGGTTGACGCTGAAAAACAACAATGAAGCTTGGTATGTGAATCCATACCAAATCGTTTCGATTGGAAAGCATGTGAACCAAGAAGGTAATACGTACGTCGAAACAACGGTTTATGACGGTGATTGTATAGTCACTGAATCCCCCGAAGAAGTCGTTCGTAAGGTGCTGGAATGTCGTGGCGATGATCGACTATCGCCACGACATTCCTTCCGTCAAAACATTAGCGATGACGGAACTTATGAGACTCGCCGGACTGGAGGAACAGGGATATGACAAATGACAAAAAAGCGCCACTTTGGTGGATGCTCGAATGTCCGAAATCTGGAGAACCGTGCTACTGCAAGGAAGAATGTGTCTACAGCAAAAAATATAGGAGAAACCGAGCCATGACACGTGATGAGATCATAACCATGAAGCCGGGGCGCGAACTCGACGCCTTGGTGGCGGAAAAGGTGATGGGGTGGCGTAAGAAAACTTTCCCCGGCGGCGGCGGAGGTTTTACCGCTTGGGTAGATGAAAACGAAAAAGTCATGAAATTGATCTCAAACAGCACGATGAGCGAAACATGTTATCGATGCGACTACTTCAGACCATCCACCGACATCGCCGCAGCGTGGGAAGTGGTGGGGAAATTCTTTTGGGTACAAGTTACCGCTAATCCTCCGCATATTTGGAAAGCGACGGTTATTACGTCACCGGCAAACGGAAGTGTAACAGCAACAGCAAAAGGGTTTACCGCCCCCGAAGCCATATGCAAAGCCGCCCTGCTGGCGGTGATGGGTGAATGATCGATAAGTTGAACGGATTGCCCAAAACCTATGCGATTCCGATGCTTC
>ERZ795043.324-NODE-324-length-47517-cov-11.564199_pt1 | contig 47517 bp, 43 predicted proteins | sample MGYA00375127_ERZ795043 | MGnify/ENA primary metagenome ERZ795043 (study PRJEB30172, sample SAMN05518447) | compost metagenome | isolation source: Feedstock adapted compost from Newby Island compost facility, Milpitas, CA | place: USA:Newby Island compost facility... | reverse complement strand
TTCTCGGCCTTTTTTATCGGTGGATTTTATTGTTTTTTCCTCGTAGCTCTTTGCTATTCCTACAAATATGGCATCGTCCATGTTTGGTATTTGAATGGTGAAGCTAATATCGCCAAATTCTAGTCCATGATGCGGATGTAACTTATGATCTGTGAAAGTTATAAATGGTTTCATAACACAGCGGATACTTTTTTCATGTTGGCATGCTTGGCAAGCATCTAAACTTTGTTTAGAACATTTTTCGGCAAGTAGACTAAGTACTTCATGTAGTTCTTCGCGACGCTTTGGGGTAATTCTCCGATCCCAAACTGGCTTAAACTGTTGTAGTTCTCTAACTTTGAACATGACTTTTGATGCGACTTTGGAAGAATAGTGAACGACATTGTTTTGAAGATAGAATGATTCTTCTTCATGTGAAAATCCTTCATCCGGAAAATATTTGTTGATTATCTTTTCAGCTAGCGCGACTAATGCTGATTTTGGGCTGATCACTACTCCATCATACCAAGAATCGATTCTAATCTTATGATCCATGATGCAGCGGACGTTATCTTTTTGAAGTTCATTGTAACAGAATGAACATACGACCTGCGGAGCTTGTCCTCTCTTTACAGAAACCATTAACAAATCGGTGTTTCCGCAGTGATTACAGGTAATATCTGCATAGTGGTCGCAGCTTTCGCAATAGGGGTAAAACCGAGCGATAGTATGTTTTTTCAATGAGCCAACAATCTTATCAACATTTAAGTCGTGAAGTTTGAAACTCTCGATCTTTTTCACCTTACAGGTAACAACTGCCTTTATCACTTCTAGAATGACTTTTTTCTCGTCATTTGAGGTGGTGAAGGCGACAAGATCTGGGTCTTCATTAAGACCAAAAGATTCAAACTTTTCGTCGATCTCACCATTGTCCTGTATGGAGTTAAAGTGGTTCATAATTTGACCAATTCGCCAAATTCCCCAATGTCTCATTTCGGAGGCTTTCAAATGACGGGTTAAATAAATTTTACCTTTGTCGTTATTGACCCCAAGAGTTGAGAAGAAGTCACCGTCTTTGTTAATGGCTTCCTGATAAACTGAACTTGGTGAATCATACCCGTCAAAATCAGTCAATTGCCCAACTTTAATGCCCAGATTACTATCTGCCAAGGTAACTTTGCTTGGCTTACCTGAATCGGGGTTAGGGTTGCTTAAAGTGGTTCGTTTCATAGCTTCTTTACTAAACACACTGTCGACAATCTTTTTGGTAATATTCACTGGTGATACATAGCAGTTAAAAGCTCCTTGAATGGTTCTGGATATTATCCCAACTAGGGATTCGGTAGGTATACTTATGCTTACAAAGCGTTGGTCAAAGTTAATCCAGAAAAAACCGAACTTCAATTCGTAAATAAAATCGGACTGTTCTGTTTCGGGGTTGATATAGTTGTATCTCTCTTGATATTGTAATGCGATTTCCAGGGTTTCATGATTGATAACAGTTTGATCAATCGCGACAAGTCCAAATACGTTATCATTGGGATATACGATTGGCTTAAGTAATTCATTCATTTTGGAAACGCCTAAATTATTTTTATGATCGGAGATAAAAGATGCTGAGTTTACCTGAGGGTTATGCGGACGCAGAATAAACAGCCGAAAATTTGGTCGACGGCTATATCTATTATCTTCAAAACAGGTTTCGACATCTGATGCAGATATTTCAGGGGAGATGTTGATGAGCTCCACCAGTTTTTGTTTATCCAATCGCTCAATGGCAGCTTTTAGATCTTTTTTAACTTCCCGCTTTACAACTGTGCGGTAGCGATTGATCAAGTCTTTTTCGTCCACTTTAGAATATAGCAGATGGCGAATTGCCCCGTTTTGAACATGAAGTAGTTTATCCGCATGTTTATCAGACATTGTTATCACCCTCAAAATAACTTTGAATTATAAGACTATTGTATCACATTTCCAGAAAAGTGGAGACTGGTGTCATGAAAGGTCGATTTGAACGCGATTTTTTGCTTGCGAGGACACTGATATAACCTTTAATCTTGGGCTTTTGAAGGATACCGGGAAGCGTTTGTAGAATAATGTAAGAAACCTTTGTATGAGGGACATAGATCATATAAGGAGGTTCTGTAATTGTCCTATCAATCGGAAGCCCAATTAGAGAAAAACTTAATTGAACAACTTGTTCGTCAAGGATACGAGCGAGTGACTATAAATGACTATGATGCAGTACTAGAAAATTTTAAACAGCAATTGAACAGGTTCAATGAGAAAAAACTGAATGGACAGCCGTTAACCGATTCGGAGTTTAGCCGGTTCCTAACACAGATTGACGGTAAGAGTATTTTTGAGTCCGCGAAGATTCTTAGGGATAAGCAAGTGTTTCAAAGGGATGATGGGACTGAGGTTTATCTCGAGTTAATGAATACTCGTGAATGGTGTAAGAATATTTTTCAGGTTACTAATCAAACTACTGTTGAAGGCAAATATAAAAATCGTTATGATGTGACAATCCTTATAAACGGCTTACCTGTGGTTCAAATTGAATTAAAGCGCCGCGGCTTAGACTTTAAAGAAGCGTTCAATCAGATCCAACGGTATCGAAAACATTCCTTTAGGGGGTTATATCGTTATCTCCAGATATTTGTTGTCAGTAATGGGGTTGATACAAAATATTTTGCCAACTCGGATGGTGACATCCTGTTTTCGCATACCTTTTTTTGGTCGGATGCAGAAAACAATCGCATCACGAATCTAAGTGATTTTGCAGCCAGCTTTTTGGAAAGATGTCACATCGCGAAGATGATCGCTCGATACATGGTATTGAATGAGACCGAGAAGCTGTTAATGGTTATGCGCCCCTACCAGGTCTATGCTGTTGAAGCACTTATTAAGCGGGCTTTAGAAACCAAGAACAACGGTTATATCTGGCACACCACTGGTAGCGGTAAGACGTTAACTTCATTTAAGGCGAGTCAGATTCTTGCTAATGAACCACACATCAAGAAGGTTTTCTTCCTCGTTGACCGCAAGGACTTGGACAGTCAGACCCTTGCTGAGTTTAACAAGTTTGAACCCGGTTCAGTGGATATGACGGATGATACGGACAAACTGGTGGCACAAATTTCGGACTTAACGAAGCCGTTGATCGTTACTACGATTCAAAAGATGGCGAACGCTATTAAAAATCCACGTTATGAGCACATCATGAAGCCGTATCAGCATGAACGGGTTGTCTTTATCATTGATGAGTGTCACCGTAGTCAATTCGGGAAGATGCATACTTTGATCAATAGGCACTTCAAAGAAGCTCAGTACTTTGGTTTCACGGGGACACCTCTGTTCGAAGTGAATAAAAGTCAAGATGGTCGGGTAACTGCCGATATTTTCGAGAAGTGCTTACATACGTATTTGATTAAAGATGCTATTCATGATGGTAATGTCTTGGGGTTTTCGGTGGAGTATATCCAAACGGTTGATGTCTCGATTGATGAAAAGGATCAAACCCGTGTAAAAGGCATTTTAACCGATGAAGTTTGGATGCACGATGATCGCATCCGTATGATTGCCGAACATATCATCACCCACCATGATCGGAAGTCTCGAAGTAAGGGATATACGGGATTATTTACTGTTGACAGCATTCCAATGCTGATCAAGTATTACGACACTTTCAAATCGTTGTCTCATAATTTCAAGATTGCTGCTATTTTCACTTATGGTCAGAATGAAGATAGTGAGGGTGACGGACAAGACGAGCATTCGCGGGATAGTCTTGAACGCATTATCAAGGACTACAATGCTATGTTTGGTACCAATTTTTCTACTGAAAAATTTCAGGGGTATTTTGCCGATGTTTCGAAGCGAGTCAAAACTGCTCAAATCGATATTTTGTTGGTGGTCAACATCTTTTTGACAGGATTCGACAGCAAGACCTTGAATATTCTCTACATTGATCGTTTCTTGAAGTATCATAATTTGATTCAAGCCTTCTCCCGTACCAATCGGACGGAGAAAGCGACTAAGCCTTATGGTAATATCGTCTGTTTCCGTAACTTGAAGGAAGATACGGATGAAGCGATTAAATTATTCTCGAAGACCGACAATGTTGATGACGTTTTAATGAAAAGTTATGAAGAGTACCTTCATATGTTTAGAGCAGCGTTGGCGAAAGTAAAAGCTCTCGCTACTACACCTGCAGCAGTAGATGCTCTGGAGCGAGAGGAAGAAAAACAGGAGTTTGTTATTAGCTTTCGAGATCTAACCAAACTGTTGACCCGATTACAAACGTTTACCGAGTTTGAATTCGATCCAGCGCGACTGGGTATTACCGAACAGGAGTACCAGGACTACAGGAGCAAGTATCTTCGTATTTATGACGAAGTTAAGCGCAGCGGGGGTAAAGAATCGATCTTGGCGAATGTGGACTTCCTGATCGAGCTGATGCATACTGATCGGATTAATGTAAGCTACATCATGAATTTGATCCGCAACATCGATTTCGATAATCAGGAAGAGCGAGACAAGTCGATAAAGGACATTGAGGATGAGATTGATCGGGCGGATAATGAGCAACTCCGTCTCAAGGCAAACTTGCTGAAGGACTTCTTGAGAAAAGTTGTACCGACTTTAACCAATGCTGATTCGGTAGACGATAACTACAATGCCTTTGAACAAGAAGAACGTATGAAAGAAATAGAGGCATTTGCTGGTGAAGTGGGGTTATCACCTGAAGAGATCCAGGGCTTTGTGCAGGAATATGAGTATTGTGGGATTGTGAATCAACAAGAGATCAGTGATGCAGTCAAGCTCCCCTTCCTTCAAAAGCGAGCGACGATTCAACGGATTATTGAATTCATTACTGAGCATACCAAACGATTTTCATGATGCTATTTTAAGAAATAGCAGAAAAGGAATTGCCTTTTCTGCTGTTTTTTATTATGATGGAGATGTTTGGATTGATGCTATTTACTTAAATAGCAAAGGGGAGGGCTGGTTTGAATTTAGAACAATGTGCATCGGTAGTGCAAGGGGCGTTTCTATCTCGTATCCAGACATCGCCTTCAATGGAAGCAGTCAAGCTTCCAGTCTACACTTTGAAGGAAATGAACGAGTGGTTGAGTCCTGATCCAACATCGTCAGAATACCAGCAAGATATTCATGTTGCTAAGGATCGGTTAGGGTCTTTACCGCTTGCCAAAGAGGGGTTAGTCTTAATCAGTTTGACTGGACAAAGGGCAGTGGCGTTACAACAGGAACATGTTGGCAAACTGATTCCATCAAACTTTGCGATTATTGAACCTTCAGGCGATTTGCACCCTGATTATCTGGAGTGGTTTATAAACGAACATCCAGATTGTCGCAAGCAATTAAAGATCGCCACGCAAGGCTCAAGTGTAACAGCCTTATCAATTCAAATGCTTAGGACTTTAGATATTATTTTGCCACCTATGGACGTTCAAATGAAGATTGGTAGTATCCACAGATTATTACACCGAAAAAATCGACTACTTCAGGAGAGAATGGTATGGGAACAGCAGTATATCAAACAGTTACTAATGGGGTATCTAGAGGAGGAAAGCAGATGACAACGACTGAGTTGCAGCGCCATCAACAAGCCGAGTTACATAAGAAGCTTTGGGATATGGCGAATGATCTTCGAGGTCAACTTGAAGCTTATGAGTTCAAAAACTATATTCTCGGGTTGATCTTTTATCGTTACTTATCAGAGAAAACGGAGACTCGGGTCAAGAATCTGCTTGAAGAAGACAATATTTCTTATCGGGAAGCGTGGAAAAATCAAACTTACCGTGACGCCTTAAAAGATCAACTCATTCAGGAAATAGGTTACGTTATCGAGCCCGATTACCTTTTTTCGAGCATGATTGAGGAGATTCGTAAAGGCGAGCAAGGTAAGTTTGACATTGAAATGTTACAGAAAGCAATTAACAAAGTAACCGAATCAACCCTTGGAGCGGCGAGTCAGGAAGACTTCCAAAATCTGTTCGATGATATGGATTTGAGTTCCTCAAAATTGGGTCGTGATGTTAAGTCTCGTTCCAAGCTGATCGCTAAGGTCATGGTTAATATTAATGACATTCCTTTCATGCATAATGATGCGGACATAGATGTTTTGGGAGACGCATACGAGTATTTGATTGGGCAATTTGCAGCTAATGCGGGTAAAAAAGCTGGTGAGTTCTATACTCCACCGCAAGTTTCAAAAGTCATTGCTAAGATTGTGACACTGGGTAAGCAGGATTTGAGAAATGTGTATGACCCGACTTGTGGTTCGGGGTCGTTGCTCTTGAGTGTTGCCAAGGAAGCGAAAGTGCGAAAATTTTACGGACAAGAGAAAACCTCAACTACTTATAACTTGGCTCGCATGAACATGCTTTTGCATGGTGTGTCTTATCATAACTTCGACATCCAGAATGCTGATAGTTTAGAGGAGCCGCGACATCTTGGTATGCGCTTCGAAGCTGTAGTAGCGAATCCTCCCTACTCTGCTAAATGGAGTGCAGATGAGAAGTTTTTGCAAGACGAGCGTTTCAGTGCTTATGGTAAGCTGGCTCCTAAGTCCAAAGCTGATTTTGCCTTTGTTCAACATATGATTCACCACCTTGACGATAATGGAACAATGGCAGTTGTCCTTCCTCATGGGGTATTGTTCCGCGGCGCGGCTGAAGGGGTTATTCGCAGATACTTGATTGAAGAGAAGAACTACTTGGATGCGGTGATAGGCTTACCAGCGAATATCTTCTTCGGCACTAATATTCCGACTTGTATTCTTGTGTTCAAAAAATGCCGAGAAGTTAATGACAGTATTCTATTTATAGATGCTTCCAAAGATTTTGAAAAAGGAAAACACCAGAACAGACTTCGTGATGAAGATGTGGACAAAATAGTAGATACTTACGCGAATCGAAGAGAGATAAAGAAATACTCTTATGCAGCAAGTATCGCTGAAGTTAAGGCAAATGATTTTAACTTGAACATTCCAAGGTATGTCGATACATTTGATGATGAAGAAGTGATAGATATCGTGTCAGTTAAAACTCGGTTACAAGAAATTGATAACGAACTTGCTCATATTGATGCCACCCTCGCATCCTATTTTAAAGAATTGGGGGTATAGAGGATGAGTGCTAAGATACCTTTGATACGTTTCAATGAATTTGCTGAAGAGTGGAAAGAAGTGGATTTCAGTGAGATTTTCGAAGAAGTAAATGAAAGAACAAGCGATACTGATAATTATCCCCTTTATAGTTTGACACTTGAAAAAGGAGTTACTCCTAAAAGTGAGAGGTATGAACGATCATTTCTCTTAAAGAAGGACGAAGATAATTATAAGATAGTCAAAAATGATGAATTTGTATACAACCCGATGAATCTTACATTAGGAGCGGTTGCAAAGTATAACGGAAAACAGAGTATTGCTGTTTCTGGCTACTATAACGTTTTTAGAACGAAGGAAGGATTTGATAGCAGGTTCATTGAGAATATGTTGAAGACAGGCAAAATGTTGTTGCAGTATAAAGCGATAGCAACTGGTTCATTGATCGAGAAGCAAAGAGTTCATTTCTCTCAATTCATAAAAATCAAACGACCCATCCCGAATTATTTGGAGCAGAAAAAGATTGGGGACTTCTTTTCCCTACTTGATCGTAAGATTGAGAAACAACAGGAGAAGATCGATCAACTGGAGTTGTTCAAAAAAGGTTTGTTGCAGAAGATTTTTTCGCAGGAGATCCGGTTCAAAGATGAGAATGGACAGGATTTTCCTGAATGGGACAGTGAATTGTTCGAGCAAGTTGCCACAAACAATTCTAATAAGATCATTCCACAAAGTAAGACGAACGTGCCATGTATTGAACTGGAGAATATTGTCGGTAATAGGGGGCGAATCAACGGTTTTTACTTATCACAGGAGCAACAGAGTACTAAAAATGAGTTTGCTAAAGGCTCCGTTTTATTTGGGAAATTACGACCGTACCTTAAGAAGTATTGGTATGCAACATTTGATGGGATTTGCTCATCAGAAATTTGGGTATTGACATCAAAAAGTCCTAGAATTACTAATGAATTTTTGTATTTTATAATTCAAAGTGATACTTTTCAACAGGCAGCGAATATATCGTCAGGTTCCAAGATGCCGAGAACTGAGTGGGATTCCGTCAGAAGTCTTGAGATCCCATTGCCTTCACTTGAAGAACAGAAGAAGATTGTTTCCTTTCTATTTACCTTAGAAGAAAAAATCTCAAAGGAAGAATCGAAAGTCGAATCCCTCAAACAGTTGAAAAATGGTTTGTTGCAGCAGATGTTCGTTTGATATCAGGAAACGGTATTGGTGGCAAGTCAAACGTTTTTAAAGATCGATCTCAATAGGGGTCGATCTTTTTTAACTATACTACGACTCACAACACTCCAGTCACAAACCCCAATTACTTACAGGAAATTTGCTTCTCTTGTATAATGGGCTTAATTTGATCATCGGGGGTTGTTATTGATGAATCAACAGTATAATCGAGAAGCCGAACTGAAAGAGCGATTCAACCGATTCATTGCTGACAAGATAAGCGGTACCGCTGAGGATTACTACTCCAGGCTGACAGTTGAAGATTTTGAGGACATCAAGACCGCTCTGAAGGACATACATAACATCCTTACCTATAAGACAACGATCCGCTTCATCGAATGGCTGAGCGACCGATTCCCTTATGTAAAGGAGAATTATCAGGTTTATTTGGATCAGGTTCTCAGTACTAAGCCAAGTGACAACGGCTACGACCTCATCGTCACTGGTGACATCAGCATTATAGCTGAGATCAAGTGTAACAAGCCGATCAACAACGGTTACAAATTCGGCTCCCAACAGAAAACGGGTATCATAAAGGATATTAAGGGGTTGCTTGAAGGTAAATCCAAAGTGAAGTCGATAAATCTGACTGAAGCCTATAAATTTTTAGCGATTTATGATTTTGGCGACCATACTTTATCCGCCGCGCAGCATTTAATTAAGAATTTACCTGCAGACTTGAAAGACACGGTAACGATTTACGAGGAAGGTCAGCCGTTGAAGTTGGATAAGGTCTATATCGTATTCATCAAATAGCTTGAAAATCCCCCTTATGGGATAACTCTTATCGAAGGTAATTGAGTTGGTAATCACAATGCGTCCATAAGTTTGCATTCCCTTGGGGGTATATCCACAAAGCTTTGAACGGAGCCTATTATTTTTTTTCTTCATAAATTAATATATTTAGTGATTAAAGACCTTCTTTTATAAAGAGGAGGTGAGAGTTTTATGCAAACAAATGACGTAATCTTTGCGAAAGAGTTTAGAGATATGATGAATGGTCGTAGAAGCATGGCACATTCCTTTAAGATTACGGATTTACCATTACCTCGATTGGATACTATGATTAACGGCATCCCGAAGGGTCGTATGGCTCTCGTTAAAGGGGTAACGGAGATGTTTTTTGACCGTTTGAATGAGCAAGAAGTTCAGTTAGTGGGTCGGACGACTCTGAAGAAGCGTCAGGTTCTCTCGGATGGGTCATTTCGTAAGGATAGTTCAGGTAATTATGTTTATGATCAAATCCCGGTTAGCCATGATTGTGTAGCGGTGGTTAGTAAGATTTCGATTGGTTTGAGAAGGTTTGTGGATGGAAGGGAGCATAAGCCATCCGAGGGGTTTAAGTACGTGGATTACGTTGATACCAGTTTCGGACGTAAGTACATCTATATTCTCCCGAGAAAACATGTTTATCGTCTAAACATGTGTGCTTTGATTTTAACTCCAAATAAGCGTAGGGTCTATTTCAAGGGTTGTAAGTTAGCCTTGCAAAATGGGAACTATGTGTATCTTTATGTGATACCTTATACGTATAGGGAAAACCTTGATGTTCGAGTTCTTGGGGTAAAATCCTCTTATAATTTCGATAAAGAGGTCACAACAATCCTGAATTACTGGCTGGAACAAGGGGTTATTTTCCATCCAAGTTTAACGGCTCTCGAAAGTCAAGTGAATGGGCAAACAAACCTTGGCATTATTGACCTAGAGGGAACCGTTATTTATGATGAATATCGCCGTTATGGGGTATCAATGGCGGAAGAGCGAGAGGAATTCATAGGTTAATTTGCGAATACAGATGAGCGATTAAGATGACCATCCAGAGTGAGGGTCATCTTTTTGTTTTTATGATCGGGGTATCCATTATAGAGGAAAATCGTAGAAATGTGTCGAACTTCTTTTCAGAAAATGGTTGAGGGGTGTGGAGTGTTTATGGACAAGTTGACAAAGGGGACTTGGATAGTAAATACAATCAAACACTTATCGGAAATAAAGCAGAATACGACCGAGTTAACTTATTTTGAAGCGACCGAACAGGCAGGAAAAGCCGGTGCATTTCTTGGAAGATTGATTGCTGACAAACAAGAAATTGTGCCGTATGAAAAAGCCAGAATATTCGCCCGTCAGTCTAGTATCACTAGTGGGGAATTGATCACTTACTTAAATTATTTACGACAAGCTGAAAAAATAGATTTTATAGTTGATGATATGGGAAAACCAAAGGAAATAGAGGTATATTGTTTTTCCGGCAAGGAAGCATTGGAGACGGTTTCTACAATATATGATAAGCTTGAGCCGCAGGAAGAGGAGCAAGCTAGTTTATTAGGATTGAATCATACTTTTGAATTACCTAGAGTCCCTGATGAACTCAAAGAATATTTAACGCAAAATGGAATATCTGAGGAATGTGCTGTCACCACAATTGAACTTCAGCAGACATTCGGTCTTGTAAAAACGAGTGGTGAAGGTTCCGATCAAGTTTTGTATAACGAGTACTCTTTTAATGGAGATCCACAGCGAGTAGTAAAGGCTTTATCTGCTTTGGATAATGAAGAACGTGATATGGTAATGGAAGTCCTGCGGTTAGTCTCGGAGACTCCAGGATTCTTGATCGAGGATATCCCTTCAACGATTAAACCTCATATAGTAGTAATGATGGAAGGCATTGGATTACTTGATGGGATTACAGTCCAATCTTCGATTGGTTCGGCTACTTTTCTGACAACTCCTCAGTTAAGGGGTCAGGGGGTTGGGAGCTTCTCACTTTCCGAAGATGTGTTTCATAAAGCAAAAATCTTGTTAAGCTGTCTGAGATTTGGGCAAACCAAATCCTCATTTGGAAGAGGAAGGATTTCGACTTTAGAAAAGATGTTGAATATAGTAAACAAATTACTGCGTGGAGAATGGGTTGGACCCGCAACAGCAATCGGTGAGGACTACGCTTTGTTAGAGATGGATGGAGTAATTCAGACAAGTCCTGCTGAGCCATATGGTTTCTATATGAAGTTAAGACAGCGCGAGGTTGGAGAACTGGTTCGACAAATGATAACCTATAATAAGGTTGCTTTAGAGGCAGAATCGAACATCGGAGACCTGCTCAAAGAACAACCGAGTAGTTGTGTAATTCCTGAAACAAGGAAGAGTCAGATCATAGCTAAGTCTACAGCTCCGGTTGAAGCCTTGAGAAACAAGATGCTTACTACTCTAAGGACAGGAGGTGTTTATAGGTGATTAATGATGATAAATCGGCTAAGAAAGGTATTGGTTTTGAGTATCTAGTTTCAGGTATGTTTCAGAGCCAAGGTTACCTAACAAGGAGGGGTATCCCCCTTCAATATGGGATTTCAAGTCATGATGCAACTGATATTGATGTATTAGGAATAATTTTCACCAATCCTTTTCAGGGACACAGAGTAATCTGTGATTGTAAGAATAAAGCCAGATCGAAGCCTTATGAACGGATATTTTGGGCAAAAGGACTTGGGGAATTTGTGAAAGCAAATAATGTATTTGTTGCTTTAAATAAGACCCAATGGGAAATTATTCGCTTTGCGTCCATTGGAGGCGTTAAAGTGCTAACCAGTGAAATACTGGAGGAATATAAAGACGAAAAGTATGCTTTTGGTTTAGCTGATGGAGATTTCTATAGTAAATATGAAGGTATTATTCAAAGAGTAGCAAAGTCCAACGCAACCGTTAATAATATTTTGTCTAATACAAGAAAGTTATATTTATATGAGAATCCTTACGTTGCTATAAATATTTGTTTGGAGTCCTTGAATACTGTTGCTCGGGGGCTTGATCACGCTGGTAACCATAGTAAAGATCACCGAGATACATTGAAATTTCTTGCGTGTGAGTTAACTGTTTTGGTAGGACTTCAAATCCTTTGGATTTGTTCCGATGTCCTAGGGTTGCCCGAACGAGCAAGACGAGATCACATTACATCGAAACTTACATATGGAGATTTAGACCCAAGAACTGCAAATGAATTAATTAGGACTGCGAGAGACTTGGCGAATGAAATAATCAGATCTTCAGTGCCTAAATCAGTAGCTCCACAAAGTGTTGAGTTCGGTCCGATTGATCCACCGCCATATACAGCAAGTCTGATAGGGTTAGTCGATAGAGCGTTAGCTCGTCCGAATTTATATCTATCGATGCCGCAACACCTTGACTTTCTTCTTTTCGAACAAGGATTAAAAGGAAAGGAATATTCGGAAGAGGGGTTAATGAAAGTATTCGGCTATGGTTTATCTGATGAGAGATTTAAGGTCGCGCGAAATATACTTTCCTTTGTTAGAGAATCCTGTAGCTTAGATTGGAAATCTATGTGGGGTAAGGGAGATAGTATAAAATCAGAGCAACCTTATCTTTCTAAGACTAGTGAGGCGGTTATTACTGTTAAAGATGAGAAACGGTCTAAAGCTAAGGATCTCACTAATTCAGAAACTAAGCCCCAACAAGTGACAATGGAGGTTGAAAGTGCACCTCTGAATAAAGTAGATGATCAGAAAGAGTCATAGGAAAATTTAGAAGGTTTACTCCCAGATCAGGGGGAGTAAACCTTTTACTCTTTTTGGAGCCGGATCGCCATCAGATTTACATAGGTATATCAAAAATCAGGAGGCGATCTAATGCTTCAGCTTTCAACGGAAGATATGATTTGGTTGGTAAACAAGTGGGTATCTGACTTGGCAAGGGAGAACCATATTATTCCTGTTTTCAAAGGGTTTCACAATGGTCAATACGGCAGCTACACGAAGAATCCTGGCTTCTACAAGAGCATTCGATTTCAAAAAGATGACCTTGATGTCTACATCGATTACGATGATGAAGATGAAGGTGGACTGTTTAAAGTAACTATTCTAAATGATGTTGTTGGCGAGCAATTGAAGTGGGCTAATCCGACTTCCCTATCTAAATTGAAAGAGCTTCTTGGGATGATGAAGCAACCGTCCGCCGCGCTTATAAATTACATCAACGAGCAAGCAACTTTGGTAGACCGCTAATCTCAATTTAAAGCCGTTCCCCCCTCAGGGGTATCGAACGGCTTTTTCTATTCCCCTACCTATTCCCCTCCCCTATCCATCAATCATAAAGCTCCTTGCAATTACTAAATAATTACGGTAACGTACAAGCACAATTTGCAAAGGAGGGATAAAAATGCATGGAAATGGTGTCTCACAAGCCGGTCAGATTATGATTCTGGATAGCTTTCAGCCGTTGCCTTGGTCACCATCCAAAGAAGCTCAAAATCCGGACGAATTACCTGCTTTAATAAGGCAGTCTCTCGAGGATAGTCGGGATATTGAGCTTGACGCCAAGTCCACTGATGATTTTTCGCTTTTGGAAGACCAGTTTTCGAAGATCATGAAACAGTTGAAGGACAGCCTGACCGTTTCCCAATACGAGCAGTTGCAGATCTGGTGTAAAGTGAACCAAGACAACATGTCTCGAAGGTATGAAGGGGTATATTTAGCCGGAGCCAGGATCGGGATCAAGTTTGCCAAGCAGTGTGAAAGCGTTGGTTAGGAGGCGCATTACATGGAGTTCAAAAATCGGCAGTTATCACAGAAGGTCTTGACGGAGGACATCGGTCTACCTATTTGTATTGGGATGGCACTTTCCAATGAAGAAAAGGCGATTATTTTAGCCGATTGGGATGAGGACGTACCCGAGGAAGATCGCAATCTTGAACAGCAGTTGATGGTCGATCTGAAAAAATCCTTGTCTGATGACCAGCTTGAACTGGTAACTGCCCTGCAGGATGTGATGGACAGGAAGTCATTATTCGTAAAGGAGTTTATGTTTTTCAGCGGGGTCAAGCAAGGGATCAGCTTCTACAAAGCGTATCATTCTACTTAGTTTTTCGATCTCCTGTTTGGATGGCTAAACGCAATATACGATAGCTCGGATTAGTGGTAAAATAAAAAGTAGTGTTTTAATTAAAGTTCCTCTCAAAGGTGGGGTAATTTTGGCAAGATCAACAGTTCAGTGGACTACGTATAATTTGATCAAATTGAGAGATCGAATTAATTTTGATCTTCCGTTTCAGCGTCGATACGTTCGTCGGAAGGATCGGAGTTGGCAAAGTCTTTTAATGCACACGGTCTTGACCGATGGTTACATTCCGAACTTATTGGTTTGGAAAAACGGTGACGTTCTCGATAGCAATGCAAGTAAGCCCGATTACATCTATTATGCAGTTGATTGTCTCCAACGTTTGAACACTTTGTTTTTATTCGTTGATGACGGTTTTGCTTTGTCCGATGACACTCCGATGGTCGGAGACATATCCGTTTCAGGTTTGAAGTTTAGCGAGTTGCCTGAAGACCTCAAGCAAGCAGTGATGGGGTATAGCTTCTCCGTAACGATTTTCGATGAATCGTATTCCCTTGAGGACGTAGAGGAGATTTTCTACCGAGTTAATCAAACCAAGCCGTTATCGGATATTGAGCAGTCTCAAGTTCTACTTGGTGAGGATAACCGTTCAATCCTGAAACGCATCACGGAATCCGAGCTTTTCCAAAGAATCAATTTTACTAAAGCTGATATCGAGAGGTATGTTGATCGGAAAACGGTTGTCCAAGTTATCGCCCTTCTTTCTGGACGAGATATGTCTTTTTCCGGCAAGGATATGAAGTTGTATATGCGTGAGATTGGGAAGACGCCAATTGATCCAGCGATTGTTACCGAGATTGAAAAAAGTGCTGAATACATGATGGCGGGCTTCCAAGATTGGACTTTGAACATGTTTAAGAGGCTAAAGAAATCGGTTGTTCCCTCCCTCTTTGTCGCAGCACGAAAAGCGCAGGAAAAGAATTTATCAGCGGCAGAGTTCGGACAGTGGGCGCAAAAATTCCTGATTGATGAATACGACAAGGATTCTGAATTTGGTGAGACCTTAAGCAGAAAAACGGCTAATAAAGAAGTTATACAAAGACGAACGGATCTTATGGTTCAAGATTTAGAAGCCTTTGCCAATTCATTAGCGCAAGGAAATTGATTTTTTGAGTCATGCGACAGTATGGGAACGGTTTGACCATATTTGCTAAAGGGACATTGCGACTAGAGGTCAGCAATATCCCTTTTTTATTGGGAGTTAACCAAATTCAAGACGATTGATAAACCTCTGTTGAATCAAGAAGTGGTATTTTTTCGTTTGGATTAGCAATCCATTCATGGGGGTAACTCATTGAGCTTTGGTTTTGATTAACTCATTATCGTGGATACCCACAAGCTCATAAGCCCTACCGACCATTTCTTTATCTTTTCCATAGAGATGGGTCGCTTTATAGATAATCCCACTTTGTGTAGCTACATGGTTCAGGTTTTGAACCATGTATTCCGAATTGCATAATGCTACGACCCGTTTACTGTATTTCAATAGTTCTTGTTGGAATATTACTGCACGTTCTGCAACCTCTGGAGAATAAACGGCAATTTCACCGTCAGGTGTTTTCATATCCCGATGATCGACTAAGACGTTCAATTCCTCTGTCCCAAACGCAGTGCAAACACCGATGATAACTGAAGATAGATAATCAACATCACGTTTACCTGAAAATAATCCTTTCACCTGAAATGCAAGTAGTTTCTGCTCACTGTCAATATGGTATTTAAATCTTTGTTTGAACGGTATATCAAAATCCTTGGGTTGATATGCAGGGGTTGTCGAAAATCTTTCGTTAGAGAACAGATATTCGACTGATACACAGAGTGCTGACGCGATCTTCTCAATATTGACGATACTGATATTTCGTTCCCCGCGCTTGAGTTTAATAACGGCAAGTCGGTATTTGCTGATGGAGGACAAGGTTCTTACTATTTTTCAGATAATCCTCTTACTTCTTTGATATCGGCTGTACCTACCTCGTCAAGGATTTTGGTCAATGGCAAGGAAGTTTCCTTCCAAGCCTATAACATCAATGGTAACAACTACTTCAAACTCCGCGACATCGCAATGGTTTTGAATGGAACCGAAAAGAGCTTTGAAGTGGGTTGGGACGGGAAGAAGAATGCGATCTCCCTTGAATCGGGCAAAGCTTATACGCCAGTTGGAGGAGAGTTGGTAGTTGCCGAAAAACCTGCAACGGCGGAGGCGAAACTTTCCACTTCGACAATTTATCTTGATGGTAAGGAAGTCAAACTGACAGCCTATTTGATCAACGGTAACAATTATTTCAAATTGCGGGATGTAGCGGCGGTCATCAATTTTGGGGTAACTTGGGACGGAGCAACGAATACCATTAGTATTGATTCCTCCACGGGGTATGTAGAGGATTAATTGTGATTTACTATGTAGTTACTGTATTGGAAGAGTGACATACTCCTTTTGTCGGACAAGATTTTATTCTGATAGAAGGAGTATGTCAATTTATATTGAATTATTGTGTATACCTTTATTCGATACCAGATGAAAGAGGGAGAAACATGTCGAAAATTCATCTTAATGAATTGTTGCCTGATAATTTTAATCGAGTGACAAAAATATATAATGGCTCAGAATTGTTGTTTGTATATGAATTAGGAAAGTATTCCAAACAGTTGTTGGGTAAAGAATTGGACTTATCAAATGTAACAATTGAAGAGAGTATTAAGAATAGTGAGTATTTTAGTTTTGTTGTTTATAACGGTTTAGATGTGGGGGGTAATTTTGAAAAATCCAAACTGGTAGCATTTGATGAGAGGAAATTTTTCACTGAATCGGTTGAAGGGGTTGTATTCAAAAAAGAAGATGAGAACGAAGTTATATATGATTTCCACTATGACGTAGTATCAAATTCATTGATGAATGATAGTTTTAACAAATCAGCAGCATATATAAGTCTAGTGGCTTTTATAATCGTAAAAAGAGTCAGAGATAGGATCAAGATTCCGAGAATTGTTATTGATCATGCAAATTATCTTCCTCAAAGATTTGAGTACGTTGATTTACAGATATTAATGACTTACGGGAATAAGCTGTTAGATGGTATAGTTGATATTCGTTTTAAACAAAAAGAAGATCCGTATGTAAATATATTTGATAGAATGCGTGATTTTGTGGACAATAATTTAAAGGTTCATGTCTTAAACCTTGATTGGCTTGCATTTGTGATGCAAAATCGTCAACTTGGAACGATGAATAGAAGTTACGGTATGAAGGAAAAATACCAGTTTTTACGAGGTAATTTTGAAATTGGGGATGTAGTACTTCTTTATGAAAGAGTTAATGTAAAGAAAAGTGATCCAGGTGATTTGATCTCTTGTTACCCTGCTGTTTTAAGAGAGTTTGGTGAAGTTTATCTGACTTTAGAATACTATCCCATTATTCGCTCCAAAGTTACTCAATATGTAATACATAATTCTTTTAATGCATTACCTAAAGAGTCTCGAATGGCTATAAATGTTCCAACAAATAAGGTAACAAAATATGGTGGTATTGTAACTGTATTGGAAGATAAGGAATTGCGGTTTGAAAATGACAGTTATTTTATTAGTAGGGTCGAGAAGTTTCATTTGCTAGATATAGGGATTGACACTTGCACTTATATGGAAACAAGGTTTTTCATAAAGCCGATAGAGGTTCTAGAAGGCGATGGGTCAATACAGTATTTGGCTACAGAGCCTGGGATAGGTCAATATTGGTTATCTACTCTTGATACAATATATCTGATATTTGAGGAACACAAAGTGGATTACAATAAAGAAAGGTTCCGTAAATTGTATTATGAGAGTTTCAATCGGGAGCCGGGGTATTCTATCAAAGAACTTCAATTTTGGGAGTGGAATAATGGCATACGGTAAGAAAACGACCTATTATTTGAAAATGTTAGCAATGGGTCAAGAGATTATAGATTCGTTATCAGAAGAGCAGTACAAATATCTATCAAGCAAGTCAGGAACCTTACACTTCAAACGGTTATTGGGATTTCAATCGATACTGGATAAGCGTTCAAAAGGCGGTAATGGAGAAAAGGAAGATTGTCCAACAAAAGTGGGTATTACATTAACATCAGATGAAGATATTGAAGTTCCCGTGATAAATATCTTATTAAATAATAAAACAGGTATTGATTATAAGCGCGATGTTTCATTCCGAAAAGTAAAAGCAAACGAAGAATTTGATTTATCTTATTACGAGATGATGTTTCTTATTATCAGAGATGAATACTGTGGATATTTTGAGGCGAACGGTGATCCTCGTGGTGGATACGTTGCATTTAATTGGAGAGCGTATTCTAATGGAAAAGCAAAATTACCGACTCCAATGATACAATTTAAGCGTAATAGACCAGTGAAAACGAGAAGTGTTTACGAGAAACTAATTCGACCGATTACTTCCTTCATTGTTCCAATTGATGAAAAAGGTCCAGATGGAAGTTGGATAGTTCAGCCGCGATATCGTGAGAAGTTTGGACCTTTATTGGAGAAGATGTTAAAGGATAAAGTGAAGGGGAAAGAACGTTCTAAACAGGCATTAAGAGAGTACCGATTAACGCATTAATTATATGGATCGGTATTCGTCACTATGGATGGGGTTGGGTAATATGGGGTGAATACGGCTTGAAAAAGAGAAAAGTTTGTATTGATGATGCAGATTTTCAACGAGCGATTATATTCCAAAGAGATTTAGAAGTATGGATCGCTGGAGAGTTGGACACCGTTGGGAAGATTGAATCGTTCACTAATGATTCAGTCAAAATGGCAGATGGTAATCATTACTTGAGAATGAATTGTAAATTCTTCATGGTGTGAGTTAAGAATGATTTGGATGCGCCGCGGCACTATCAATAGTTATTTTTAATTGAGTTCAGATAATCTGATTCTCGGTCGGATATTGAAATCCGACTTTTTTCATTTGAGTAATCTGAAGGCGTTGTATGGGGATTATGTTCATTTACAGACACTTCGTAAAATTTCTACAGAGAAATCTTTGAAAAGTATCGAGAAACCCTCTGAATTTGGAGTGTAAAGCAGAGCTTTTTTATATAGTATAACCAACCATTATCCCTGCTTTCAGGCAATTTCAATGTGTATCGGATTATGAGTTGGAATCTATATGAAGGAGCTGATTTTTTATGGCGGACGATAATGGAAAAGTTGATCCGAGGGTGGTCAGAAGCAGGAAAATAATACCTTTTGTCACGAGAAGTCAAAGACTGGCTGAGGATATCATGAGAATTTTCGGGATAAAAGAGAGTATCATTGAATCTTTCAAAGAAGGTCGTGTTCTTAGGACGAACTACATTCATTACAATAAGATTTTTCAATCCGAACCAACTGAACAAGATCTTGAGGTAATATCTGATTTGCTGGAACAAGGACAACTTGTGTATCACATCTTGCTTGCAATTGATATGGACGGAAAGGAAATCGACATTTCGAGTGAGTATCCTACATATGTTATTGATAACTTAATCACGAAGAAATGTTATCTTTGCGTTCCGACAAATATTTATGAAGAAGCACTTCATGAAGAGGGATATGAAGGAAGTACTCGTCAGGAAACAATTCAAAATTATATTGATCAGACACTTTTTGAGGCTCAACAAGGCATCCTTAATGCATATGTAACGGATGATTCCCATGAAAAATATTCTTTCTGCAAAATTGAGGTAACTGTTATCAGAGATAATTTAGTGTTGGTAACATGATGGTTTTGGTTTTGTTTGAATTATGGTGAAATAGTCCGATTTTCCGTTTTAGTGACGGAGAATCGGACTTTTTTGTTTTTCATAAATTTTTTTTTTACATATCTAACGAGAAAATCGGATCTAAGACTTTGTAATTGGTATTTTTGTATTTTGGGAAGGGCTTAAATATAAAATTTTGATCGTTTATATGAAGTCGGTAATGGGTCTTGTCATAATTCTGGGAGTCATGTTTCTTCGGGGGTGTATGTTCTGTTTTTATGAGGGGGTCTGTTTATTATTCAAGGGGTTTATTTTCATTTGGATAGGGTGTTGAAATCATTATTCGGAGAATGAATAAGAGATTTTTCACATAGGACATGGGGTTATTGCTCCAAATCGCTTTAAGGAGTAGTGATACGCATGTCTGCAACTAAACCAATTATTATTCATGGTCAGAAGTATTTGACTGAGACTAAAGATGGTTCAATTGTAAAACTGAAAAGATTCAATGAGAAGTATGGCCTATGGGTCGAGTTAAATTTCTCTAATTGTGAATCGACGATTGAGGATGATCTTTTGAAAATTATGTCGGATGAGTATGTTAGACAAGTTACAACTAAAGAACAGTTGAATAGTACGGTGGATAATGCTAATACAATAAAGGCAGTGTAATTGACCAATATTCTAGCGAAAGGATGGCATCTAAATGGTAGTCAAAGCAAACCAAGGAAATGTTAAGAGAGTAGCAACATTATATCGAGTATCAACCAAGAAGCAGCTTGATCGCTCATCCACAGATAATGGAGGTGATATTCCGTCTCAGCAAAAAGCGTGCAAGGAATTTATTGAGCGTCAGCCGGGTTGGACATTGGTCGAGGAATATTACGAGAAGGGTGTTTCGGGATTTAAGAAACGCGCAGCGGATCGGGATGTGATCCAGCAGGCAAAAGAAGATGCGTTGAAAGGACGTTTTGATGTTCTCTTGGTTTTTATGTTTGATCGACTGGGGCGTATTGATGATGAAACTCCGTTTATTCTCCAGTGGTTTGTAGAGCACGGAATTGAAATGTGGTCGGTTGTAGAGGGACAACAAAAATTGAATGAACACGTTGACAAGCTAATTAATTACATTCGCTTTTGGCAAGCCAGCGGCGAGAGTATAAAGACCTCTATTCGTGTAAATGAGAAACACTCGCAAATGGTTGAGGAAGGGATTTATCGCGGTGGATCTGTTCCATTTGGTTACAAAACATTAAAGTCTGGAATTTTTAATAAGAAAGGTAAGGAACTCTTGAAAGTAGTTATCGATGAAGAACAAGCTTCAATTGTGAGATTAATTTATGATCTTGTTGATTTAGAAGGGTATGGACAATATCGAATTGCCAAATATTTGAATGAGAAAAAGATCCCGAGTCGAACTGGTAAGAGGTGGACTTCTGCAGCTGTTGGAGCAGTATTGCGAAATCCGATGTATAAAGGTTATATGGTATATGCTCGTAATACAGATAAGGAGGTTTTTTCAAAAAAGCCAAATCCAGAATTAGTGATTATTGATGAGGCAAAGTGGGAAAGAGTTAGGTTATTCTGTAATGGAAGAAGTCCAGAAAAGGTTAAGAAGGAAAAGCAAAACTTAGTAATCAAGTCAACAAAAAGTTCTTTACTACTTGTTGGATTAGTGAGATGCGGTCATTGTGGAAAGCCTCTAACAACAACCTACAATAGGAAATATTATATGAAAAAGGATGGCACTAAGAAGGAGTATAAGCTACCGAAATACCGTTGTTCAGGTAAAGCTCAGTTGGCAGTAAAATGTGATGGTCAGACTTTATATTCCCCAAAAAAGATCGAAGGGGTTGTTTTAGATGAAGTATTTGGGTATTTGGATAATTTAAAGAAAACTAACTTTTCACAACAGATTGAAGAGTTTAAGAAGAACAATATGGCGGAAGAGGTTAAGGCAGTAAGAAGACTCCAGAGGCAGATTGATGAAGCGTGTAATAAGTTATCAGCTTTGACTGAGGAAGTGCCTAAAGCTATTTTAGGTGAAAGTGCATTCAAACCCGAACTACTCAGTAGTCTAATTGAAAAGACAGAGACGGAAATTGTGGAGTTAAAATCGCAATTGGCGCAAGCCGAGCAAGCTCTTGCTTCCAAAAAAATTGAGCTAAATGAGATGGAGGAAGTTCAAAAGTACATCCCTGTGTGGCGTGAGGTATTTGAAAATGCGTCTATAGAGAGAAAGAAAATGATGCTTAGTTCAATTATTGAAGGTATCACTGTTCATCGGGATAAGGTTGAAATCAATTTCAAACTTCATATTCGAGAGTTTATTGGGGTTATGACAAATGGTTCTATTCCAACCAATGTAACAAATCCTAGTAATCTAATACTCAACAAAATTTTGAGTCATCATACCTTAGCTGTAAATGCTTAACTAACTGTCAAGCTCTTGCTTCCTGCAAGAGCTTTTTATTCAAGTCTTTTTACTGACATGGGTTTATATGAGTGATAAAATTCCCTTTGTAGATTTGCTTTATGCATTTTGGGGCAGTGAAAGTGACAACGGCGGGAGTCCACCGTTGTCACTTTCACTGCCCCAAATAAAGGGGCAAAAATGTATCGCATGGGGCTATAGTTTAGAGGGAAAACAGGTCGCTGGCAGCGATCAGTCGGCGGTTCGATTCCGCCTAGCTCCACCAACAATGAATTAAACCGGCAGAGATGTCGGTTATTTTTATTTTGTCTAAATAACCACGACTCCAAATCGATTAATGGAGCCGATCCATAACCGGATGCCGGTCATCTTACAAAGAGGAGATGAACAGCGCTGGCTGGATCGCAATAATGAAGATACGGCTGACTTATTATCAATGCTCAAACCTTATTCAGAAGAAGAGATGATGGTATACCCTGTTTCTCAAAAAGTAGGTAACGTGAAGAATGATTCTGTAGAGTGTATTGAAGAAGTAACAATCTAGGCTAGGGTTATATGGGCAAGGTATCCTTAAATCGTGATGCCTTGCCTTTTTTGCGTTAATTTTCGCACCTGTTTCTACGAATGGGGTATTATTATCGACTTATTGTTATTATCAGACGAAAATTTGCCCGAAATCCGACTTGAAACCTAATCAAAAATACTTTTAGTAATACCATAACCCGTTTAATCAAACTGTGATGGAGGTTTGTCATTATTTTGATGGATCTAATCGGTTTCTGGACAAGCGGTATCGTTACTTATGCACATACGGAGGATGAAGGTATTTATTTCGGTCCTGATGGCACAGGTTTTATTACTTGGTCAAATCTATTCGTTGCCACCTTTGATACCTTTACTTGGTCAATGGACAAAGGATTGCTCTCCTTAAAGGGGATCAAAAAGTATATTCTTTATCACGGTGAAGTGTCCGATGCGAGACCATCGGAGATAAATGAATGTTGCCTTTGGGTTAAGCGTAAGTCCTTGGATGACAGAAAATCTTGAGTGAAGTGTGTAATATAGGAGCGGATATTTTTTTTTAGATAGGAATATTGTCTTAATTTTTCGATAAGAAAATCGATCTATGTTACATTACATGAAGTACACGTTCGATGAAGGAGGTCAGCCTAATGAGAAACAAGCCATATGTAAATGAGGATGTTAAATTGCACATGGAAGCTATGTATACTCGACATAGTAAGCCGAAACGTTCATTCGATCTCGTTATAAAGGGAATCCTGATAAGTTCGTTCATGCTGAGCAATTTCGCTACGGGAGGGGTATTCGCTTTTGCAGCGACCTCACCCGATCTTCCCAATTCCCCAACCTCTGTTCAAGCTTCACAGCAAATCCAAGTCCAAGAAGATGAGCTTGTGGTCAATTTACGATTGGCGATCAAAGCCATCGAGGACATTGGATGGAGTCCCAAGACTCTGCAAGCGATATCGAATAGCCTTCATGCTATTGATGACAAATTGAATGACGATATCAGCTATAGGTTCACATTTGGATTGAAGGATGCCATCTTGGACACTAAGTTAGTGATTGCTCAATATGGTGGGGATGGTTTGACGGAGCTTAGGGGAAAAGGGAATTCGATCAACGAGACATTACAAAGCATTGAGGCAAAAATGGGGATGTCCACTCCTTCAAATCATGCTACCCCACCGCCAGTTCGTAAAAAGGCTGAAGTACGAATCGCGTCCGTAGCCGAGAATAACGTCACCGTAGTCATGGACGGTCAGATTCAATCCTTCCCCCAACCTGCAGTTATCATCGATGGCAGTACGATGGTTCCAATGAGAGCAATCTTTGAGAAGTTGGGAGCCGAGATCAAATGGGACGGGGAAACCCGAACAGTCACCGCAACCAAGGGCAATACCGTAATAAGATTAACGTTAGACAGAGACATTGCTTATATCAATGGTAGTCCGGTGAAACTGACCGCCAAGGCACAATCATTGAACGGTCACACGATGGTTCCCCTCCGCTTTGTGAGCGAAGCCCTTGGTGCATCGGTAAAATGGGATGGATCAACAATGACCGCTTACATTGAAAGTGCGGGAAATACCGATCAAGCTTCACAACAGGTAATTAACGGAATTAAGGTAAAGTATGGTCGTCATACGTATGGAGTATCAACTCAATCGGAATATGACCAGTCTCTCGCGATTGTAGAGGACGCTTTAAAGGGGTTTGACGATGTTGTCTTTGGTGGAATGTACAACGAGTATTTCGAGTTATTTCTTGAAGGTGAGAGATGGTCAGGAGACCGGAGGGATCGATCCGAACGAAATATTGGTCTTAAAATTGCTGAAGGAAGTATCGGTGAACTTGTTAATGCAGGTGTCAGTAAGGATGTGATCAGAACAGTAAGTAAGGCATCAACAGTTGCAATTGATTTGCTCCAAGGTAAGACTAATCCGCTTGACGGGACACCTCGTTCTCTCTATGATGCACTAATTTTGAACAGAATTGATTGTAATCCAATAGCCGAGACGTATTCAGCCGTTTTCGACAGTCTAGGCTTTAACACCATGATTATTGGTGGAAACAACCACGCAGAAGTGTTGATTCAAATCAACGGAGAATGGTGGGAGACGGGTTCGGGGGCATTTAGGAAAGCAGATCCTAAAAAAGCCATAGCCAACGGATCATATGTTATCTCGCAGCCCACTTTTGGAACTCTATTTGAATAGGATAGTGAGTACTAAGGCGATGTCTTGAGCGGCATCGTCTTATTATTTTCCCGAAAATTTCTTCAGAGATTTTTTCTACTTTTGGACATGGAAATTAAGAAGAAATACACGTAGTAACGATAGGACTGATTAATATTCAGTAGTGCGAACAACGGACTTGATAAATAGGTTGCGACTTGAAACGTAATCGTGAACTAATATTTTCTCGAGGGGGGTATGTCCACCCAATTCTAAGATATTGCACTCAGTGCATTTTGCAAAGCAGATGTTGTTGAAGAAACACTTTACCTCGCATCCCGAGACGGTGTCCCACCCGGCACCGTCTTTTTCAATTCCCGATATTACATAAGGAGTTCATTTACTTTTTCGAGATGAATTCCCATCAATTTTATAAATAGCAGGAAGATTAAATGCCTAATCTTCAAGGCATTCCAATCAATCAGATTTTTCGAGGAGGAGAGAGCATGAGGAAGTTATGCAGCATCATGGCTTCACTGGCTCTATGTTTCTCGCTGTTCTCAGCTTCAGCTTTCGCCGCTGAGTCAACCGGAAACATCGAGACCGCAGTTCCCACAAATCCCACTCTGACCAGTCTATCCAATCTGACGGACAATAGCCAAAGGGTTGTCACTGACGGACTGTATGTGGACATTTACTATCCAACCGATATCAACACCTACATCCCCGAGTTCACTTTGGAGCTTTGGGATGTCCAGACCGACAAGTTGATCAGTACCGCTATAGGTAACAGCCAGAGTTACCAAAACGGGAAGTACCGCCTGATCTTTAATCATCCGGGGTATCGACTTGGCGATGAATTGGCTTTAATCTTGCGAAAGACGGATGGCATCATTGAAGAGATTAACTTCAATGGCTACCATCTCAAGTTGAACACTCACGTCAAGTTCACTATCGACTCCTTCGATTATTACGAGGGCGACAACGATGAGCGAGCTTTCCGAGACCTGACCGCAACCAAGCTCCACCCGCTCACAGCATCTTTGGTAACCAACCCGAAGAAGATTGGTCTGTCGCTCCAATCGGAGTCCGGCGTTCCGTTAAAGAAGACACCTGTCGAGATCAAGCTGTTGGAGGGTAAAGGCTCATTCCAAGCGACTTCGGACGATAACGGTATGATCTGGCTCGACACCGACAAGCTGACGTGGAAGTTCCTCGTATCCTCAAAGGGGTTGACTGCAATAAACGGCTCCGACAAAGCCGAGGTCGAGTTACCGGCACCAGTGGTTGCAGGAACACAGAAGTCTGCGGTCATCTTACCTATCGTATTCAAATCGGCAGCTTCTGAATCCGATAGCAAGATTGCTGTATCTCTATCGACCGATGCCAATATCGACTTGAGCAAAGCTTGGTCGGAGTTCGACCTCACCCTAACGGATGCAAATGGGGTGACGAGCACTCACTCGCTCAATCTTGACAGCACGACAATCCAAGGTCTAGCTGACGGACAGTACAAGATCGAAGTTACCAATGCCAAGTATGCAGATGTCAAGCTTGCTTCCGATTCCCTCACCATCCAAGGGGGTAAAGGGGGCATCAAGGGCACGATTCAGCCGAAACATGTTCTCGAAATCAGCAAGGATGGCGACCCTTATAACTTCTCGGTCATCAACGTCACCAAGATCGCTGACAAGAAGTACACGGGAACAAAACCACAGACCTTCGCCGTAACACCAGGCGAGTCGTACATGATCAAGGACAACGATACGGGCAAAGTGGAGACGGTCGCTATTGACGCCAAATCCCCGATTACCAGAGTCGTTTTAGGTGCTGGAGTGGTATTTGGAGGTTCAGCAAGCACACCGCATACCGGCGACCCAATCATTTATTTAGTCATCTTGTTTGTGGTATCAGCGATAATTGCGTTTGGAGGTCTTATGGGGTATATGGAAAATCGCAAAAAATCGATAGCCAAAACAAAGTTGATGAGTCTTTTATTGGTTGCGACACTCGTAACTTCACTTTTTTCAGCGGTAATGCCGACATCAGCCTACGCATCAGATGCGAATGTCGGAGGAACTGATCCTGCAACAGGAAATGCGACTTCATCGACTCCAGCGGGAACATTCCAAGTATCAGAGCAAATTGCAGTCCTTCAGTTCGGTTTCATTCCTAACAAGGTAAAGTCAAGTGGCGAGAAGGTCTTATCGGCTTCCTCAGGGGTTGCTGATCTTGAAGATCCATTCAAGTTCGATTATGAAGACTTGATGTTCTACATGGCACCCAGCAAGGTATCGGACACCCTGTGGAGAAAGCAAGGCTCGGGCTTAATCACCTTCAAACGGGGTATCGGAGTGAAGACCCTCTACGGAAATAACCCACTCTACCCGAATAGTCCTGCCGGGAAGAGCCGTGAAGAATTGATGAAGCGCACCTTAGAGTATGCCGACCTTGCTCGTAATAGAGATCCGAATTATAAAACCAACTACTTCAAACAGATTATTGGTGAGGTTCTCTACAACATTGATCCTAATAACCCGAATAGATCGTTATCCGGTCTAGGGAATGACCGGGTTATCGGTGAAGTCTTGAAAACCATGATCGAAGATTATATCACCAATCGGAAAGACGAAAGTGAAATCGATGCTCAAATCATTGGTAGTTTAATGTTTTGGGGGTATCTGGATCTTATTAAATCCAGAGGCATCCTTACTGGCGATGAATATAGTGCTTTTGAACAGTTGATGTTGGATAAATTTAAGAAGGGCGAGCTAATCTTTTTTGCTCAAACTGTAGTGGGAATAAGTGTTAAGGATGACCGCTCTGCCTTTGATCGAGATTATGCCTTCATCCCAATGCACCAAGCGACCGACTGGTATCTTTGGACAAGACAAGTTGCTCGTCCGACCGATACGGTCGTTCAGGGGTTGACCGCAAATCGGGAATATGAAGCTGTATCGAAAGGCGGGGCTACCACCGCTGAACAAGGTTCACTTTCTCCGTACAAGGAAAATGGTAACCTGCCGTTCAGTTTCCGCACCTATGCGCGGGATTACTACGCCAGAACCTTAAAGCCGGTAACCGACAGCGTACCGATGTCGACCGATGTTTCCGTAAATCCATTCGGTGGTTGGGGCTTCCAGCCTTGGGGGTATGGAGATTCTGAGCAAGTCAATACGCCAGCAATCGATGCTCAATTGAATGTCACAGTGGTCGATAAAGATGGCAATCCTACGAACGAGGTTTTCAATGTTCCAGTAAACGGATGGACGGAACATAGTGAAAGGTATTTAGGGGTTCTTGGTGTCGGTAATGATTCGGATTCCGTGATTCGCGGTGGAATGGAAGTAACTTATAAAGGGAAGACTTATAAAATTCTCCCAGACGAAGACGCCAGATTCACATTAGTCGATAAGAAGGACAATGAGAATATCAATAAAGCGGTATTAACAAAGGAAGCTGTAGGCGAAGATTTAACCATTCCTGTTCCTTCTCCGGGGGCGAGTACTTGGGAAATTCGATTGGGGTATGATACTCCCTTGCCGCTCGATCTGAACAAGTATTTGGGTGGAGATGCATCTTCGGGGTCGTCATCGGTAGAGAACAAATATGAAGGCACTGGTGAGTTCTCCAATGCTCAAATCACCTTATTCGTCCAAGCCCAAGAAGCCACTCCGAAAGATGAAAAGGTCGAGAGCAAACTTGAAGTCCCGCAATGGCGACTGTCGAAATATTGGGGAGATATTTCTCCATTGGCTAAGAATCCGGCAACGTTCAGTCTCCAACTTCCGATTGAGACGTTCAGAAACCCAAGCGTATCGCCATCAGATGTGACCTTCAAGTTGCTCAATCCTGATTTGAGTCAGGTACCTTGGGCGATCAGCCGAGCGAAGCTGTTTAATGACACGCCGTATCGCAGCTTCTCGCCTTACAACACGTCAGCCGAGTTCAACCTTGCCGGAGACCTGTTAGCCCTAAAAGACAACGGCTCAATCAGCAACAATAAATTTGCATCTTGGGTAAACGACATCACCTTATTCGATAATCGTATCGGTTCTGCCAGTGCAGGTTCTCCAGAAGGACAAGCAACGGTAACCAAGAGCTTCTTGTTCCAATATGGGGTCAATAGCGGGGTTGATCCTTTCCGTTACACTGAGGACAAACAAGTTCCTGATTATTATCATGACACTCCGTTTGGGGGTCACTGGCATTACAAGTGGGAGCCACGAACCGCCAACGCAACAAGCAATTACGATACAGCGGACTATGATACGACCGTAACCTTCCAACGTTACATTCCGAAAGATAGTGCCGCCCCGAAGACCTTTGAAAATGCTTCGGAGTCAGTCAACGGCAAGCACTGGGAGACGAATCAAAGTACGGAGACTTTGAAGGTTAATCCGGAAGTGTTGATGGCGTATGACGATCATAACGGTAACACGAGTGTCGCCTTTGTCGCAGGAGATAGACTTCGCCCGATCAAGCCGGTCACCTACAATGTGGCGCAGTTTGTTAACGTTGAAGTTGAACCGATGGTCACGGGAACTTCGGTAGCAACCGATTCGAATGCGAAGCAGTTGGCAACAAGCCTTAATGCATCAGGCAAAGAGGTTCTTTATAAGGGCAGCGGGGTAACCACGAGCTTCGATGTTAAAGGTCAGCTTGAACTGAAGACCTTCGCTTTGGACATTGGTAACTCCGCATTGAAAAATGCTTGGAATCCGGGCACAACCTACTCGACCGATGAAATCAATGAAGCTTTCGTATCCAAATATGCAACTAAGGATGAAGCTACGGGCAAGTGGAAGGTGACGCTCGATGCGGATGGAAAGCTGGTGATTGGCGGTAAGGAGTATGGTGGCAAACAAGGAAAAGTTGTGGCGGAGCAGTCGAATCAAGATGTAAAGATGTACGTTCTTGAAGTGCGCGGCGGTAAGTTGATCGGGGTAAATGGCAACCGCAACTTGGGCAGCTTGCCGACCGAATTGAAGGAAGCTTTGACTCGCATGCACATCATGGGTGAAGACAACATCTTTAACGCCTTTGAGCGTAATGCTGGTGCTGAACTGACAGAGGATATTGTAGCCAACCTTGGTAATGCAGTTCGAGGAACGAATGATCTTGCAGTCGGTAAAGGCTTCTACAATGAAGATTCGACTGTCTTAATTGTAAAAGAGTATACTACGACCTTTAATCTTCCTTCCTACATGACAGTCGATAAAGTTCCGATGGAGATTGACGGTTTGGAAGTTCCAGTAGATAAGAACCAATTTTTCTCCAAAGGAAAAACGGGTCATACTTTGCTCCAGTACAAGGTGGAGGATGTCGAAATGGTTGCCGATTCCTCCAAGGGTGATTTCGGGGTCAAGAAATCCACGCAGTTTGTGGTCGGCAACGCGAGTGTTTTAGACAGTTTCTCCAGTCCGTAATGGTTGTCTGTTCGGGGGTTGTAAAAGGCTTGGCATTGAATTGGATATAGCAGTCTTGAAATGAAGGTGTCGAAAAAATCGGCACCTTCTTTTCTTGCGATGATGTTTTGATTTACGGTATAGTACCACAACACCAATTTTTCTATTATTTTGCGAGGGGTGTTGTCATGACCTGCATAACGGAAGCTGATTTGCACAATCGTTTTCCTTGGTCGAAACCGGTTGTCCCGAGTTTAACCGATAAGGAAAAGCTGGAGGGTTACTTCACTGATCCGATGCCTTGGAACTTTGACGAACCTGTCTTAAGGTTAATCGAGCAAATGTTTACAGAGATCGAGGCGTACTTCACCAAAAAGAATCAGCCTGTCGAAATTGCGATCTACGGGATGCATGAATTATTTGGCGAACTCCAGGTTGAAATATACAGTCCTCATCCTAAAGTCTATCGGATCGTGAAGAAGTACCAAAGACTATCGAGGGATTTATTTTCAGACGATGAAGAAGATTAAAGGCAATTCATTGATGGGTGTCGTGAATAGCGGCGACTTTTTTGTGGCTTAATCAAGATGTGGTGCGGGAAAATCCTTCTTCTGCAGGAACATAAAATCAACTTTTGCACCTGAATTTTCATATCATTTATTTCTTAATGAAGAGGGCTGACGATAAAACGTTAGTGTTTAAAGTCGATTGTAATTCCGATTAGTTAAGTTAATTCAAACAAAGGTAAAACACGGGTATGTACCTTATCGGGTTAATCCATTTGTTGAGATCCTTCCCCTCCCATCCCATCTGACCACTTATCCCACAATTCCCACTCCCATCCCCAGAGCTAGGGCTAACCAAGTCCGAGGCTCTTTTTTATTTTCACAAGACGTGTTACTTGGCAACAACATAAATTTTTCGCTCGACAATGAAAAAATGCATTTGAAACAAAAATTTGACGGATCAGAAATTAGGTTGGGCGTAACTCAAAAATTCCATATGGGAGTTGAGTGCGCCATGTTGGATAGTTCTTAAGCTTTCATTGATATTTTCGATGGGTGTTTCAGTTTAGATTGCTTGTTTGGAGATAAAAGTACCCTTTCAGACAGTTTGAGCAGGTGAATTGTAGTCTGTGAGGGTTGTTTGAAAAGTTGAAGGGGTTTATTTTTACGCTTTTCCTTCTGGATTAAGAGATTAAAGCCAGATATCGGACGGGATACTCTGCGCAGAGACTTGATCCGCTCCCAACACATTCCAATATTTCTGGGAAGGAGAAGGCGAAATGGATACGAAAAAGGAACAAACCTTGGAACAATCGGAAATGACTCCAAATGAGTTGGCTACGAGGCTTTCCCATGAATTTGTCAACAAGTCCCCGGTAAGTCAGGCTCAAAAAGATCGATATAAGCGCTCGGCGTATGAACTTGCTACCAAGAAAGAGCTTGAGCGTTATAAGAAGGTGTTCGGGAAGTTCTTTGAGGTCGAAGTTTTCTTCGGCGTAAGTATGATTTACGGTTATCCGAACGGAGTGTTTGTGGGGGTTATCAAACCTTTTGGCAAAGGCGGTTTACTTCTTAAAGGACATGCATTTTTTCTCCATGAGGCGGACAATCCGCATCTCGTAAAAGAGATCGAGGATAATTTGAAGCCCATCTCAAAAGGTATTAATCGTGAGATTATTCAAAACATTATCACTTATGCCATTGAAATGAAGAAGCGTGATGAGTACATCGAGATTGATGAAGAAGAACTGAATGCTTTGTTATCGAACAGCTTAAATCGCAACGAAGCTACCGCGCAGTTCATTAGGCTGGAGAATAGTTTGGTTGCGGAACCTGAGTACGTTGCTTCATTAACGTTGAAAAATTACGATAAGAAATTTCATAGTGCAGTTTTGCTTGATACTCCACGCATGAAACGTAGGTTTGGTGAGCATGCAGTAGGGGTAAGTCGAGAGACTATGCTGAAGCTTTTTGCTGGTTTTAATGATATTGATGATACTGATGATGACAAACTCGATCTTAAGGCAAACAATGCGGTTCTCAATTCGGTTTTTGCGGCATGGAGAAAAGAAGGGTTTTTAGTTAAGCTGACAGAGTATGATCGTTTTAATGAGAAGATTGCGAATCTTAATAGTCAAGGAGCAACTGGTCGGTTTTATATTGTAAAGAGCAAAAAGTTGTATGAAGCATGGAATGAGTACATGAAGGAGGAAGGTATGAGCAATGAGTAATTCGATGTTTCTTGGGGGTCAGGAGGATCTGGAGGGGCAACAAGCCCCTCCTTTCAACCCGAATAACAAGCCGACTCCTTGGGATAGAGGGGTGATCCTTTCAATAATCAGTTATATGGGTGGCAAACACGCTCTTGTCAAGCAACTCGTCCCCTTGATCGAGTGGGCTGGTCGAGAATACGGACTTGATACGTTTATCACAGCGACAGGCGGGGCATGTCGGATTTTATTAAATCTTGATCCCGATAGATTGATTTTTACACGGAGGATTTATTCGGATGTTGATTACTCTTTGGCGAGCCTGTTCCACGTCTTAACAGATGAATCTATGACGAGAGAATTGATTCTTCGATTAACCTATTTGGATTACACCGAGTATGTTTTTAAGGCAGCTCAAAGAGCTCGATTGGCAGATGATCGACTAGCCAAATTGGGGAAGTTTGAGGAAGCTTCCGACTATGTGACCGCCGCGGCAAACATGTATATTTTAGCCAAAATGAGTTATGCCGCCAACCTGAAGTCATTCAATTGGTTAACTGCCGTAAAGAAGAGGGATAAGTATTATCAAGATGTCCTTAAACTCCATCAGTTCAACTCAATCCTGTCGGGGGTAAAGGTCTTTCGGATGGATTGCCGGAAATTGATCAGGGAAGTGGAATCAAGACAACACGGATATGATCCTAAGCGAACGATCATTTTTTGTGATGTTCCTTACGACACTGATGAATGTTTGATTAAAAAGCATTACGACTATTCTTGGGACAAGCGGGATCATATCAAATTTCGAGAGCTAATCAAGGACTGTGAGGCATATTTAATCATTTGTGGTTATAGAAGTGAGCTTTATGACGTTTTGGTTGAGAAGTACCCTGAAAGATGGCAGAGAGTGTTCTTAAAATCCAAGCATGTCTCATCTTCTGCGAGTGGTTACCATCAAGATGAATACATTTACATCAACTTTAAGTTATCGCCCGAGATGCATGCGCTGATTGAGTCTGAAAGGTAAGGCTGATTTTTGGAGCGCCGGTCATCTGTACCTAACGGTATCAATCCCAATTCGGCTGTTTCTGTCCGAGTTGGGGTTGATTTCTTTTGATAACAGTTTGATCGACAGCTTAAATAAGTATCGCTAAAATCACACTTTTGAGGATGACAGTTGGACAACAGGATCTACATTCCTCGCTAAAAGCACACTTGTGCCGGTTTACTTGGACTCATTCTGACGGCATGTTGTCGCAAATCCGTCTTGAAATCGGGGTTAATTAACACATTCGGAGGTAAATTGTCAGTGATCTTGCGGAGCACTGTTGATATTTGTCGAAGAATGCGAGTTAAGGATCACTGCATCGAGGTTTTTATTATTCGCATTTTCGTAAACCGAATTTTTTCGTATTAGGTCAGGTGATTTTTCTCCCCATATCGGGGGTCGTCCACGCCCTTCACAAAGGCTCCAAAATCGCCCTTACAACCCACTCGGCTGTCATAGGTCTACCCCGCCTTCAAAAGCGTTACAAAACGGCAGACAGGTGGCTCATACCGTTCGTTTGAATGGCGGCTCTGGTTCATTGTCGGCACTTAGCTTCATCCTGTTCGATTCCGAAAGGTTTAATCATGCTCTTTCTAAGGCAGTTGGCTTCAATCGGTGGATGGAAGGTCAAGGTTCAAATGGTTCATGCAATTCTGCAGCTTTTAGAACGTCCAGTAGCGGTTTTATAAAAACACCTGAAAGTTCAATGAAGTCCCCCAGGTCGATTTGGTAGTGGATGAGCTGTCAAGTCTGAATCTTACTGACAGCATGTTGTCGCAAACCTATGGTAAAAGCACAGTTTTCGCCAATACGGTTTTCGACAGTTCAGGACGCAGTAACGACATCAGGTTCTAAAAGCACACTTCTCGATGGAGGGGATGCCATGACAAATGATTTTGCACAACCTGTCGTTGCGAGAGGAGGTATGGACAGAGGGTTAAATGCCATTTCGTGAGTAAAAACTGCGATCTACGAGGAAAAGGTACTCTGATCAACTTGAGATGATATAAATTTCGAGAGTTAACTTAAACCAAATCGATATTTGAATGTTCATCAGACGTTAAACTCGTATTTTTCCGCAATGGTATGAAATGGTATCTTAGTCCCCCTCCCCCACCCTCCATTAGGGGGTCGCCCCTGTTCGCTTCTTGTTCGCCTTTTGCTCTGCCCTCCATATTTGCCCTCTGCGCCCTCTGCTCCCCGCTTAAGGCTATTATCCTATTCCCTTGCTCCTAAAATCGAATACAGGTGGCTCACGGCTCGTTACGTGCGGTGGTCGCTTCTCGGTCAATGGTCGGTCGCCCAAAATCCAGTCGTATCAAGGGTTTTCGGCTCTTTGGTTTAGTCAAAATATTATTAAATTAGTTAAAAAACAACTTGCTTAGTGACTAAATCAGAGCTATACTCGTAATACGAACGGAATAGGTAATTTGTACTAGAAAAGTAAAAATAAAGAAAATATTATTGAGGGAGAAAGGATGATTGAAATGATGGAGCAATTGTTGATTATGTTTTGGGGTTTACTGAGCTTTTTCCTTGGGTTTCGTTTCTTCACCGTTGCGATGGATGATTTAGGCGAGACTGTTAGAGGACGCGTTTCAGGTGTGTTGGCATTTGGGTTCTTCATTATGATGATTGTTACCAAATTTCTCGTTGGTTGATTTGCAACAGTGAACGCACCTTGTTGTTAAATAACACAAGTTGATTTGAAAGGAGGTGAGCAGTTCGGTGCAGAAAAAGGTTCCGATGTTTTACGATCCAGATACAGATCGCTGGTGTGTTGGACAAGATGGAGATAGTTATGGACTCCATTGTGGTGAATGTTTCGAGATCTATTTGGGCGAGAGTGCCATTCCTTGCCGGATTGAGATGGATCGAGACTGGTATCTGATCATTAATGGGGTTAGTTTTAACCTTCGGAAATCGAATAGATATCTGGTGAACATGAAATAAAAGTGAGGTCGAGAATATGGCAAGAGTTGGTTACCTTCGTGTAAGACGGAAACAGGAGATTGAAGAATTTGAGAACAAAGCAAAAGTGGACAAAATTTTTATAGACTTGACGGACGAGTTCGGGTTCACGAATGGTGAATCTTTGAAATCAATGTTGGAGCAGCTTGAAGTTCAGGATACTGTCGTAATTCGTAATTTATGCGATGTTGCAGATGATGTTACCGAATTACGTAAATTTATAGTCACTTTGAGGGATATGGATGTAGCTTTGGTAATGCTTGAGTCGAATGATATGAGTATCTTGACGCAACAGGGGTATGAAACACTTTCTATGATTGTAGAATTTCAAAAGGACAAGGCTAAGGGTCAACAATCGAAACAAATGAAAGCTGGTCGACCTTCTAAGCCTTATCCACCAAATTTTCTGGAGGTATATGAAGCCTACCGTACCAAGAATGCTAACGGATCAAAATCAGTAAAGGGATTATCGGGTCCGGAAGCCGCAAAGAAATTGGCGATAAGTTACAATAAGTTCCGCGAATTGGTCAAGATTTTCGAATTAAAGGTTTAAGTTCTGCTTTTTAGAGAGAGGGGAAGGGAGAATGCGTTCGGTGATTAGCTTTTCTATCAATAAGACGGATAAAGAAGTATTTGAAGCATCAATGATTGCCCTTGGTTACAATCGGGAAAATCGGTCTTTGCGGGGTAAGGAATGGCAAAGCGAGGTCATTCTTGCCTGTCTTGAAAGAAGACTTGATAGTAGTGATTATGTCAATGTAGAAGGTTATTCGGTAAGATGCGAACACTATTCGAACCTTCAAAAGTTTAGTCGTGAGGTTAACTTTATTAATGATGATGAATGGGAACAGGGATATAAAGGCATCACTGAATCGACTTTTAGTAAAGGTTCAAAATTTAACAAAAAAACGGAAGTGGATCTTCTAATTGAGCAACTTGATAAGGAAATGATTATCGCTGAGTTCAATGAATTTGCATCAGAAGTGGCAATTGTTGATGGTAAGAACATTCGAACACTGTTAAGAAATGCTTTGACCACAGGGTATAAGAGATACATCAATCCGATTATCTTTCTGATTAAAAAGTATCAAAAGGAAGAACTGATTGAGACAGTCCTTAATAGTAGAAAGTTAATGGATGCACTGGACATATTGGATGAAGACTATGAATTAAGGGCAGTCATAGGAGGTGATGATCGAAACGAAGCCGGGTATGAAACCGAAGCCGGATATGAAACTTTTGGACGGAGGAAGTATATCGTTGATGTTGATGAGAGGGATAAGAGAGTGGTTTGAAAAATAAATCCTGAGGAGTGTGTTATCCTATGAATATCATAAATGTTAATAATACAATTACACTTCCGCGTATTGAAGATTGGGAAGTTAAAGAGCATTGGCGTAAAGAATGGACTCCAGTTTTAGATGAAAAGAGTACAGATATTGAAATCAATGATAACTATACGATAAAACAACGTGCACTTGCTTTATTGAGACGCCGTAAGACATGGTTGATGAATAGGGTTTATACCACATATTACGATGAATATTCACTTTTGGTTTGTTTTGATTCAGGAGGGGTTTATTATTTCAATAATAAAAAGTACGAATTGGTAATTCAAAATAGCCAGATTTATTTAAGAGATTATATAACGGGTGAAACCAAACTTGTGTATGATGGTGAGTTCTTCTATCCTACTCCGAAAAAATGGCTGATGAAAAGTAGTTCAAGATTAAGTAGGTCACATCGTTATGGTATAGAATGGGGGAAAAATGCTTTTAGAGCAGATAGACTTTTTATAAAGAATCATCAGTTGATTGCAGTTTTATATTTCGGACAAGAGGCGATACATGCTGTTGAAGAGTTTCATAGTTTAGTCGTAAACCATCGGAATCTAAATAAGCATGATAATCGTCCTGAAAACTTAGAGCTTTGTACAGATGAAGAAAATACTGAGCACTATCTTACTATGAAACCAATTCTTGAAGCAAAAAAAAGTTGGAGTTTTCAAAATTAGTGTTAAGCATAGTTCAACAATTGTATGGTAACGAGAGTCAACCTATTGTACGTTAAATAGTAACAAAAATAAAAAATAGAGGTATATGGCGAATGGTAAAATTGAGTAGTATTTGAAGCGCAGGATCATGGTAGTTGATTCTGCGCTTTATAAATATAAACGTACAAGTTGTAAGGTTACGCTTTTTAACTCATAGGCAGAACAAGATTTGATTAGTAAACAAACCGAGAATCGGTTAGAAATCGATTACAAGCTCTAGATGATTATAACTTTCATGATTTTTCGGAGTTAACAAACAGCGCAGGGACATTATATTAACTCTTTAAATGTTAATCGGAGTTTTTCCTTTGAATCGTATAAGTAGAAATAGTCGGGCGGTAATTCATTTTTATTACAAACTGGAGTGGTTTTAGCTCGACAGTGAGTATCTATTTAAATATCAGGACTGGTTTTAGCTCACAAATGTGTATCTGTATAAAAATCAGGACTGGTTTTATAAAAAGAAAGACTTCTTTTAGAAAAAGAGTGAGTATTTTAGAACGATGCAGATTACTATTATAACAACAATGAGCGGGTTTATAATATGTTAATACTTTTTAGAATTAGTACGACTTCGATTATAAAAAGACTGAGTTCTCTAATAAAATTGCGGAGTAGTTTTACAAAAGTTTCTGTTATGTCTTATTTTTGAACGAGTTATGCTTTGTATAGAAGGAGTGTTTTATAAAATTTTGGTTTTCAAGTATGGGTCATGCTGAGTACCGCATTCCAATTTGGGGTATGAATTGCATGTTTCTTCAAAAATGGTTGTTCCTTCGTTTATGTTGCTTTTCCTCGGTTTCATCAATTTACCCCAAACGTAGACCTTCTATCAACAGAGATTAAGATTTCGTTCAAGTATTTTTCAGGCGTCTTACATGGAGCAAAGAACAAATGCGCTTTATTGTGTTGTTTTCTGCTTACTTCCTCAAGAATCCTATCTTCGATTGGTCACATCTAGTCATATTTCACCCCGTTTTTGATTGCGACATTCCCCGAGCAATAATTTTTATTTTCAAGGGCATGTTAGTTCGATTTAGACAGTTTGAAAGTGAGCAATTTTATATTACTGAGGGTTGGCTACTTGTATAAAATTATTCAGCTCATCCCCCTCGGGCGGTTTTCCCTTTATGCGTCTAGGAATTTCACGAAAATCTAAACCTCCACAAGCCTAAAAGTACGGCAAAAAACGATTATTTCCCTAAGTTGGGGGTCGGTTCAACATGTAAAGTGTTGATTTTGTTGTTTTCAGAGGACTTGATCGAGCTAAGTTGGAGATCCATTTGAAAAATACCAGAAGGGATGTTGGGACATGACTGATGTGAGATCACAGATTGTGACCGATTTCAACACGTTAGTTGAAGTTTCTTCACAGATTAGTGCCAAGCTGACTTCACCGAACCTGACAGATAACGAACGCCAACTCTATTTACTAAAGCTCTCTGTAATAAAGATGATTACCGGATTTTTAAAGGCACTCATGGATCAATCGCCCAAGCTGAAGGCTCTAGTAATGATTTGTTTGACTGATGGCAGATGCAGCAGTGAAGAAGCGGAAAAACTAGGTTTTCGCAGTATAGGTCATATGCGCTTTGTTAGGGATCAGTTACGGACTTTGTTGGCATCGTCTGTCTTGGAGACTGGAATCATAAATCTACTTTTTCGGACGGATTCCATTGCTGAGGTTCAAGGGATTATCAATTGGTATAAAGCAAATGTTATTGAAAATGTCCAATTAAGACGTTTTATCGCGCGGAATTAAGGGAGGGGGTATCATAATGGCACACCAACCCAATATCTTTCGTAAAGTAAGAGATGCCCGGCAAGATGTAATTAGTCGTTTGAATGATGAGATTTACAGTGATCAGTATGAATTGGAAAAGAGCAGATTAGATGCATTGGATGAGTTGATTCGGTATGTACGATCCCTTTCCTATATCAAACATAAGGATACGAAGAAGAGACTTGAGGAATATTTCAAGTCGGGTTTGAATTGCCGAACAACTGCAGCCCGACTTGGGATCGATAATATAAATGCTATTGAGCAGACGGTCAAAAATGCTTCGGATAAAGTTAGACGAATCATTGAGCAGCCGTTAGACAATGTGATGCAAGCCAAAACTGTAGATGCCATCAATGAAGCTGTCCAAATGTTTCGAGTAAAAACGGATCAACCAGACGCATACGGATACTTCTTACCGGGACTCTCGCGCTTTCTACCTTCGCCTAAGTACAATCCAATTTATAAGCTTAGGGATTGTGAGAAGGAGTTAACATGGCTTGGGGTATTTGCTCATTTTGCAGAATTTTTGCTCACCCAGTTTTGTAATCCAGAAAAAATCGCTCATATTCTTTCTTTAATAAGCAGTCGTAACGGATCAGCCTTGGATCGTGAGGCATTAAAACTTTTCTTCAGCGGTGAGTTTAGCCAAACTGAATCGGGAAAACAAGTCACCATCCAGCAACAGGTGAGCCAAATGCTTGAGTGGCTCGAAAAACAGAATCCTTATATGAATGAGGAGGATGAGGTAAATGCGCCCGATGCGGATTAATGATTTATTGAAATACCGTTTTCCTTCTCCTGAAGAGGTGTATTTTCTTGATGGGGTATTGTTCGAGCCTTTAACTCCTGATCAAATGCTTCAATTAGCTTCTCTTCCTTATAGAGATGATTATTTTCTTAGGTTGGCGTATTCTGTTTCGTATCGCTCACTTCGTCATTTTATTGATGAGGATTTTATTGAACTGATCAAGAAGATTCCACACGATTCAAGCAACTTTACGAGTTCAGTTACCGAGATACCAATTCGTTGCCTGACCATACTTACAAACCTAAAATCTCCGCTTTATCAAGTACGGGAAATGAAATGGATCAAAGGAACGTACCTTCTTGGTTGTTATGGAATGTATACTATTCAATGGGAGTTTGACTATAGTGAAGAATTATTGCTGATGGTAGCGACTCGAATTGTCCAGTATAGTTTGGAGTCTTGTAACCCTTACAAGCGACTGTTTATCGGTTTGATCGAACCCGATAACAGATGGCAGCTAATGTTAGTCAACATGAGTATTTCCCCATTTCTTATGCAAGATGGTGGTAGTCCCGTGAGTGCGTTAGTTCGGGTTTATGACCCAACAACTTTTGTTAAGATGGTTTCTGGTGAGTTAAATCCGAACGATTTTCCTTGTCAGGAACTAAGGCTAATCACAAAAGTGGCAGTAAGTTTACAGCATTTTAAGTAGCTGTTTTTAGTTGAATTATCGGCACTTTAATCCTTATGGTTGGAAATCTGGTTGTAATGAAAGATAAGATAAAAGTTCCATTAATGAAAGAATTTAAGTTGGTGATCAGTATAAGGATGATTAGTTTTTTATTGATTGTAGTCTTATCTTTAATGATGGAGGTTATGTAAGTACGGCTATTGATGCAACAGTAGTGGTTAACCAGATTGGGGTAAACCAGCGGTCGTAACTGACCTTTCTTTTATAATGGAGTTTTTCATCAAAGGTTGAAGAGTATTTTGTGGTTCGATACGAATAGAGAGAAGTTTTCGTATTATAATACATCTCCCTCTGGGTAGGTGTCATCCTCTCTTCCCTTCTCTTTAATCCACTCTTGCAGTTAAATCCGCGAGAGTGGATCTTTTTATGTGTTGGCTCTGTTAAAGTACATTGTTGATATTTGATACCCTTCCAAATTCATAGTATAATCTAAATAAGAACAAACATTCGGAAGAGGTTGTAAAGATGGACAAAGCGTTTAGTAACTTGTTAAAGTATATCGACAATTTGCACCATACTAAAAAAGAGCAAGTTTATCAATGGGTAAAACGCTATGTTGACCCGACCTCTTCCGTTGGTGGTCGGCTAATTAATGAAATGCGGGAAACCCGTTTTAAGGAAGGTTTCGAGTGTCCTCATTGTTCTTCTGAACACGTTGTTCGGTTTGGCAAAGTTAAAGGTCGTCAACGCTATCGTTGTAAAAGTTGCCGAAAAACATTTACCGATACAACTAACACTGTACTTTACCGCACTCGAAAAGGTGACGAATGGATTACATTTGCGGACTGTATGTTCAACGGCTACTCCCTGCGAAAATCGGCTGAAATCGTAGGGGTTACTTGGGTTACGCTTTTTTACTGGAGACATAAACTTCTGTCCGCCTTAAAACAAATGGATTTTGACCATTTTGAAGGTATTGTTGAGGTTGACGAAACATATTTCCTATACTCTCAAAAAGGGAAACGTGGCATTACTGAACGGAAACCTCGAAAGCGTGGAGGAAAATCCAAACATAGAGGCATCAGCCACGAACAAGTATGTGTTCTTGTCGCAAGAGACCGTACAAAAGCAACTGTCTCCAAAGTTTCTTGTATGGGTCGTATTGTGAAGCCAAAAGTTGAAACAATCATTGGCTCTAAACTATCATCCGACAATGTGCTTGTAACGGATGCTTGGAGAGCCTACAAAACCTATGCAAAAGAAAAAGGATTAGAGCATTACCGAATCAAGTCTGATGATGGAAAGTACGTTATTAAAGGCTTATATCATATTCAAAATGTGAACAGCTTTCATTCTCGAATGAAAAAAAATGGCTTGACCGTTTTAAAGGTGTCGCTACAAAATATCTCGACAATTACCTTGCTTGGTTCTTGTTTATAGATAGTCGTAGTAACGAAAGCACAAAGCAACACATTAAAGAACTTCTGCTAACATCATTTGTATTTGAAATGAAAGAGACTTATGATAGTTTACGACTATCAAAATTCAATGTGTAGTCCATTTTCAACGAGGTGTATGGTTAAATGTTGAAACAATGATATTTTTTGTAGTAAACTAAATTTTAATTAAAATTATTTACCTTAAGAAAGGAATGACAAAAATGACAAAAGTAACAATGTGTCAAAGTTGTGGTTTACCTTTTAACGAAGAACACGCACATTTCATAGCAATAGAACCAGACGGAAGTAAAAGCATCTACTGTACAAATTGCTATAAAGACGGGAAATTCATTCACCCTAATCTAACTATGCAGGAAATGATAGAGATGCTTGTACCTGTTTTGGGAGAAGCAATGGGCGAAGAAAAAGCAAGACAAGAATTGACAACTTTATTACCAACCCTTAAACGTTGGAAAAAAGAGTAATCCTTTTAAAAACCTACACTTACCAAATTGGATGGATTGTTAAATAAAAATGGAGGGAACCTAATAAAGAGGGTTCCCTTTCATTTTTATGCAATTATCAACATTTAATTATAACAGAGCCTATGTGTTAAAGCTATCAGGATTCAATGAATTAGGGCGCAGTGGGCATTTGGGGGGTTGAATGTTGAAAACTATTTTTGAAAATTGATTTTTACTCAGATTCTAAAGAAGCCCCTAAATTTTCAACTTATTATTTTTGAATAGGAGTTTTAATCAAGTGCGAAATCTATTCATGTCATTTTTATTAGGATTTTGTACTTATCAGGTGTTTAGGTCACATCAGTAACAATCGTGAGAGTGGGTTTCTGTTAATAATTAAGGACTTATCATTAAAGTATCGAATTTTCGATATGCAATCTGTTTTCAGCAAAGTGCCTTTCCTTAATGGGGGTAAAGGCACTTTGTCTTTTTTGGGTGACCGGATTCCAATTTGCTGTAACAATTTTTGTTCAGGAGATATTTTTTAACTTTTCGAGTTTATGACTAAGAAATTTTATAAGGTGTGAGTAAAAAGCAAGCTGTTCCTCCCTTGCTTTTTTACTCCCTCCTTTATATTCGTTTCACTTGCGGTTGACCTAACCCCAATCGCAAGTGAAACGCTTGTAAAAGAAAAGTGAATTTTTCGAGAGGAGAAGTGATGCGTTTGAGTGTAACTGAGACCGATTCTAGAAAGAGAAGAAAGCGGTGGATGATCGTTGGTTTAATCGTCTTGTTATTGGTCGTTTTAGTAACTGTGGTATTTAGTCTTTCTCGAGATCATCAGAATGATGATCCGACAGTTGTTGAACGACCTAAGATGGAGGATCGAGGTTTTGGTGAAGATGGCGAACTGGATATGACCAACGCCGAGACCATTCGAGCTGGAGTTCAACAAAAAGCGGATGATTCGATGGTTCGCTTTAAGATTAACACGAATCCGGTTTATTCGAATGGTGAGGTCAACTGGATGATCGAAAATCCGGGTCAAAATAAGTGGTTGGCTCAAGTGGATATCATGAAAGATGGTGAAGTGATTTACAAAAGTCCAACTCTAAAGCCAAACCAAAAAGTCCAGAGCGATAAGGTTGATTTAAGCTTTTTGAGTCCAGGGACACATGAAGTTTTAGCAGTCTTTTATATTTACGATGAAGAAACCAAGTATTTGGTAGGGAAACAATTCGTAGACAAAGTTAATTTAACTATTTCAAACGGAGGTTCAGGAGTATGAAAATAGTAAATAAACTGTTGGTTTTAGTCATGCTGTTTACTTTGGCTTTTGCGGGAAATGCATTCGCGGCGGAATCTGATTACAGTTATATAGATAATGGAGATGGAACAGCGACAATTACAGGTTATTCGGGGACAGATACAAATCTTGTAATTCCCGATACTTTGAATGGCTTAACCGTCACTGCCATTGGCGGACATGCATTTGAACAGAAATCCTTCACGAGTGTAGTCATACCGAGTAGCGTGAAAAGAATCGACCAGTGGGCTTTTGCCGGTTGCGATATCCAGTCGGTTACTTTTAATACGGGCTTGGAGTTAATTGGAGATTGGGCTTTTTTCGGTAATAACATTACTACGCTTGAACTCCCGAGTAGTTTGATATATCTTGGCTCTGGTGCATTTCAATTCAATACTTCTTTGACGAATGTTAAGGTGCTATCAAATACGGTAACTTTCGGAACACAAGTGTTTTATGATTATCAACAAGGAGGATCACCTGCTGACATTACATTACAAGGGTATCTTGGTTCTACGACTGAAACTTATGCCACAGCCAATGGTCATAATTTCAGTGAGCTGGCAGGTACTCCACCAGAGCCGGTTTCCAAGGATGTAACTGTAACAGGTAATATTTATGCGACTGTACTTGATTTTTCTGTTCCACTTGAAGTGACGTTTGTTATCGACCCTAATCAAAGCAATCCACAAGACCGATTCATTTCTCCTGTATTAACGGTTCAAAATTTAACCAATGCACCTGTGAAATTGTCGATTGCAAGTTTTGAAATGAAACAAGAATCTATCGATAAAGGATTTCAAAGTGTTGCTCCGAGCCTTTATTCGGATGACGTGTGGTCAAAATTAAACAAAGCGGACAGTAAAAAGTTGGCGGTTGGGATCAAGGCAAATAATAACTGGCAACAGCTAGACAATGCAAATGCACTTTATGCAAACCAATTTTCTGACGAAGTGATCGGCACAATTACAGCGAATGGCTCAGCTGACTTTGTCTTTGAAGCTAAACATGGTAATGCCTTCGATAAAGCGGAAACGATTAAGTATACCGTTTCATTTGTCATTGAATTGGATTAATGTGGAGTTGAAAGCTGGTCTCCCTTTTGTTCAAAGGGGAGACCAGCTTTTATAGGTATTGTTACGGTAAATAATTGAGACGAAATGTCGACTATTTATACGAATCTTGAGTTTCTAAAAATTTCTTGAGTTTGCAAGTCTCGTCTTGATGTCATCTTATTTTTGTTGGTTAACCGCCTTATTTAGGGCGGTTTTTTATTGTTCTTTTTCCACCATTACCGTTTCTCTAACTTGACCTCCATTCTGTTTCAATGAAGAATCCTTTATTTCTTCAGATATTTTTTCAAAATCCTCTTGAGATGGCTCAAAAACGGCATTTGAAATCAGAGCTTTTTTACAACATACAGGAAGGAATTTTCTATGAAAGGAGCTTTGAAATGTGCCAGTTGATCTCTCGAGTCTTACGTTTGGCTTGGAGATCGAGTTCACTCGTATCCAAAGATATTTTGCCGCTAGAGTTATCGCGGACTTTTTTGATACCAGTCCGATCTCTCGAATGATGTGGGGATATGAAGTCTATGATATTCAAGATCGGTCAGGACGAATATGGAAAGTCATTCGTGATGCTTCAATTGAACCCGAGAGAAGGAGCGGAGGTGAAATTGTTATCGCTGATGACAATTATCAATGTGAGTTAGTTTCACCCATTTTGAATTACTCTGATCTTCCAATGGTTCAAGAGCTTATTCGTCAACTTAGAACAGCTGGAGCCAGAGTAAATCGATCTTGTGGGTTGCATGTTCATGTTGGAGCGGAGAAGTTCACACCGAATCAACTTCGAATCTTATGCAATATCGTATACGCTAAACAAGATTTGCTGATCAAAGCCTTACAAGTCAGAAGTGATCGTCAGCGGTATTGCCAGAAATTATCCGAGGATTTCATTCGAAGGTTAAATATGAAGAAGCCTAAGACGATGAGTCATCTCTCCGATTGTTGGTATCACGGGGTTAGCGGAAGCAGATCTGACCGCTATAACCAAAGCCGGTATCGAGTATTGAATTTACACCAATTGTTAAGCGGAAGACTCAAGACCGTAGAATTTAGACTTTTCAACAGTACATTGCATGCCGGTAAAGTCAAGTCCTATATCTAATTGAGTTTGCTTATTGTTAATCAAGCCTTGAATCAAAGAAAGGCTACCAGTCGAGTGACTGTTTCGGGTTATGGGAATGACAAGTATACCATGAGAGTTTGGTTATTGCGAATGGGAGCGATATCGGATGAGTTCAAAACCTTGCGGCTCCATCTACTTAAGTTCCTTCAAGGTGATTCGGCTTGGAGAGATCCATTAAGACGTGTGGAATTAGAAGATCCGGAATTAGAGGCAAGTTTAACCTGAATAGGGACTACACATTTCTGCTAAAAGTACGGTAATTTAACATATCAAGCCAGAAAGGGTGTTGGAAATGAGAAGGAAGATCTATGCAGCTTACGGTTCGAATTTACATATCCATCAAATGAGGCGGAGATGTCCCGATGCTTACGTTATCGGACAAGGTTACATTGATGATTATGAGTTGGAGTTTCGAGGCGTTGCCACCATTAAACCTAGCCCAGGTCAAAAAGTTCCGGTAGTTTTATGGAGTATCTCCCAAAAGGACGAAGTAGCATTGGATCGCTATGAAGGGGTTGCCAGCGGTTTATATCGGAAAGAGACGCTTGAGGTGATTATGGAACTTGGAAAGAAAGGATCAAGTCAACAGTTTAAGAAAGTAGCGGCGATGGTTTATATCTTGAATGTTAATGAATCGAAACCCATCGCACCACCGAGTTCATATTACTACAATGTCATTCGAGAAGGGTATATGCATCATGGAATTCACCCCCATCCACTCGCAGTAGCGGCGATCTTGTCGGGAGCTAAATTCATCGATGAAGCAAATCCTAGTGCCCGGTGTCCATTTGAGAGAAATTTTTGAGTTTATATGTTTCGGATGGATTACTTTTTATATCCGATATTACAAATGTCTAAATTTATGAGTTGTATGGTGCAGTATTACACTAATCTTGGATATGTTTTGTTAGAGAGGAGATAGGAAGTTGAGTTAATATTGTAAGTGTTGTTATTCCTGATGGAGTAACATTTATTGGAGAAAATTGAGTTATCAATAGGTGAACACTTCAATAGCTGTTATTCAAAAAGGAGAATGTAGCGATGCGTTGGTTAAGGAATATCAATCCGTTTCTCATAATTGGGGTGTTGAGTTT
>ERZ795043.317-NODE-317-length-47912-cov-35.564202_pt1 | contig 47912 bp, 37 predicted proteins | sample MGYA00375127_ERZ795043 | MGnify/ENA primary metagenome ERZ795043 (study PRJEB30172, sample SAMN05518447) | compost metagenome | isolation source: Feedstock adapted compost from Newby Island compost facility, Milpitas, CA | place: USA:Newby Island compost facility... | reverse complement strand
AGCTTTGGTCGTCCCAGACGACGTTTTTGGTCTCAGGGTCCACGGAAAGCGTAAATTGCGCCACCGGCCGGCGGTGGACGGTGATGATCCGCCAGTATTCGTTTGACGTTTTTCGATACTCGTCAAACGTCATATCCGGGTACGGATAATCCGGATTCGGATCGTCTTTGGCGCGCAGCGCTATCCGGTAGTTGCCCACCTTGTCCAGCACCAGGACCGGGCTGGCGAACGTTTTGCCGTGCAGCTCCGACACGCCCTGATGGTTCAGAAACTTGGGCGTATGCGTAATCGCCCACTCAAAATCGCCCGCCTGCGGGTCGTCTTCAGGGTCTTCAAACAGGATGTCGCTGTAGCGAACCTCCGCGCCGCCGTTTACGCCCACGCCTCCGGGCTCCCAGATGGCGTAGCCGGTCAGCCAGTTGGCGTTTTCCTGGCCAAGTTCCTTGGCTTCGATTTGAACAAACAAGACGTACTGCTTGTCGGAGAACGGTCCGTACTTGCCGGATGAGAACCGGGTGTCGTCCACGTCAAAATACGGAACGTTGTTCATAAAGACTTCGATTCTGCTTCCCTTGGCCACAATGCGGAACCGGTATTCCACATCCGGCTGCATGGGCACCTCCCGGGATGCCAGCACGGTGCGCGCTCCGTTGACGTAGCGCGCCAGCGCGACCGCGCTGCCGTTGAACTCCAGCGCGTAGCGGTTCGTCGGGTCCTGCATGCGGAACGAGAAGCCGGCCCATTTGGTATCGAAACGAGGGTCGTCCATCTTGACAGTGAAACTATACTCGCCGTCTGCGATATCATCCGGAGACACCCACTGGCCAAAGTGGAACGTTTTATACGGGTTGGCGCTGGCGGGCGTGCCCACATCCAGCGTCATGTACAGCTCCGTATTTGATCCGCCCTGGCTGTACCCCGGTCCGCTGTCTTGGTAATGCCCCTCATATATGGACAGCCAGATGCCGTCCCCGACATACTCGCCAAAACGAAGCACGCCGGTTTTTCTTTCGCTGTACGTGTAAGGTGTGGTGCTTCTCTTCATTGTCATGCCGGATTGGTAGTTAAGCTTGTGCAAGTTGCCGCTTGCGCTGTGGCTGTACCAACCCTGGCCGTACGCACCGTTATGTGTCAGGTAGAACCCCGGTGTGAAAGCATCTGAGAAATGCCGCAGCGGGGTCATGTTCCAGTCAGAAACCTCACCGGTTTCCAGATTAACCACACTGGAATGCTCCCGGATGCCGGGATACCCCATCCAGTACGTCACCGTGTAAGTTCTCGTTACCGCCTTTTTGTTGATGTGGTCCACAAAAAAGATAGGGTTGTCTTCCTTGAAATAGAAGTCGTACATGCCGGTGGAAACCTTGGATAGCCTGTTTCCGGGAAGATTTGCTGTGATCCCCAAAGTCCAGTCATTTTTAATTTGCACCAGATACATGCCGTCTGGCGCGTCTGGGTTCAGTTCAGGGTCAAAGGAAATCCGGCTTTCGCCAAAATAGCACTCCACATTTCGATAGGAGTAGAAGTTGCCGTCTGCGTCCTTCCAAAATTCAAAGCCGCTGTAAAGGTTCCCATTCCATTTACAAACATACGTCTTTAAGGGTTCCGTATAAACCCTTCCTAAAGCATCCCTGTATCTCCTTTCATATTCAGCCTCAAATGGCTCCAATGGAACGGAGCCGCTTTTAACCAGATTGCCGTCCCTGTCAAACTCCAGGTAGTGTTGCTCCTCTCCGATGTACAGCAGGATCAGATTCTCGCCTCTGGTTAGCACGCGGTAGTAGTTTAAGTGATCCTTCAGCTGTACACGGTCCCCGCGATCATACGTGCTGACAAGAAACTGACCGGTAAGGGCGTCGTATATGCGTATGTCCAGATAGTTTTGTTTTAAGAATGCAAAGCCAACTACCCAGCCGTCATCAGAGTCGTAATAGTTATAAGCATACGCATATTTGTCATTTGCGGAAAAAATGTTAAATATGCGACTGCCTGTTACTTCCACCACATTTGAAACGTAAGGACTGGGCGCTCTGGCCTTGCTTGATGCGCCGGAAAAGTCGCCAGCATTCGCTTTGTTTCTCCAGTCCGGATCCGCAGCCTGGTCTTCCCGGGTGAAAAAAGGAACCTCGTAAGTTTCTTCCCCTAACTCCAGTATGAAATCATATGGATTGGGTCCGTCCCAGTAATGCTTGAATTCTGTGGTTGTCCAGTATGGGTCGACATTTATCTCAAAATCGCCCCTGTACGGCGGTATTCGGTTTTTATTAAGTGCAAACACTACTGGCTTGTGGTATAAATAGCTGTCACCATATCTGGAGAAATAAAAGCTTTTGCTCTGGGTGAAGTATAGGTACTTGCTGTTGGATCGCAACAGACCCTCAAATTTGGCGGGAACCAGATCTGCATAGTCCTCCCCGGTGGTGAACTTTAACGATATGCTGCCGGGGTTAACTACCGGCAGCAGGATCGGTCCCGACCTGGATGCGTCCCTAGCTGCCAGCGCACGGTATGGCGACAGGCTATTGGGGCCGAAGCCGTTGTCCGCCAGCGGGGTCGTCACCGCGTGCATTTGCACGATTCCATTGCCAAAGCTAAAGCTCATGCTATATGCCCTTTGCCACTCCATGCCTTTGCCCAGGCCGGCCATCAGGGCATTGCCCTGCTGCGACCAAAGGTACGGCCTGTTTAGCATCCGATTCAGGGTGTTGACCTCATACAGTTCCCAGTTGTTCAGGATGCGGCTCGGCGGAATTCCATTTTGGCCAGGCGGCTCCGGAACCTCGTTTTTGCCCTCCACCTTGAACGAAACGGACGGCGCCAGGTTCACCACATCCAGCGTGCGGCTTTCTTCCGGCTGCGTGTCGGATGCCCAGGCGCATTTGCCGTAATCCTCGCAAACATAGACATCAAACAGGTACTTGCCGACTTTGGATGGCCGGAAGGTGATTTTGGTTACGTCCCCGGCGATATCTTGCCAGGCATCATCGTCAAAGCCGTTATTATTTGCATCGTACTTGTACCGGTACAGAACGCTGGCGATTTTATCGCCGTCCGGGCTATACGACTTATTGTAAATCTCGAAGGTTCCGACACGGACGCCCAGGGGTTCTACTTCCAAAAGCCCCACCGGCGGTTCATCCGGCAGCACAGTCAGATAATGAACGGCTGGCGAAAGCGACTTAAGGCCATGATCGTCCACCACATCCAGCTTGATGATCTCCGTGCCGGGCGTGGTGTATTTCTCCTTTTTGTTCTCCCAGATGTATTCCACGATCTGATAGCCCGCCGGGCTGTAGCTGCGCTGGCCGCTGATGGGTTGGGGCAGCGGGCGGTTTTCTTTCACTTCCGTCGGGCCGTCAATGATAGGGATGGGGTTTGGCGGTATGACGGTTACGCACGCTGATCTCGATGCGGAAGCGCCAAAAGAATCGCGGAACGTGCCTTTTGCGCAGAAAGTGCCGGGCGTGTCCATTAAAATGCGGTGATAACCGTTAATATACTGCTGGTATTTATCCGGTATGCTTTGCGCCCAGACATGCTGATTCGTGAAGTCAAAGCCGAGAAATTCAAAAGGGTCGCCGTCGGGATCATATGGCTCCGGATCGTCCAGGTACACCAGGTCCAGCTGTGTGCCTACGACCACAAGAGTCCGGACACCGGCCTTCGTCCAGACGCCGGGGATCGTCCAACCGACTTCAAAAACCGGCGGCAGGTTCCTTCCCGAGCTGATCACAGTCAGCGTCTTTGCTGCTATCCAGTCGGACTCCACCACGCCCACCACAGGACACAATGCGCTTATTTTGATTTCAACGGTGTGGTCGCCAACGCCGATCACGTATGGATACGAGGAATACGTAAACGAAGCCGAAGCGCTGGCAATGGTGTACTTCGTACTTGTCCAGGTCATCCCATCCCGCTCGATCCGGAATTGGTGATACTGGTACGTACATTCATCTGGAATCTGGAAGTTTTTCGGCATCAGCTGGAACGGATCCCGCCATTTAATGGTATTGGAGGGCAAGATATCAAAGTCGCCCGTAATGGTGTAAGAAGGCGGGTCTGGTGGCCCCGATGCGGTCGTCACGGTAATGACCGCCGTATCGGAGAGTTCATACTCTCCGCTTTTCCAGGTGGCGCGGATGACGGCGCTGCCTGGAGATATGGCGGTCACAAGCCCTGTGGATGACACCGTGGCCACCGCCGGATTGCTCGTCTCCCACTTGGTTTCGGGTCTGGTGCTCACGCTTTCCCAAGACCCCCAGGTATCCTTCCCCCAGTCTTTCGTCCGGACGCTGGCGTTCAGTGAAACGGTTTTGCCAACCTGGAGCGTCGTATCCGGCCCCACTTCGATCTCTTTTTCCTGCTGCAGTTTGACTTGCCAGACGATATCAACTGGCGTTTGATACATCACCAGATATTTGGGATTGCCCTTCGGGTTTGTGCCATATCGTTCATAGAGATCTGGTTGGTGACTGCAGCCGGTGATCGTTTTCAGTTCCGCCACCTTTTTGCCGATGATGACGGGTTCTCCAACGGGTGTATAGCTTCTAGCCCAAGCCCAAGTCACCGATTTTAACTCGGCGTTGGCCAGCGGGCTGGCCGGCACCGTATCTTTCCATTTTTCAGCGGGCCACCGCGACAAGTCCACATCATCCGGAACGACCTCATCCGCCGGGCAAGGCTGACTCGCGGTGCCCCCATTGCGAGTTGTAATAGATTTTCCCCCGCCAAGATCCGCGCGGAAATCGCCGCCATCCAGCTGATACCAGTACACACCCGGATTTGCAGTTCGCGGCTCAGATTCCACAATTTTTTCGATTTTTTGGGACTTTGGCGGCGCCGCCGAAACTTTCCTTGCAGGAAGCACCGCCAAAAAGATTTCAGCTATGAGCAAAAAAGAAACGATCAAACTAATAAGTTTTCTGCACCTGCTCATGCACCGACACCCTTTATATCTCCAGCCGAATCACAACTGCTGAATTGTCATCCGTCCATATGCTGTACTGCTCAGATTCAGTTTTTCTTATGGCCCCCCGCAGCCAGATCCGCTGCACTTTCCCTTTGGCAAAAAAGTCTTTTGGCGGATTGATGCGGGGAAAGGAACGGAAGCCTTGCTGGGCCAGAAAATCGTTATCATACCCTCCAACAGGCAGTAATGGTATCCCCATGCTGTTTGCAAATTGCATATAATCCAAATCTTGACCAGGGATTACCGTTTGCTCCACGAAAATGAGATACCATTTGCCATAAACATTGTTCTGTATCTCCCTTTGCTCGCTGGGTTCCAAAAACAGCTTCGCATACACGCCTTCCCCGCTCTCGCCCACCGGATCCACCACGATCATCCGGTGAACCATGATGGTTCCCTTGAAGTTAATCATGGAAATGGGCTTATCCCGCACCGCGCTGTAATCGTTGATGGTGCCTTGCTCATCGACGCGCCAATACTTGTAAGGCGTCAGGCTCGTCAGGTTCGTCCCCGTCAGGCCCACTTCCCTCAGCTCGTTCAGATCCCGGTACTGCTTCGGGTCGGTGCCTTCCACTTTCTCATAGCGGAGCATGATCGCCGCCACTTCCGCCCGCGTGGTGGTATTGGCCGGCCGCATCGTGCCGTCCTCAAAGCCTATGATGATGCCGGTCCCGCGCACCAAGGCGATATACGGCACCTGCTCGGGGCTAATCCCGCCCTTGAAGCTTTCCGGCGTCGGCAAAAGCGTGTCCTGGGTGTCCTTCAGCGCTTGCGCGAAATCCGGATGGGATTGGGCCAGGCCGGATGCAATCCATTTCATCACTTCATAGCGGGTGACCGGCTTATCCGGCTCGAACCCGCCCTTGTAGTCCGCCGGGTCGATGAATCCCAAGGCCACCAGCTTGCGCACCTGATCCCGGCTCCAGTGATGTTCCAGATCCGCAAAGGCGCTGGACGCCGCTTGCGGCGTCAGCTTGGTCACGCGGCTCAGAAGCCCCGCCGCTTCCGCTCTCGTGATGGTTCCGTTCGGCTTGAACGTGCCGTCCGGGTACCCGGCCACATAGCCTTTCGCCACCGCGGTCTGAATGTCTTTTTCTGCCCAATGGCCTTTCATATCCGAAAATGCCGGCGCCGCGCCGGCGGCCGCCGGAACGAGAAGCAAAGCCGCAAACGCTATGGCCAAAATGGCGAAAATTGCTTTTTTCATTGGCGAACCTCCCGCGACATCAGGATTTGGCTGGCACGGACAGCCTCTTCATCCACCGGCAGCGTTTTGCCCTCATGAACGGCCAGCACTCGTTCGATGACGGCCACCGCCTGCGCCCGGGTCGAATAGCCGTCCGGCGCCAGTACGCCTCTGCCAACGCCGTGAATGATGCCTTTCTTAGCAGCTTCATAGATGAGCAGATTATCTTCCATCGGATCATTGGATGCCTGCAAATTCGGATCGATGGCCCGAACAGCCAGGCGGGCCATTTCCATGCGCAAAAGCGGCTCGTCATAGCCCCTGCTGAAATCCTTCTCCTTATGGATGCCGGTTTCAATGAGCGCCGCCACATACGGCTGATACCACGGCTGGCCTCCTTGCGAGTGCGGGAGCTGCAAGGCATCCACCAGCATCCGCATAAACTGCGCCCGTGTCACCTGCCCGTCCGGACGGAAAGTGCCGTCCGGAAAGCCGCGGACATAGCCCTTTTGCACGGCCAGTTCTATCTGCGTTTTGGCCCAATGGGTTTCCGGCACATCGCTGAACAAGCCGCCCTTTTCTTCTTTATCTCTCTCCGCAGCAAAGACGGGAAATGCCACAAGAAACAAAGTGAAAATAAACAAAATCATCTTTTTCAATTCGTCAGCAACCCCTTAATTTATAAGAATCTTTTTCCAGTTATATTTTGGTTTTTCGATTATTTTCTATTAATTCCTCCACGATCATACACCTACCTACAATAAACCTGACAATCAAGACGAAAACCAAAAAAGCACCGGCAAACGAGGGATTAACCCTCATTTGTCCGGTGCTTCCGGTTTGTGCCATAAGCATGATCATTTGATAGAGTTGTCTTATGAGGAAATTATAGAATAATTCTCCATTTCAAGCAACAGCATCCTTTAACTTTTTTCCCCATTGACCGACAAAGCCTCAAACCGGCTGCGCATACGCGGCCTGATGGCCATCCTCGAATCCCCGCGCGAAACCCGCATTGAATCCGGCATGGTACTGGTCGTTATAGTCCGGCGTTGTCTGCCGGCGTTTCCCGCGCTTGCGCGTTACCGCGCGGCGGCGAAGAACCGCTTTTTTGCGCCGCGTTTTTGCCGCCCCGGCCGTGCGGCCGCTCCGGCGGCGCAGCGGCACCCTGCGGCGCTTCCGCCTCCGCAGCGCGCCTTTCTTGCGGCTCGTGCTTCGCCTGACGGCCGATACCTTAAGCCGGTTTCCGGTAAGATTGAGCGGCTTGTTTTTCTTAGCTTGCTTTTCCACGCAGTTCTGTGCCCCTTTCTTCCCCGGCTGCCGGACATACGGCCGCCGAAAGCCAAGGTTTTTGCGGTCTGCCCCGCTTCGGCCTGCGCCAGCTTACGCCGCAAACCGCGCGGAGAAGCGCCGCCTGCATGCCGTCCAGGGCGCGGAGGTGCTCACGCAGCACGGCAGGTGAAATGCCGCAAGCCGCCGTCACCGCGGCGGCGCTTTCCAGCATGGAGGCGATGGCGCGCTGGCTGCGGGCGATGGATTCCAGCATGTGCAGCTTGATCTCGTATTCCCTGTCCCGGCCATTCACGGCGCCATATCCTCCGTCCCCAAACCGTCCGCAGCCTGCGGCGGATCGGGATGCAAAATCATTTTCATGTTCCGGCTAAGCCCGCTGCACAGTTTGGTCAGCCCGTCGATCACCTCAATCTGCTGCTCGTGGATCTGCAGACAGACCGAAAGCCGCTCCGGCGGCACGGGAAACGATCCTTCCCCCAAATGGTTCAGCACCCAGTTTTTCGCTTTCTCCGCTTCCGTGGCTTTGGCATGAAGGATGGCCGCTATGTCCTGCTGCATTTTGGCTAAAGCTTCCAGCGTCGCATGGAGCGCTTCTTCCCTTGCGAAGGTCATAGCGTCTCCACCTCTTGCCCTTATTCCTCATCGGCTTCCCGAAGGGCCGCCAGCACCTGGGACAGGCTGTCGGCCATCGCCTCTTCGAGATCCGCCAAACCGTTCAAATAAGAAATGACGCTTTTGGTCACGTCCGCGGCGCTGTCCAGCATGCGGCTCAAATCGTCGGACCAGGAAGTGTCCGGCAGCCCGGAAACCATTTCGGCCGCGCGCGTGACCACCTGCCGCTCGGCGGAGAGAATGCGGGCCATCTGCAGATGGGAATGGGCCAGATGCCCGATGATGCCGGTCATCGTCCTGTACATGACAAGCCCCTCTTCCTTGCCGATCCTAGCATGCTACATCATATTCGCACATCCGCCGCTTGCCACAAGTTCGCAAGCCCCATCACAAGCGCCGTCACAGGCGCTGTCACAGGGCTTGCCTGATAATCGGCAGGGGGATGATCGGCAGCCCTTCGGGGCGCTGCTTGAGCTCTTCCGGCGTGACCGCGCGGGGCGGTTTGAGATGCAGCCGCCAGGATTCCAGCGCCACACGGCTCACAATTCTTCTGACTACCCCGGCTTCCACATGGTAGGCGGTGCCGTCCGGCAGCACGGCAAGGGAGGCCGACCATCCCGACGGATCGTCCAGCCCGCGCCAGCGGCGCTCGACGGTTCCCGCGGGCACCGGCTCGCCGGCCGGCCACCGGCGCAAATCCACCTGCGTCACCGGCACCACCGGCACGGACACCGCACCGATGACCGGATGCCTCTGGCCGCCTTCAATCCAGTAGATGGCATCCCCGAGCCCTTTGACCACCACCATTTCCGGATACAGCGCCAGGCCCGGGCGCACCGCCCCCGCCAGGCTGGCCACCTGGGCGCCGACGGGGCCGACCCAACTGTCCGCATGGCCCCATTTGGCCAGGTAGTAGGCCTCGTTTTGGACGTTGGTGCGCCTGAGCGTGCCGGCCATGGAACGAACCGTCACGCTGCCGAAATGATGGATAAACGTATCCCCCGCAATGACGAGGCGCCGGCCCGCAAGACGCACCCGGATGTTGTAGTCGTTATCCTCAAAATTGCCCAGCTCATAACCTTCGTCAAAATAGCCCAGTTCCTCAAAAAGCTCCCTGCGAAACAGCATGCAGTAGCCCCTGAGCCACAGCGTATCCCGCCAAAGCCCCGGGTTGGTGATGTTGTGCCGGCGCGCAAAGGCCGGCATGTCTTCCACCCTGCGGTACGGCACCCGGATCCGCTGCTCCCCGCTGATGTAATTCGTCACCGGACCGACCATGCCGATGCTGGGGTGGCTTTCCAGGCACATCAGCATGTTGCGCAGCCATCTTTCCGTCACCAGCGTGTCGTTGTTGAGCAGCACGATATACTGCCCCTTGGCCATCATCAGCCCCGTGTTGACGGCGCTGGAAAAGCCCAGATTGGCTGGGAGCACGCGGAAGCGCACACGCCCGCCCAGCGACTCGAGGTAGGCGGCGGTGCCGTCTTGCGAGCCGTTGTCCACCACGATGATTTCATAGGGCAGGTCCGTATATTTCTCGATGCTTTTCAGGCATTTTTTCAAAAAATGAAGCTGGTTGTACGTCGGGATGATGATACTGGTGCCTTCAAAAATCCTTCCATAACTTTGCAGCCCGGACGCCAGCCCCTGCCTGTAGCCTTCCTCATAGCCGTGCCGATAGGAAGGTGATGGCGCCCCGCGATACGGAACCGGGGAAATCACCGCCAACGTCAAAAGACCTCCTTCCGAATGTCAGCCTCTTATGCTCCAGGGCGGATGCGGCCGCCTGAAACCGCGTCTGGCGCTGACGGCGGCGGAACTTGGGCCGAATCAGCGCTGTTTTGGCGGCAGCGCCACAAAGGTGGGCACGCCCGTCATGCGGTTGGCCAGCGAGCCGAAGTCAATGGCCACCTTGCCCGTCAGCGCCGCCAAGTGCACACAGATCGGCACCGCCGCAATGCCTGCCGCCACCAGCGCCAGATCAAACGGAACGCCTGCGGCCAGCGCGATGACCCTTTCCGCGTCCCGGACCCCCCCCACGGGAGCAATAACCCCGGTCACGGTCACCCCGTGGCTTCGCAAGAAAGCGGCCAATTGCGGCGCCACGTTTCCAATCACCAGAACGCTGCGGCCTTCCATCAGCTTCATCATGAGTCCGTGGTCATCGAGCGAGTAGTTCATCGTGGAGGTCGTCAGCCTGAGCGACTCCAGCGGGATGCCGTAGGTGCGGACAATCTGCACGAACAGCGGCTGAAAAAACGGTTTTCTGGAAACCGGAACGCCCACCAGGGAAGCGTTCCGCAAGGCAAAAAGCAAGGCGTCGCGGGCGGCCAGGTCCGGCACCGTCACGCCGGCCATGGGCAAAAACGTGCCGACCGTTCGGATCAAATCCCACGGCAGCACCCGCTCTTGCGCCAGCGTGAGCAGCTCGCCGTCACCCAGCCGGATAAAAGAAAACGGCCTTTTCTCCCGCAGCGCCGCATCCAGTTCGTGAAAAACGGCCTGCGGCATAAGCAGGGGATAGCCGGAGGACCGCAGAGCCGCGATGCCCGCCCGCAAAGCCGTTTCGGGCGTCAGGTCGGGAATAAGCACATCCGGCGGCATGAGCCGCTCCAAAAGTTCCTCCGCGCCGTTTGTCACCCCGTCGGCGTAGCCCCGCTGATACGCCGCCGTTTCGGCGCTATGCCGGACGCGCCTGACCCTTCGGCGCAGGACGCGTTTTTTTCGTTTTTGGAGCACCGGACCGCGGCGACTTGCCCCTTTTCGACGGCGCATTTTCCGGACCCACCGGGGGCGTTTGGCGCTCACGGCAAAATCCCCTTCAGCCTGCGGCCCGCTTCCTCCAGGGTCGCGAACGTCCCCGCATCGGTCCACCAGCCGGTCAGTTCGGCATGACGCAGCCGGCCCTGCCGGGCGTAAATGTTGTTGACGTCCGTGATTTCCATTTCCCCGCGGTCGGAAGGACGGATCCCGTCGATGATGTCAAAAACTTCGCTGTCGTAAAAATAGATGCCGGTAACGCAATAGCTGGACGGGGGATGCGTCGGCTTTTCCACAATCCGCAAAATTTTTCCGGTTTCCGAATCCAGCTCGGGCACCCCGTACCTTGTCGGGTCATCCACCTTTTTCAGCAGCACCATGGCGCCGTCCGGCTGCTTTTCAAACATCCGCCGGTAAGGCAGCAGGCTTTCCTCGAACAGGTTGTCGCCGAGAAGCACGGCGAATTTCTCCCCCGGCGCGATGACCGGCCGGGCCAGGTCCAGCGCCTGGGCGATGCCGCCCGCCTCTTCCTGCAGCCGGTAAATGAGGGAAACGCCCCAGTCCCGCCCGCTGCCCAGCACGTCCGCAAAACCCGCAACGGACGATCGGCCCGTGACGAGAACAATGTCCCGCATGCCGGCTTCGCGCAGCTTGGTTATCCCGTAGCAGATCATGGGATATGTGCCGACCGGCAGCAAATGCTTGTTCGTCCAGTAGGTGAGCGGCTTCAGCCGGGTACCCGTGCCGCCCGCCAAAATGACCGCTTTCACGAAATCCCCCCTTGCACAGTGGCATTCATACCTTCCGCCAGCACGCTTCGCGTGCGAATCCGATCCGGAAAACTCAGCCGGGCCGGCGCGCCCCGCAACGCTTCCCGCCAGGCGTCCGCCAATTTTTCCGTGTCCCCTTGCCGGGCTTGGGCGGCCTGTCCGTTCTGAGGGCCGGCTTGCTCGCCCGGCGGCGCCGTTGCGGACACCGGTACGCTGGCCGCAGCACGCACGCGCAAGCCCTGCCGCAGAGCAGCCGCCTGGGCTTTAAGCGGGTTCTCCAGCATTTCCGGTCCCAGCGCCCGCAGCGCGCGGCGGGACAAGGCAAAGGGCAGCGTCTGCAGCGAATCCGCCCCCAAATCCCGGCGATTCAGGGCCCGGTTTAAAAATGCGGCCAGGCGAAACTCTCGGCTCCATCGGGCGAAAATCCCCAGCTGGGGCGTGATGCGGTTCAGCGCCACATCGCAGCCGCGGCTGCAAGCCTTGAGGAAAGCATCCAGGCGCCTGGGAGAAGCCGGATGCCATCCGTCGGCAAAAAGCACCACATCCGCTTCGGCTGCCGCGGCGCCCGCCGCCCTTGCGCGCCATTCGTCCTTTTCATCCGGCAGGTAAATCGCCCGAACCTTCGGCATGGCGCCGATCACCGCCTGCAGAGCGGGATTTGCTTCGCCGAGCACCACCGCGATGATCTCCTGCAGCGGAAGCTTAAGGAGCGGCCGCAAGGCGGATTGCAGAAGGGTTGGCTGTGCCGGCACGCACACGACCGCCGCCGCTGCCGGGCGAAACCGCCCTCCGCCTCGTCCGTTTGGTTTAGTGCGCGTACTGAGCCGCTTTCCGCGCAGTCTCGCCGAAAGCCGGCGGTTGCCGTGCAGTTTTGCCTGCCGCCGCGCGCTTTTTGTAGCCGCCGGTCTTTTTTTTGAAAACCGATCCATCGCAAGCCCTCTGCGCTTTGGAGCCGCAACGCGTTTTTTCCTCCGCATGACCGCGGACCTGCGCCGCGCCAACTCGCTTCGAAGGCCGTTCGCGCCGCTATTCTTTAACCGTTTTGCCGTTTCAGCCACCACCCCACCGCCTCCAGATGGTCGCCGATGATGAGCCGCTCCAGCCTCCGCCAATGTCCTTTTTCGCGGCGCATGCGGTTCAGCCTGCCCACCGGCACCGCCGGGCCAAGCCGCACGTTCAGCCCGTAATGGATGGCTGCCGCATGGGCGACGGGAGGAACCGCGAGCAGGTCCGCCCCGATCTTCTCCAGCGCGCGCCGGCTGATGGCATGGGGAATGGTGGTCAGGGAAGCGCCGCCCAGATCCGTCCGCCCGAGCAGGTCGTTTAGCGCATGCTTGGCCAGCACGACGCCGTGCACCGCCGTTTTTCGGACCGGACCGGAATAATTGTTGAGCGCCACGTCCGCGCCGCCATCCACCGCCGCCACAAACCCCTGCAGCGCGGAGGCTGGAACGACCATATCCCCGTCGATAAAAAGCAGCACTTCCCCGGCCGCCGCCTTTGCCCCGAGCGCCCGGCCGACATCATGGCCCAAGGGCACGGGCCACTCGATCACCCTGGCGCCGCACCGCCGCGCGATGGCGTTGGAACCGTCTGTCGTGCCGTTGCAGATGACGATCACCTCGGTCCGCGGGTGAACGCGGAACGCCTCTGCCAGCGCGCGGGCCAGCGTCCGCCGCTCGTTTCGGACCGGCACGATGACGGAAACGTGCGGACGCCCGTCTTGAGGCTCCTCGGACTCAGCCGGCGCATTTTCGTTCATCGGGTCATTCCACCTCCCTTAAAGGGGCAACCGCCTGAAACCCTTGTCCCGTCCGGTCAGATGCCCAAACGCCGGGCAAGTCCCGCCGCGAGGCAGATGTCAGAACATTGTATGTGCAACGTGTCCATCCGCAACGGCGTATGTGCAGCCCGTCCGGAGTTACCCGGAATGTTCTTGAACCGCTCACCTTATTCGCGTAATTCGCGCGCAAAAAATCAACCGGCCTGCGCCGCAAGGCAACAGACCGGTTGAGAATGCGGATATGCAAATTTTTATTGCCCGATGGCAACCCATTGAATCCATCCTTGGGGATCGGGGCCCAGCCGGGTGCGAACCACGCGCAGCGTCGCTTGCTGCGGCCGCTTCTCGTGGAGATAGCACTGGCAGGCAGGATGATCGGACATGGCCATCAGGACATAACGGTCATCCCGGAACGGCCTGTCGAATGTCACCGTAACATCGATGAATTCGCTGGCTCCTTGGAATGCGTACGGCGCATTTCCGTAAGTCAGGGATACGCCCGCAAGGCGGGAGGCCACCGGAAGGAAGGCCAGGTGCTCCAACCCCACGCTGCCGGGGGACAGTTTGGAGCCGTCAATGCTGCCGTCCGCCAAGTGCCTGCCCTCGATGGCGCCGTCCGCCACATGCACGCCGCTGATGCCGGCTTCGGCGATATGGGCGCCAGTGACGCTTCCGGCCGCAATAAGCTTGCCGCCAATGCTGCCTTCCCCAAGCTCCAGGGCCACAGGGGCAGACGCGTTAACCAAAGCTTGCGCCGCGGCCAGTTCGGCACGGGCCAGCATTTGGCGCAGTTCCGGAGAAAGTTTTTCTTCACTGACGCTGCCGTCCGCCAGCTTGGTGGCGGTCACGGCGCCCTCCGCCAGTTTGGCCGTTGTCACCGCGCATTCGGAGATTTTCTCCGCCGTCACCGCGCCGGGGGCCAATTTGGCGGAGGCAACCGACGCATCGCGCAGCTTATCCGCTGTAACGGCACCGTCCGCCAGCTTCTCCGCCGTCACCGCCCCGTCCGCCAGATGGCGCTCTTGCACGGAGCCCGACACCAGACGTCCCTCGTCCACGGGCGATACGGCATACTCCAGCGCATTGCGCAAAGACGCATCCAGCTTTGCGGCCGTCACCGCACCGCTGGCCAGCCTGTCAGCCGTCACCGGAGACACCGCCAGGGACAGCGCCTCCTGCAAGGCGGCGTCCAGCTTCTCCGCCGTCACCGCGCCGTCGGCCAAATGCTCCGTCCTGACCGCCTCGCTGTCGAGTTGGTCGGGACCCACGGCGCTTTCCGCCAGCTTCTCGCGATCCACGGCACGATCTTTAAGCTGCGCCGCGCCGACGGCATGCAGCGCCAGCTTTTCTTCCGTCACTGCCCTCTCCAGCAGGCGGTCCGATCCCACCGGCGCCGCAGCCAGCGCGATCAACTCCTGCAGGCGGGCGCTGAGCTTTTCCTCCGTCACCGTGCCGTCCGCCAAATGCCGCTCCAAAACCGCGCCCTCCTCCAGTTGGTCCGTTCCGACAGCCCCAAAGGCAATGTGGCTGCGGCCCACGGCCTGATCCCGCAGATGCGTTGAACCGACAGCGCCTGCCGCCAGCTTTTGCCCGGTGACCGCGCCGTCCGCCAGCTTCGCTTCATCCACCGCGCCTTCGCGCAGATGCTCCCGGCCCACCGCGCCGCGCGTCAGCCGCTCGGCGCCGACGGGCTGTTCCATCAGCTTCACCCACTCATGCAAATCCGAAGAAAGGTGGGACATCGTGATGATGCCTTTGCGCAGGTGATACCCGTGCACCGCCTCCGGCATCAAATGTTTCCCGCCGACGCTTTCCAAGCTGAGGTGGACGCTTTTGACGCTGCCCAGCGCCAGTTTATCCGACACCACCGCGCCGTCCGCCAGTTTCTCCGTGGTAACGGCGCCGGCCTGAAGCTTATCCGCGTCCACGCTGCCTTCCGCCAGATGGGCCCCCGTCACGGCTCCTTCAGCCAGTTGCGCCGGTCCGACGGCGCCCGGCCGAAGATGCGCCTCCCCGACGGATTGCGCCGCCAAATGCCTGCCGCCAACCGAGCCATCCGCCAGCTGATCGCCGCGCACGCTTCCTGCGGCCAGATGTTCGCTCCTGACGGCTCCTTCGCGGATATGGGCGCCCTTGACACTGCCGTCCGCCAGGTGAATGTCCTGCACCGATTGGGGCGCCAGGTGCCGGCTTTCGACGGCTCCTCCGGCCAGTTGCTCCGCCTTGACAGCCCCCGCCGCGATGGCGGACGTCGTGACCGCTTCCGCGGCGAGGGCCGCGGCGCCCACGCTGCCTTCCGCCAGATGCTCGGCTTCCACGGCCTGGGGCCGCAAATGATTCGGGCCGACGGATTTGTCAGCCAAGACGCGCGAAGTTACGGCGCCGGAAGCGAGCGCCTCCGTGCCGACGGCCCCCTCCTCCAGCTTGGATGCGGTGACGCTGCCGTCCGCCAGCTTGGCGGAGGTGACGGCAAAGTCCGCCAGCTTGTCGGTGGACACGCATTCCGGCGACAGCTTGAGCGTCGTGATCACCTGATCCGCCAAATGGTGCGACTGCACCGCGCGGATGCCCAGCTGCCTTTCGCCGATCGCGCCGGATGCGATGGCTTTGTCCGTTACGGCCTCCGGCGCCAGGGCCGACGCGCCCACCGCCCCGGCCGCCAGATGCTCCGGCCCAATGGAGCCGGGCTTGATGTGCCGGCCTTCCACCGCCGCTTGCGCCAGCGCGTTGCCGCCGACCGACTCAATGCCAAAATGGAACGGACGCAACGAGCCAACGGCCAATTTGTCCGCCGTAACGCTTTCCGGCGCCAAATGTTCGCCGAGCACCGCCTCCTTGGCCAAATGCCGGCTTTCCACGGCGCCGTCCGCCAGCTTCTCGCCCGTGACGGCCTGCTTGGCCAGATGCGGCGTCCCGACGGCGGATTTGGCCAGATGCCGGCCGGAAACGGCCCCGGGCGCCAGATGGTCGTCGCCCACCGCCCCTTCCTGAAGCTGCGCGCTGCCGATGATGCCTTCCGCCAGGTGCCGGTTTTCCACCGCCTTCGCGGCCAGATGGCGCGCCTCCACCGCGCCGTCCGCCAGCTTTTCGCCCGTGACGCTGCCTTTGTCCAAATGCCTGGACTGTACCGCCTCGTCGGCCAGTTTGCCGGAAATGATGCTCTGGTCCGCGATTTTCGTGGAGGTGACGGCATGGTCGACAAGCTTGGCGGTCGTGACCGATTGTTCGGCCAGTTTGGCGGCGGTCACGGCTTCATCGCGCAAATGCCGCGACTCGATGGCGCCGTCAGCGAGGTGGGCGCCTTGCACCGTTCCGGGATAAAGATGCTCTCCTTGCACGGCTCCGCTGGCCAGCTTGCTTTCCGTCACGGAGCGGTCGGCCAGTTCCCGGCTTCCCACGGCCCCTTCCGCCAGGTGCTCCGAACCGATGGTGTGCGGGGCCAGATGCTTTCCCGAGAGGACCCCGACCGCCACGTGGTCCGCCAGAATCAGACCCGGCGCCAGATGCCGGGATTCGACGGCGCCGCGGGCGATGATATCCGCAGTGACCGACTCTCCCCGGAGCTTGGAGGTGGTGACGGCGCCGTCGGCGATCTTCGACGTGTCCACCGCTTCATTCGCCAGATGATCGCTGTGAATGGAGGCCACGCGGATTTTTTCGGAAGTGATGGATTGATCGCGGATCAGTTCGGGGGTGATGATGTCCAGGCTCAGGTGTTTGGACTGGATGGAGCGTTCCGCGATTTTGTCGGCGCTGATCGTGCGGTCAGCCAGCTTCTCCGACGTGATGCTGCCGTCCTTGATTTTCTCCCCCGTGATGGAGCGGTCCCTGATTTTCGTGCCGGAAATGGAGTTTTTGACCAGGTGCTCTCCGGTCACGGATTCCGGCGCCAGTTTGGACGAAGTGACGGAACCGTCCGCCAGCTTGATGGCCGTCACGGCAAAATCGGCGAGCAAATCCGTGCCGATGGCGCCCGGGGCCATTTGCCTTGCGCCGATGGTGTACGGCGCGATTTTGTCGGCGGTCACCGCCCCGTCCGCCAGGTCATCCGTGTACACCACCGGCACGGGCTTGGACGGCAGGCGTTTTTCCTCCAGTCTGGCATGGCGCTCTTCGGCGTCAAGTTCCGCCGGCGCTTCCGCCGTTTCGGCCCCGCCCGAATCTTCCTCCCGGCTGATCAATGAAACAATCGTATCCTGCTGATGGCGTGCCGCATCTTGCTCCAGCGCCTGATCAGCCTGCTCCACAGCGGGGAGCTGAGCCGTATCCGCGGTGTCCGGGGAGGAAGCTGGGCCGGCCAAAAGTTCCGTTTGCTCCTCCGCCAAAGGCGCGACAGCCGAATCCGCCGCGGCCGATGCCGCTTTTTTCGCTTCGGCGGCCGCCCGCTGCGCCGACGGGGGCACCGTGGGCCGCCACACGCCGGATTTTCCTTTTGTGCCCGTTTTGCTGGCCGTCTTCTTCTTCCTTTCGGTTCGCTTATCCGCCAACCGGACCGGTTCCGGCGCCGCGGCGGCGTCTTCTCTCAGCGCGGCCTGGGTGCTTCGCACGGTCACGACTTTTTCTTCGTTCTCGTTTATATCGTCCAGAAGCTTCAGTTCGTGTTTGTTCGGATTATCGACATAATAAAGCGGCCGTCGCCTGGCCTGCTTTTTTGCCTTGTCCTTCTTCATGTCCCTCTCCTTCCCCGTAATCGAATCTGCAGTATCATATGCATTCACCCATAGGCACGTCACGAGGATGGGCGAAGGCCCTCAAGGCAGGGTCTTTGGAAGGATGGCTATTGCACTTTGCCGGGCCTTGTGTCACACTTAGCAAATGAAAAAGAGCCTGAAAAAGGAGCGGCGAAACGGATGAAAGACAGGCTGCTGCGCTGGATGACGGAGCTTACGTCGCGCAAATTCGTGTCCAAAATGACAGGCGCCTTCGCGAAATCGGGGATCAGCCGGCCGCTAATCCGCCGTTTTGCCCAAATCTATCGGATTGAAATGGAAGAAGCCGAAAAACGTCTGGAAGAATACGCTTCGCTGAACGAATTTTTTACCCGCCGGCTCAAGCCGGGCAGCCGTCCCGTGGACCCGTCGCCCGATGCCCTCGTCAGCCCGGTGGACGCGAAAATTACCGCCTGCGGTTTCGTCCGTGACGGCCAGCTTTTGCATATCAAAGGACAGGACTATACGCTGCACGAACTTTTGGGAGGTTCGCCCCGCATCCCCCAATTCTTGCAGGGATTTTTCTGGGTGCTGTACTTAAGCCCGCGGGATTATCACCGCATTCATGCCCCATGTGCCGGAGAGATAGTGGAAACCGAGCACTTGTCCGGAAGGGTGTACCCCGTTAACGATACCGGCCTGCGGCTGATCCGCCGCGTCCTGTCCCGCAACGAGCGTCTCGTCACATACATCCGCCATGACAAAGGCGAGGTAGCGCTCGTCAAGGTGGGAGCCCTCAATGTCAGCAGCATCCGCTACGTGGAACCGCGGCCGGATGTGCTGAACCGCGGGGACGAGCTGGCTTATTTCGAGTTCGGTTCCACCGTCGTGCTGCTGACGGAAGACGGCACGTTCGAGCCGCGGCCCGATCTGTACCCCGGCCTCTCCGTCAAAATGGGCGAAAAGCTGGGCACGCTCATACAAAAAAAGAAGTAGGACCCGCAATATTTCATGACTGATACCGGGCTGATGTTGTATAATGTCAGATATCAACAAATGCTTACATGAGATGATACCTTTGCCGGATGAGATATTTTTGAGATGAGAAACGGTTTGGAGGCGTTTGGTCATGAATCCGCTCGCGCAGCAGCTCAACGAGACCATTTCCCGGGAGCATCCCCGTGTCTTTGAAATGTTGTCGGCTCTCGGCAAAGCCATCTATTTTCCGAAAGTCGGCATTCTGAGCCAATCGGCGGAAGCAAGGCAGAAAGCGAAGCGCTATAACGCGACCATCGGCATTGCGACGGAAAACGGCATCCCGATGCATTTGCCGGTTATCCAGGATACTTTGTCCGCCTATCACCCGAAAGACCTGTACGATTATGCCCCGCCCGCAGGAAAACCCGAGCTGCGCGCGGCTTGGCGGGACAAACTGCTCAAGGACAATCCTTCCCTGGCCGGCAAAAGCTTCGGCCTGCCGATCGTCACCAACGCGCTGACCCACGGCCTCAGCATTGTGGCCGACCTGTTTGCGGACGCCGGCGACGCGGTGATTCTACCCGACAAAAACTGGGAAAACTACGAGCTCACCTTCAGCGTCCGCCGCGGCACAGTAATGGTGGAATATCCCCTGTACACTAGCGATGGAAAATTCAACGCCGCCGGCCTGAAAGAAGCGCTGCTGTCCCGCAAGGAACAAGGCAAGGCCATCGTTTTGCTGAACTTCCCGAACAACCCGACCGGTTACACGCCTGCCCCCCAGGAGGGCGAAGAGATCGTGGCGGCCCTGCTCGAAGCCGCAGAGGCCGGCATCAATGTGGTCGCGGTCACCGACGACGCCTACTTCGGACTTTTCTTCGAAGAGTCGCTCCATGAGTCGCTGTTCGGCAAGCTCTGCGGGCTGCACGAGCGCATCCTGCCGATCAAGGTCGACGGCGCCACGAAAGAAGAATACGTGTGGGGCTTCCGGGTCGGCTTCGTGACCTACGGCGGATTGGCGGAGGCCACGCTGGCGGCCCTGGAGCAAAAGACGATGGGCATCATCCGCGCGACCATCTCCAGCGGCCCGCATCCTTCGCAGACTTTCGTGCTGAAAGCTTTGCAGTCGCCCGAATTTGAAGCGCAGCGGGCCGCGAAGTTCGCGATCATGAAAGCCCGCGCCAACAAGGTCAAAGCGCTGCTGGACAGCGGCAAATACGGCAGCGACCTGGCCTATTATCCTTTCAACTCCGGCTACTTCATGTGCCTGAAGCTGGATGTGGATGCCGAGGCCGTTCGCCAGCGGCTCTTGAACGAATACAGCGTCGGCACCATCGCGCTGGGCGGCACCGACCTCAGGGTCGCGTTTTCCTGCATCGAGGAAAGCCAGCTTGAGGATTTGTTTGACTGCATCCACAAGGCCGTGCTGGACGTCAAAGCCGGCAAGGTCTGATGCGCGAAAGCGGCAAAAAACAAAACACCGTCGGGAAAGCGTTAGACGCCTTTCCGGCGGTGTTTTTGTTTGACGGCGGGCCATGTTTGCATAGGTTCGGGCGTGAGTCGGATGGCGAAATGGCCGCTGCAACCCAAAATAACGATACGAAAACATTCTTAATTTCTTAATTCTGCCTCAAATACCTCGAATAAGAAGATTGTAATCTCTCTATTTTTCAAAATTGATTCATGTAATCGCTCGCTGAAAATATTATTTATTTTCATATCGTTGCACTAACGCCGCGTTAATCACCCGGCGGCGCCGGCTTATCGGAGCCTTCCGCATTGAAGCCGGACGCCTCGGACCGGCTATTCCTCGTCATCTTCCCGCCGCTTCGCCAGCCGGCGCGGCACGAGCCACAGGCTCCACAGGAGGCCGGCGGCCGGCAGCGCCGCATCGGGCCAGGCCAACGGCCGCAGCCCCGACAAAACACAAACCAGCCAGAGAAAAAGGGTGCCGGCGGCGCCCGCCACCTGCGCCACCCGCGCGGCCGCCTGACGCCTGACATCCTCTCCGGGCAGCGGCAGCGTAGCGACAAACGGCGGAAAACGCATGCGGCGGAGTTCGTTCAGCTGCACGCCGCCAACCAATACGCCGATGACAAGCAATGTCCAATCCGCCATGGGAGCGCGGAACACCAGCATCAAAAACCCGATGACGCAGTGCCAGCGCAGCCAGGCGCCGAACATCTCGCCGCGGACAAAGGCTTTGGCGTACAGATAATGCCAGGCGTGCTGACGTCCCCACGGCAGCCTGTCGCCCGCCCATGCCGCCCACCGCCGCCGCGCCGGCCGCCATCCTTCCAGCGGCATGTCCACGAACCAGCTCAAAAAGCGCCGCCACCTAAGGCGCGCCCGCGCTTCCTCGCGAATGAGCCTCTCCCACGGCAGCGCCTGCCGCCTCGGAAGCCTGCCCAGCGCCGTCACGAGCAATACGGCCAGAGCCGCAAATGCCAGCGCCGGCGCCAGCGTCGCATTCAAAAGGGCCCAGACCGCGGCGAAGGTGGCGCCATATCGGGCCATACGCCATATCATGCGCGGCATCGCTTCGATCGTTTGCCGTTCCTGCCAGGCTCTCCAAGCGTTCCATGCGCCGACGGCGGCCAAGGCGGCGGCCAAAAGCCACAAAGGCCGGCCCGCCGCCGCTTCCAGCGTGTGCGGCGCCCTGACGTACAGCGGGGCCAAAAGCGCATAAGCCCCCAGCGTCCGGATCGCCCCGCCGGCGGCCGCGCGAACCAGCAGCGGCCGGATGTAAAACTTGAGCGCCGCCCGCTCCATCGGCAGCAAATAGACGGTATCGGCTTCCTGCAAATAAGTGCGCAAAGGCGCCCAAACCGCAGCGAGCGACAGCCACGCCGCGCCGTACATCCCCAAAGGCGCATCCGGCGGAAATTCGTCCAGCCACAGCGTATACTGGATCGCCGCTGCCAGCAGGACAACGGTGATGAGAAGGCCGAATCCGCTTTGCGCCACATAGCGGAAATGCGGCGCCACTTCCGCGCGAAAAGCATCCGCCCGGCTCCGCCGGAGCCGGCGCAGCAACGCCTCCGGCCCGCCGCCTCCATTCGCCGGCGTCCCGCCGCGGCCAGGGAGCGCCGCCGCTCCGCCCCGGCCCAGGGTCGCGCCCTCCGCGCCGCCGGTTGCCGCCGGCTTTTCGCTCCGCTCAGCCACGGCCGCTCTCCTCCGTCCAATGCGGTTCGGCTTCCAGCACCAGCCGCTCGAAGGCGTCATCCAGCGTCATTTCCCGCTCAGCGCCGTCGCCGCCAGCCTGCCGCTTGATTTCCTCCGGCGTCCCGCCGGCGATGATCCGGCCCCGGTGCAGCACCACCAGCCGGTCCGCACGCCGCTCCAGCGCCGGCAAAATGTGCGAGCTGAGCAAAATCGCAGAGCCCGCCCGGCGCGCCCGGTCCAGCGTCTCCATCAGGCTGCGGATGGCCAGCGGATCGAGCCCGAGCAGCGGTTCGTCCACGATCAACAGCGGCGGCGCGGCCAGCAGGGCGCTCATCAGCATCGCCTTTTGCTTCATGCCTTTGGATAGCGTATCCGGCAATGCGTCCAGCGCCTCGGTCATGCGAAATGCCGCCGCCAGCTCCTCCGCGCGCCGCGCCGCTTCCTGCCGGTCCAGCCCGTAGGCCGATGCGGTCAGGCGAAGATGTTCCCGCACCGTCAAATGGGGTAAAAGCAGCGGCTGTTCCGGCACATAGGCGCAGGATTGCCGATAACGCTCGCGGTCTTCCTGCAGCGTGACACCCGCAACCCGCACTTCGCCCGTATGGGGCGTCATCAGCCCAAGCACGTGGCGGATGACCGTGGATTTGCCCGCGCCGTTCAGTCCGATCAGCCCGACCATTTCGCCCGCCCGGACTGTGAAAGAGATGTCATGCAGAACCGGTTTTTTGCGGCTGTAACCCCCGGTCAGATGGCGGATTTCGAGCGCCGGCGCCCCTTGGCTCAACGCAGGCGCCGCAGGTCCGCCCGCCGGCGTCCCTTGTCCTTGTCGTGCCGTCAATGCGTTCTCTCCCCCGCCAGTTGTTGTTGCGTTTCCATCAGGCATCAGGCGCGGATTCTTTCGCCCATTTTTCCTTCAGCCACTTGGGCGCGCCCTTGTTTTTGCGGTCCAGCAGCCGGTCTGCCTTCGCCCGCGCCGCCTTGGGCTTGGCGCCGCCGGCGGCAGGCGCGCCCGGCGGGGCAGCCAGCGACTTGCGCTCCGCCGAGCCGATGGGGGAGCGGGCCGATGCGCCCCGCCCTTTTCGTTCCGCGGCCCCGCGAACTTCCCCGCGGTCTTCCGCGCTTCTCCGCCTGCGCAGGGCGGCCGCCTCATCCGGCGACATGACGCGCCCTTCATAGAGCGTTTTTTGCTCTATCGTAATGCCGAGGCGGCGGGCCAATTTTTCGGCCATAAATTGCTCGGCGGGCGTCACGAGCATCACGGACAGGCCCTCCCTGCCCATGCGGCCCGTCCGTCCCGCCCGGTGCACGTAATGCTCCGCATCCAGGGCGGGATCGAACTGGATGACCAACGGCAAACCGGGCACGTCCAGCCCCCGGGCCGCGACGTCGGTGGCAATGAGCAGATCCGTGCGTCCGGCCAGAAAGCGGCGCAGCGCTTCTTTCCGCTCCTCGCCCGCCGTATCGCCATACAGCGCATCCACCGCAAAACCTTCATATTTCAATTTGGCGCTCAGGACGCCGATCTGGTCCATGTCGTTCAAAAACAAAAGCGCCGGTCTGAGTCCCAAATGAAACAGCAGCCGCCGGACGAGGCCGATTTTCTCCCGCCGCCCGCAGACAAAATACCAGTGGCGGATCGTATCCGGCAGCGCGCTGCCCGCCCCGTCAGCCTGCGCGGCTTCCCGCGTTTCCCACGGCTCCCTGAGCCAGCGAGCCTCCGCTTCCCGCATCGCTTCCGAGCGCGTCGCCGACACGAACACGATTTGCCTGTCCTTGGCGCAACGGCCCAGCAGCCACTCGGTATCTTCCCTGCCGCCGAGGGCAAAAAGGCGGTCCGTTTCATCCGCCACCACATGCCGGACGAATGGAAGCTGCAGCTTCCCGAGTTCGGCCACTTCCCGCACCCGCCCCGGCGTGCCCACCACAAGCTGGGGCTTTTCCTTCATCCGCTCCAGCTGCCGCTTCAGCGACGCGCCGCCGATCAGCGCCGCCGTGCGGATGCCGAGCGGCGCGCCGTACCGTTCCGCTTCCCGCGCAATCTGCATGGCCAGCTCCTGCGTCGGCGCAAGGACCAGCGCCTGACACCGGCGCAAGGAAGCGTCCAGACGCTGAAGAACCGGCAGCAGATAGGCCAGCGTCTTGCCGGTGCCCGTGGGCGACACCAGCACGCCGTCCCTGCCGCCCAGCATGGCGGGTATAGCCTGCGCCTGAACGGGAGCCGGCGCGTCAATGCCCGCTTCCGAAAGCCGGCGGACAAGCTCGTCTTTTAACCCCAGTTCCGCAAACGTATACTGCCGTCCTTCAGCCAATTCCATCCCTCTTTTCGCGGTTATTTCCTGTCCAGTATCCTTGCCGCAACGCCGGCCGTCAGGCGGGGAAACGCCCTCATGAGCCAGGCCCCTGCCGCCAGCGGCCTGGGCAGATTCATTTCCGCGGCCCGCGTTTCCATCACGCGGATGATGGCGCGGGCCACTTGCTCGGGCTTAAGCACGAAGGGCCCCAGATTCCGCAAATAGCTGCCCGACGGATCGGCCCGGTCAAAAAAAGGCGTGGCAACGGGCCCCGGGTTGACGGCGGAAACGGCGATGCCCGTATGGCGCAGCTCCTGGCGCAGCGATTCGGTCAGCCCGATGACCGCGTATTTGGTCGCCGCATAGCCGCTGGCTTTGGGCGTCCCGATTTTCCCGGCCAGCGAAGCGACGTTGACAACGTGCCCCTCTCCCGCCGTCAGCATGTATTTCAGCGCCGCCTTCGTGCAGCGGATCACGCCGAAATAGTTCACATCCATCATGCCCTGAAAATGCTCCAGATCCGCATCGGCAAACGGGACGAATTCGCCGTACCCCGCGTTGTTCACCAAAACGTCCAGCCGGCCGTACCGTTCCCAAATGCGGGCGGCCGTCTCTTCCGCCTGGCGCGCATCGGTCACATCCATCGGCCACGCGGCATGCTCCCCGCGGATTTGCGCCGAAACCCGCTCCAGCTTGTCCGGCGATCTGGCCGTCAGCACCGGAATCGCCCCCCTGTCCGCCAGCATCCTGGCCGTCGCGGCGCCGATGCCGCTGGAGGCGCCGGTGATCCAAACCACTCTTCCTTCAAGCGAATAGCCCATGGCAAACGCTCCTCACAAAAAAAGCCCCGCAATGGGGCGTATGGTAATCATCCATATTTTCATTTTACATAATGGCCACCTGAATTTCCATTTCGCCGATGCCGTCCATGATGAGCGGGATCGTCAGCGCCTGGCGGGGGTCGAAATGCTCCAGTTCCACCACGCGCGGCGGCGTAATGTCGATGTGCACGCCCTGGTTGGACAAAATCGTGCTCGCGTTGCCGCTGATCATGTTGCCCAGTTCGGAGATGGCGCTTTTGCCGAGCTCGTCAATCTCCGTGATCACGAAGCCGCCCATCATCGCCGAAATGATCCTTAGCGCCACCGATTCGCTGATCCCGAAGATGATGTCGCCGTTCATCTGCCCTTTGACGCCGATCTGGATCCAGACGTAATGATTCTTGAATTGGACGTTTTTCAGCGAAAGCTGGCCCGGGCTTGGCTTGATTTGCACCATCTGCTCGATCACCATGGTGGCAGATTGCAGGAAAGGATTGATATATTCGGCTTTCATCGGCATGCTCCTTTCGCTGAATGTCCGCTAAATCCGCTGTTCAATTCCAATATCTTTCATTATACTGAAAACGATTCCGCAAGTATATAATTTTATGTTTTTCCGTTTATTAAAGTAAGGAATAAAAAATGCGCGGCGAAAGGAAGATCGGCATGCCAAACATATGGGCCCACATTCAGTTCGGCCGCGAGGTGCTGCAAGAGACGGATTTTTGCGCCTTGCGCGAAGATCCGGCATGGATGCGGGCGTTCCAGTTCGGCTGCCAGGGGCCTGATTTTCTGTTCTATCATCGCTTTCTTCCCTGGCAGCCCGAAACCGCGTTAAACCGCCTTGGCAGCCAGATGCACCATGAAAGGTGCGGTCCCTTTATGATGTCCCTGCTGGATGCGGTCCGGGGAGCGGAGCCATCCTGTGAGGCCTTCGCCTTTGCCTTCGGCTTCCTGCTGCATCACGTGCTGGACCGCAACCTCCATCCTTTCGTATTCAGCCGGTCCGGCTTCCGCAAGTGGGACCACCAGCGGTACGAAACGGCAATGGACGCCGTGATCATGGCGAGAAGGGCGGACCTTTCCACCGCCGCGGTGCCGGTGGCGCCCGAAATCGACACCGGCGGGCGGCTGCCCGGCAACTTTGCCGAAACGTTTCTGGCCCTCTTGCGGCAACATTACCCCACCCTGGGCGCCCAAATTACCGCCGCGGCGCTGGATGAAGCTGCTGCGGACATGGTGCGGGCGCAGCGGCTGTTTTTTGACCCGTCCGGCTGGAAGGGACGTCTGCTCTTGGGGAAAATGGAGCCTTTTTCGCCGCCCCGCCGCCTGCCCGCCTGGGACGTGCTGAACGACGCAAAACATCCGTGGGTGGATCCCACGGACCGCACGGTTTTCCATACGGAAAGCGCCGAAGAGCTATGGGAGAAGGCCCTGTCCGACGCCAGGAAGATCGTCGGGGCGCTCGCGCCTTGGCTGAACGCCTCCACGGAAGACGAGGCGGAGCGTTGGCGCGCAGCGCTGGCCGAGACCATCGGCAACCGGTCGTACGAAACCGGACGTCCTTGCGGCGAAGCGGCCATCACGTTTGCCGATCCCGTGCTGCCGCGCCGCCGCTGAGGGGCCGCAGCGATTCGCGTTCGCCTTTGGCCACGTTGACAAGCGCCAGCACGGCCATCGCCGCCACGAAGAAGAAAGCGACGGCCAGCACCGCATACCGGCTGGAATCGGTGAAAATCCTTACCAGGCCGAACACCAGCGGCCCGCCGAAAGAAAACAGCCGGCTCGTAAACGTGAGAAAGCCGTTGAACTCCGCGATCCGGCCCAACGGAATCAGGCGGCTGTACATGGCGCGGGCCGTGGCCTGCGATCCGCCCTGAACTAGGCCGACCAGCGTGGCCAGAACGTAAAAATGCAACGCCGTTTGCATGAAAAAACCAAGGGTTACGATGAAAACGTACAGCAGCATGGCGCCCATGAGCATCTTCTTGCCGCCGATTTTCTCCGCGAAGCGGCCAAAGACGAAGGTGGCCGGAAAACCCACGAACTGCGTGATGAGCAGCGCGGCGATCAGATGCTCGGACTCAATGCCGATGGACGTGCCGTAGGCCGCCGCCATCGTGATGACGGTGTTCACGCCGTCGAAGAAAAACCAGTACGCGATCATGAACTTCGCAAGCTCCGGATAATGCCGGATTTCCCGCAACGTTTCAAGAATGCGCCGCAAGCCTTCGCGGACCTTGCCGCCAAGACGGTCCTCCTGCGCCGCCGGCGGCGCCTCCCGGACATGACGGAACAGCGGCAGCGAAAACACGATCCACCACACGCCGACGATGGCAAAGGAGATTTGCGCCGCCGCCGGCCCTTCCGGCAAGCCGAACGTGCCCGGCGACATGATCATCACCAGCACAACAGCCAAAAGCAGCCCGCCGCCCAAATATCCCCAGGCAAAGCCATTGGCGCTGACCCGTTCCCGCTTTCCGGGCGAGGCGACATCATTCAAAAGGGCGTTGTAAAACGTTTCTCCGCCGCCGTAGCCGATCATCCCGAGCACGACGATCAGCGAAGCCAGCCAGACGGCGCCTTCGCCGGGAATGACCAGGGCAACGCATGAGGCGGCGCCAAGCATTGTAAACAGCAGCAGATAAAACTTCTTGTTTCCCCCGATATCGGCCATGGCGCCAAGCAGCGGAGCCAGAAGCGCGATAATGAGCGCGGAGGCCGTCTGGGTAAAGGCCCAGTCCGCATCGGTTCCGCCGATGGCGCTCTGATAATAAATCGGCAGCACCGCCGCCATGATGACCGTGGCAAACGCGGAGCTGGCCCAATCATACATGCACCACGCCCTGACCGCTTTCCGATCGTCCACGAAAACGCTTTCCCCTTTCTCCTCGAGTCTTCGGCGCATGCCCGGCCAACTCCTGGGTCTGCGGCGATGACAAAAAATTATTTATAGGGTTTTGCGGCTCGGCCAAAATTCCCTTATAATATTGTGCAACAAATCCTTTTTATTGTATATCGGTTGAGCTGATAAATATATTAAATTGGAGGTGCGTGGCCGGATGAACATCAGCCAGTTGGAAACACTGGTGACCATATCCCGGACGATGAGCTTTCGCAAGGCGGGTGAAATCCTGAATCTGACGCAGCCGGCAGTTTCGGCCCAGATCAAGAGCCTTGAGGACGAATTCAAGACCGTGCTGGTGGACCGCAATCATCCGGTGACGCTGACGGACCGGGGTAAAGTGTTTCTCGAACATGCGGAACGGATTTTGGCCATTGTGGAAGAACTCAAACAGAAGCTGATCGACCTGGATGAAGTTCCGCAAGGGCACATCGTGCTCGGCACCACCACTTCAATCGCGATTCAGATTTTGCCCAGGGTGCTCTCCTATTTTCAAAACCAGTATCCGCTGATCAAAATCTCCATCCAGTCGATGAACTCCTCGCAAATCATGGCCAGCGTGGAAAACGGATCCGTCGACATCGGCATCGGCTATTTGACCGAAACGACGCCCAATGTGGAAACTTCCGTTCTTTATTATGACACTTTCGAACTGGTCGTGTCCCCCGAGCATCCGCTGGCGTCCGCTTCCAATGTGACGATCAACATGCTCAAGGACGTGCCGCTGATTTTGCTGTCGCCGGACACCGTCGGGCGCCGCTTCGTGGACCGGGTGTTCCAGCAGCACAAAATCGAGCCGAACATCGCGATGGTGCTGTCCAGCAGCGAGGAAGTCAAACGGATGGCGGAGCTGAACCTGGGCGCCGGCATCGTCTCCAAGCTGTCCGTTGCGGGCGAGGTCAAACGGGGCACACTAAAGATTATCCCCGTCCGCGAGCTGGAAGTCGGCCATCCCGTCGGCGTCATCACGAAGGCGGGGCGCTATGTCAGCAGCGCCATGCGCCAGTTCCTCAACGACCTGAAAGGCATGCCGGAGGACCAGTTTACCGGCAGCGAATGAAGCTTTAGACGACTGCAGCAAGGAGGCACCGCATGAAATTTGATTTGCATACCCATCACGATCGATGCGGTCATGCGCAAGGCGGCATTGAAGACTACATCAAAGCCGCGATTAAGGCAGGACTTTCCGTCATCGGCATTTCGGACCATTCGCCCTATTTCGGTCGCCTCGAAGACCAGCCGGAACCGCGCGTGGCGATGGCCAAAAGCGAATTCGACGATTACGTTCGGGAAGTGCTTCGCCTGAAAGAAAAATACGCCGGGCAAATTGAAGTGCTCCTGGGCGTGGAATCCGACTTTTTTGAGGACGAAGTTGAAATTTACCGGGCCGCTTTCGCCCCCTATCCTTTTGATTACATCATCGGGTCGGTGCACAAGACCCGCGGCGTCAGCATTTTCAACCGCAACCGGTGGAAAAGGCTCAGCGACGAAGAAAAGCTGGCCGAAAAAAAGGAGTATTACCGTCTGATCAAAGGCTCCGCCGAAGCGGGGCTGTTTCAAATTCTGGGACATATCGACGCCATGAAGGGCAACTACCCGGCTTTTTCCGAGATCCGCGGCGCGGAAAAGGAAATCGACGTCGTTTTTGAGACCATCGCCCGGCACGACATCGCGCTCGAGATCAACACCAGCGGCAAAACGAAAGACTCCGGCGGCTGGTATCCGTCCGACGATCTCTTGGAAAGGGCGCTTTATTTCGGCTGCGACGTCACCTTCGGTTCCGACGCCCACGAACCCGGCCGCGTCGCGGACGAGTGGGACCTGGTGGCGCGGCGGCTGAAGGAAATCGGCTTCAAGCGCTGGGTGTTCTACCGGGGCAAAAAGAAGCAGGCGGTGCCCCTCTGACGCGCACAAAAAAGGAACCTGCCCTCCGGCAGGTTCTATATCATGAAAAAAGGGGGTCTTGCATTTAATTCTAATCCCCCATTGCTACGTTCCTGTAACGCCAATGTTTCAATTGTGTAACAAGCCCGCCCTGTCTGTCACAGTCGACAGGCTCCCCGTATTATGTTATTATTAGTTTAGAATAATTCTAAATTAATAATAACGATAATTATTTTCAACCATCTTCACGGAGGGCGGCCGACATGAAAACCGAACAAACGGCTCCGTACGATTATCATCATCTGGAGCATGTCAAAAAACAGACCAAATCGGGCAAAACCCTGTGGTTTGCTCTTATTGTCACGATTTTGTTCACCGCGCTGGAGATTGCGGGCGGGATCTTGTCCAACTCGCTGGCGCTGTTGTCCGATTCCGCGCACATGATCTCCGACGTCGTCGCGCTCGGACTCAGCATGGCCGCCATCTATCTGGCCCGCAGGGCGCCGAACTCCAGGTATACGTTCGGTTACCTGCGCTTTGAAATCATCGCTTCTTTCCTGAACGGGCTTCTGCTCTGCGTCATCGCCGTCGGCATCTTCATCGAAGGCATCCGTCGCTTCATCCGGCCGGAGCCCATCGACTTCGGCCTGATGCTCGCGATCGCCGCCGTCGGCCTCATCGTCAACATCGCGCTCACCTGGGCGCTCAGCCGGAGCAACAAGGAAGAAGAAAATCTGAACATCAAGAGCGCGCTGTGGCATTTTATCGGGGACCTCTTAAGCTCCATCGGCGTCATCGTTTCGGCGGCGCTGATTTATTGGACCGGCAAGACGTTTTTTGACCCGCTGGTTTCCCTGCTCATCGGCGGCATCATCTTTACCGGCGGCGCCAAGATCTTGAGGGAATCCACCCGCGTGCTGATGGAATCCGTTCCCGCAAAATTCAACCTGGAAGAAATCCGCAAAGACTTGATGGCGGTGGAAGGCGTCATCGACGTGCATGACATGCACCTTTGGGCCATTTCCACGGACCATTACTCCCTGACGGCGCACATGTTCGTCCGGGAGGATGTCCAGCCGTTCTGCGTCACGCTGGCGGCCAACGAAATTCTGAAGACAAAATACGGCATTGAACATTCGACGCTCCAAATGGAGCACGCCAGCATCCATCCCCACGGAGAGTACGGCCGCAAGTTTCAAAAGCGGCTGATGATGGGCCGGACCGAACATTCGGGAACCTGCTGCTGACAGCAGGTTCATTTTTGTGGAAAAACCGGCATGACCAGCCGCCGGGTGCCGCTGCCCAATTACTTACTTTAGTCAAGTTACTGCTTACTGTCCGGGCCAAATTGTGCTAAAATATGAGGCAGCGAAGAAAAGGGGGAACCCGCATGGACTATACCAGGATGTGCCCGAAATACGAATTAGCGGCCGAGCTCATATGCAAAAAATGGACCGGCCTGATCATCCGGGTTCTGATGGGCGGCCCTAAGCGTTTTAAAGATATAAAGGAGCAAATTCCCGACATGAGCGATAAAATGCTGACCGACCGCATGAAGGAGCTGGAAGCCGCCGGTGTCGTCGTGCGGAAAGTGTACCCGGAAATGCCGGTGCGCATCGAATATGAGCTGACCGAAAAAGGGCGCGACATGAAAAACGTCATCGAGTCGATCCAGGAGTGGGGCAACCGTTGGATGTAACGATGAACGACCGCGAAGATGAGCCATCTCATCCTGCGGTCGTTTTTTGTTAGCGAATCTGAATTTTGTAGGGCTGTCGTATATATTGCGGGTAATGATTGATGGTCATTTTGATCGGCTGCTTATAAGGTTTATTCATCAGATAAAAGCGGATTTGCAGCTTGTCGGAACCTTCCGAATGGGAAACCCCGGTTTCCGAGACCTCATCGTATTTTATTCCCGCCGCATCCGTGACGACATGTTCAAACAAGCTGTACATCATGCGGTCCTCCGCATCCAGGCCGCTCAGCTCGAAATCGAGACGAATGTGCTCGCGGGTCCGTATTACGCCTTTAAGCGACAATTTTTCATCCGGGGCCTGAATGATTTCTTGCTTATCCAAATCGATGAGCACGTCCAGCTTGTCCTTGTCCAGCGCCCGGAACCAGCTGCCCTCGATATAGAGCGTTTCCGTTTTTTTGAAATACGGGCTTTCGAAATAAAGCACCAGATGATCCTTCGCCGAGTATCCCGACGTTTGCCGCCACTCGATGCCCTGATCGTCTACGAGCCGGATGTCTCCCGGGTCAAAAATCTGCTTCGTGTTCGACTCCGGATAAGTCAGGTGGACCGCGGCGCTTAGCGGCGACAGCACCACCTTGTCAAAGATCACCTTCTGGCCTTCGATGTCCAGCGTTTCATGGATCATAAACTGCCGGGTCAAATGCTCAAACTTGGCGTGATCGATGCGGAACGGGATTTGAAATTCCGTCCCTACCGTTTCATTGCCTCGCTGAGCGGGGCCACCCCACTCATCCCATGTTCTCGCCGCCCTCGGCGGCTGATTGGGGTCCGGCAGCATCTTGCGTTTTAAACGCACTTGTAACACCACTTCATCCGGGAACTTGGCGTCCGCAGGCAAGCTGACATCCATCGTTCCGCGCTGGATGCGGCTTTTCCTGACCTCCTCCATGGACTCCTCCGGATAATTGTAGGCGATCGAGACCCCCAGCCGCTGACCATGAACATCCGTGAAAGCCGGTTCCAGTTCGGCGTATTCGCCTTCGCCGGAAAATTCGATATCATAAAACAAAACCATGCGGGTGTGATCCGCAATGATGCCTTGCACAGTAAACTTAATGCCGTCCTTTTCATCCGATGCGCCGACCGGTTGCAGCAGATCATGATCGACCGCCAATTGCACGCCTTTGTCATGGGAACGGCGGATAAGATCCACAAACTTCTCCATGCCCGGTATTTCCCGAACCATCGCGGCAAAAACGGGCGACACGCGGATGGAAAACCCGCCGATGATTATCACCGCCAGCAGCCCTGCCGCCACTCCGGTCCCGAGTCTGCCCAAGAGGCGCCGCCGCCGGAGCGCCTTCTGGCCGCGCCGGATTCCTCTGGCGATGGCCTCGTCTACTTTTTCTTCCAAATCCAAAGCGGAAAGCGGATTATCCCGGTTGCGCATATCCCTGTTCTCCCTCCTTCCGGAAATATTTCCTCAGCTCGGTCAAGGCCTTGTTCAGCCAGGTTTTGACGGTCCCCTCCGGTTTCTCCAGCAACTCCGCAATATCCGCCAGCGTCATATCCTCGTAGTATTTCAGGATGATGATATGCCGCAAATGCGGGGCGAGCCGGTCGACGGCCATCTTCAGCCGCACCTTCTCGTCCAGCGCCAAATCGGCCGCAAGCGTTTCCGGCATTTCATACAGGGGAAGCGTTTTTCGCTTGCGTTTCTGCTCGTCAATGCAATAATGAATCAGGATGCGGATCAGCCACGTATGGAAAAAGCGCGGCTCTTTGAGCTTTCCCAGCTTGAGAAAGGCCCTGCAGACCGTCTCCTGAATCGCTTCCAAAGCGTCCGCTTCATTTTTCAAATAAGAATACGCGATGGAATACATCTTCATTTTCTGCTCCGCCACCAGCTGATGAAAGGCCGCCGCATTCCCTCGCAAGGCAGCCTTCACGCGCGCTTCGACGGACTCGTTCAATTCGATGGACATGTTTCCTCCCCTCACTCATGAATTAGACTGCCGAATCGCGAATATGGTTTTGACAAACTGACCGACGTCCAAGCTCATTTTATACAGGCCAATCAAAAGCAAGAGGCTGTCCCCAAACGGTCGGAAGATCAAACGGGGAACAGCCTTCTTATGAGCCAGGCGGCTTTCGCATATTCGAATCGTCGGGCTTGTTTGATGCCATGATCCGTTCAGGAGGACGCTGACGCTTCCGTTGACCGCTCTTGCGGACTTTTCCGCACCAGCGTGAGAAAAGCCATCATCGCCGACAAAGCGGCAAACGCCATCACCGCGCCCATCGGCCAGGCGGCCTCTCCTCCGCCCAGGCCGGTCAGCGGGGAAACGGAACCGCTCAGCACGAAAGTGAGCACGCCGATCAGCCCCGAAGCGGTGCCGGCAAATTGGCCGTAACGGCTCAATGCCAGGGAGTAACAGGCCGTGTTTACGCAACCGGTGGCCGCCACCGGCAAGAAAAACCCCGGAAGCAGGAGCCAAAGCCCGGCGCCCGTCAGCACGCTGATCAGCACCAGCAACGAACCGGTCACCGAGAAGGCGATGCCGACGCCGATCATCCGGCGCTCCGGCACCCGGCCGGCCAACCTCCCGCAAATCTGCGCCATGATGATGTGCCCGAAGGCGTTGATCGCGAAAATCAGGCTGAAGCCTTGCGGGGATACGCCATGCAGCGTTTGCAGCACGAAGGGCGAACCGGAAATGTAGCCGAACATGCATGCGCCGATAAACCCTTGTGTCAGCGCCAGCCCCAGATAGAAGCGGTCTGTGAACAAAGTGGCAAAATTTTTTTTGACCTGCGCAAAACCGCCCGTCGCCCGCCTTTCCTTTGGCAGGGACTCTTTCAGTCCGAACACCGCATATATGAGCAGCACCAGCGCGATGCCTGCCAGCGCGTAAAAAACGGCTTGCCAGTGGATATGTTCGGTCAGCTGGCCGCCGAAGATCGGCCCCAGCGTCGGCGCGGCGCCGAAAATGATCGACAGCGTGGCCGAAAACCGGGTGAGGGCGGGACCCGAAAACAAATCCCGCGATATGGCCCTGGCGATGACAATGCCGGACGCGCCGGACACCCCCTGGATAAACCGCATGGCGATAAAGGCTTCGATGGTGGGCACCCATGCGCACAGCAAGGAAGAGATCACATAAACCGTAAGGCCGGCGATCAGCGGATATTTCCGTCCCAACTGATCGCTGACCGGGCCCATGACGATCTGCCCCAACGCCGATCCGACCAGGCAGGCCGTCAGGCTGAGCTGAACCATCGAGGCGCTGGTTGCGAAATCTTTTTCGATAATCGGAAACGCCGGCAAATACATGTCATGAGACAGCGGCCCAAAAGCCATCATGATTCCGAGAGCCAGGATCATCGACATGCCGACGGTCTGGGCAGGGCGCACCGTTGGGGCTGCCGGTCCCGGTTGGGGTTGGACGCTCATAGGTTTTCTCCTCTCGCAATAGAAGACAAAGCCTGTTGACGGATACATCAACAGGCTTCCATTATACCATCAGGTGGTGAGCCACTTTTTGAACAGATGTTTGGTCGTTTCTTTATTCATCGCGGCGATGGAAGTGGTCAGCGGAATGCCCTTCGGGCACACCCGCACGCAGTTTTGCGAGTTGCCGCATCCTTCGATGCCGCCGTCTTCCATCAGCGCTTCGAGGCGCTCGTGGGCGTTCATTTTGCCCGTCGGATGGGTGTTGAACAGCCGCACTTGCGAAATCGCCGCCGGGCCAATGAAGCTGCTGCGGTCATTGACGTTCGGGCAGGCTTCGAGGCAAACGCCGCAAGTCATGCAGCGGGAAAGCTCGTAAGCCCATTGCCGGTCGCTTTCCGGCATGCGCGGCCCCGGACCGAGGTCATAGGTGCCGTCGATCGGGATCCACGCCTTGACCCTTTTCAGCGCCTGGAACATGCGGCTGCGGTCGACAATCAGGTCGCGGACGACCGGGAACGTGGTCATCGGCGCCAGCCGGATCGGCTGTTCCAGTTGATCCACCAACGCCGTGCAAGCCTGACGGGGCTTGCCGTTGATCACCATCGAGCAGGCGCCGCACACTTCTTCCAGACAGTTGGATTCCCACACCACCGGCGTCGTTTTGGTGCCGTCTGCCCGAACCGGATTGCGCTGGATTTCCATCAGCGCGCTGATGACGTTCATGTTCGGCCGATACGGGATCTCGAACTCCTCGGTGTAAGGAGCGGCATCGGGACGTTCCCGGCGCGTGATGATAAACTTGACGGTGCGCTGTTTCGTAGCCGTTTCCGCCATCGGTTAACCCTCCTTCTTCTTGTCCGTGGAGTAGTCGCGAACCCGCGGCTTGATCAGGGAAACGTCGACGTCTTCATAGGAAATTTCCGGACCGTCCGGGGTCCATTTGGCTTTCGTCGTTTTCAGGAAATTCTCGTCGTCGCGGTTCGGGAATTCCGGCTTGTAGTGGGCGCCGCGGCTCTCGTTGCGCAAAAGCGCCCCTTTGGTCATGGCCTCGGCCAGCTCCAGCATGTTCCACAGCTGGCGGGTGAACGACGCGCCGGCATTGTTCCAGCGAGTCGTGTCGTTGATATTAATCTTCTTATAGCGCTCTTTGAGTTCCTTGATCTTGTTGATCGTTTGCTCCAGCTTGTCGTTGTAGCGGACGACCGTCATGTTGTTGGTCATCCATTCGCCCAGCTCTTTGTGCAGCAGATAGGCGTTTTCGTTGCCGTCCATTTTCAGGATCGACTCGAACTTGTCGGTCTGGCGCTTCAGCTCGGCTTCAAACACGGTGGACGAAACGTCTTCCGCCGATTTTTTCAGGCCTTTGATATATTCGATGGCCTTCGGTCCGGCGACCATGCCGCCGAAAATCGCGGACAGAAGCGAGTTGGCGCCGAGCCGGTTTGCGCCGTGGTATTGGTAGTCGCACTCGCCGCACGCAAACAGGCCGGGGATGTTCGTCATGTGGTTGTAGTCGATCCACAGGCCGCCCATCGAGTAGTGCACGGCCGGGAAAATTTTCATCGGAATCTTGCGCGGGTCATCGCCCATGAACTTCTCGTAGATCTCGATGATGCCGCCCAGCTTGACGTCGAGCTCTTTCGGATCCTTGTGGGACAGGTCGAGATAGACCATGTTTTCGCCGTTGATGCCGAGCTTCAGGTCCACGCAGACGTGGAAAATTTCCCGGGTGGCGATGTCCCGCGGCACCAGGTTGCCGTATGCCGGATATTTTTCTTCCAGGAAGTACCACGGTTTGCCGTCCTTGTACGTCCAGATCCGGCCGCCTTCGCCGCGCGCGGATTCGCTCATGAGGCGCAGCTTGTCGTCGCCCGGAATTGCCGTCGGGTGGATCTGGATGAACTCGCCGTTGGCGTAATAGGCGCCTTGCTGGTACACCGCGCTGGCCGCGGTGCCGGTGTTAATGATGGAGTTGGTCGTCTTGCCGAAAATGATGCCGGGACCGCCGGTCGCCAGGATTACCGCGTCGGCCTTGAAATAGCGGATTTCCATGGAACGCAGGTCCTGCGCGACGATGCCGCGGCAGATGCCGTCCTCGTCAATGACGGCCGACGTGAATTCCCAAAACTCGTATTTTTGCACGAGGCCGGCCACTTCCCAGCGGCGCACCTGCTCGTCCAGCGCGTACAAGAGCTGCTGGCCGGTGGTCGCGCCGGCAAAAGCGGTGCGGTGATGCTTCGTGCCGCCGAAACGGCGGAAGTCGAGCAGGCCTTCCGGCGTGCGGTTGAACATGACGCCCATCCGGTCCATCAGGTGAATGATGCCGGGGGCCGCCTCGCACATGGCCTTAACCGGAGGCTGGTTCGCAAGAAAGTCGCCGCCGTATACCGTATCGTCAAAGTGTTCCCAAGGGGAGTCCCCTTCGCCCTTCGTGTTGACCGCCCCGTTGATACCGCCCTGGGCGCACACGGAGTGCGAACGCTTGACGGGCACCAGTGAGAAAAGATCCACGTTGCAGCCGGCTTCGGCCGCCTTGATTGTGGCCATCAGGCCGGCCAGTCCGCCGCCTACCACGATAATTTTATTTTTTGCCATGTTGTCACATTACCCCCTTATCCGAGCGCCACGGGGCCGGTGCCGGCCAGCGCGTGGGCTACAAATGCAAATTCGTCGCCTCTGAAGCCGACGATCGACAGCAAGAACAGCGCCGACAAGATCACGAAGATGGCCATGCAAATGTTCGAGGACACGCGTTGCGCGCGCGGGCCGATGGTGATGCCCCAGCTGATCAGGAATGCCCAAAGGCCGTTGGCAAAGTGGAACGATGCGGCCATCGAGCCGATGGCGTAAATGACAATGTAAACGGGATTGGAGAAAATGTTGTGCATCAGGTTGCCCAGCTCATCCACGGACGTGTTGCCGAGCGCCACTTGCACGCGGGTTTCCCAGACGTGCCAAAGCACAAAAATAAATGTGATAACGCCGGAAATCCGCTGAATGACGAACGCCCAGTTGCGCCCGTAGCTGAACCGCCCCGCGTTCAGATCCGACTGATAGGCCATGTACAGCCCGTAGACGCCGTGGAACAAAAGCGGCAGCCAGATCAAAATCAGCTCCAGGAAAAAGAGCAAGGGCAAGCCGTGCAGAAAGTCCACGCTCTTTTGGAAGCCCTCTTTCCCGCCTTCAAACGCGGAGTAGTTCGTCAGGGCGTGCTCAATGAAAAACAGCCCCAGCGGAATGACCCCAAGCAGCGAATGCAGCTTTCGGGGGTAATAAGAATTTCCACTCATGTCGCTTTTAGATCTCCTTTCGCATCCGCAATGTCGACGGCAGGATGTAACGAATTGTTCCCAATTCCGTCACCAACTTGTCACCGCTTTTTAGATTAAACCATTTTCACTTATAATGGTACTGCTTATTTTCTATAAACTATTATAACTTAAATGCATAAGGAATCGACAGAAAGGTTGGATTTTAATGCTTGAAGATATGAAGCTGTTTGCGACGGTGGTCGAACAGACGAGCCTCAACAAGGCCGCCGAAAGGCTGAACCTCTCGCAGCCCGCGTTGTCCCGCCGCATTTCGCGCCTTGAGTCCGAATTGGGCGTCAAGCTTTTTCGCCGCGTCGGCAAGCGGCTGGAGCTGACCAGCGCGGGCAAGCTGACGTATGACTTTGCGCTGGAGTTGCGCCGGTTTCACGGGGCGTATTTGCAGAAGCTGAACCAGTTCAAGACGAGCGAAGCGCAGGTGGTCACCATCGGCGCCAGCCTGACGACGCTGCAATCCACGTTGCCGGACCTCATTTCCGCCATGACCGAAAAGCACCCGAATCTGGAAATCAAGGCCGTCACCGGCAAGTCCCACGAAATCGCCACGTTGGTCAAGGAGCGCAAAGTCGATTTTGGCATCGTATCCTCTTATGCCGATGCGGATCCGGCCATTTACAGTATACCCTTGTTTGACGATCCGCTGTTGCTCGTCCTGCCCCGGACGCATTTTACGCTGGGCAAGCCCCATCTGGAAATGTCCGACCTGAACGGGCTGCCCATGATCCTGTTTGCGCCGGGCACATGGTACCGCAGCTATACGGACGAGTTGTTCCGCACCTACGGCGTCAAGCCCGACGTGCGGATGGAAATCGATTCCTTCGAGGCCATCGTCCGGCTGCTGAACCCGTGCCGTGCGGGCACACTCCTGCCCCGTTCGTACTTGCGGCCGGAGCTTCTCGAGGACAATGACCTGCATGTCGTGCGCGTCCGCGCCCTGGAGCAGAACAAGCGGACGACGACGCTCCTTCACGGCGACCCGGCTTGGCTCAGCCCGTCGATCCGGTATTTGATCGAGGAGACGACGGCGCATTTTGCGCGGCGCGCCCGCCTGACGGATGAACTCTCCGGGCAAAGCTGACGGGGTTTGGGCGGCTTGGTTTGAGACGAATCGGGTTTGGGACGGACCGTTTTGACGCGCCCCAGGCCAACCGGCTTGGCAAGTTTTACCGGCGGGAAAAAAAGGATAACTATGGTATGATCAGAAAGGAAAGCCGACCCATTGTAGGCCGAAAGCGGGCGGATGCCTGTTTTCGCCCAAAGGAGGAACCGCCATGTCGATCCGCAGCAAGAAAAAAGCGGGTTTTCGCGCCACCGCTCTCCTTCTGGGAAGCGCGCTGCTGATGGGCGGAGCGCTGCCCTCAGGCGCCGCCGCGGCCGGCGCGGAATCGGCCGCCCCCGCCGTCACGGCCGTTTACACGGCCCAATCCGGCGACACGTTCTGGCTGCTCGCCCAACGGTACGGCGTGCCGCTCCAGGCGCTTCTGGACGCCAACCCGGGCGTGGACCCGATGAACATCTACGCCGGGCTGACGCTGAACATCCCCCAAACCATGCAGGTATACACCGCCCAGCAAGGGGACACGTTCTGGCTTCTCTCCCAGCGTTTCGGCATCCCGCTCCAGTCGCTCCTTGACGCCAACCCGGGCGTGGACCCGATGAACATCTACGCCGGGCTGAGGCTGAACATCCCCCAAACCATGCAGGTATACACCGCTCAGCAAGGGGACACGTTCTGGCTTCTCTCCCAGCGTTTCGGCATCCCGCTCCAGTCGCTCCTTGACGCCAACCCGGGCGTGGACCCGATGAACATCTACGCCGGGCTGAGGCTGCGCATTCCCTCGTCTTCCGTTCCGGCCAACGCATCCGTTCCGGCCAACGCATCGCCGGACAATGCCGCAAGCACTCCGCTACACGGCGGGGACGCCGAAGCCGCGCAAGCGATCACCACGCCCGCCGGCGAAACGCTGGAATACGTCAAAGTGCTGGACGCCGTCGCCACCGCCTACTCCGCTTCACCGGAGGAAAACAAATGGGGGCCGGTGGATTATTTCGGCAATCCGCTGAAATTGGGCACCATCGCCGTGGACCCCAGCGTCATCCCATTCGGCACCAGGCTCTACATAATCGGCTACAACTTCGACGGCTTGCCCGAAGGCGGCTTCATCGGCATTGCCTCCGATACCGGCAGCGCCATCAAGGGCAACCGGATCGACATTTTCGTGCCGGGCAGCCGCTCCTATGTCGCCACCTTCGGCATCCAGAAAGTGAAGGTTTATATATTGAAATGAAGGTTCAAAGCTGTCCCTCGAATCCGGCCGCAAGCCGGATCGGAGGACAGCTATTGTTTTATTTTGTGACCAAGGCGTTTTGCCGAGAAAGGGCCTAAAGTGCCGAGGTCACCAATTGGAGAAGAAATTCGTACTCACATCGAATCAGACAATCGAATGTCCTTTATTTTGGGCAAAGATACGGATATGGTGCGTTTAACGATATGAAAATGGTCTGAAAGCGGTTACATTAAATCTTTTGATAAATTAGGGATATCGCGATCTCCTTATGTGGCATTTTTGAAAAGAGAGAAACCAAATAAGTTAATTTCAATATCGCGCGGGAGGCAAAAGAATATTCCATTTGTCAAGTAAGTTATTGTGGCGCCACTCGGATCAGTTTTGAAATACGGCTCGCCGAGCCAACCATCTATATACGCCCCCGTCATCTACAGAGCGTTTCACCGGAATAGTCTTCTGCAGACGACCACGTCGCTTACGGGGCTTTTCTCCGCCGAACATGCCTTCTGTAGACGACATCGTCGCTTACAGAGCATTCGTCCACCGGACTGGCCTTCCGTAGACGACCACGTCGCTTACGGGGCTTTTCTCCGCCGAACATGCCTTCTGTAGACGACATCGTCGCTTACAGAGCATTCGTCCACCGGACTGGCCTTCCGTAGACGACCACGTCGCTTACGGGCTTATCTCCGCCAAAGATGCCTTCCGTCGACGACGTCGTCGTTTACAGAGATATCCGTCTGCCGGGCCAGTCTTTTGCCAATCGCAGCAAGGCAGTCACAGCAAATATCGCAGATACACATACGCGCCGGCGAGCGCGACGGACAGCAACATCAGCGGAAAAGCCGCTTTCAGATAGGCGGCAAAACGGATCGCTCGGCCCTCCTTGGCCGCCATGGCGGCCATCGGCAGCCCGGCGCCGGCGCCGATGAGCGTGCCGCTGCCGCCAAGGCCTGCGCCGAGGGCCAGGCTCCACCATAGCACTTGTTGATTGGACGCGCCCCACGCGCCCATTTCCTGGATGACCGGAATCATCACGGCCACGAACGGCAGATTGTCCGCCCATGCGGAAGCCAGCGCGCTGGTCCCCAGGATCAGCATGGCCGCCGCTGCCATATGGCTTCCGGTGAAATTCGCGACAGCCCCGGCCAGCCAGGCCGCGGCCCCGGTTTCCGCCAGGGCGGATGAGACCGCCAGCAAGCCCCCCACGCAGAATACAACGGTCCAGTCCACCCGCGCCAGCGCATGAACGGGGGCGCGCCCGCCGGCCATAAGCAAAAGGAGAAAAGCGCCGGACAACGCAACGACGGCCGGAGCCACGTTCAAAACGTTGTGGAAGAAAAGTCCGGCCACGGTCAGAACGATGGCCGCCATGCATTTGACCAGCAGTTTGCGATCCGTCACCTGCGCCGCAGGTTCCATGCCCATCACTTCGCTCATCCGTTCCGGCAGGGCCCGCAAACGATTTCGGTATAACAGGATGATGAGCCCCAGATTAACGAGGAGGATCAGGGCAGCTACCGGCGCCAGATGGACGATGAATGAGGAATATTCCAGTTCCCTGACGGCGCTGCCGATCATCATGTTGGACGCGCTCCCGGCCAGCGTGGCGGTTCCACCGGCGGCGGCCGCCACAGCCTGCGCAAGCAGATACGGCAGCGGGGAAACGCCCAGAAGCCGCGTGAGCCATAAAGTCACCGGCGCCATCACCAGAACGGCCAGATGCTCGTTCAGAAACGCGGCGCCCGCGGCAGTCACCAGAGCCAGCCAGATCAGGAGCCGGCCCGGATCGCCTTGCGCCTTGCGCGCGGCCCAGACGGCCAAAAAGCGGAATGCGCCCGTTTCGGCGGTCACGCCGGTTAGAATCATCATCCCGATCATAAGCCCCAGCGCATGGACAGTCCGCTCCAAAAACGGACCGCCGCCGCCCAATCCCAGTGCCGCGGCCAGCAAAGCGCCTGCCATCGTAGCCACCGTCCGGTGAATCTTGCCGGAAATGATGAAAGCGTATACGACCAGAAAAATCGCCAGTGCCCAAACCGCCTGATGTGCCATGTTCTCCTCCCGGCCGTGCATGTTGCGTTTTCAAAAGCTTTCATAAAAATCAAAATGGAGCCTGCTTTGACAGACTCCACCTTCGTTTGCCGTATTCAATTTCGTGTATTATTATAAGACGCTTACTCCCGAATTGTAAAGAATTTTATCGAATCCTGCGGATCTTTTCAGGCACCGCCTGCCGCGGCGCATGGCGCCGGCGAACCGTTTTGTGCTAAATTGGCTTTATGCGACGCATTCACACCGATACGGACAAAGGAGCGGTCAAGGTGCGCCGAATCGGCAACAGGATGGCATTCAGCGACGCTAAAGCGGGCGCGGCATGGAAGACGGCCGCCGCCATCGGACTTTTGCTTTTCCTCTTGATCCAGGTGCGTCCGCTCATTTCGCACCTTTTGGCCGACAGTACGCCGGTTTTGACCCGCGAGGCGGCAGCCGAAGCCGCCGAAAAAATCGCACGGGAGCGCTTTGGCGTGAAGGCGGACCGGAACCAGGCGATTCTCGTTCACCTGTCGGACAAGAGGGCATGGGGATATTTCTCCAAAGAAGACCTGCTGGATACATACATCAAAACATGGCTCAAAACGTATCCTGCCGACGTATATCGGGCCGACCTGCCCTTGCCGGAAGCAGAAGGCACGCTGACCTTGTTTCTGGATATGGAAACCGGCCGGCTTGCCGGATTCCGGGATGCGGACGCAACGCCCGTGTCGGCCGGCCCTCCGGAAGATCCGGCGGCCGGGGCGCGCCTTGCCCTGGAATACGCCGCACGGTGGGGACACGATCCCGCCAAATGGCAGTGGGACGGCCATTCGGCGGAGCCGCATGGCTACTATACGTTTTTCTTGCGTGATGAAACCGTCGGAGAAGCCCGGGTGCTGCTCAAAGTCCGCGTGCCGGCTGGCTTCGACCCGGCTTCCGAGGCCCCGCCTCCATGGAAGAATGGCATGGTGGAACACGAAATCCGCGTGCCGGACGCCATCGCCGCTTACATGGACCGGCAGGAAGAATGGGCGGACCGGATGAACACGCTGGGATTCATCGTGCCCCAACTGGTCATGGTTTTGCTGGCCGTCACCTACGCGGCGCTCCTCCGCCGGTATTCGTCCCCGCGGAGGGGGGCGCTGCTTTCCGTCCTGTTCTTTGTTTTGTACTGCATCTTCTATATCAACATGATGCCTGGCTTTTACGCCACTTTAATGGAGGAAGGCGTGACGCCGGACCGCGGCGTGGCAAACGCCATTCTCACGTTCAACCTGTTCCTGCTCGCCGGCATGACCCTGTTTACCTATTTTTCCGCCGTGGCCGGCGACGGCCTCTGGCGGTCGATGGGCTTCCGCCTGTGGCCTCGCTGGCGGGATGCGGATTTTGGCGCGGCCGTCTGGAACGGCATGAAACAGGGATACATGCTCGCGCCGATTTTGCTGGGAGCGCAGTCCGTCATCCTGTTCGGTCTGGAATGGGGCATCGGCATGTTCTACGCTTCGGATGTCACCCAATCGGCGGCCAACATGACGGTTTCCGGCCTGCTCATTTTGCTCGCATGGTGCGCCGGTATCGCCGAAGAACTGCAAAGCCGCCTGTTCGGCATCGCCCTGTTCCGAAGCTGGCTGGTGGACGGCGCCCGGCGGCTTATGGGACGGCCGATTTCGCCCCGGACAGAAAATGCGCTGACGGTGCTGGCGATGCTGCCTCCCGGGCTCATCTGGGCGTTCGGCCACGTCGGATACGCCGTGTATCCCGCCTATTCCCGCCTCATTGAACTGACGATTCTGGCGCTTATGCTCGGCTGGTTTATGCTGCGTTTCGGATTCATCGCCGTCATGTTCGCCCACATTATTCTGAACTCGGCGCTGATGGGCATGCAGATTCTGCTGGACGGCCTGCGGGGAGATGAAGGATTCGCTATAGCCGGTCTCATCCTGCCGTTCGCCGTCGCCTTCCTGATCCGTTTTGCCCATCGGAGATGGGGGCGCTACGAACCGTACAGCGACCTGTAACCAAAAATCCGGCCATCGAAAGCTCGCTTGCTCCGACCGCCGGGCTTTTCTTTTTTCTTTCAACGCTACTCCGGGCTAACGAAAAGATCCGATGACAAATAGCGCTCGCCGTAATCCGGCGCAATGCTCAGCACGCGGGCGGACGGCGGCAAATCCGCTGCGATCCGCACGGCAAAGAAGGCGGCCGCCGCCGCGGAGGCGCCGACAAGGATGCCTTCTTCCCGCGCGATCCGGCGCGCCATTTGCTGCGCGTCCTCGTCATTGATGTGCAGGATGCCGTCAAAAATGTCCCGGTTCAAAATCTTGGGCACAAAGCCCGGGCCGGTGCCGGGGATTTTGTGCGGACCCGGCTTGCCGCCCGCCAGCACCGGAGAGCCGGCCGGCTCGACCACATAAATTTTCAGGCCCGGCATCTTTTTCTTCAGTTCTTCTCCAGTGCCCGTCACCGTTCCTCCCGTGCCCGCCGTCAGCACCATCACATCCAGCCGGCCTTCGAAAGCTTCGTAAATCTCCACGGCCGTCGTGTGGCGGTGGGCGTCGGGATTGGCGGGATTTTCAAACTGCATCGGGATAAAGCTGCCCGGAATCTCCCGCGCCAGCTCCTCCGCCTTGCGGATGGCGCCGCTCATGCCCTCGGCGGCGGGCGTCAAAATCACTTCCGCGCCGTAAGCCCGCATCACCTGCACGCGCTCCCGGGTCGCGCTTTCGGGCATTGTGAGAATGCAGCGGTAGCCTTTCGCGGCGCAGACCATCGCCAGCCCGATCCCCGTGTTCCCGGAAGTGGGCTCGATGATCGCCGACCGTCCCGGCGCGATGATTCCTTCGCTTTCGGCACGGGTGATCATGCTGTACGCCGCCCGGTCCTTGACGCTCTTGCCCGGGTTGTAGAATTCCAGCTTCATGTACACTTCCGCGCCGCCCGGCGGCGCCACCCGGTTCAATCTGACCACCGGCGTGTCGCCGATCAGATCCATGACCGAGCTTGCCACCTTCACCATGGCCGTCACATCCTTTGCATTTCCGCATGATTGGGTCTACTCGCGCTTTTTTTCAACTTCTTCGGAAAGGTCCTCCCCAAGCGCCTCGATAATCCGCCGGGCCAGTTTGTCCCCGATGCCAAGCGGGCGGAAATCTTCCACCGTCGCCCCCCGGATCGCCTTGAGCGAGCCAAAATGCCGCAAAAGCATCTTGCGCCGCTTCTCCCCCACGCCGGGGATCGCGTCGAGCCGCGAAGCCAGCATCGATTTGCCGCGCTGCTGGCGGTGGAACGTCACCGCAAAGCGGTGGACTTCCTCCTGGATGCGCTGCAACAGATAAAATTCCTGCGAATCCCGGGGAAGCGGCACCGGCTGGGGCGGATCGCCCGCAAGAAGCTGGGCCGTCCGGTGCCGGTCGTCCTTGGCCAGGCCGCAAACCGGCACATCCAGCCCCAGCTCGTTCACCAGCACGTCCAGCGCCGCGGAAATTTGCCCGCGCCCGCCGTCCACGAGAATGAGATCCGGCAGCGGCAAATTTTCCTTCAGCACCCGCTCGTACCGGCGCCGGATCACCTCCCGCATCGTCTCGTAATCGTCGGGCCCCTGCACCGTCCGGATGTTGTATTTGCGGTATTCCTTCTTGTCCGGCTTGCCGTCGGTAAACACCACCATGGCGGACACCGGATTGGCGCCCTGGATGTTGGAGTTGTCAAAGGCTTCAATGCGCCGTGCCGACGGAATGCCGAGCCGTTCGGCCAAAGCGGCCGCCGCCTTCACGCTCCGTTCCTCGTCCCGCGCAATGAGCCGGAACTTCTCTTCCAGCGCCACCCGCGCGTTGTCGCACGCCATGTCCACCATCGACCGCTTCGATCCCCGCTTCGGCATGAGCACCTTCACTTTCAGCCAGCGGTGCAGCGAATCGGCGGTTTCCTCCTCTTCCTCCTTCGAGGCGGGCGCCGGCAGCAGCACTTCGTTCGGCAGCGCGGGATTGTCGCTGTAATACTGGGTGACGAAGGAAATGAAATCGTCATACTCCTCGCCATAATAAGGAAAAAGGGACACGTGCCGCTGCACCATTTTGCCCTGCCGCATGTACAGGATCTGCACGCACATCCAGCCCTTGTCGGCGGCGTATCCGAACACGTCGCGGTCCTGGGCGTCCTGCAGCGTGATCGTCTGTTTTTCCATCACGGCCTCGATGGCCGCGATCTGGTCCCGGTATTCCTTGGCCCGCTCAAACTCCAGCGCCTCGGCCGCTTCTTCCATTTTGCGCTTCAGCTCTTTTTTGATTTCATCATGCCCGCCGCTCAAAAACCGCGTGATTTCCCCGACCATGCGGGCGTACTCCGCCTTGTCCACCGGAAATTCGCACGGCGCCAGGCACTGTCCGATGTGGTAGTACAGGCACACCTTGTCCGGCATCGTGCGGCATTTGCGCAAAGGATAAATCCGGTCCAGCAGCTTTTTCGTCTGATGGGCGGCATAGGCGTTCGGGTACGGGCCGAAATATTTGCCCTTGTCCTTCACGACGCGCCGCGTCACTTCCAGCCGGGGGTGTTCATCGCCGGTGATTTTCAGGTACGGAAACGACTTGTCGTCCTTGAGCAGCACGTTGTAGCGGGGCGAATGCTGCTTGATCAGGTTGCATTCCAGGATGAGCGATTCGGTGTTGCTGGAGGTGACGATATATTCGAAGTCCCGGATTTCCGAGACCATTTTTTGCGTCTTCGTATCGTGGCTGCCGCTGAAGTAGGAACGGACCCGGTTTTTCAGCACCTTGGCCTTTCCGACGTAAATGATTTTCCCTTCGGCGTTTTTCATGAGATAGCAGCCCGGTTGTTCCGGCAGCAAAGCCAGCTTGCGCCGGATGTTTTCCATCGCCTTGGTCCTCTCCATATCTTCTTGCTCCTGATGCATCAAGTCCACAGGCCGTATCTCCTCCTTTCCGGCGCATGTTTCGGCTGCTTCCTATTTTAGCACAACGCCGCACTAGCGTTGCACTAAAGCTACCATTGGATTCCTTATAAAGGAGGTTTCATCT
>ERZ795043.313-NODE-313-length-48701-cov-24.320170_pt1 | contig 48701 bp, 40 predicted proteins | sample MGYA00375127_ERZ795043 | MGnify/ENA primary metagenome ERZ795043 (study PRJEB30172, sample SAMN05518447) | compost metagenome | isolation source: Feedstock adapted compost from Newby Island compost facility, Milpitas, CA | place: USA:Newby Island compost facility... | reverse complement strand
CGACGCCAAGCGCCCACGCGCCCGCGCCGATCGCCGTGGAGTAGTCGCCGGACGCGGCGGCGCCTGAACCGCACGCCAGCGCGTCCTCTCCCGAGGCAACCGGCGGAGAACCCGCGCCGGTCTGGAGGCACGTGTCCGCCGCCTGCGCCGCACCCGCGGCCAGCAGGCTACCGGCAACCAGCGCGCACGCCAGCCGGACACCCTTGCCCTTGCCGTTCGACCTCGCGAGCTCCGAAGCAACATTCACCTGCCGCGTGGACTGATTCCAGATCTTCTTGTAGATGCGGTTCATCGGTTGGTCCCTCGAAAGAGTTGGAAACAAGCGGGATGCGACCAACACGGCAAAAAATCCCCTGGCCATGCGGAAACCGCGCAGCAAAAGAGGTTTTCAGCCGGAGGTGACTACTGCGAATGCAAAGCAGGATGGCGTCGCGTCAGCCGGAAACCACCTATCACGGCGGAAAAGCGTGGCACGGCCCGCGTCCGGCGGAAGCGGTCTACTGCAGATGCGAAGACGCAGCGCGGCTCGATGCCGCTACGTCGAGAAACGTACGTACAGCGTGGATCTTTGCGCCGGACGACCCCACCCCCTGTCGATCAGCAACATGTGACGGTTAGTTACTATGAGCGACGGTATTAGTCAAGTATTCGCCAGGCGTTTTCCAATCCACCATCCGGGTTCGGATCGCACCCCCCCCGGAGGTGACACCTGCGGCATCGGTGCAATACGTTGGAGGAAAAAGCGCCCCATCTACCGGAGCAATGACTTCTTAGACTCAACTTCCAAGTGCAACGCCCCCATATCAGGGCGTTGCCATGTCCAGAACCTGCCACCATCCGAGTCCCGAAGACCGCGCCGTGATCATGATCGAACGCCAGAACGGCAGCAGTCTGCGTTCGATTGCGCGCCGCCTGGGCCGTTCGCCTTCTACCGTGTCGCGTGAGCTGCAGCGGGCCGGACCTGGCGCCTACGACGCGACGCGGGCCAGCCAAGGGTACCGCCAGCGCCGCGGCACCAGTCGCCGTCCGCGCTTGCTGCTCCCGGGCACTGCGCTGTACCAGCACGTGCACGACCGGCGGGTCTTCTCGCGCTGGTCGCCGCAGCAAATTGCCGCCAGACTGCGGCAGATGCCCGACGCCGAACGTCCCGGTCTGGTCAGCCACGAAACGATCTATGCGACCATCCACGCCCAGCCGCGCGTTGCCTTGAAGCAAGGCATGGTCGCCGCGCTGCGCCAAGCGAAGCCGGCGCGTGGGCGCCGCCGCACCACTGCAGCGGCCCGGAGTTTCGTGCCCGAGGCCTTGCGGATCCAGAACCGGCCGGAGCACATCGAGCATCGTTTGCTGCCCGGGCACTGGGAGGGCGACTTCATCAAAGGCGCCTGCAACCGCTCCGCGGTGGGCGTGCTGGTGGAGCGCAAGACGCGCTTCGTGATGCTGTGCCGTATGGATGGCTGCACAGCGGCGGATGCGGTGGAGGGTTTCACTCGCCAGATGAAGAAGCTGCCGGCCTTGCTGCGCGAGAGCCTGACCTATGACCGGGGCAGCGAAATGGCCAACTTCCAGGAACTGAGCCGGCGGCTGAAGATGGACATCTGGTTCTGCGATCCGCATGCGCCGTGGCAGCGCGGCAGCAACGAGAACACCAATGGCCTGCTGCGTCAGTTCCTGCCGAAAGGCAGTGACCTGTCGATCGCCAGCCAGACGTTGCTCAATGACATTGCCCGCCTGCTCAATGGCCGACCGAGGGAAACGCTGGGGTGGAAAACCCCGGAAGAGGTCCTGGCCGAAGAGATGGCGAAATTCTCATCCGGTGTTGCGCTTGCAAGTTGATACCAAGCTTCGCCGGCGCGGCCCGGTGGGGCCGGACGCGCCGGGATGGGATCAGCGCACGGACGCCCGGGTGTTGTACCGGACCATACCGGAAGCGGAAGGAAACGGCCGGAATCGTGTCGAGGGGGGCGAAGCCGGAATCAGCCGAGCCAACTGCGCGCGTTGCGGAACATGCGCAGCCATGGCGAGTCATCGGGCCACTCGCGCGGCGCCCAGCTGAAATTGACCGTGCGCAGGGTACGTTCCGGGTGCGGCATCAGGATGGTCGCGCGTCCGTCTGCGCTGGTCAGGCCCGCGATCGCGTCGGTGGAACCGTTCGGGTTGGCGGGATAGCGCGTCGCGATGCGGCCGTCGCCCTCGACGTAACGAAGCGCGACCTTCGCCTGCGCCGCATCCGCGGCATCGGCGAACTCGGCGCGGCCCTCGCCGTGCGCGACCGCCACCGGCAGGCGCGAGCCCTGCATGCCGGCGAAGAACAGCGACGGCGAATCCTCCACCAGCAGCAGGCCGAGGCGTGCCTCGAACTGTTCGCTGCGGTTGCGCAGGAACCGGGGCCAGTGGCCGGCGCCCGGGATGATGTCCTTCAGCTGCGACAGCATCTGGCAGCCGTTGCAGACGCCCAGCGAGAACGTGTCCCCGCGCGCGAAGAAGGCCGCGAACATCTCGCGCAGCACGGGGCGCTCGAGGATCGAGGTGGCCCAGCCGCGGCCGGCGCCGAGCACGTCGCCATAGCTGAAGCCGCCGCAGGCGACGATGCCGGCAAAGCCGTCGAGCGTGGCCCGACCGGCGACCAGGTCGCTCATGTGCACGTCCACCGCCTCGAAGCCGGCGCGGTCGAAGGCGGCGGCCATCTCGACCTGGCCATTGACGCCCTGCTCGCGCAGGATCGCGACGCGTGGCCGCGCGCCGGTGTTGATGTACGGCAGGGCCACGTCCCCGGCCGGGTCGAAGGTCAGCACCGGGCGCACGCCCGGGGCGGCGAAGTCGCGCGCGGACTCGCGTTCCTCGTCGGCGCACTCGGGGTTGTCGCGCAGGCGCTGCATCGCGTGGGTCACCGACCACCACGCGTCGAACAGTTCCTGCCATCTCCACTCGGCCAGCACCTCGCCAGCGCGCAGCACGCGGATGTCGGCGCCCGTGGTCGGGCGCGCGATGCGCTGGGCGCACTCGATCAGGCCGTGGCGGGCGACCAGGTCGGCGAATTCCGCGCGGTCCTCGCTGGCGATCTGCACCACCGCGCCGAGTTCCTCCGAGAACAGCGTGCGCATCACGTCCTCGATGCGGTCCTCTCCCCAGCCATCGAGGTCGATGTCGAGGCCACGGTGCGAGCAGAATGCCATCTCGCACAGGGTCGCGAAGGTGCCGCCGTCGGAACGGTCGTGGTAGGCGCGCAGCAGCCCGGCCTCGCGCGCGTCGCGGACCAGTTCGAAGAACGCGCGCAGCCGCGCCGGGTCATCGAGGTCGGGGCACGGGCCGCCGAACGCGTCGTAGCACTGGGCGAGGATCGAGCCGCCCAGGCGCTGCTTGCCGGCGCCCAGGCCGATCAGCCACAGCTCACTGTCGAGGTCCGGTTCGAGCAGCGGCGTGAGCTGGCCACGCACGTCGCGCACCGGCGCGAACGCGCTGACCACCAGCGACACCGGTGACACGCTCTTGTGCGCGCCGTCGCCGTCGCGCCACTGCGCCTGCATCGAGAGCGAGTCCTTGCCGACCGGGATCGCCAGGTCGAGCTGCGGGCACAGCTCCATGCCGACGGCCTTCACCGCGTCGAACAGCTTCGCGTCCTCGCCCTCGTGGCCGGCCGCGGCCATCCAGTTCGCCGACAGCTTGATCCGCTCCAGTGCCTCCACCGGGGCCGCGCACAGGTTGGTGATCGCCTCGCCCACGGCCATGCGCGCGGCCGCGGCGGCGTCGATCAGCGCCAACGGCGTGCGCTCGCCGATCGCCATCGCCTCCCCGGCGAATCCGTCGAAGCCCGAGAGCGTGATCGCGCAGTCGGCCACCGGCAGCTGCCAGGGGCCGACCATCTGGTCGCGCACGCTCAGGCCGCCGACGGTGCGGTCGCCGATGGTCACCAGGAAGCTCTTGGCGGCGACGGTCGGGTGCGAGAGCACGCGCAGTCCCGCCTCGCGCAGGTCCATGCCCGCGGTGTTGAGCGGGCGCCAGCGCACCGGCGCCGGGCGCTGCGCGTCGCGATGCATCCTCGGCGGCTTGCCGAACAGCACATCCATCGGCAGGTCGATGGCCGCGTCGGCGGGGATGTGGTCCGGGGTGGCGCCGTAACCGACCACCAGGCGCTGCTCGGCGGTGGCGTAACCGACCACCGCGAACGGGCAGCGCTCGCGCTCGCACAGCGCCGCGAACTCGGCGATGCGGCCGGCCGGAATGCCGAGCACGTAGCGCTCCTGCGCCTCGTTGCACCACAGTTGCATCGGCGACAGCGATGGATCGTCGCTGGGCACGCGGTCGAGGTCGATCACGCCGCCAACGCCCGAGTCGTGCAGCAGTTCCGGGATCGCGTTGGACAGGCCGCCCGCGCCGACGTCGTGGATCGAGAGGATGGGGTTCTCCCCGCCCAGCGCCACGCAGCGGTCGATGACCTCCTGGCAGCGGCGCTGCATCTCCGGGTTGTCGCGCTGCACCGAGGCGAAATCCAGTTCCTCGGCGCTGTCGCCGGACGCGACCGAGCTGGCGGCACCGCCGCCGAGCCCGATCAGCATCGCCGGGCCGCCGAGCACCACCACCGCATCGCCCGGCGAGAGTTTCTTCTTCCGCACCTGCACGCGGTCGATGGCGCCGAGTCCGCCGGCCAGCATGATCGGCTTGTCGTAGGCACGCACCGGGCCGCCGTCCTGCCGCAGTTCGAAGCTGCGGAAGTAGCCGAGCAGGTTCGGGCGCCCGAACTCGTTGTTGAACGCGGCCGCGCCGATCGGACCGTCGAGCATGATCTCCAGCGCCGGCGCCATGCGCGGGTTGAGCGGGCGCGGCGCCTCCCACGGCTGTGGCAGCGCCGGGATGCGCAGGTGCGAGACGCTGAAACCACACAGGCCGGCCTTGGGCCTGCCACCACGGCCGGTCGCGCCCTCGTCGCGGATCTCGCCGCCGGCGCCGGTGCTGGCGCCCGGGAACGGCGAGATCGCGGTCGGATGGTTGTGGGTCTCGACCTTGATGCAGAACGCACTGTCCAGCACCGGCCCGGCGCGGTAGACGCCGGTGGCCGGGTCCGGGCGGAACCTGCTCGCCGGGTAGCCTTCCACCACCGCGGCGTTGTCGCTGTAGGCCGAGATCGTGTGCTGCGGCGTGTGCGCGTGGGTGTTGCGGATCATGCGGAACAGCGAATGCGGCTGTTCCTCGCCGTCCAGCGTCCACGTCGCGTTGAAGATCTTGTGCCGGCAGTGCTCGGAATTGGCCTGCGCGAACATCATCAGCTCGACGTCCGACGGGTCGCGCCCCAGTTCCGCGTAGCGCTCGCGCAGGTACTCGATCTCGTCCTCCGCCAGCGCCAGGCCCAGACGCGCGTTGGCCGCCTCCAGCGCCGCCAATGGGATCCGCTCGAGCGCGCCACGCGCGGGCACCGCGAACAGCCCGGCCGCCTCCGCATGGGAGGCCAGCAGCGACTGGGTCATCGGATCGTGCAGCAGCTTCGCCAGTGCCGCCTGCAGCGCCGGATCGTCCGGCCACCCGGCCAGGTCCACGCGCATGCCACGCTCGGCGCGGCGCACCGGCAGCCCCGCACCGCGCAGGATCTCGGTGGCCTTGCTCGCCCAGGGCGAGATCGTCCCGAGCCGCGGCGAGACGTAGCGCGACACCGCGCCGCCGGGAACCGGCTCGAGCGTCTCACCGGCCTGCAGGATCCGGCACAGCGCCGCCATGTCGGGGGTCTGCCCGGGGAGGATTTCGACCCAGTAGACGTGACGGGTCTGCAGCACGCGCACGCCGGGGCAGATGGCCTCCAGGCGTGCTTCCAGGCGTTCGCGCCGGAACGGCGACAGGGCCTGCTGGCCCTCGAGGACGATCATGTCCGGGGGATCATCGGGAGCGGGGCCGCTATTGTAGCCTCCCGCGCTGGCAGGACCTCAGCGGCTGCCCGCGGCGGACGCGTCCGCCTGCTCCAGCTTGCGCAGCCTTTCCAGCAGATCCCGGGGCGCCAGGTAGCCGGAGATGATCCCGCCGCCCTCGGTCACGATCAGCGGCGTGCCGGTCAGGCCGATGCGCTGGCCGATGTCGTAGTGGATGGCCACCGGGTTGGTGCAGTTCTTCCGTGGGACGGGTTTGCCGTTCTTGGCGTCGGTCAGGGCCTTGCGGCGGTCGCTCGCGCACCAGACGGACACCATCGTGCGGTAATCCTCGCTGCCCAGCCCCATGCGCGGGAACGCCACGTACTCGACGGCGATGCCAAGCCGGTTGTATTCGGCGATCTGGCTGTGCAGGCGGCGGCAGAAGCCGCACTCGACGTCGGTGAAGACCGTCACACGGTACTTCGGGTTGGCCGGGGCGAACACGATGCGGTCGCCCCTGGGGATCTGCGCCAGAAGCGCCCTGCGCACCGCGGCCACCGACGGCTCGCTCAGGTCCTTCCTGCCGTCCGCGTCATACAGCGGCCCCGGCAGGATGTAGCGGCCGTCCGCGCTGACGTAGAGCGCCTGGCCGTGCACGATCACCTCGGTGAAGCCCGGCAGGGGCGCGGGGGCGATGCGCTCGATCCGGATGTCCCTGTCGAGCGATTCGACGGCCTGGCGGGCACGGTCCTCGGGCGTGCCGGGCCGGGTCTCGACCCGTGGCGCCGGCCCGGCGGCGGGCCCGGTGGCATCGCCCTTCGCGGGCTGGGACGGCTGCTGCGCGCAGGCGGAAAGGCTGAAGGCTCCGAGGACAACGAGGGATACCAGTCGTTTCATCTGTGTGGACCGGGCGGACATCGGGTCATTGTCGCATGCGGCGGGCGGCGCCGGCCCGGAACCCCGCCCGACGCAGCCCCCGGCGTTCAGCCCCCGCTGCGGCCCGCTGCGCCCCCACCCACCCCTTGGCTTTTCCCCCGCCCGCGGGGAGGCCGGGGGCTGGAGTTCCGCAATGGGCCGGCTGGCGTCACGCCGATGTACTGCTTGCCAGGCACGACGGTATCCGCCGCGCGGGTTACCTCCAACGCGGATTCGCCCCCACCCCACCCCTCCCCCGCAAGCGGGGGAGGGAGTCCGGCCCCGCGCAGCGCGCGCGGCATTCGGCGGGCACGCGCGGCAATGCCGCGCAGGCGTGCCCGCCCTTCCCGGCCCCGCGCAGCGCGCGCGGCATTCGGCGGGCACGCGCGGCAATGCCGCGCAGGCGTGCCCGCCTCATCCCCTCGGATGGTGCTTGGCGTGGAGCTGGCGGAGGTGCTCCCGGGCGACGCTGGTATAGATCTGGGTGGTGGACAGGGAACTGTGGCCCAGCAGCATCTGCAGCGCGCGCAGGTCCGCGCCGTGGTTGAGCAGGTGGGTGGCGAAGCTGTGGCGCAGTCCGTGCGGACTGACCCGCGCCGGGTCGATGCCCGCCGCCGCCGCATGGCGCTTGACCGCGGCCCAGAACTGCTGGCGGCTGGGCGCCCCGCCCGAGGCCGTGACGAACAGGTGCTGCACCACGCGGCGGCCGACCAGCGCCGGGCGCGCCTCGGCCAGGTAGCGCTCCAGCCAGTGCCGCGCCTCCTCCCCCAGCGGCACCAGCCGTTCCTTGCCGCCCTTGCCGGTCACCCGCAACACGCCCTGGCGCAGGTTGAGCGCGGTCGCCGGCAACCCGACCAGCTCGCTGACCCGCAGGCCGCAGGCGTACATCAGCTCGAGCATGGCCCGGTCGCGCAGGCCCTCGGGCGTGCCGGTGTCCGGCGCCGCCAGCAACGCCTCGACCTGGCGCTCGCCCAGGGCCTTCGGCAGCGGCCGCGGCAGCTTCGGCGGCTCGAGCAACGCGGCCGGATCGTCCGCGCGCGCGCCCGTGCGCGCCATCCAGGCGTAGAAGGCGCGCAACGCCGAGAGCAGGCGCGAGTTGCTGCGCGGCGAGTAGCCGTGCTGCGCGCGCCACTTCAGGTAGTCGTAGAGGTCGGGAAGGGCGGCGCGGGCAAGCCCCTCGTCGCGGTCAAGCCAGCGCGCCAGTCCCTGCAGGTCGCGGCGGTAGCTCTCGAGCGAGGCGCGCGCCAGGCCGTGCTCGGCCCACTGCGCGTCGAGGAAGCGCTCGATCCAGCGCGCATCGCCGTCGCGCAACGGCGGCAGGCGGCTGGCGAGCTCGCGGCGTCCGGCGGGCGTCATCGTCGTCACCCCCACAGCTTAGCGGACGGCGGCGGCGGTTATCCTTGGGCGATGGAAAACGCCACCTCCCGGCCGCCGTCCGCCTGGATCGGCCGCCGTCTGCTGTCCCTGCTCTACGACCTGTTCGCCGCGGTCCCGCTGTGGATGTTGACCGCGATCCCGTTCATGCTCCTGGACGTGGCGATCAGCGGCGACGTGCGCCACAACATCGGCCCCTTCAGTGCGATGCAGTGGCTGCTGTGGCTCGCATGCTGGTGCGTCACCGGCGTGTACGCCACCTGGAGCTGGCGGCGCGGCGGGCAGACCCTGGGCATGCGCCCGTGGCGGCTGAAGGTGGTCGGTGCGGATGGCGCCCCGGCACCACTGCAGGCGCTGTGGCGGCGCTATGCCGTCGGCACCCTGTCGCTGCTGGCCGCCGGCATCGGCTTCTGGTGGGCCTGGTTCGACCGGGACCGGCTGGCCCTGCACGACCGCCTCAGCGGCACGCGCGTGGTGCGGCTGCCCAAGCCGTCCAGGCGCTGACCGTTGCCGGCGCCGGCAATACCACGACGCAGGCCATCTCCCCCACCCCGACCCTCCCCCGCACGCGGGGGAGGGAGCAGTAGCCGCGCTACAGCGAGACCGGGACGCGCGACCCTCCCCCGCACGCGGGGGAGGGAGATTCACGCCTTCCCCCGCCCCGCGAAGCACGCCGGACGTCCGGAGCGCCTGCGCGGCGGTGCCGCGCAGGCAGGCCCCCTCACCCACTCCGCTTGCGGAAGAGGTACCAGGACACCGCCAGCATCAGCGACGGCGGCACGAGGTAGGCCAGGCGGTAATCGAACCTGTAGACCGCGGCGAGCTTGACCACCTGGTTCTGCAGCAGCCAGAAGCCAAGCGCGAAGACCACGCCGATGAACAGGCGCTTGCCGAGACCGCCGCTGCGCAGGCTGCCGAACGCGAACGGGATCGCGGCCAGGCACAGCGCCAGTACGTTGACCGGGTAGAACCAGCGGCCCCAGTAGTGTTCCTCGAACTCGCTGGCGTCGAGCTGGTTGCGGCGCCGGTATTCGATGCCGGCCTTCAGGTCGGCCGCGGACATGTAGCGTGGCCGCCAGATGTTGCCGGCGCTGGCCGCGAGCGCGGCGGTGTCCAGGTTCGAGGCCCAGTGCTCCTCGTCCACGTCGGTCCGGCTGACCGCGCGCTCCTCGAACCAGGTGCGCTTCACGTCGCGCAGCAGCCAGCCGCCTCCGCGGTGCTCGGCCGTACGCGCGTGCGCGATGGATTGCAGCCGTCCGTTCCCGTCGAACTCGAACAGGCGCACGTCGTCCAGCTCGAGCCAGCTCCCGTTTTCGTCCTTGTGTTCGCGGCCACCCTGGGCGTTGAGGAAGACATCGCCCTCGCGCGCCCACAGGCCGGAATACTGCGCCACGATCATGTCCTTCGAGCGCGCCGCCGTCTTCATCAGGTCCGCGCTGCGCTGGGCCCAAGGCGCCAGGGTCTCGGCGTTGACCATCATCAGCATGGTGATCAGCGCCAGCGGCACCGCCACCGACACGCTCAGCCGCTTGCGCGAGATGCCCAGCGCGCGCAGCGCGGTCAGCTCCGAGGTCGCGGCCAGCTGGCCGAGCCCCAGCAGTGAGCCGATCACCGCCGAGGTCGGGAACATCATGTAGGCGCGGCGCGGGATGGTGTGCGCGATGTAGGTCAACGCGGAGAAGAAGCCGTAGTCGCCCTTGCCGGTGTCGCCCAGCTCGTCGACCAGCGCAAGCATCAGGTCAAGCCCGACCAGCACCGACCAGGTCAGCAGCACCGTGCCGACGACGACGCGCGAGGTGTACAGGTCGTGGATCTTCGGGAACGGCACCATGTGCTTACCCCGCCCTGCGCGGGCGCCGGATCCGCCCGTCGCCGAAGTACATCCACGTCGCCAGTGCCAGCAGCGGCAGCACCAGCCACCACAGCCCGAACGCGACCGGGATCCGGCCGTCGGCGATCCAGTCGGTGCCCAGCATCATCAGGTTCATGCCGAACAGGTAGGCCAGGAAGCCGATCACGATCCGGCCCGAGCGACCCTGCCGCGGCGGGCTGCGCGCCAGCGGCACCGCCAGCAGCGCGAAGCCCAGTGCCAGCAGCGGGGGCGCGATGCGGTAGTGGATCTGCGCCCTGGCCTCCGGCCGCGGATCGCCCAGCAGCGCCAGCGTGGACAGGCGCTCGGGGGCGTCGTCGGCATAGGTCTTCTGGGCGTCGGGCAGGCGCACCTCGTTGACGCGGTAGCGCATCATGCGGAAATCGAGGCCACCATCGGCCGGGCCTTCCACCCGGAATCCGTTCTCCAGGGTCAGGTAGCGCTGCGTGCCCTGCAGTTGCAGCGAGCCGTTGAGCGCGGTGGTGATGTCCATGCGCCCGTCCTTGAGCCGGTAGATGAAGACCCGCCCCATCTCCCGGCCATCGCCGGACATGGCGTTGACGTACACCACGCCCCCACCGCCGGGCAGCTCGGTGAAGCGCCCGGCCTCCAGGCCGGAGACCAGCAGGCTGCGGTTCCCGGCCTCGATCAGCCGCAGCGAGTAGTCCCGCGCCCACGGGCCCAGCCACAGCGAGCAGGCCCCGACCACCAGCACGAACGGCAGCACCAGCATCATCAGCGGGCGCAGCAGGCGCCCCGGCCCCACCCCGATCGAAGTCAGCACGGGCATCTCGCTGTCGCGGTGCAGCCGGCCCATGGCCAGCAGCAGGCCCAGCATCAGCCCGAGCGGCAGGATCAGCGGCAGGTAGCGCAGCATCTGCAGGCCGAACTGGGCCAGCATCAGCCCCGCCGGGATCCGGCCCGCGGCGATGTCGCTGAGCACCTTGGTGAACACCCCGCCCAGGCAGACGATCATCAGCACCACCAGCGCCGCGAACGTGGCCTCGGCGAACTCCCGGAACAGGTAGCGGTCCAGCTTCGGCATCGGGCGGGGTTGCTTTAGACTTGAGGATTCGGCCAGCGGTGGCTGCATGCCGCCGCGGCGGGCTCCCGGCACAGGCAGGGGGACCGCCAGGCGGCCCGGCATTGTACGTAACAACCCCTGGAATCTGATCGATGACCCTCGAATTCACCCTGAACCGCGACGCCCCCGCGGCCGCGCAGGCCGACTGCATCATCGTCGGCGCCTTTGCCGACGGCACGCTGTCGCCCGCCGCGAAGGCCATCGACGAGGCCTCCGGCGGCCGGATCTCGGCCTTGGCCGCGCGCGGCGACGTGTCCGGCAAGACCGGCCGGACCACCCTGCTCCACGACCTGCCCGGCGTGAAGGCGCCTCGCGTACTGGTCGTCGGCCTGGGTGAACCGGGCAAGTTCGGGGTGCCGCAGTACCTCAAGGCGGTGGCCGACGCCGTGCGCGCCCTGCGCACCGGCCCGGTCGCCGGCGCGCTGCTGACCCTGCCCGAGCTCCAGGTCCCGGGCCGCGACGCCGCCTGGAACATCCGCCAGGCCGTGATCGCGGCCGACCACGCCGCCTACCGCTACACCGCCACCCTGGGCGCCAACAACGGCAAGCGCAAGGAGACCGGCCTGTCCGCGCTCGCCATCTCCGGGGACGACGCCTCCGCGCTGGCGCAGGGCCAGGCGATCGCAGCGGGCGTGAAGTTCGCCCGCGAGCTGGGCAACCTGCCGCCGAACATCTGCACCCCGGCCTACGTCGCCGAGCAGGCGCAGGCGTTCGCCGCGCGCTTCGACAGGGCCGAGGCCGAAGTCCTCGACGAAAAGCAGATGGAAGCGCTGGGCATGGGCGCGCTGCTTGCGGTGGCACGCGGCTCGGCCAACCGTCCGCGGCTGGTGGTGCTGAAATGGAACAACGGCGGCGACAGCCGCCCCTACGTGCTGGTCGGCAAGGGCATCACCTTCGACACCGGCGGCGTCAACCTCAAGACGCAGGGCGGCATCGAGGAGATGAAGTACGACATGTGCGGCGCCGCCGCGGTGATGGGCACCTTCGTCGCCGCGGTCGGCCTGCAACTGCCGATCAACCTCGTGGCCGTGGTACCGGCGGTCGAGAACGCCATCGACGGCAACGCCTACCGCCCCTCCGACATCGTCACCAGCATGTCGGGCAAGACCATCGAGGTCGGCAACACCGACGCCGAGGGCCGCCTGATCCTGTGCGACGCGCTGACCTACGCGCAGCGCTTCAACCCGCAGGCGCTCGTGGACGTGGCCACCCTCACCGGCGCCTGCATGGTCGCCCTGGGCCGCTTCGCCTCCGGCCTGATGAGCAGGCACGACGACCTGGCCGACGAGCTGCTGGCCGCGGGCGAGCACGTGTTCGACCGCGCCTGGCGCCTGCCGCTGTGGGACGAGTACCAGACCCTGCTCGATTCCAACTTCGCCGACGTCTACAACATCGGCGGCCGCTGGGCCGGCGCGATCACCGCGGGCTGCTTCCTGGCGCGCTTCACCGAGGGCCAGCGCTGGGCGCACCTGGACATCGCCGGCACCGCCAACACCGACGGCAAGATGGGCATGGCCACCGGCCGCCCGGTCGGCCTGCTGGCGCAGTGGCTGTTCGACCGGGCCGGGGCCGCGGGCGCGTGACCACGGGCACCGGGCAAGCGCAGGATCATGCCCCGCGGGCCGGCGCCACCCGGCCCGCGTCCCGGCCCGCACACGTCCGCTGACCCGCCGCCATGCCCAGAGCCGACTTCTACCTGATCGCCAAGCCCCGCTTCCGCGAACGGCCGCTGCGCCTGGTCTGCGAGCTGGTGCGCAAGGCCTACGAGGCCGGCCTCTGGACCCTGGTGCTGGCCCGCGACACCGCCCAGGCCGAGGAACTGGACGGCCTGCTCTGGGACATGGGCGACGACGTCTACATCCCGCACCAGATCGCCGGCATCGACGACGAGGACGAGATGACGCCGGTGCTGATCGCCGACCCGCAGACCGACGTTCCCATGCGCCCGCTGGTGATCAACCTGCGTGACGGCCCCGTCACCGGCAGCTTCGAGCGAGTGCTCGAGGTGGTGCCCGCGGAGGAATCCGCGCGCGGCCCGCTGCGCGAGCGCTGGAAGCATTACAAGGCGCTCGGCTACGAGCTGAACAAGTACGACATGTAGGCGCGGCCGCCGCGCCGGAACCATGGCTATCCCGCAGCATCCGACCATGACCGACCAACTCGCCCCGACCTACGAACCCGGTACCTTCGAGACGCGCCTCTACGACGAGTGGGAGGCGAAGGGCGTCTTCGAGCCGCGCGGCGACGGCCCGACCTACACCATCCTGCTGCCGCCGCCCAACGTCACCGGCACCCTGCACATGGGCCACGCGTTCCAGCACACCCTGCAGGACGCGCTGGTCCGCTACCACCGCATGCGCGGCTACCGCGCGCTGTGGCAGATGGGCACCGACCACGCCGGCATCGCCACCGAGATGGTGGTCAGCCGCAACCTGGCGCTGGAAGGCAAGGGCGAGACCCGTGACTCGCTGGGCCGCGCGAAGTTCATCGAGAAGGTCTGGGAGTGGAAGCACCAGTCCGGCGGCACCATCGAGCGGCAGATGCGTCGGCTGGGCGCCTCGGGGGACTGGTCGCGCAGCGTCTTCACCATGGACCCGATGCCGTCCAGGGCGGTGGTCGAGGCCTTCGTGCGCCTGTACGACATGGGGCTGATCTACCGCGGCAAGCGGCTGGTCAACTGGGACCCGGTGCTGAAGACCGCGGTCTCCGACCTCGAGGTGGTGAACCAGGAGGAGGACGGCTTCCTCTGGCTGATCCGCTACCCGCTGGCCGACGGCGCGAGCTACGAGCACGTCGAGCGCGACGCCGACGGCAACGAGGTGCTGCGCGAGAGCCGCGACCACGTGGTCGTGGCCACCACCCGCCCGGAGACCATGCTCGGCGACGTGGCGGTGATGGTGCACCCGGACGACCCGCGCTATGCGGCGCTGGTCGGCAGGACGATCGAACTGCCGCTGACCGGGCGCCGGATCCCGGTGATCGCCGACGACTACGTGGACAGCGCCTTCGGCACCGGCGTGGTCAAGGTCACCCCCGCTCACGACTTCAACGACTACGCCGTCGGCCAGCGCCACGGGCTGCCCCTAATCAACATCTTCAACGACGACGCCAGCATCAACGACCAGGCGCCGGGGAAGTACCGCGGGCTCGACCGTTACGAGGCGCGCAAGGCCGTGCTCGCCGACCTCGAGGCCGCCGGCCTGCTGGTCGAGACCCGGCCGCACAAGCTGCAGGTGCCACGCGGCGACCGCAGCGGCCAGGTGATCGAGCCGTACCTGACCGACCAGTGGTTCGTGAAGATGGACGGACTGGCCAGACGCGGCCTCGAACTGGTCGAATCCGGCCAGGTCCGGTTCGTCCCGCCAAACTGGATCAACACCTACCGCCACTGGCTGGAGAACATCCAGGACTGGACCATCAGCCGCCAGCTGTGGTGGGGCCACCGCATCCCGGCCTGGTACGACGAGGCGGGCAACATCCATGTCGGCCGCGACGAGGCCGACGCCCGCGCCCGCTCCGGCCTGCCCGCCGACGTGCCGCTGCGCCAGGACGAGGACGTGCTCGAGACCTGGTTCTCCTCGGCGCTGTGGCCGTTCAGCACCATGGGCTGGCCCGACGGGGAGGCGATGCGCGAGCGCGGCTTCGACGCATACCTGCCCACCGACGTGCTGGTGACCGGCTTCGACATCATCTTCTTCTGGGTCGCGCGCATGGTGATGATGACCGACGCGCTGACCGGGAAGATCCCGTTCCGCGACGTCTACATCACCGGCCTGGTCCGCGACAAGGACGGCCAGAAGATGTCCAAGTCGAAGGGCAACATCCTCGACCCGCTGGACATCATCGACGGCATCAGCGCCGACGCGCTGGTGGCCAAGCGCACCACGGGCCTGATGAAGCCCACCGACGCGCCACGGATCGAGAAGGCCACGCGCAGGGAGTTCCCGGACGGCATCGCCGCGCACGGTGCCGACCCGCTGCGCTTCACCATGGCCGCGCTGGCCGGCCCGGGCCGTGACATCAAGTTCGACCTGTCGCGCTGCGAGGGCTACAAGAACTTCTGCAACAAGCTGTGGAACGCGACGCGCTTCGTGCTGATGAACACGGAGGGCTTCGACGCCTCGCGCGCCCCGGCCGGACCGGCCACCGACGCCGAAAAGTGGATCCTGGCGCGGCTCGCCCACGCCGCCGCGCAGGCGCGCGAGCACTTCGCCAGCTACCGGTTCGACCTGCTCGCGCAGGCGCTGTACGAGTTCGCGTGGAACGAGTTCTGCGACTGGTTCGTGGAACTGTCCAAGCCCGCGCTGCAGGGCACGGACGCGGCCGCCGCCGGCAGCACCCGCCGCACCCTGCTGGTGGTGCTGGAGGCGATGCTGCGCCTGCTGCACCCGCTGGTCCCGTTCGTCACAGAGCAGCTGTGGCGGCACGTGGCGCCAAGGCTGGGCATCGCCGGCGACACCATCTGCCTGCAGCGCTACCCGCAGGAGGAGGACTTCGCGCGCGAGGAGTTCTCCCGCGCCGAAGGCGACGTCGAGTGGCTCAGGCAGATGGTCACCGCCCTGCGCCGGATCCGCAGCGAGCTGGGCGTGCCGCCCTCGAAGCACGCCTCGCTGCTGGTCGCCGGCGGCGGCGCCGGCGACCAGGAACGCCTGCAGCGCTTCGACGCGCAGCTGAAGTTCCTCGCCCGGCTCGGGCACATCGGCGCGGTCGAAGGCGAGCCGCCGCCGTCCGCCGCTGGCCTGGTCGGCGAGCTGAAGCTGTTCGTGCCGCTGGAGGGCCTGGTGGACCTCGACGCCGAGCGCACGCGCCTGGACAAGGAAATCGTCCGCGTGTCGGCGGAGAAGGCAAAAAGCGAGGCCAAGCTGGCGAAGTTCACCGAGAAGGTGCCGGTGGCGGTGGTGGAGCAGGAACGCCAGCGCCTGGCCGACTGGACCGCGCGGCTGGAAGCGCTCACCGCGCAGCGCGCGCGCCTGTCCTGAAGCCCCTCACGGGTGCCGTGGAGCGGCGGGCGCGGTTACGCGCCCCCGTCCTCCGGCAGCAGTTCCATCGCCATCACGATGGCGTCCTCGCGGCCGTTGTGCGCCGGGTAGTAGCGCGGCCTGCGGCCGATCTCGTTGAACCCTTCGCTGTGGTAGAGCGCGATTGCCGGCGCGTTCGAGGGCCGCACCTCGAGGAAGATGCGCTCGGCACCGTGGCCGCGGGCGATCCGGACCAGCGCGCGCAGCAGGCGCCGGCCGAGGCCGCGTCCCTGCGCCTCGGGCGCGATGCAGATGTTGAGCACGTGGGCCTCGCCGGCGGCGAGGCTCACCACCCCGTAGCCCAGGATCGCATCCCCCTCGACCATCACCCACGACGGGTAGCCGGCCTGCAGGCAGTCGCGGAAGATGCCCAGCGTCCACGGGAACGGGTACGCCCGGCGCTCGATGTCCATGACCGCGTCGAGGTCGTCGCCGCGCATCGGACGCAGCGCCGTCCTCGCGTCTCCGGGAACCGCCGTGGCGTTCATGCCTTTGCCCGCATCGCCCTCAGCTTCGGCCACAGCGCGCGCTTGGCGGCCGGGTCGGCCCTGCCCTGCCAGCCGCACTCGCGCAGGAAGCCCGCCACATCCTCCGTGCCGGTGCGCCCGGCCGCCCTGAGCAGCGCCGCAAGCAGTTTCGGGCCCGGCGGCGCGGCCCCGGCCGGCGCGGTACCGGAGCCGGTGCCGAACCCGGGGGCGAGATCCATCACCTCGTATCCGAGCGCGCCCAGGACCTCGCGCTGGAACGGATCCCAGCTCATGCGCCTCCCGCCTTGTCCGGTTCGCGGAGGCGCCAGAACCACATCACCGGGCCGGAGAGTGCATACAGTGTCGCCGCGGTGAACAGGGTCACGGGGGGGTTGATCCACAACGCGATCAGCACCGCGACCGCGACCAGGAGCGCCGCGAACGGCACCCGGTCCGACCTGGGGCCGGTCCCGCTGCCCTTGAAGCTGTTGTAGCGCAGCCGGCTGACCATCAGCAGCGCTGCCGCCACGGTCACGAACAGCGCGGCGTAACGCAGGTCCTCGCCGGCCCAGCCGAACTCGTGGCAGGCCCAGACGAAGCTGGCCATCAGGCCCGCCGCTGCCGGGCTGGCCAGGCCGATGAACCAGCGCTTGTCCACCTGGCCCACCTGGCTGTTGAAGCGCGCCAGCCGCAGCGCCGCGCAGGCCGTGTACAGGAACGCCCCCAGCCAGCCGATCTTGCCCATGGTCGGACCGTCCAGGCGCAGCGACACCAGCGCCCAGTGGTACATCACCAGCGCGGGGGCCATGCCGAAGCTGACCAGGTCGGCCAGCGAGTCGTACTGCACGCCGAACTCGCTCTGGGTGTTGGTCAGGCGCGCCACGCGGCCATCCACACCGTCGAGCATCGCCGCCACGAAGATCGCGATGCAGGCCGCGGTGAAGCGCCCCTGCGAGGCGGCGATGATGGCGAAGAAACCCGCGAACAGGCCGCCCGTCGTGAACAGGTTGGGCAGCAGGTAGATGCCGCGTCCGCGCATGGGGGGTGTGGCCTGGGAGTCCATCCTTCCAGTGTAACCGCGCCACGAACGCCGCAGGCGTCACGCTTCCGGCATCCGCCCCGCCGGCCGCGCTTGCGCGTCCGCCCCCGCGGTGCTGCAATCCGGGGATCCCCCGTTGCCCTGATGGAGCCCCTGCATGATGCGCCGCATCCCGCTCCTCGTGATCGCCGGCCTGTCCGCCGGCCTGGCGGCCGCCCAGGCCGGCGAGGTCTACCAGTGGAAGGACGCCAACGGCGTGACCCACTACTCGCAGACGCCGCCCCCGCAAGGCCAGTTCCAGCAACGGCAGATCACCTCGCATGGCCCGGCCTCGCCGCAGGCCGCCGCGCCGGCCAAGCCCGCCGAGGACCCGCAGTGCGCCGCCGCGCGCGCCAACCTGGAGGTGCTCCAGAGCGGCCAGCCGGTGCACGAGGCCGGCGAGGACGGCAAGCCCGGCCGCCAGCTCGGCGAGGACGAGCGCCAGAGCCAGATCGAGCTCGCCAACGCCGCCATCCGGGCCTATTGCCGCCAGGGAAGCTGACATGAAACCGGCGTGGATGGCGGCAGGACTGCTGGCCGTCCTCGCCGCCGCCTGGTGGCTGGCGCGCGACGCCACCCCCCGCTCCACCCGGGAACAGCCGGAGTCGCGCGGCACGCCCGCCGCCGCGGCGCCCCGCGTGCTGTACCGCTGGCGCGATGCCGACGGCGTGCTCCAGATCACCGACACCCCGCCACGGGACCGCCCCTACGAGGCCGTGGACGTGGACGCCCTCGACCGGCGCAACCGCTTCGATCCGCACCCTCCCGCCCGGGCGGACGCCCGCTGAAACTCCGGCCACGCCGCTGCTGCGTGGCACAATGCGCGTCCCTTTGCCCGGATTTTTCCGAGAAATGCGCCTGTCGAAGTTCCACATCCGCACCGAAAAGGAAACCCCGGCCGACGCCGAGATCGTCAGCCACAAGCTGATGCTGCGCGCCGGCATGATCCGCAAGCTGGCCGCCGGCCTGTACACCTGGTCGCCGCTGGGCCTGCGCGTGCTGCGCAAGGTCGAGTCCATCGTCCGCGAGGAAATGGACCGCGCCGGGGCCATCGAGATGGCGATGCCATCGGTGCAGCCGAAGGAACTGTGGGAGGAAACCGGGCGCTGGCGGAAATTCGGGCCGCAACTGCTGAAGATCCGCGACCGCAAGGAACAGGAATACTGCTTCACCCCGACGGCGGAAGAGGCGGTGACCGATTTCTTCCGCCAGGAGTTCTCCAGCTACCGCCAACTTCCGGTCAATTTCTACCAGATCACCACGAAGTTCCGCGACGAGATCCGCCCGCGCTTCGGCGTGATGCGCGCGCGCGAGTTCCTGATGAAGGACGCGTATTCCTTCCATATTTCCGACGAGGACCTGCAGCGCGAATACCGCAACATGTATGACGCCTACACGCGCGTATTCACCCGCCTCGGGCTGAAGTTCCGCGCGGTGCACGCCGACACCGGCGCGATCGGCGGCAGCTCGTCGCACGAATTCCACGTGCTGGCCGATTCCGGCGAGGACGCGATCGCGTTCTCCGACGCCTCCGACTACGCGGCCAACGTCGAGCTGGCCGAGGCGGTGGCGCCGGGCCCCCGCCCGCAGGCCGCGGAAACCATGCGCAAGGTCGAGACCCCGGTCCAGAAGACCTGCGAGGAGGTGGCCACGCTGCTCGGCATCCCGCTGCAGAAGACCGTCAAGTCGGTCGCGGTCATGGGCGTGGACGCCGAAGGCCGGCCGGAATTCGTGCTGGCGCTGGTGCGCGGCGACCATGTGGTCAACGAGATCAAGCTGTCCAAGCTGCCGGGGCTTGCCGACTACCGCCTCGCCACCGAGGAGGAAATCCGCGACCACCTCGGCAGCGAGCCGGGCTTCCTCGGCCCGGTCGCCCCGCGGAAGAAAATCCGCGTCGTTGCCGACCGCAGCGTGGCGGCGATGGCCGATTTCGTGGTCGGCGCCAACGAGGCCGGCTACCACCTCGCCGGCGTGAACTGGGGCCGCGACCTGCCCGAGCCGGACGACGTCGCCGACATCCGCAACGTGGTCGAGGGCGATCCCTCGCCCGACGGCAAGGGCACGCTGCGGATCGCCCGCGGCATCGAGGTCGGCCACGTGTTCGCGCTCGGGCGCCGCTATTCCGAGGCGATGCGCTGCACCGTGCTGGACGAAAACGGCAAGGCCGTGCACCCGGCGATGGGCTGCTACGGCATCGGCGTCTCGCGCATCGTCGCCGCCGCGATCGAGCAGAACCACGACGAGGCCGGCATCATCTGGCCCGAGCCGATGGCGCCCTGGCGCGCGGTGGTCTGCATCATCAATCCGAAGAACAACCCGGCCGTGGCCGAGGCCGCCGAGGCGCTGTACCGCGAACTCAATGCCGCCGGCGTCGAGACCGCGCTCGACGACCGCGGCCTGCGCCCCGGCCCGATGTTCGCCGACATCGAGCTGATCGGCATACCGCATCGTATCGTCGTATCGGAACGCGGGCTGTCCTCGGGCACGTTCGAATACCGCGCGCGCGCGGCCTCCGAATCCGAAAACCTCGACCGTTCCGCGCTGCTGGAACGCCTCGGGGTGGTCTGAGCGCGATATCCGATATCCGTGCTCCCGGATAATCCCGTCATCCCGCGTGGATTTGCCTTCACGCGGGATTATCCTTTTTCTGGCCCCCTTCGATTATCATCCGCGCACGCCTGACCACGGTCAGGCATTTTTTCTCCAGAACGTTCGGAGCATTTGCTGATGACGATCGATTTGAATGCCCTGTCCCCCAGGGAGCTGGACGCCCTGATCGCCCAGGCCAAGCGGCGCAAGGCAGTGCTGAAGAAGCGCAAGCCGATCGCCACGATCCGCAAGCGCATCGTCGATTTCGCCACCTCCGAGGGCTACACCATCGAGGAGCTGTTCGGTGGTGCGGGCGCAAGCCGCAAGGCCGCGAAGAAGGCCACGAAGAAGGCCGCCCGCAAGACCGGCCGCAAGGTGCCGCCGAAGTACCGCAACCCGGCCAACCCGTCCGAGACCTGGACCGGCCGCGGCAAGCAGCCGCGCTGGCTGGCCGAGCAGCTGAAGAAGGGCAAGAAGCTGGAAGATTTCCTGATCAGGAAGTGATCCGGCGCCAGGCCGGGCCCCTCGCGGTCCGGCCGGCAAGCGCGAGGGCGGGCCATCGGCCCGCCTTCGCGTTTTCCGGCGCCGTCACAGGCTGCGCCGCGCCGGCAGCAGCAGGTTGCCGACCAGCAGGCCCGCCACCAGCGCCAGCAGGACGGTCACCACGGTGACCGCCGCCGGCTGCCCGGCGGTCATGTCCTGCTGCTGCACCGCAACAAGCAGGCTGCGCAGGCTGGTGCTTCCGGGTACCAGCATGATGATGCCCGGCACCCGGATCAGCGCGCCCGGGCGATTCTTCCAGCGCGCGTAGGCATTGCCGGCGACGGTGACCACCAGCGCCGACAGGAACACCCCGACCGGGCTTCCCAGCCACGGGCCGACGTGGCGCGTGATCAGGTAGCCGGCAATCGCCGCCAGCATCACCACCGGGTAGTCGCGCCGGCTGGCGCGGAACAGCACCGCGAACGCGAACGCGGCCACGACCACGGCCGAATATTCCACCCACTCCGGCTGCGGGCGCGAAGCGCGCACCTGTGGCTCGATCCCCAGCAGGTCGGCCACGGTCAGCGCGATCATCACGCCGACGGTCAGCTTCAGCAGCGTGGACACCGCGCCGGCCAGGCGTGCCATGCCCGACACCAGGTGCTGGCTGGTCAGTTCGCTGAAGGCGTTGGTCAGTGCAAGACCCGGCATCAGCACGATCAGGGATGCGATCACCACCGTGTTGAGGTTGAGCGGGCCCACGTAGGCGGCCACGCACACGGCGATGGCGCCGGCCACCATCGCGGCCACCGCGTCGCCCGCCTCCCGCAGCCGCGGCCGCTTGCGCGCATACCAGTCGAGCAGGCCGACCACCAGCCCGATCAGCACGGCGGTGGCGATGTCCAGCCAGGGCAGGCGCAGCAGCCCGGCGACGCCGGCCGCGGCCAGGCCGAACCCGGCGACCTGCATCAGGTCGCGGCGCCGGCCGGGCGGACGGGCGAGCGCGCGCAGGGCGGCGTGACCCTCGGCCAGCCCCATGCGCCCGGCCATCACCTCCTCGGCGATGCGGTCTGCCTCGCACAGCCGGGCCAGGTCGGTGTCGCCGGGCGGCAGCCGGACCACGCGCGTGGTGTCACTCTCGCCCGGGGGGCGCTGCGGGTCGCTGAAGGACAGGATCAGGCCGGTCGGGTTGCTCCACGGCTCGCATTCGAGCCCGAGGCGGTGCGCCACCGACACGATCGCGCTTTCCAGGCGCTGGGCCGTGGTGCCGTAGGCATGCAGGTGCCCGGCCAGCTCGACCATGAAGGCGATGCGCGCGGCGTAACTGGCGGCGGTAGGAACCTGGATCGTCATTCCCAACAGCATGACACGCCGCCGCACCGCATGCAGCCACGGCCGCCACCGGCAGCCTGTATCCTCGTGGCATCCCGCAAGCCGCAAGCAGCGCATGACCCCTCCCGTCCGCACGGCCCCCGGCGCAGAGATCGACCCGCAGGACCACGGGCGGCTGGTGCTGCGCGGCCGCTGGACCCTGCGCAACGCGACACGGGTCGCGGTCGTCCTGGCCTCGGTGCCGGACGGGATCTCGGCCATCGACGCGACCGGGGTCGAGCGGCTCGATACGCTCGGCGTGCTCCAGCTGCTGCGCTTCGCCGCCAGCCGCGGGCTGGACTTCTCCGCCCTGCGCTTCCACCCGGACCACCACGCGCTGGTGGCGGCGATCGAGGACGTCCATGACGACCGGCCGAAGGGACGCCGCGAGTACGGCTTCGCCGCGGCGCTGGGGCGGCTGGGCTATGCCGTCGTCGACAACGCGCGCGAGATCGCCGCGCTGGTGAGCTTCCTCGGCGAGGCGCTGGTCAAGCTGCTGCGCATGGTGCGCGAACCACGCCGGTTCCGGCTCACGGCCACGGTGCACCACATGGAGCAGGTCGGCCTCGACGCGGTGCCCCTGCTGGCGCTGCTGGCGTTCATGGTCGGCGCCGTGGTCGCCTACCTCGGCGCCCAGATCCTCGCCGACTTCGGCGCCACCATCTTCGTGGTCGAGCTGGTCAACATCGCCTTCCTGCGCGAATTCGGCGTGCTGCTGACCGCGATCCTGCTGGCCGGACGGACCGCCAGCGCGTTCACCGCGCAGATCGGTGCCATGGTCGGACGCGAGGAAGTGGACGCCATGCGCGCCCTGGGCCTGGACCCGATGGACCTGCTGGTGATCCCGCGCCTGCTCGCCCTGCTGCTGATGCTGCCCCTGCTGACCTTCATCTCGATGATCTGCGGCCTGCTCGGCGGCCTGGCGGTCGGCGCGTTCAGCCTGGACATCCCGCCGCAGGCCTATCTTGCGCGGATGCACGAGCAGATGGAGGTCCGGCACTTCCTGGTGGGCATGTCCAAGGCGCCGGTGTTCGCCCTGGTCATCGGCCTGATCGGCTGCCTGGAGGGCCTGCAGGTCAAGGGCACCGCGCAGTCGGTGGGCGAGCGCACCACCTCGAGCGTGGTGCAGACGATCTCGCTGGTGATCGTGATCGACGCGCTCGCGGCGATCTGGTTCATGCACATGGACTGGTGAACATGGACAGGACCGACGCCATCGCCGAAGCCTGCGAAACCACGCCCGCCAACGCGCCTGTGATCAGCGTGCGCGGCCTGTGCACCCGGTTCGGCCGGCAGGTGGTCCACGAAGGGCTCGACCTGGACGTGTACCGCGGCGAGATCCTCGGCGTCGTCGGCGGCTCGGGCTCGGGCAAGTCGGTGCTGATGCGCAGCATCATCGGCCTGCGCAGGCCGGACGGCGGCCGGATCGAGGTGATGGGCGTGGACGCGCACTCCGACGACCCCGAGGACCGCCTGTACGTCGAGCGCAGCACCGGCGTGCTGTTCCAGGACGGCGCCCTGTTCTCGTCGCTGACCGTCGGAGAGAACGTGCAGGTGCCGATCAAGGAGCACTACCCGGAACTGCCCGGGAGCCTGCGCTACGAACTGGCGCTGCTCAAGGTCAAGCTGGCCGGCCTGCCGGCGGACGCGGTCGACAAGCTGCCCTCGCAGCTCTCGGGGGGCATGCGCAAGCGCGCCGGCCTCGCGCGCGCGCTCGCGCTGGACCCGCCGCTGCTGTTCCTGGACGAGCCGACCGCCGGCCTCGACCCGATCGGCGCGGCCGCGTTCGACCGGCTGATCCGCACGCTGCAGCAGGCGCTGGGCCTGACCGTGTTCCTCATCACCCACGACCTCGATACCCTGTACGCGATCTGCGACCGGGTCGCGGTACTGGCCGACCGCCGCGTGGTCGCGGCGGCCCCGGTCGAGGAGATCGAGCAGGTCGACCATCCCTGGGTCCAGGAATACTTCCACGGGCCGCGCGCCCGGGCCGCGCGCGCCGCACGCGACCGGGCCCGGCAGCCGCCCGGCGGCAAGGAGGGCTGATGGAAACCAAGGCCAACTACGTGCTCATCGGCGCCTTCACCATCGTGGTGACGGTCTTCCTGCTGCTGTTCGCGCTGTGGGCGGCGAAATACTCCTCCGACCGCAGCTGGAACCAATACGACGTGGTCTTCGCCGAGCCGGTCACCGGCCTGACCGAGGGCAGCAGCGTGCTCTACAACGGCATCGCCGTGGGCACGGTCGAAAGCCTGATGCTCTCCCCCGACGACCCGCGCCATGTCATCGCGCGGCTGAAGCTCAAGGCGACCACCCCGGTCCGCACCGACACCAGCGCGCGGATGTCCATGACCAGCCTGACCGGCCCGCCGGTGATCCAGCTCACCGGCGGCAGCCCGGAGGCACCTCCGCTGCTGCCGGGCCCCGGCGGGGAAGTGCCGGTGATCCGGACCGCGCCGTCCGCCCTGCAGAACATCTCCGACACCGCGAACCGGCTGGTCGAGCGCCTGGACCGCGTGCTGAGCGAGGACAACGTGGCGAGGATGACCGCTGCCCTCGAGCACATCGAGCAGATCACCGGTGCCGTTGCGTCCGAACGCGCGGACCTGGCGGAGATGATCGCCAGCGCGCGCCGCGCCAGCGCGCAGCTGGAGCGGACCCTGGCCACCACCAGCAACGCCATGGCCAGCCTCGACCGCGAACTGGTGCAGAAGCTGCCCGCGATCACGGCCCGGCTGGAAAGCACGCTGGCGCGGCTGGATTCCGCGGCGCAGAACGCCGACGCGATCCTCGGCGAGAACCGCGCCGCGATCCACAGCTTCGCCAACGACGGCCTCGGGCAGCTCGGCCCGACCCTGGCCGAACTGCGGGCGCTGGTCCGTGACCTGCGCCGGATCAGCGACCGCCTCGACGCCAATCCCGCGCGCTACCTGCTGGGCCGCGATACGCCCAGGGAGTTCGAACCATGAGACAGCGCCTCCTGGCCGCCACCCTGCTGGCCGTACTCTCCGCCTGCGCCCTGCCCGGCGGACAGCGCACGCCCTCGACCATCTACGCGCCCGATCCACGCGTGGCCGCCGACCCTTCCTGGCCGGAGGTGAACTGGCAGCTGTCGCTGGCCCAGCCGACCGCGGCGCGCATGATCGACGGCTACCGCATCGCGGTGCGCCCCATCCCGAACGAACTGCAGGTCTACCGCGGGGCGAGCTGGGCGAAGACGCCCGGCGACATGCTGCAGGACGCGATCCTGCGCACGCTGGAGGATTCTGGCAGGCTGCCGGCGGTGGCCCGCCAGGGTGTCGGCTTCGTCGCCGACTACCGCCTGTTCCTCGACCTGCGCCGGTTCGAGTCCGACTACGCCGGGCGCGCCGTGCCCGCGGCCGTGATCGAGGTCAGCGCCAAGCTGGTCCACGGCCCCGACCAGGAGATCGTCGCCTCGCGCACGTTCCTGCACGCCGAACCTGCCACCTCGCCCGACGTCCCGCAGGTGGTCGAGGCCTTCTCGCGCTCGCTCGGGGCCATCGCCCGCGACGTGTCCGGCTGGGTGCTGGAAAGCGGCGAGACGCACGAGCGCACGGCGCACTCCCGGGCACGGGCTTCCAGCCCCTGACCCGGCGTGCACGCGTTGCCATCCATTCCGCAAGGGCATGGCCGCAGCGGCCGTGTCCATGCGGTGTGCCCCGGCCGGCAGGTCAAGCATCCGCTGCCGGCCCCGGCATCCGCCCCGGGATGACGTAACGGAACGTCAGGTTGATCCGCGGGCCAACCGCCCTGGCCGTGCGCGGCACGGCATGCTGCCAGTTCGCCTGGGTCGCGCCGCGCATCAGCAGCAGGCTGCCGTGTGGCAGTTCGAGGTCCACTCGCTGCCCGGCCCGGCACCGGTGCCGCAACGAGAAGCGACGCGTGGCCCCCAGGCTGAGCGAGGCGATCACCGGCGCGGGGCCCAGCTCCGGTTCGTCATCGCTGTGCCAGCCCATCGAGTCACGGCCGTCGCGGTAGAGGTTCGCCAGCACGCTGTTGAACGCCACGCCCGTCTCCGCCTGCAGGCGTTCACGCAATGGCAGGAGCACGGGAGGCCACGGCACCGGCTCGTGGCGCACGCCCGAATAGCGGTAGCCCGCGTCCGGGTCGCCGATCCAGCAGCTCAGCCGCGGCGCAGCCAGCTCGCGCCCGAACAGGCGAACCCTGTGCACCGTCCACGGCAACCCGTCATGCAACGTCCGGAACAGGGCCGTGGCGGACTCCTCGTCCAGCCAGGCCTTGGCCAGGGAGATGTCCGCTTCGGAAAGGCCGATCTCCACCAAACGGATAATGCCGGGCATGCCCTGCCCTCTTGCCTGCTCTCCGCCATAAGCACACCCCCTGCCGTCAGAAACGGCAGGGGGTGTGGAAAGTCCGCCGGGATCCGGCGATTCCCGGATCAGGGGCCGGGTGCGGTGATGCGCCAGCCGTTGCTGTTCTTGCTGTAGGGGGAGCCCAGATCCAGTTTCTTCTGGAACGAAGACCCGTTACCAAGCCGCATCGTCACATGCCCGGTATTCGGGTTCGCCCAGACCAGGTCCAGGAAACCATCGCCATTGAAATCACCGGTCGAGGCAAGAACGTATGCCTTGGCGAACGAGAAATACGGGCTCTTGGTCACTTCTCCGTTGTTGCCGATTCGCCAGAAACGGAAGTTTCCATCGTCCGTATTGGACCTGCGCCAAAGCAGCTCGGCGCGCCCGTCCCCATCGACGTCTCCGGCACCGGCGATCTTCCATCCGGCGCTGTTGTACCCGTAGCCAAGGTCGTAGCGCTTGTCGAACCTGGTACCGTCACCGAGACGAAGCGTCACATGCCCGGTATTCGGGTTCGCCCAGACCAGGTCCAGGAAACCATCGCCATTGAAATCACCGGTCGCAGCCAGAAGGTAACTCTTGGTGAATGACAACAATGGCCCACGGGTAATGTTGCCATTGCTGTTGACCTTCCAGTACCGGAAATTATCGCCGTCAGCATTGGTCCTGCGCAGCAGAAGCTCCGAACGGCCATCTCCGTCGACGTCACCAGCGCCGATGATTTTCCAGCTGCCCGTCAACGCATTCCCCAGGTCGACGCGAGTAGCAAAGGAAGTGCCATTGCCGAGACGTACGGTGACATGCCCCGTGGATGGATTTGCCCAGACGAGGTCCAGCCGGCCATCGCCGTTGAAGTCGCCCGTGGCTGCCAGCGTGTAGGAGCGGGAGAAAGTGAAATAGGGACTCTTTGTGATCTTGCCCTGCTCGTCAACCTTCCAGTAGCGGAAGTTGTCGTTGTTGGCATCAGTGCGCCGCCAGAGCAATTCCGAACGGCCATCACCGTCCACGTCCCTTGGCGGGATACCCATCAGGGGAACCTTCGTTTCCCGGAATTCGGCCACGATCGGCATCGTCTGGTTCATGCTGCGGACGTTGTCCGACTGGTTGGCGACGCCGGTGGGCCTGCCGTCATAGCTGACCGAGGGATTCGCGAAGTACGCGATCTCGTATTGGCTGCCGTTGACCTCCGGGTACGCCATGATGGTGAAGAAGCCCGACGAGGAGGATTCGCGGTAGCCGTATGAATACGCGTGCGTCCCCGGGTACTCGCTGTCGGCCTGGTTGTGCGCCTGGCCCATCAGGTGACCCAGCTCGTGCGCCAGCGACTTGTCGCTGCACATGTAGGTCTGGCCATCGTTGCCGACATCATCGCCGTCGCTGACCACCGCATAGGCGAGCTCGGCGTCGTCCGGGGTGATCGGCCTCTGTCCCGCGCCCAGCAGCCAGGCGATGCCACAGCCATCCTGCTCCGGCTCACGGAACGGCCGCAGCAGGGCCACCAGGTCCCCGCCGTAGTCGTCACGCGCCTTGCGCAGCTCGTTGAAGGCGGCATCGGGCGTGATGGGTTGACCACTCCGGGCGTCATACCCGCTGAGCTTTTGCAGGGCATCGGCGTTGTCCGTGTTGTCCGGGTAGTTCACCTGGACCGTACGGACCAGCCGGATGCGCATGTTCACGCCACTGCGCTCATAGGCCGCATTGGTGATCGCAACCAGGCTGTTGATCCGGGTCTGCACCACGGACTGGTTGCCGTATGCGGTAACCAAGCCGTTGGTGTAGCCCATCACCACGTCGACGACGGCATTGGCGGCCATGGGCGAAACGGCGATGCCCTGGGCCTGCGCCATGACGGCCTTCGCGCCGGCCATGACCATGCCCGCCCCGGCATCGGAACCATTCCTGGCAGGCAGTTCCGGCGGCAACAGGAAATCGGGGCCCTTGCTGCGCTGGCCGCGGCTGGAGCCCGCCAGCCGCGAGTAATCCGTCTCGACCAGCCAGGCGGACCCGCGGCGCGTGAGTACCCGGTAGGTACGCCCGCCGGCCAGGATCTCGCCGAACACGGCGCGCTCGCCGAAGGTCAGGACCGCATGTCCATCGTCCGGGCTGCGGCCGACCCAGGTCCAATCACCCTCGGGGTGCTCTTCCATCCGCTCGAAGGTGACGCTGACGGGCTTGCCGTCCGGGGTCGTCAGGCGCAGCTCGCCGGTCGCGATCGCGTTGAGGGCGTGCGCCTCGCTGATGTCGACCGGATGGAAAGTATAGGCCCCGGAGCGTTCAGGCCGGCGCGCCGGCGAATAGCGCAGCAGTTCCCCGCGATCCGGCAATGACGCGAAGCTGGCCGTCGCCGGACGGGAAGACAGGGAGTCCATGGGCATGCCCGGAGCCTTGCTGCCGGTGGCACCCGGGCTCTGGCTGGCCTGGACCGGATCCCGGTCGGCGGAGCAGCCAGCGATGAGAGTGGCAATCAGGGCGATGCCAGCCAGATAAATGCGCATTTTGGCGTTTCCAGTGACGGATGTTGGCGGACCCCCCGAGTGGGTCATTCTGGCAGCTTAAGGCATCTCCTTGCATGGCCGGAAGCTAAACGGGAGGGAACCTCCGTCCCCTCCCGGGCGTCGGGGCCGCTGCCTGCCGGGGGTCAGTGCGTGAATGGGACCCCGGTCCTGGCCTTCAGCTCGTCCAGGGTGACGCCGGGCGCCAGCTCCCGCAGCACCAGGCCGGACGGGGTCACGTCGAACACCCCCAGGTCCGTGATGATCCTGTCAACGACGCCCACCCCGGTCAGCGGCAGGGTGCACTCCGGCACGATCTTGTGGCTGCCGTCCTTTGCCACGTGCTCCATCAGCACGACCACGCGCTTGACGCCGGCGACCAGATCCATGGCCCCGCCCATGCCCTTGACCATCTTGCCCGGCACCATCCAGTTGGCCAGGTCCCCCTTGCCGGTGACCTGCATGGCCCCGAGGATGGCCAGGTCGATGTGGCCGCCCCGGATCATGGCGAAGGAGTCATGGCTGCCGAAGAAGCTGGCACCTGGCACGGCGGTGACCGTCTGCTTGCCGGCGTTGATCAGGTCCGCATCCACCTCGTCCTCGGTCGGGAACGGGCCAATTCCCAGCAGGCCGTTCTCCGACTGCAGCCACACGGTCATGCCTTCGGGGATGTGGTTGGCCACCAGGGTCGGCAGGCCGATGCCCAGGTTCACGTACATGCCGTCGGCCAGCTCGCACGCGGCGCGCTTGGCCATCTCGTCGCGGGTCCAGGCCATCACTTCGCTCCTCGGACGGTGCGCTGCTCGATGCGCTTTTCGGGGTTGGGATTGACCACGATGCGGTCCACATAGATGCCCGGCAGGTGCACGTGGTCGGGATCGATCCCGCCGATCTCCACCAGCTGCTCCACCTCGGCCACGCAGACCTTGCCGGCCATGGCGCAGACCGGGTTGAAGTTGCGCGCGGTCTTGCGGAACACGAGGTTGCCGGCCTCGTCGGCCTTCCATGCCTTCACCAGTGACACGTCCGCGTGCAGCGCGGTCTCCATCACGTACCAGTGGTCACCGAACCGGCGTGTCTCCTTGCCCTCGGCCACCACCGTGCCGTAGCCGGTGCGGGTGTAGAACGCCGGGATGCCGGCACCGCCGGCGCGCAGCCGCTCGGCGAGGGTACCCTGCGGGTTGAACTCCAGTTCCAGCTCGCCCGAGAGGAACTGGCGCTCGAATTCCTTGTTCTCGCCCACGTAGGACGAAATCATCTTGCGGATCTGCCGCGTCTCCAGCAGCAGGCCGAGGCCGAAGCCGTCCACGCCTGCGTTGTTGGAAATGACGGTCAGGTTCTTCACCCCCGAATCGCGCAGCGCGGCGATCAGGGCCTCGGGGATGCCGCACAGGCCGAAACCGCCGACCGCGAGGGTCTGGCCGTCGGCGACCAGGTCTCGCAGGGCGGTCGCGGCGTCTGGGTAGACCTTGCCCTTGGGCAATTCCGCTCGGGTAACGGGTTCGGACATTTCGACCTCGGACTTGTCTGGCCGGATTGGCAATTCTAGCCCAGCCGCCACATCACCCCATCGGACTTTCGGGCGATCCTGCCGGCCCGGGCGCTGGTTCCCATCAGCCAGCCGAAGCCGCACCGGCCAGCCGGACCAGCTGTTCCCGCAGGTGCCCGGCGATGTTCCTCCACTCGTATCCGGCGAACCGGCCGGCATCGAGGTCGAACTCGTGATGCCATGCGTCCGCGCGCTTGATCGCCGCCAGCCTGTCCAGCGCGCGCCCGATTTCGGCCACGTCGTTGGCCACCGCAATCCCCCTGCGGCCCTCGCACAGCAGGAACTCGAGCCCCCGGGCCCCGCCCACGTGCAGAATCGGCCGGCCGGCGCCCAGATACTCGAACAGCTTGCCGGGCAGCTGCACGGGATCGTCGTTGGCGATGTTGACCAGCACGTCGGCCGAACGCTGCAACGCCAGCGCCTGGTCGTGCGACAGGAAGCCCGTCAGGCGGATGCGCGCCGGCCATTCCCTGGCTGCCTCCACGAGCCAGCCGGGCGGGATCCGGGTGGCGACCGTCAGCCTGGTGTCCTCCCGGCCGAGCACCGCCTCCACCAGCAGTTGCGGGTTGCGGAACGAGTAGAAGCTGCCCGTGTACACCAGCTCGAGCAGCCCGCGGTCGAACGCGACGGGACAGGTGGCGCCAGCCGGCGACGGCCCGGGCGGGTCGTATCCCTGCGGAAGCACGCTGATCCGGCTCATCTCGACGCCATGGCGGGAGACGAGCAGTTCCCGCGTCGCCTCCGTGGTGACCGTCAGATGGTCGGCAGACCGGCATGTCCCGCGCTCGAGTTCTATTGCCTTGCGCCGGCGGCGGAGCGGGGTGTAGCCCGACAGGACGGGATCGCCGAGGTCGGCCAGCCAGGGGTATCCCTTCTCCTTCGCCATCAGGCCGAGGCGAAGGGTCGCGTCCGGCTCATGCGAACTGATGACCACGTCCGGATCGAGCACGTCCAGCAGACGCGACAGCGGCCCCCTCGCCAGGAACCCCCAGAGCGACTCGCTGGAGATCCATCCGGTCCCGAGCATCCTGCCCAGAACCGCGACGACCAGCCGGTCCAGGAAGACGACCACGCGCCCCTTCCAGTTCAGACTTTCGACGGGCACGTTTCCGCCGGGCATGCTGCCTGCGGGCCCGCGATCCACGTCCCCGCCCCGGTCACCGCGCATGCCATCCGCCCGCACCGCGCCTCCCGGCCCGGTGCCCGCGACGGCACCGACGGCAGCACCGGGGGCGGGAAACCGCGACTTCCCGGACCACCTACGGATCGCATCCACCGCCCCGGAAACCAGCCCCGTGCCTATCCGGTAGACCCGGACGCCATCGGGGACATCCAGCCGCCCCGGTTCCTGCCCGCGCGCGACGGTCAGCACATGCACCTCGTCGCCAAGGGCGCACAGTTCCCGCGCAAAACGCGCCCAGCGCAGCGACTGGGGCGATGGACCGGGCGGGAACTCGTACGCGATCAGGAGAATCTTCAAGGCCTTGCCTGCCTTCGACGACAGCTGTGAGTGGATCGGGCCCGTCACATCCCGGCCACGCTCTACGAGCCAGGTCCTTCGTGTGATGGATTCATGCCCCCCTGCCACCGCGCCACTCCATTCAGCCGCCTGCGCAACGGGCCCGATGCCTGCGCCCTTGCACCATTTGTCACGAAGTGGCATCCATACGGACCAGCCAGACCGGCATCAAGACGACCATGAACCGCAGATCCGTGGAAGCGGCGCAAAGAAGCTTTTCCCGGCAAGCATACTGGGAAAAGCGGAAGCATCTGGTTTATTACAACATCGTCCGCATCCTGGTGGACGGCCTGAGCAAGGATTGCCGGTCGATGGTGGATGTCGGCTCGGGAAACTGCCCATATCTCGACTGGTTCAGCCACATCCCCGAGCGAGTCTCGATTGATGCCATCCGTCCGTATTCCGCGCCCGGCATCACTTCGGTCAAGGCCGACTTCCTCTCCTGGGATCCGGGCCGCCGGTTCGACATCGCGACCTGCCTGCAGGTCATCGAGCATGTCCCGGACGCCGCGGCATTCGCACGCAAGCTTCTGGACATCTCCGAGACACTCGTCATCTCCGTCCCCTACAAGTGGAAAGCAGGGCAGACCCCGGGGCATGTCCATGACCCGGTGGACGAGGCCAAGCTCATGGACTGGTTCGGCACGAAGCCCTGTTATTCGTACCTGTGCAGGGAGGTCACCGGCAATATTTTCCGACTGATCCAGGTGTACGACCGCCGCACACCCCAACCCTGGAGTTCGCTCAAGGAGCGCGAGCGCCTGCTCTCCCGGTAGCACAGGCAGTGGGCGCTGCCCCCGGGCCGGGGGAATCGCCCCCGGCCCGGAAGGGGCACCCGGACACCTCGCCCCAAGCCCGGCAGACCGGATAGAATCGGTGGTTCCCCGATCGCCCTGATCGGATCCTTCCTGCCCAAGACAGGACCCCCGCACGATGAAGATCCTCGTCGCCTACAAGCGCGTGGTGGACTACAACGTCCGCATCCAGGTCAAGCCGGACGGTTCCGGCGTGGTCACCGAGGGCGTCAAGCTCTCCCCCAACCCCTTCGACGAGATCGCGCTGGAAGAAGCCCTGCGCCTGCGCGACAAGGGCATCGCCACCGAGGTCGTGGTCTCCACCATCGCCCCGGCCGACGCCCAGGCCCACCTGCGCAACGGCCTGGCCATGGGCGCCAACCGCGCCATCCACGTGGTCGCCGACCAGCCGGTCCAGCCGCTGACCGCGGCGCGGATCCTGCTGAAGCTGGTGGAGAAGGAGCAGCCGGACCTGGTGATCCTCGGCAAGCAGGCGATCGACGACGACGCCAACCAGACAGGCCAGATGCTGGCCACCCTGTGGGGCAGGCCGCAGGCCACCTTCGCCTCGAAGCTGGAGATCGCCGGCGGCAAGGCCACGGTGACCCGCGAGGTGGACGCCGGCCTGGAGACGCTGGAAGTCGACCTGCCGGCGGTGGTCACCACCGACCTGCGCCTGAACGAGCCGCGCTTCATCAAGCTTCCCGACATCATGAAGGCCAAGACCAAGCCGCTGGAGACGGTGGCGCTGGCCGACCTCGGGGTGGAAGCCACGGACACGCTGAAGATCACCCACTACGCCCCGCCGCCGAAGCGCAGCAAGGGCGTGATGGTCAAGGATGCGGCCGAGCTCGTGGCCGCGCTCAAGCAGAAGGGGTTGCTGTAATGGCCAAGGTCCTCGTCATCGCCGAACACCTCGACGGCCGCCTGAACGGCTCCACGGCCCGGACCGTGAGCGCCGCGGCCGCCCTGAACCCCGAGGCCATCGACGTGGCCGTGCTGGCCGCCGACCCTGCCGGCGTGGCCGCGGAAGCGGCGCAGATCGCCGGCGTGACCCGGGTGCTGGCGGTGGCCAACCCGGCCAACGCCCATGCCATCGCCCAGGTCCAGGCCCCGCAGATCGCCAGGCTGGCCGCGGGCTACACCCACGTCTTCGCCCCCTCGACCACCTTCGGCAAGGACCTGCTGCCGTGCGTGGCGGCCCTGCTGGGCGTCAACCAGGTCTCCGACCTGATGGCGGTGGAAGGCCCCTACACCTTCAAACGACCGATCTACGCCGGCAACGCGATCATCACCGTCGAGGCCCCGGCCGACCAGGTGGTGGTGGCCACGGTGCGCACCGCCTCGTGGCCGGAGGCGGCCCGCGGCGGCAGCGCCCCGGTCGAGGCGGTCAGCGTGGAGGCCGAGCTGCCGGCGCACACCCGCTACGTGGGGCTGGCGGCGGGCCAGTCGGACCGGCCGGACCTGCAGTCGGCAAGGCGCGTGGTCTCCGGCGGACGCGGCGTGGGCTCGAAGGAGAACTTCGAGATCATCTACCGCCTGGCCGACAAGCTGGGCGCGGCAGTGGGCGCCTCACGCGCGGCGGTGGACGCCGGCTACTGCCCCAACGAGATGCAGGTGGGCCAGACCGGCAAGATCATCGCCCCGGAGCTGTACATCGCGGTCGGCATCAGCGGCGCGATCCAGCACCTGACCGGCATCAAGGACGCCGGCACGATCGTGGCGATCAACAAGGATCCGGACGCGCCGATCTTCGAGGTGGCCGACATCGGCCTGGTCGGCGACCTGTTCCAGGTGCTGCCGGAGCTGGAAGCGGCGCTCTGATGCCCGCGCAGTCCGGCCATGAACCCTCGCAGAAGGGCCGCCCATGCGGCCCTTCTGTTTCTGGATGGAGCACACGATGAGCAAGCGGGTGATGGTCGTCTTCGGGACGCGCCCGGAAGCCATCAAGATGGCGCCGGTGGTCAAAGCCTTGAAGGTCATCCCGGGCATCGAGACAATCGTGGCGGTAACCGCCCAGCACCGGCAAATGCTGGACCAGGTCCTGGACCTTTTCGGCATCGCCCCGGACGTGGACCTGGACATGATGCAACCTGACCAGTCCCTCAGCGACCTCACGTCCCGCGTCCTCGCCGGCATGAACGAGGTGATCGCCCGGTACAGGCCGGATATCGTCCTCGTCCACGGCGACACGACCACCACGTTCGCCACGACCCTGGCCGCCTTCTACAACCGTACGCCCGTCGGCCACGTCGAGGCGGGCCTGCGCACGGGCAACCTGTATGCCCCCTGGCCCGAGGAAGCCAACCGCAAGCTCACCGGCGCGCTGGCCGCCCTGCACTTCGCACCGACTGAACGGTCGCGGGCAAACCTGCTCGCCGAGGGCGTGTCCGGCGACCGGATCTTCGTCACCGGCAACACGGTCGTGGACGCGCTGCTCGCCACGGTCAGGAAAATCGGGGACAGCCCCGGCCTGGAAGCATCCCTGGCTTCGCAGTTCCCGTTCCTTGAAACAGGGAAAAGGCTGGTCCTGGTGACCGGTCACCGCCGGGAGAACTTCGGCTTCCGGTTCGAGCAAGTCTGCCTTGCGTTGGCAGACATCGCCGGCATGGGGGATACGCAGGTCATCTACCCCGTGCACCCGAACCCGAACGTCCGGGAACCTGTCCACCGGCTGCTGGGCAACAAGCCGGGCATCCACCTCGTCCCCCCGCTGGACTACCTGCCCTTCGTCTACCTGATGAACCGCGCCGACCTCATCGTGACGGATTCCGGCGGGATCCAGGAAGAAGCCCCCAGCCTGGGCAAGCCCGTCATCGTGACCCGCGAGACGACGGAGCGTCCCGAGGCGATCGAGGCCGGAACCGCCTTTCTCGCCGGCACCGACAGGGAGAGGATCGTGGAGCTTGTGCAGGGTCTGCTCGACACCCGCCCATCTTCCCGCGCGTGCACCAATGCAAACCCATATGGCGATGGCAAGGCCTCGCAACGCATCGTGGATATACTGCATGGTCAGCTGAAGACCGCCTTGGATGCGGCGGGGCATTGACCATTCGTCTGGACACAGATACAGGGACGAAGAAAACATGAACATCACCGTTGTTGGCACAGGATACGTTGGCCTTTCCAACGCCATCCTCCTGGCCCAGCACCACCGGGTGACCGCGGTTGACATCGACTCCCGGAAAGTTGACCAGATCAACCGGCGCGAATCCCCGATCAAGGACCGCGACATCGAGCACTACCTCCGTGAAGCCAGCCTCGACCTCGTCGCGACGACCGATGCCGGGACCGCCCTGTCCCAGGCGGAACTCGTCATCATCGCGACGCCGACCGACTACGACCCGGTCACGAACTACTTCGACACCAGCTCCGTGGAGGGCGTGATCCGCCAGGCCATGCAGGCCAATCCCGGCGCCCTCATCCTGATCAAGTCAACCATCCCCGTCGGCTTCACCCAGCGGGCCCGGCAGGAATTCGGGACCGGCAACATCGTCTTTTCCCCGGAGTTCCTCCGGGAAGGCCGCGCGCTGTACGACAACCTCCACCCGAGCCGGATCGTGGTCGGCGAGCGCTCGGACAGGGGCCAAAGGATCGCCGAACTCTTCCGCGAAGGCGCAATCAGGAAGGATGCCCCCATCCTCCTGACGGACCCTACCGAAGCCGAGGCGATCAAGCTGTTTGCCAACACCTACCTGGCCATGCGGGTCGCGTTCTTCAATGAACTCGACAGCTATGCCATCGCGCACGGCCTGGACACCCGCTCGATCATCGACGGGGTCTGCATGGACCCACGGATCGGGAACCACTACAACAACCCCTCGTTCGGTTACGGCGGGTACTGCCTGCCGAAGGACACGAAGCAGCTCCTGGCGAACTACCGCGACATCCCCCAGAACCTGATCGAGGCGATCGTCAAGTCCAACTCGACGAGGAAGGACTTCATTGCAGATGAAATCCTGAAGAGGAACCCGAAGACGGTGGGCGTCTACCGCCTGATCATGAAGGCAGGCTCGGACAACTTCAGGACATCGAGCATCCAGGGGATCATGAAGCGAATCAAGGCGCGCGGAGTCGAGGTCGTCATCTACGAGCCCGGACTGGGGGAAGAATCCTTCTACAACTCCCGGGTCATCCGCTCGCTGCAGGAATTCAAGGCCACCAGCGACATCATCGTCGCCAACAGGATGTCGGCGGAACTCGGAGACGTGGCCGACAAGGTCTACACCCGGGACCTCTTCGGTTCGGACTGACCCTTGGAAGTCATGGGCACACGTCAGCCACGTGGACACCATGGGCAACCAGCCACCTCATCACGATTCATAAGGAATGCCTGCCAGGCAGGGTGAGAACAGGCGCACCGCCTCATCGAACAGCTCGCTGGTAGCCCGCAGCTCAGATGGCAACCCCATGAACGTGGAAAACAGCTTCCTGCTGTTGTATCCAGGGATCGTCGCCACTGACATGTCGGATTCCGCCAGTGACGACGCCCCCCAGACCCCCATCCTGTGCTCCCAATAGAAGAGGTCGTTAAGTGCGTAGTTGATCAGTGCCTCTTTCGTCCACCCTGCAACCCGGATGAACTCCTCGAATGCCCTCTTCGTATATAGGGAGCCTGGATTGACCCCATACTTCATGGCCAGCGCGGAAGCATCGATCTCGTCGATCCTGTTATAGAACCCCCGCATCACTTCGCCACCGAAGCCGCGGATAAAACGCGCATCCAAACCGTAGCGCCCCTGCACCTTCCTGACCCAGCCAAGCGTCCCACTGCCCCTGACATACCCCGTATTGCGCCTGTATGCCACGGCGAACCCGTCCACGAGGTGATTCAGCGGGGTCGGGGCTGGAATTTTGACAATCTCCAGGTCCAGTCCAGTTGTGCTTGCCAGCTGTGCAGCTATCAGGCTGTCGGTCGATCGATCTGATTTCCCATCCTTGCTACGCACGAACGTAAAGAGGCTTGGCTGCAGGGGCACCAGCGCGGAAAGAAGCCCCCTGCTGTCCCTGCCTCCGCTCATTCCAAGTACAGGCTTTATTCCTCTTCCTTCAAGGAATATGCGGAGGCCACCGAGGTACTGGACCAGGGAGCCGACCGCTTCCTCCCGGCTGGCCCGCTCCAGTTCCGTGCGCGGCCAGTACCTCCTTACTTCCATGCCAGGCAGTGACAGATATGTGTTGGGGGTCAGCTGCCGGACCGACTCGAACGGCGAGTCCAATCCCGGGAGATACTTCACGTCCATTCGGACGTAATTCTTCGCCGTGATGTAAGGGATGACCCATTCCCGGAGCCCGGCCCCCATGACTTCGGCGACCAATGCCGCATGTGAGGCGACCACGCCTCCCTTCTTGGCATAATAGATGCTACGGGAACCCATGGCGTCATGAAACACGTCAACGCCATCGGCAGATGCGACCAGGAGCACGAACCTGCCGGCTACCGTATCAAGCCTCTCGAAGACATCACCCTGGACCAGATAACGGCACACGCCGGAGTACACGCCTGCATAGGGATCGAAGGCATCTCCTACCAGGATTGCCTCGCGCCCACCAACGGCCACCTTCTCGACGTTGACCCTGGGGTCCACGTAAACGTCGTACCCGGATATCGGGTGTTTCTCCCATCCCCTCAAGGAATCCGGAGGTGATGTATCGCACGGAACAAGCAGGAATCCCCTCGCGTAGAGGATCCCAGGCTGGTCAACTTCACGCGCTTCTATTGCAATTTCCATCTCTGTCCAGTGACTCAGGGGGTGTCTGGCATTCCAGCCACGCTAAACGAAAACCGTCCGTTCGAGATCGGAATAGCCGCCGGCCAGCACCGTCCTCGACTTCACGTATTCGACATCCAGGTTCCACGTATGGAACCCGGAAATACCACTCCTGAATATTGCAAAATTGAAAAAGTCCAAGGCATGGAAGCCGTATCCGGCCGCCTCGGAACGCCTGATGAAATCCGAGTCCGAGCCTTTCCTGCGCCGGTCCGAGAACGGGACATCCTCCAGGACACTACGCTTCCCCGCCAGGCTGCCTCCGGCAATGCGCAGCCGCTCCCCCCTGCCGGGACGGCGGTACTGCCAGGAGCGGCCGGCCGCGCATGCCGGGTCGAAACGCACCTCGTCCTCCCCATCCAGGTAGGTGAACCCCACCGTTTTCCCGGCGATATCGATGTCGAGGAGCCGTGCCCACGCCATCATGTCCGACAGGTAGTTGGGGCCATAGATGTCATCGTCGTCGATCTTCGCCCAGTACTCCGCATCGGACTGGCCTGCCGCGAAATTGAGGCAGGAGCCAAGGCCCAACTGGCGGCTGCACTGGTAAACCGAAATCGGCTCGCCATCCCGCACGAGCGCCTTCGCGTCCCTGAGGGACATATCCCTGCCATGGAGGACAATGACCAGTTCCTTGTTCGGGTACCGGTCACGCCTGAAACGCTCGATGCACCCGGGCAGGAAATCCGGCCGCATGGTCACCAGCAGGCAGGCAACCCGGGGCATCGGTTTCCCGAACTTCCTGTCGAGCCCAAGATCGCTTGCGATGCGATCCAGCCGGTCCGCCAGACAATTCCCGTTCAACACCTCCCGCAAGGCCAGATGGTGCGTGCGGGCCCGTTCAAGCGGATCCGAAAACAGGTGGCGCAACCTGCGAGCAACCTCCTCCGCATCACCACGGATTGGCAGATCTGCCCACCGGCACGATCCTGCAGGGCCGGATTCGGCGACAAGCGCCCCGGTCGCGATCGCACGGAGCATCATCGTCACCTTCTTCCACTCCGGCAACAGCGGGCTGGTGCGGAAGATTTCCGCACCCAGCATCCGGGTCAGGGCCGCCTTACCGACTGGCGTCAGGCAGCCGAGCGCATTGCCGACGAACTCCGGGTGGTCGCCCAGCCGAGGTCCCCCGAACTCCCAGTTCGACTCCGCCACGACGAGGCCCTGGTCCTTGAAAGCCAGCACCAGCGGATCGCTTGCGGCGCCCTCGGCGAGGTCCAGCCAGCCATCGAAGAGGACCTTCCCCCCGTTCTCCGGGGATTGCAACTGCTCCCATGTCCTGAACGGGTTGTGCAGCCTCGGCTGGATGAAGGGGCCGAGCACAGGGACAGCCTTTCCGGAAACGTCCACGAGTGCCTTCGCGACCCGATCACTGATCGCATATGAACGGTCAGCCAGTGGAGCCAGCCACGCGAAATCACCGACGTCCTCCGGATCACACCTGTACCAGACCACAGTGGGGATCCCGAGCATGCGAGCCTGTTCAAAGAGACTCCGGATAACCCCGGTGCCCCTGCCATCCTGTGCCAGCGAGTTCCTCCATCCAGCTCCCTCGGCGTGCCAGACGGTCTCCACGAGCAGGAAATCGAATTGCCATGCACGGAGCTGCTCCTCCCAGTCCGCTTCCGCCAGACGGACGACATCGACCTCATAGCCCAATTCCTGGAAGAGCTCGCTGCTGCCGATATAGGCAATGCGTCCCCGCTCCGTGCAGCCCGCCTCTTTGAGTCCGGATTCGGGCGGAACCAGCCCTTCCAGCATTTTCTCCGGCCTCGCCAGCACGCAGGTTTCATTCTGCTTAGAGGCCTTGTCAACAGTAGTGACCACGACGTCATCCGGAAGCCTGATCGGCAGCCCCGGATCCTCGGAGACGCCTTCCTTCCCCGCCGACTCACCACTGCCAAGCACAGGCACAGGAACGTTCTCACGCCTGATCTCCTCCGGTGCGCCCAGCCAAACCCTGATGCGCCTCAGCGGTGCAGTAATCCTCCAGGACGTGCTGCTCAGCAGACGCTCCTTCTCTTCCGCCAGGGCACGGGCCTGTGCCAGCACCTCATCGAGCTGGCGACGCAACCTCTTGCGCTTGCGTTCGGCTTCGGCCAGCTTCTTTTCGAGCTCCTGCACCTGGGAGGCTTCATGCTGCCCGGGCTCTCCCATCCCTTCCCTGGTCGCTCCATTCTGATTTTCCGTTGCCACTACTGCCCCCCGAAGTTCAAATGAAAACAGACGTACCAATGGTGGCTGACGACCCGATATGGACCGTCCCGGCACGCAGGGTGTCGTCATCCACACGCCAGGTATGGCCGTCCGGATCCTTCCCCCGGTAACGGGCAAAATTGAACCCGTCCGCGGCGACGAGATCGTAACCCGATTCCCTGGCGCGCCGGATGAAATCCGTGTCCGACCCACCTCTTCGCCCGGAGGAAAACCGCACCTCCTCGATGACTTTCCTCGTGCCCGCCAGGGTCCCGCCGGCCACCATCGCTTCCCCCGGCTCGCCGGCCGCGTGCTGGAGATTGGACATTTCCGCCCACGCCGGATCCCAGAGCAGCTGGTCATCCCGTTCCAGATACAGGAACATCGGCGGCTTGCCCATGAGATCCGCATGAAGGGCCTTCTGGTACATCACCATGTCGCTCGTGTAGGCAGCCCCGTAATAATCGTCGTCGTCGATCTTCATCCAGATCCCGGCAGTGGTGTGTTCGATCGCATAATTGATGCAATCACCCAGGCTTCGCCTCGGGTCCACCTCCAGCACCCTGATGGACTCATCCGGACCCACCAGGCCACGGATCGCCCGCATGTCCGCATCGCCGGAATGCACCACGACCACGAGTTCCCGGTTCGGGTAGGTATCCGACCTGAACCGCTCCAGGTTCCGTTCGATCAACCCGGGACGCTTCGTCACCAGGATATGGGCCACGCGCGGGTCGTCGCGGGCAACGGACAGGCCAAGATCCTTGGCGATACGCTCCAGCCGGTGTCCAAGCGTATGCGCGCCGAGGACAGCACGGCTGAGACGGTGCCTGAACATCATCGCTTCCAGTTCCGCGGCCACGTCCGGGTGACCAGCAAGGGCAGGCTGTCTTTTCTCCTGCGGGAATGACAGACACAGATCGTCCAGGCCGAAGCCGGTGAACGGGTCGCCGCCATCCAGGGAAACCACGGAGCAACCACATGCTGCCGCGCGAAGCATCATGGTTGCCACTTTCCAATCCTGCTTGAACGACCTGGCCAGGAACAATTCCGCACCGAAGCACCTGAGCAGGGCGGACTTTTCCGTAGGTGTCACGACCCCCAGGCACCTCGGGGCGTATATGCCGCTGTCCTGCAGTCTGGCGAACGAATAATCGTTGTTGCTCTCAACTATCCAAAGGTTGCAATCGTCGCCATCAAGCCGGTCATCCAGCAATCCACGGGCGACTTCCCACCAGCCATCCAGCAGAACCTGGCCACGCAACTCGCGCCGTGCCGCGTCCATCAACCGTGTGCGCACGGGGTTGTGGATCGCCGGCTGCACGGCAGGCGGCAACAAGCCTGTCTTTTTCCCGCCGAAGCGGCCTTTCAGCCACTCATGGCCGGGGCCATCCACCGCATAGCAGCGGTCGACTGAACCGGCCAGCCATGCCAATCCCTCGAGGTCCCTGGCCCCGGTCCTGGCCCAAAGGACGACCGGGATCCCGAGCTCCCTGGCCCGGCTGACGAGATCGGCCAGCTCCCTGCCGGAATCGCCGTCCCGTACGAACGGGATTCCCCAGCCTCCAGCCAGGTTCCACGAGGTCTCGATCAGGATGAAATCATGGCTGCCTGGTGCGATGGCCTGGTTCCATTCGCCCTTTGCGAGCACCGTGACCTCGGCGTCGAAGGCCAGCTCATCGGCCAGTTCCTCGCATGCGACGACGGCGATCCGCAGCCATGGTTCAGCCCGTCCATGGTAGCGGCGACCAGGTCGCAAGCATCCGGCCTCGATGAGATCCGGCAGGTACAACCCGACCATCGCCGCTTGCAGGTCCAGCACGCGATGGCTGTCATTGATATCCCGGGGCGGTTCCGTCGCCAACAGGGAAGCAGGGAAACCTTCCGGGAAAACCTTCTGGCCAGCCACTGCTTCCCCGGGGGATTCCTGCTGGACCTGATCCTGCGCCGGACGCCTGCGGAAGATCCCGCCACGCAGCAGTTGCACGATCCAGCGCATTGGAGCCGTCAGGCGCCATGACGTACTGGCATGGATCTCCGCGATGTGGGATTGCAGTTCCCGCACGCGCACCTGCAACGCATGTACTCTCGCCTGGAGGCCCTCCACCCGGCCCATCAGGAGGGCGACCTCCCGGCTCCTCCGCTGCTCAGGCCGATCGGCCTGACGGTCTCTTCCGTGGTCAGTCATCCGCGCCTCCCGGACACCAAGACCTGCGATTCACCGCACCGCCATGGCACGAAGCAACCAGGGCATGGGCATCCACTCATCCGGCCGGCTGGGCCTGCTGTTGCTTTCCCTCCCCGAGGGACTTGTAGAACGCCAGCGCGTCCTTGACATCGCCGGAGTACACCAGCCTCCCGCCATCCATGACCAGCGCCCGGTTGCACAGTTTCTTCGCGAGCTCCGTGTTGTGACTGGCAACGACGACGATCTTGCTGCCGTTCACCCGGTCAACCAGTCTTTCCCGCGCCTTCTTGACGAAACTGAAATCACCGGCGCCAAACCACTCGTCCAGGAGCATGATGTCGTGCTGGACTGCAGTCGAGATCGCAAAGCCGAGCCGCATCCTCTGGCCTGCCGAGAGGGTAAGCAGCCTGCGATTGGCCAAGTGCTCCAGCTCCGCGAATTCCAGGATCGAGTCGACCAGCCCCTTGATCACCTTCGCCTGCAGGCCCATCGCGGTGGCACGCAGGTAGATGTTCTCGAGGAGGGTCCCCTCCTGGTTGAACCCAACGCCCAGGTTGAGCAGGGCCTGCCGTGACCCGACGACCTCAAGGCCACCGGACGTCGGCTGGAATGCGCCTGACAGCACCCTCAGCAAGGTCGTTTTCCCGGCGCCATTCCTGCCGAACAGCGCCACACGCTCGCCCTCGTTGATCTCGAAGCTGATCCCGTCGAGGATGCGCGCGAACCTCCGCCTCGGCAGGGCCGTGGCCGCCGACACCAGCATGCTGGCCCACGACCCCCCACGCCTTTCCGGCTGCACGTAATACGGGACGTCGAGCGTGACGCCATTTACCTTGATGTACGCGCCCATACCGTGCCCCTATATCCACAATGGAACGAACCTTGCGTAACGCCGGTACAACAAGGCCGCAAGGCCCCATCCCGCTATTGTCATCACCGCGATGTACCAGTACGTCTGGGGCTGGATCTCATACCCGAGCATGGGGGCGCGGACGATGGTAATCAGGTGATAGGCAGGGTTGAGGTGGACAGCCCACCACCACAAGGATCCCGGCTGGAACCTCTCCCCGACCCAGATGATCGGCGTGAGGAGCATCCCGAAACGCAAGGCGGTATTCACCATCTCGGCGGCATCCGCGAACCGCGCGCCGATCAACGACATGCACACCGATACCCACAATATGTTGGCGATGACCACGGGGAGCGTCACCAGCATCGTCACCATGGTCGAGACATGCATTTCCGGTGACCATATGAGCACGCCCGCGACCACGGGCAACGAGCACACGAAATAGAAGAACGCCTTGGCCACGGCCCTCAACACGAAGTCGGTGAGCCTGACCCGCCCGTCCATGATGAAGGGCTTGTGCCCTCGCAGAACAAGGACCGAATCGGTCAGGCACTGGACCATGAACCGCCAGACGAGGTACCCGATGCCGAGGTACGGGATGTAGAACTCCGGTTCCCGTCCCATGATCGTCGAGTAGACCCCGCCGATCACGGCAATGAACACCAGGACCGGGATCGGTATCCAGGCCAGGCCAAGGACATTCCTCCGGTACCTGGTGACGATGTCAAGCCAGCCGGAATAGGTCCAGAACTCGGGGTAACGGACGCTCCCCTTCAAATGCTCCAGAATTGAAGTCATGCCTAGGCTCGATAACATGAATACCCGGGGCGGATCCAGCGCCAGGTTGACACCGGGCACTTGCAGACAGTCTCGACAGGCCACGCGCGCCGAGACTCCTACAACAACCCAATCCTCAGGGGACCGGGACCGACGGAAACACATGAGACACGAACTGGAGAGATGGCTACGCCCTGATCCGAACCATCCATCTTTCGCAAAGACCCCATACCCGCTGCGAGTCCAGCTTTCCCTGCGGCCCAGCCCATTACCCGATCAACTTGAACAACAAATCATTCTACCATCCCGTTCCTCCTACGTGGTCAGCGCAGACCCGACTCCGAGCCTCCTGCTGGGCCAGCTGGCAATGCAATACCGTCCCTACTTGGACAACCTGGACCGCGTCCAAGGGGGTGGACCTGTCAGCCATTCCCAGCCCATCTTCGTCTCCAGATGGCGGGACCTTGTCCGATATCACTCGCCACACTTGTCTGCCTGTATCAGGGTGGCGAGCGCAACCTGCCGATGCCCCAAACAACCAGAACCAAGATCAAACACACCCACTACCATCCTTGACTCCCCGCCTGACAGGGTCACTACCAGGCCTTGTCCACGGGAACGACAGGAGCATGATGCTTCGGGGCATTCCGCAGGAGCATTCTTCTTGTACGCTTCTTTGCTCTCCGCATGACCTGAGCCATGGAATTCCAATCCTTCAGCCCGGGCCTCTCAGCGCACGGGTGTAGTACAACATACACGCTGCACACGTACTTCTTGCGGAAGAGCACTCGCTTGCCGTCACAAGCATCTGTTGTCTTGCCCGACGTATTGCCCGCTTGTGTCCCAAGTTCGGCAACCTGGGCCAGAACCGCATACGGACCCGCACACCTTTGAAACCAACAAAGTTTGGAGCTTGCTTTCGGGAAGCAGCCTCACCTGGTCACAGATCAGGCTTGCGTTCAAACGGAAAAGTGGTGGCTTGACCGTTTAATGTGATGGGAGTTCCGAGAATTGCCAGCTTCCCAGCCGGGATCGCCATTGCCCATGGCTGCCGTACACAGTTTGCATGGAGCAAAACTGGAGGACCCAAACATTTTCTGATCCAGCATGCCGATGACGCCACACCAAGACCACAAGAAGCGATGGATGATCAAATGTTCCGCATTACCACCATGGAAAAAACATAAAATTCACATCAAATCAAAACCAGACCTTTCCCGCTTGCAACTTACAATCTTATCCGCCTGCCAGACTGCAACACAACATTTCGCGTTGCCGAAAAATTAGTTTAACTCATGCCAATTAATCCACCGCCTGAAATTTCAACATCTCACATGGGCCACCTGTCTGGATTGAACGGCAATGACGGAATATCCGCCATCCTGATCATTTCATGAAAAACATCAGCTTTCTTTCTTTGTTCCATCGGAACACCCAGCAACTTTTCCCAGACGCTCCGACTATTGAACGGAATGAAGGCCTGTGCATAAAAATCCCGTTCCAACATGTTCAACCCATGCCATGCCGACATCCTGTGCTCCCAATAGAACTGGTCGTAGGGATCGACAATCCCTCTTGCCGAATTGAACTGAGAAACCAACAGAAACTTTTCAAAATATTTTTCGGCCCTCGAATTGAACTTCTCTAACCCGTACGACTCCCTGACAGCCCTCTTGACACGCGTGGAATAAAGCTCACGCATCCCTCTAGCAGTTACCGGCTGCGGCAGAGAATCCTTTTTCGACAGATAAAAACACCTGCCTATCTCAAGCAGGTTTGCTGAAACGGCAATTGCATCTGGATCCCTGAAATATTCTTGGAGTGGTCCAACGGCAGACCAGTGATGGGAAGCGTATGTCGCACGGGAGAGCAGCTGCTCCAATCTCCCCTTGGCTGGCGTGGTCGGGACGACCGTATGCACAAGACCCAGCATTGAGGCCAGATGGCTGGCAAAAAGACGATCAATTTCCGTATCCTTGCCATTCCCATACGTATAGGCCTCAAACTCGATGCCAGATGATTTGCACACAGCCAGCATCGTGCGGCTGTCCATTCCGGCCGTCAGCGACAGTCTGACCGTCCTGTTCCGCGCCACATGCCGAAGAGAGGCAACTGCAGCATCCATGACGAACCGGGCCGCCACTCCCACCTCGACATCGCGGATAGCACCCCTTGGCCAGTACCTGATAACCTTTCCTGCTGGAAGCTCGATCAGCGTGTTTGCGGTCAACAACCAGACATCTGCATAAGGGGTTCCATTGCCAGGAAACCCATACTTGAACGGCAGATCGCAAACTTCGCCAGACGAAGCAATTATGGATGCATGCGAAGCGACTGCCGAGAGGTCATCCCGGTAGAAGACGGAGCGCATTGCTGCCGCATCATTCAGAATCCAGATCCGCTCGCCCTTCTTGGCGAAAATCACATACCGTCCACACAACTCGCCCTCAGCGTCGAAAAACTCGCCATCCCCCTTTTTCAATGCATCCAGGAGAAAACAAGCAGAATCTACGAGGTTGTCCCGTGTCGTTACACAAATGCCTACGACCGTGACTGAAATATCGCCACATCCAGCAAATTGGACCCTCGCGTCCGGCGCCACATAAAGCCCGCTTATAGGGCCTTGGACATATCCATCCGGCACCTTCTGAAATGATCTGCAATAAACGAAGCCACGTGGATATGGCCGCATTTCATTTTGGCCGAAATGAGCCTCTGGAGTCCGCTCCTTCATGTCCATTGACGCCGGCGTCGACATTTGCTTGAGACCAACAGCTGTTGTTAGCAGGACCCTTCACAGAGCAACCAACATGCCCGCCCTGTCATATGCAGTTAAAGCCAAGCCGCACCCAAGATGGGTGCGGCCGACGTTCTTCGCGTAATGTGTATTAGTTCGATGCAGTGTTTGCAGCCGGCTTCTTCTCCGTGATTGTGATGTACAACGAAGCAGTAGCGTCAGGATCCTTCAACTTTGGCTTCTCTCCCTTCGCCCTGACCAGTGCAGCCACGCTCAACATGCCTTTCTTCCTGAAAACCACGCGCTTGCCGCCATATGCGTCTCTTGGCTCACCCGCCTTGTAACCCGCCTGCGTCATGGCCTCGGTCACCTGCGCCAGCACCGTATCCACATCCGCCCCCTTCACTTCGAAGAAGGCTTGCCGCTGCTGGCGCTGGGACTTGCTCGTCAGCCTCACCCGGTCATAGCGCAGCGTGTGCTCGAACGGGAAGGTGATGCCCTGCCCATGGATCGTGATGGATGTACCAGGAATCGCAGGTTCGACGGCGACCGTATTCCCATCCGTCATGACCACGGGCTCCGGTGCGGGCGCGGTCAGCCCTGCAGGCTCCTCCGGCGCGGCGGCCGGCCCCTGCGGCGCCTCGGTTCGCTGGCAGGCCGCCAGCACCAGGCAGAAACCTGTAATCACGAGAAGCTTGTGCGTTTTCATATCCGTTGCCTCCAATGGAATCCCGAGGAACTCAGAGCCGGAAAGTCTGTTCGTCGCGTGGCAGCACGCCCTTCACGTCGAAGATGATACCGCCGGGCTTGAGCATGGCCTTCACGTCCAGCGTGGCCTCCGCCCCCACGAACTGCCGGTGGGCCACGGCCAGCAGGACCGCATCATAACTCCCCGGCGCCGGGGCTCCCACCAGCTCCACCCCGTATTCGTGGCGCGCCTCCTCCGGGTTCACCCACGGGTCATAAATCTCCAGGCGGGCATGGGTCGGACGCAGCTGCTCCAGGATCTCCACCACCCTGGTGTTGCGGACATCCGGGCAGTTCTCCTTGAAGGCGAACCCCAGAACGAGGATGCGCGAATCGACGATGTTCAGGCGCGCCTGCGCCATCAGCCGCATCAGCCGGTCGGCCACGTATGGTCCCATCTCATCGTTGATGCGCCGGGCAGCGAGGATCAGTTCCGGGTTGTAACCGAGCATCGCCGCCTTGTGGGCCAGGTAGTACGGGTCCACGCCGATGCAGTGACCGCCGACAAGGCCGGGCACGAACGGCATGAAGTTCCACTTGGTGCGCGCCGCGGCCAGCACCTCGTGGGTATCGATGCCGATGCGGTTGAAGATCCGAGCCAGCTCGTTCATCAGCGCGATGTTGACGTCGCGCTGGGTGTTCTCGATCACCTTGGCCGCCTCGG
>ERZ795043.311-NODE-311-length-48912-cov-408.919418_pt1 | contig 48912 bp, 47 predicted proteins | sample MGYA00375127_ERZ795043 | MGnify/ENA primary metagenome ERZ795043 (study PRJEB30172, sample SAMN05518447) | compost metagenome | isolation source: Feedstock adapted compost from Newby Island compost facility, Milpitas, CA | place: USA:Newby Island compost... | reverse complement strand
AAAAATTTCCAATTTTCACGAATCAGGGACTTGACATCTTACCGCTGGACTTTGCCCGGTTTCCCCGTTGATGCGCGCTCAGGAGAGCGCCGGCAAAATCTTCGCCAGATCGGTGTGCGGCCGCGGAATGACGTGAACAGCCACCAGTTCCCCGATGCGCTGTGCCGCTTCCGCGCCGACTTCGGTGGCCGCCTTGACGGCCCCGACGTCTCCGCGCACGAAGACGGTCACCAGCCCGGAGCCGATTTTCTCGGTTCCCACCAGCTCCACATTCGCCGCTTTCAGCATGGCGTCCGCCGCCTCGATCGCGGCCGTCAGCCCGCGCGTTTCGATCATGCCGAGCGATTCCTTCATGATCGTGCAACCTCCTTCGGACTCAAACGGTCCTCAAAATTTCGGCAGGATTTTCGCCAGATCCGCGTGCGGGCGCGGAATGACGTGCAAAGCGACCAGCTCGCCGATCCGTTGCGCCGCTTCCGCGCCGACTTCCGTCGCCGCCTTCACGGCGCCCACGTCTCCGCGCACGATGACGGTCACCAGTCCCGAACCGATCTTCTCGGTTCCCACCAGCTCCACGTTCGCCGCTTTCAACATGGCGTCCGCCGCCTCGATCGCGGCCGTCAGCCCGCGCGTTTCGATCATGCCGAGCGATTCTTGCATCGAAATCAACCCTCCTTGTTTCTCCGTGATTTGGCGGCAGTGCGCCGCTTGGCCGATTGTTCGGTATTTCGGTCATCCGGCGATTCGGGAGATGCCGCCGCCGGTTCGATGAATTTCATGATTTCGTCATGCGGCCGCGTGATGACCACGCTCATCCGGAGCGGATTGCCGGGCTTGTCCCGGCACTGCTCGCGCGCCGCTTCGACGGCCGCAGTCACGTCGGAGACGCTGCCCGTGACGATAACGGTCACGAGACGCCCGCCCAGTTCCTTTTCGACACACAGCACCTCGACGCCGGCCGTCTTGCACATCACGTCGGCCAGTTCCACGGCGGTGGTGTAAAACAGGGTTTCCACCACGCCGATCGCTTCCCGTGCCATGTTCCTCTTCCTCCCCGCCTTTTTTCTCCGCCTCCGGACTGTCGAGTCTGCCGGACCGTCGGACTTGTCGGATTTCCGCTCCGTTTTGACAGCCGCGTCCGCCAACTCAAGCGTCCGCGCCCGTCATGCCGGTCCGTCACGGGCGGCCGCGCGACTTGAGCGCCACCTTGCCGACGGAAAGCAGCTTTTCCATACCCGGCGCCGCGGAGGGGATGCAGCGGGTCAGAATCGCTTCGTCGGGCAGGTACTGTCTTGCCGTTTCCCTGGCCACCTCCAGCGCGTGCTCGACATCGGCCACCCGGCCGGTGAACTTCACCTGGACCATCAGCGGAATGATCGCCTGCACGTTCCCGTCGGGGTTGTTGCAGTCGATCCCGTGAATCCGGATGTCCGCCGCCTTGCACGCCCGGTCCATGGCCGCCAGGGCCACGCTGTATCCCTGGACTTCAAGCATTCCCAGCGCTTGCCGTTCCACGGCGCATCACCTAGCCTATGCTTCGCAGTCCGCCGCCCGCGAGGACGCGGCGGATCTTGCGCGTGAACGTTCTGGCCGACGTCAGTCCCTCGCCGGTGGGACCGGCGATGGTCATCGTCGCGAAGCCTTCGCCGCCGTAGCCGACGCCCGCCAGCGAGGAGCCGTTCTGCACGAAGATGGTCGTGCGGATGGCGCGGGCGAATTTCGTCAGGTTGTCCACATTGCGGGAATGCATGACCGCCGTATGGCGGTTGCCGTGCTCGGCCCGCACCGCCATGTCGATCGCCTCGTCCAGGCTGCGCGTCCGGACGATGGGCAGAATCGGCATCATCTGCTCGATCTGCACCAGCGGGTGGTCGAAGTCGACCTCGCAGAGGAGCAGCTCCGGATTTTTGTCCCGGATGCCGATCCGCTCCAGGAACAGCCGGGCGTCCTTGCCGATCCATTCCTTCGCCGGATGCCAGGAGCGCCATTCGTCGCCGCTGCAGCTCGGCCTCGCGCCCGGAATGTCCGACACCAGCGCGAACTCCATGATTTGCTCCAGCTCCCGGCGCCCGAGCATGTACGCGCCGTTGTTCAGCAGATGGAAGATGAGTTCGTCCGCGACCTTGTCGACGACGAACACTTCCTTTTCGCCGATGCACAGGATGTTGTTGTCGAAGGCGGCGCCCAGCACGATCTGCTTGGCCGCGTGCTCCAGGTCCGCCGTCTCGTCCACCACCACCGGCGGATTGCCCGCTCCCGCGCCGATGGCCTTTTTCCCCGACGCGAGGATCGTCCTCACCAGCCCCGGCCCGCCGGTGCCGACGAGCAGCGAGACGAGCGGCGACTTGATGATGACGTCGAGGGTCTCCATCGTCGGCTCTTTCACCATGGTGACGAGATCGGGCGGCCCGCCCGCGTTTATGATCGCTTTGTTAATGAGCTGCACGGTGAACATGCTGCAGTTTTTGGCGGACGGGTGCACGTTGAACACCACGGAATTGCCGGCGGCCAGCATGCCGATGGCGTTGTTGAGGATGGTCTCCGCCGGGTTCGTGACCGGCGTGATGGCGCCGATGACGCCGTAGGGCGCAAGCTCCGTCAGCGTGAGCCCGTTGTCGCCGGAAACCGCCAGGGTCTCCAGGTCTTCCGTGCCCGGCGTCTTCAGCGCGGTCAGCTCCACCTTGGCCACCTTGTGTTCCAGGCGGCCCAGCTTCGTCTCTTCCCACATTCGGCGCGCCAGGCCTTCCTTGTGGTCCAGCGCCGCCTGGCGAATGGCCCGGATGAAGCGTTCCCGGTCCTCCATGCCGAACTTTTGCACGTATTCCCGCTGCGCCTGGTGGGCCGCTTCAATGGCGTCTTCCGGCCGCTCGAACACCCCGAGGTCGCCCGCGCGGGACGCGGCGCCTCCGGCCGTCACGACTCCCGGCGCGGAGGGGCGGGAAGCCGCCGCGGAAAGGCCGGACGTCGAACCGCCCGCCACAGCGCCGGTCGTTGCGCCGCCCGCGGGAGCGGCCGGTCGCACGCTGCAGCCTCCCGCCGCCTCGGGCTGCGTCGCCTGCCCCGCGGATGCGGAAGCGAGCCGCCGGTCGATGTTGCGCAGGACGCTCTCCACGATATGTCTTACATCCGCTTCCGTCAGTCGGATTTCCAACACCGATCACCTCTCTCGACCCGTCTCGCGGGCCCGGTCTGGCCGTTCCGGACCCGTTCGTCAGGACAGCCTCCGGAGCACTTCCTCCGTGACCTTCGCAATAATCTCCTCGATGACGGCCCGTTTCTCCGCTTCCGACCGCGGGGCCTCCGCGCGGCCGGCGTCCGTCCGCATGGCGTCCGTGCGCGGCACATCCATCCGCGAAACGTTCGTCTGCGGGGAATCCGTCTCCGCGGCGCCGGTTCGCAAGATTTCCGACTGAGCCGCATCGCTTCCCGCAAGTTCGTCCGGTCTGCAGGAAGGCGTTCCCCCGCCCCGGATGCCCATCCTTTCGCGGATTTCCAGCAGGTTGGACACCTGGCTGCAGCTGAGCTCGTTGACCTTCTTGAGCACCTCGCCGGTGTACAGGCTCATCAGGGCGTAATGTTCCAGCGATTCCATCCGGAAATACGCTTCCTGGGGATCCCGGCCCCAGGTCAGCGCCCCGTGGTTGGCCAGAAGCACCGCGTTGTAATCCCGGCAGTAGGGGGCGATGGATTCCGCCACTTCCTCCGTGCCTGGCGTGGCGTAGGGCGCCACCGGCACCTTGCCGAGCAGCACGACGGCTTCCGAGGACAGCGCCCGTTCCAGGCTGATGCCGGCGATGGCATAGGAGGTCGCCACGACGGGATGAGCGTGCACCACGGCGCGGGCTTCGGGATTTTCCTTGTAGACCCGCAAGTGCATCTTAATTTCCGAGGAAGGCCTGTTCCTGCCGGACAGCACCTTCCCGCTGAGGTCCAGCTTCACCAGCATGTCGGGCGTCATGAACCCCTTGCTGACGCCGGTCGGCGTGGACCAGATGGCGTTCGGGCCGGTGCGGACGCTGATGTTGCCGTCGTTGGCAGCCACGAAATTCTTGGCGTACATTCGTTTGCCGATCTCGATGATCCATTTCTTCGCTTCAAAATCGGACAAGTATCGTTCCCGGCGCTCCAAGACGGTTTCACCTCCCCGACCATCCGTCGGTTGCTCCGTTTATTTTGATTCTCATCTTTCAATAGGGAATTGTCAATCATTTATTTTGGATTTTGTTGATTTTTGTCGATATTTCTTCCGATCTTCCGCCTAAAAACCACAAAATCATCGAACAAATACGACAAATCAAGGTTTTTCCCTGGCATTATTCCGATATCCAATCTTGAAGCAGCGGTGGGCAAACGTGCACAAACCCACAGAAATATGATATATTCAACTTCAAGCAACACGAAACAACGGGAGGAGCCGTGAAGCGCCGTGCTGCCCATCGCCCGAAAGGCCAAGATCAAGGAAATCATCGCGGAAAAGAAAAACGTGACCGTTGCCGAGCTGACCCAACTGTTCGGCCTGACCGAGGAGACCATCCGGAGAGACCTCAAGCAGCTGGAACAGGAAGGGTTCCTGACCCGGATCTACGGCGGCGCGTACATCAACGACGGCGTGCTGAACGACGTCGACGTCAACCTGCGCGAACACATCTATGTGGAAGGCAAACGCAAGATCGCCGAGAAGTGCGTGGAGTTCATCCAGCACGGCGTCTCCGTCTTTCTCGACGCGTCCACCACGTCGCTGTACATCGCCCGGATGCTGGACAATCGCCGGATCACCGTCGTGACCAATTCCATCAAGATCGTCAACGCCCTGATCGACAACCCGAACGTGCATCTCATCGCCACCGGCGGCAGCATCAGCCGTTCGTCCATGTCCGCCCTCGGGCGCGGCGCCCTGCAGAGCCTGGGAAGCTACTTCTTCGACCTGGCGTTCATTTCCTGCCGGTCGCTCAGCCGCCAGCACGGCGTCACCGATTCCAACGAACAGCAGGCGGAGGTGCGGCGGCTGGCCGCCGAGCGCGCCAACCGCACGTATCTGGTCGCCGACATCACCAAATTCGACCGGACTTCGTTCGCCCACATCTGCGGCTTCGACAAGATCCACACCCTGGTGGTGGACAAACCGCCGGGCGCCGAATGGCGGGAATTTCTGCAAGAACAAAACGTCGAACTCGTCGAATGCGAAAGCTGAGTGAGGGGCACCCGGAAGACATGCCGGGTGCTCCGCTTATTGTTCAAACATTCGCGCCAGGCTTTCCGTATACGGCGGCCGGGCAATGCCCTTTTCCGTGACGATCGCCGTAATGAGCGAATGGTCGGTCACGTCGAAGGCCGGGTTGTACACCTTCACGCCGGGAGGCGCCATCGGTTTTTCATACCATTTGGTCGTCACTTCCTCGGCGGGCCTCAGCTCGATGTGAATGTCGTCCCCCGTCCGGCATTTCAGGTCGATGGTGGACAGCGGCGCGCACACGTAGAACGGAATGCCGTAATGCTTCGCCAGCACGGCCACGCCGGAAGTGCCGATCTTGTTGGCGGTATCGCCGTTGGCCGCCACCCGGTCGCATCCCACCAGCACGGCCTGCACCTTGCCTTCCTTCATGACGATGGACGCCATGTTGTCGCAAATGAGCGTCACGTCGACACCGGCCTCCATCAGCTCCCACGCGGTGAGACGCGCGCCCTGCAGAAGCGGCCTCGTTTCATCCGCGTACACCTTGAAGTTATAGCCGCGCTCCTGGCCGAGATAGATGGGCGCCAGCGCCGTCCCGTACCGGGCGGTGGCAATGGTGCCGGCGTTGCAGTGGGTGAGCAGCCCCATGCCGGGCTGAAGCAGCGTCAGCGCGTGTTCGCCGATGGAGCGGCACACCTGCTCGTCCTCGGCCCAAATCGCTTCCGCTTCCTCCCGAAGCGCCGCCTTGACTTCCGCGGGAGATTTGCCCGCCGCCATCTCACGCTGAAAGCGCGCGTCCATCCGGTCCAACGCCCAGAACAGGTTGACCGCCGTCGGCCGCGCGGACGCCAGCAGCGCCTTGACGCGTTGGAACACTTCGTAAAGCTCTTCCGTCGTCGCCGCCTTGGACGCCTTCGTGCCCAGGTAGACGCCGTAGGCGGCGGCGATGCCGATGGCCGGCGCTCCCCGCACCCTCAGCTCGTAGATGGCCTCCCGGAATTCCTCCGGCTCCTTCAGGGTCAAAAACTTTTTCTCGTTCGGAAGCAGCGTCTGGTCCAGCAGAATCAGCGCGTCCCGCTCGTCGTCGAGCACCACGGAGCGGATGGCTTCATGCTGCGCCATCCCGATCCCCCCTTTGGCTGTAATCGTTGTGCCGGCCGCTTCCGGCCGCGAAACGGACCGTGAGGCGGATCCGTCGGGTCCCGGCGCGGATTACGCCGAAGCCCTTGCCACGCTGTCTTGAATCACCTGCAAATAATCCTTGCCCTTGGCGATGGCGTCCCGTTCCAGGATGAACGTCTTGCCCGCGATCAGGCAGATGCGCTCGGCTTCGGCCCGCTTGGCTTCGTCGGCGATGGAGGTCAGATCCTTCACGTGCGCGATGCCGAGGGTGCGGCGGCACAGCTCCAGCCCCGTCACCGCGCTGGTGTCGCGCATAATGCCGGCCAAATACCACCGGTCGAAACCGGGATAGCGGGCCACCCGCTCCGTCGCGCGTTCGTGGAACAGGCGCATGAATTTCTCCTGGAACAGGTCCGCCACTTCTTCGATGGTTTTCAGCACCCAGCCGATGTGGCGTTCCTTTTCCGGCCCCTCTTCCATCGTCTGTCTGGCGTTGACATAGGCGAAGATCAGATTGGCAAGCACGTTGCCCACGTCGTAACCGGCCGGACCGTAGAACGCGAATTCCCCGTCGATCACCTTCGTGGAATCTTCGCGGACGAAGATCGAGCCGGTATGCAGGTCGCCGTGGATGAGCGATTGCCCGTGGGTCATGAAATCAAACTTCAGCTTGGCCGTCTCCAGCTGCACCTTCTCGTCTTCCCACAGGAGCCGGCGGGCGAAATCCCGCGTCGGCGGGAACACGTCGTTGCGCGGGCAGTCGTAGAACGGTTCGGTGTAGACCAGGTCCTCCGTGATTTCGCACAGGTCGGGGTTGATGAACTTGCCCTGGAGCGCCTTTTTTTCCTTGTGGTTCATGACCACGTCCGACGTGAGCAGCAGGGTGTTCGCCATGAAGGTGGTGATGTGGTCCGCAAACAGCGGAAACTGCCGGTGCTCGATCATCGCCTTCCGCATGATGACATGGTCGGACAGGTCGTCCATGACGGTGCAGTTCATGATCGGGTCGTAATGGTACACCTTGGGCGCCAACCCCGGTGCCAGCTCGTTGTGTACCTTCAGAATTTCGTATTCGATGCGGTTGCGGTCGGGAGATACCTTGAATTCGTCGGAAATGCGGGCCACGGGTCCCGCCTGTTTGAGGATGATCGATTTCCCCGAATCCTCATCCACGACGCGGAACACAAAGTTCAGGTTGCCGTCGCCGATCTCCTTGCAGCTCAGGCGGGCCCCCTCCGGGAACAGGTCCAGCTTCTCTTTTGCGTACTCGATCGCATCCGCTTCGCTCATGGTGAAGTAGGTGGAAAAATCCGCCATGGTCTCGCCGCCTCCGATCTTTTGTTTTCTTTACCGTTTCCGGTAATAGGTCAGCGCCAGCGCGAACGCCAATACGCCGCCTTTCACAATGTCCATGGAGTAATACGGCACGGACATCATGACCAGCCCGTTCTGCAGGATGCCGATGAGCACGGCGCCGAAAAACGTTCCAAGGGCGTTCGGTTTGCCCGCGCCGAATACGGAGAAGCCAATGAACGTGGCCGCCACCGCGTCCATCAGGTACGGCGCGCCGGAGTTGACCTCCGCCGTCAGAATCCGGGCGCCGAGCACGATCCCGCCGATGGCCGCGAACAGCGAAGAAAGGAGGTACGCGGCAATCCGGTACTTGTTGACCGGGATCCCCGACAGCTTGGCCGCTTCCATGTTGCCGCCGATGACGTACATATAGCGGCCGTGCTTGGTATAGTTCAAGAACAGGTGGACAAGCAGGACAATGACCAGCATGATGATGATAATGCCCGGCACCTGCCCGAATTTGGCGAACAGCTTCGGAATTTGCCCCGTGGCGAAGCTGCCGTCCGGCATGACCATGTTCTGCGAAATGGTGGCGCCTCGGGAATAGGTCAAGGCGACGCCCTGAATGACGAACATGACCGCCAGGGTCAGGAGCATGTCGGGAATCCGGAACCGGATGATGAGGAACGAGTTGAGCGCCCCGACCAAAAGACACGCGCCGATGGCCGCGAGCACCCCGATCGCCGTGGGCTGGTGGTACCAGACGAACATGGAGATGACCACTCCGCAGGCGAGGGAAGCGGTGGAACCCACCGACAGGTCGAAGCCTCCGACGGCCAGGGAAATGGTCAAGCCGATGGCGATGATGGTCACGATGGAGATGGACCGCAAAATGTTGATAATGTTCTGTCCCTGCAGGAAACTGTCCGTGGCCAGCCCGAAAAAGAGGATGAGCAGGACGATGGTGACAATCGTGCCGTATCGGTAGAAAAACTGGAACCAGTCAAGCCGGGCGGCGGACGGCTTCCGGCCTGGCGCCGGGCCGGGATCCGCGCCGGAAGAAGATCGGACAGCCTTTTCGGTATGGGTATCGCTCATCGGTCACTTGCCTCCCGTCGAGTAAAACAAGAGCTCTTCCTCGTTGGTTTTCGCCGTCTCCAGCTCCTTGACGATCATGCCGTCGTACATGACGTACACGCGGTCCGTGATGCCCATGATCTCGGACAGTTCGCACGAGGCGTATATCACGCTTTTGCCCTGCTCCACCAATTTCGCGATCAGCTGGAAGATGTCCCGCTTGGCTCCGACGTCGACGCCCTTCGTCGGTTCGTCGAAAATGTACACCTCCGCATCGGCGACCAGCCATTTGCCGATGGCCACCTTTTGCTGGTTGCCGCCGGACAGGTTGCGCACCAGCGCCGCTTCGTTCGGCGTCTTGATGCCCAAGTCGGCAATCATTTTGCGGGAGATGGTCCTTTCCCGGCCGAAATCCAGCACCGTTCCAAAAAACCTGCACAACCTGGAAAGCACAACCGTGGTGAGATTCGTGGTCACGCTCTCCTCCACGAGCACGCCTTCCTTGCGCCTTTCCTCCGGAACCAGAGCCAGCCCCGCGCGGACGGCGTCGTTGGGCGACTTGATCTTGAGACGCTTGCCGTTCAAAATGCGCTCCCCGCTCGCCCGGGTGTAACCGAACAGCGCCTTGCACAGCTCCGTTTTCCCCGCGCCGACCAGCCCCGCGATCCCGACCACCTCGCCTTTTCGGACGTGGAAGCTGACATTTCTCACCTTGCCGCTGTCGTCGCTGAGGTCTTTCACCACCAGCGCCGGCTCGCCGGGCGTCGCCTGATGCTTCGGAAACTGCTGCTCCAGCTGCCGGCCCAGCATGTGCTCGACGAGCAGGTTCTGCGTCAGGTTGGCGGCCGCCTCCCGGATCACGAACCGGCCGTCGCGCATGACGGTCATCTCGTCGCAAATCTCGAACAATTCCGGCAAGCGGTGCGAAATAAAGATGACGCCGACATTGCGCGACTTGAGATCACGGACGACGCGAAACAGTTCCTCCGTCTCGGAGCGGCTGAGCGGCGCCGTCGGCTCGTCCAGGATGAGAAAACGGCAATCCCTGGCGATCGCGCGGGCGATGAGCGTCATCTGCTTCTCCGCCAGGGTCAGCTCGTCCACCCGCTTCCGCGGGGAAATGCGGACGTTCAGGCGGTCGAGCACCTCTTGCGCCTGCCGGTGGAGGGAAGGCCAGTTCACCCATTGCCTTTTCCCGGAGTCGTTGATCATGCGGTCCAGCATGATGTTTTCCCCAACGGTCAGGTAGGAGACAAGCGCCGTGTCCACTTCCTGGTGCACGATCTGGATGCCCAGATCCTTGGCGTCCTTCGGAGAGCGGATATCCGCTTTCCGTCCGCCGATGAAAATTTCGCCCGTGTAGTGGGGGTATGCGCCGGTCAGCACCTTCATGAGGGTGGATTTGCCCGCTCCGTTGGCGCCGATGAGGGCGTGGACGGTGCCCGTCGCCGTGGCGAACATGACATCGTCCAGGGCTTTCACGCCGGGAAATTCGATGGAGATGTTTTTCATTTCGAGCAACACAGGTTCGGTGGCTGTGGCTGGCATGGTTTTCACCCGGAAAGCGTTTCCAGAATTCCTTCGTGTGAAAAGCAAAGCCGCAACAATGCGGCCTTGGGAAACGGACTGCGCAAGCGGATCATGATGCGGAGCGGCAGAGCCGCGCCCTTGCCGGACGGGACTCTGCCGCAGGGCATTTTCTTAGATGGACGGTTTGTTGGTTATCGGTTCTTGAGCGCCTTCATCCATTCTTCTTCGAAGGCGTCGGTTTGGCCCCAACCCGGGATGATGTTGGCCAGCGTGACCATGTTGACGGCTTCGCTGGACTTCTTCAAGTCTTCCTGGGTGATCAGGTTCGCCTGCAGGTCGTAGGTCGCGGGCGTGTCCTCGCCGGCGATCTTCTTCGCCAGCAGCCGGACGTTGACGGCGCCGATCATCTTCGGGTCGACCGCGGCGGTGGCGACCCACGGGCTGTTTTCTTCCTGCATGGCCTGCAGGTCGGCGTTCGACACGTCGATGCCGTAGATCTTCACTTCCTGGCGGCCCGCTTCGTTGAGCGCGCGGGTGGCGCCGATCGCGAAGGCGTCCCAGGTGGCGAAGATGGCGTCCAGTTCACCCGGCGGATACTTGGTCAGCATCGCGGCGACCGCGTTTTGCGTTTGCACGGGCGTATCCGCGGCGGCCACGCCGAAGCGGTCGAGTTCCTGGATGCCGGGATTTTCCTGCAAGATCCGTTGGTATACCTGATTCCGTCTGACCATCGGCGGGAAGCCGTCGACCCACAGGTACACGATCTTCGCCTGGCCGTTGAAGTCTTTCACCAGCTGGCCGAGGGACATCTCGGCGAGGGCGAAGTCGTCCTGGGCCGTCATCGTGACGCCGGGGATGTCCTTGAGTCCTTCGATCGAGTCGAAGGTGACGACCGGGATCCCCTTGTCGACGATTTTCCGAACTTCGTCGATGGTCGCTTCGTCGTCGCCGTGGGAGATGATGATCCCGTCGTAGTCCTGGTTCATCGCCTGCTGGATGGCGTCATGGAACTTGGCCGAGTCGCCGTTCGCGGAGAACGTGTCGACCGCAAAGCCCATTTTTTCGCCTTCCTCTTTCGCGCCGGCCAGGTATTGGGCGGTGTGGTCGTCGCCGCCGATTTTGCGGATGACCATGATCTTGATCGGCCATTTCTCGCGGATCTGATCCGGCACGTTGCTCGGCAGGTCGCCGCCGCCGCTCTTGGACGAACCGCCCTTGTTGCCGCAGCCCGCCAGAAGAAGCGCGACAGCGACAAGGATCAGCACCAGTGTCTTCGCCGCATTACGCATTTCTGTTCAACGCCCCTTTTCTATTTTTTCACAGCCATATTACCATACGGCCAAAAAGCTTATCAATAAATATTCCTAGTTTTTTTATAAGATTTCGATGTTTTTTTCTTGTTGTTTTTTTCGTGGTTTTGGTGGCATTATATCATATCTTCCGTCAAAAATACATACACAAACCAAATCAACCAAGAGTCAATTTTTGTTTCAACGCATATTCAGCCGTCAGCCGCGCCTCAGCGCGAACCATTGTCTTCCGCAGCTGCGCCGGCGAAGAGGGCGTGGACGAATTGCTCCGCGTCGAAAGTTTGCAAATCGTCCGGCTTTTCGCCCAGACCGACGAGTTTGACCGGCAGCTTGAGCTCATTGCGGATGGCGACGATGATGCCGCCCTTGGCGGTGCCGTCCAGCTTCGTCAGCACCAGGCCGGTCACGCCGCTTTTTTCGCCGAACATCCGGGCCTGCTGCAGGGCGTTCTGACCGGTGGCCGCGTCCAGCACCAGGAGCGTCTCGTGGGGGGCTCCCGGCAGCTCCCGTTCGATGACGCGGCGGATTTTCGCCAGCTCGTCCATCAGATGGGCCTTGTTCTGCAAGCGGCCGGCGGTGTCGCACAGGAGCACGTCGACGCCGCGGCTTATGGCTTCCTTTACCGCATCGTACATCACCGCGGCCGGGTCGGCGCCATGGGGTTGTTTGACCACTTCCGTCCCCGTCCGCTGCGCCCAGACTTCCAGCTGTTCGATGGCGCCGGCCCGGAACGTGTCACCCGCCGCCAGCAGCACCGATTTTCCTTCCTGCCGGAACTTCCACGCCAGCTTGCCGATGGTCGTGGTTTTGCCCACGCCGTTGACGCCGACGAAGAGGATGACGGTGAGGCCGTTCGGATTCAGGTTCAGGCCGGCGTCGTCGCCTTCGCCTTTCAGGATTTGCACCAGTTTCTCCGCCAATATCGGCTGCAATTCGGAAACATCTTCCAGTTTCCGCCTTGACGCTTCCTCGCGCAGTTCGTCAATCAGCTCCATGGTGGTGCGCACGCCCACGTCGGCGGCGATCAGAATCTCCTCGAGTTCCTCGAAGAACGCTTCGTCGATCCGGCTTCGCGAAAACAGGTCGCCAATCCGGCCGGCCAGCGCCGTTCGGGTCTTTGCCAGCCCATCCCGGAACTTGGCGGTCACCGATTCAGCTTTTGCCGCGATGCTTTCCTTCAGTTTTTTGAAAAAGCTCATTTTTGCGCTCTTTCCTTTCTAATCGGATACGATCGGCGACGACGGGATTCCGGCGGCGATTGTCTGCGTCGCCGCGCGCTGCGCCGCAGCTTTCCGCGGCGGCGGGCCCGGCGGCTTCCCGGAATCTGCGCTCCCGGGACGGGGAGCGCCGGAACCGGCACCGATCAGGCCGAAGCGCCGACCGTTTCGTCTTCCCGTTCGTCCAGGCGGACCGATACCAGCTTGGATACGCCGCTTTCCTCCATGGTCACCCCGTACAGCACGTCGGCGGCTTCCATCGTTTCCTTTCGGTGGGTCACCACGATGAACTGGGTCTGCTCCGCAACTTCCCGCAGATAGTTCACGTATCGGGCCACGTTCGCTTCGTCCAGCGCCGCTTCCACCTCGTCCAGCACGCAGAAGGGAAGCGGCTTGACGTGCAGGATGGCAAACAGCAGGGCGATGGCCGTCAGCGACCGCTCGCCGCCGGACAAAAGCTGCAGGTTTTGCAGCTTCTTGCCGGGGGGCTGGGCCACGATCTCGATGCCCGTGTCGAGGGGGCGGTCCGGTTCGGCCAGAATCAGGTCGGCCTGTCCGCCGCCGAACAGGCGTGCGAACACCGCCCGAAAATTCCGGCGGATTTCTTCAAAGGTGGTGCGGAAACGCCGGGCCATTTCCTCGTCCATTTCCCGGATCAGACGGTGCAGCTTTTCCTTTGCCTCCAGCAGGTCCTGACGCTGTTCGGTCAGGAAGCGGTACCGCTCGCTGACCTGGGCGTATTCTTCGATGGCGCCAAGGTTGACTTCGCCCAACGCCCCGATGCGCCGCCGGAGTTCGCCGGCCTGCTGCCGGGCCTTGGCGACGTCCTCGGGAGGGGCGTAATGCGCCTTGGCCCATTCGAAGCTCATCTCATATTCTTCGCCGAGCTTGCGCAGCAGATTGTCCAGCTCCACATCGGCGCGGTTTGCCCGGATTTCCGTTTCTTTCAGCGCGTCCTCCGCTTGCTTCAGCACAAGCCGCGATTCCTTCGCGGCTTCCTCTTCGCGTTCGATTTCCTGCAGGCGTTCGGTCCGTTCGGCGCGGCGGAGCTCGATGGCGCCGGACAGCTCTCCTTTGCGGATCAAAAGCCCGTTTAATTTCTCCCGCTGCTCGTTCCACTCCGCTCCGGCGCGCTCCGCTTCCGCCGCGTTTTGCTCCAGCGCCGCGGCAATCTGGCGCTTCTCCCCGTTCAGGCGGGCGGTTTCGCCGCGGAGGCGCGCCGCCTGCTCGTCCAGCGACTGCAAATCCTGCTCCAGGCGTGCGATGGCGATCTTGCGTTCGGTAAGCGCCGCCTGGATCTTCTCCTTCTCGGACTGGCTGCGCTGCCGAAGCTCCTCGGCTTCTCGGACCGCTTCCTGGAGCCTCCGCTCTTCCTCGGCCAGACCGGACAGACGTTCCTTGAGCCTGCTCCGCTCATCATCCAGCCGGCTGCGCTCCGCTGCAAGCGACGCCGCTTCGGCGTCCAGCGCCGCGCCCGCCGCTTCCAGCCGCTTCTCTTCCTGGGCGAACTGCTCGCGTTCCGCCAGGAGGCGCTGTTCGTCAAGCCGCATCCGTTCGGCGAGCCCGCGCAGCTCTTCGATGCGACGGGACGCCTCCGCCGCTTCCCGCGCCCTGTCTTCCGCCACCTTCCGGGCAGCGTCGCGCGACGCCTCGGCCGCCGCGATTTCCTGCGCCAGTTCTTCCAGTTGCCGTCCGCGGCCGAGCAGGTTGACCGCCTGCTTCAGACGGCTGCCCCCCGACATGGAACCGCCGGGATGTACCACGTCTCCGTCGAGGGTGACAATGCGGTAACGGTAATGCAGCCGGGCGGCGATCCGGTTCGCCTGTTCCAGGCGTTCCGCGACGATCACCTGTCCCAGCAGGTTGCCGACAATGTCCGCATAGCGCGCGTCACATTCCACCAGCTCGGCGGCCACGCCGACGAAGCCGGCTTCCGCCTGCGCCGCGCGCCGGTCGCCCTCGTCCAGCCTGCGCGGCCGGATGACGTCCAGCGGCAGGAACGTCGCCCGTCCCGCCTGCCGTTTTTTCAGCATTTCAATGGCCGCGCGAGCCGCCGCCTCGTCATCGGTCACGATATGCTGCAGGGCGCCGCCCAGCGCCGTTTCCACGGCCGTCTCATGCCGCGCGTCCGTCCGGATCAGCTCGGCCACCGCGCCGTGCACGCCGGCAAGTTCGCCGCGGCGCGCCATTTTCAGCACTTCCCGCGGCCCCTGCTGGAAGCCTTCGTAGGCTTCCTGAAGCTCGCGGATCGTGTCGCGGCGCGACACGAGCGCGCTCCGCCGCTGTTCCCACCGCCGGGCTTCCGCCAGGGCTTCCTCCCGATGGCGCTGCAGCTCCGCAAGGCGCACGCCCTCGGCCGTCTGGCGGTCGCGCAAACCCGCAAGTTCCGCCGCGAATGCCGCAAGCCGCTCCCCGATTTCCCGCCGGCGGTCTTCCAGCGCCTCGCGTTCCCCCTGCCAGCGTTTCTTTTCATCTTCGAGGCGGGCGGCTCTCGCTTCGAGCTGCTCGCACTGCTGTTCGAGATAGCGGATTTCGTTGCGCGCCTGAACGATGGCTTGCATGGCGTCAAACAGTTCCGCCCGGAGCCGCGTCTCGGCTTCGTCGCCGTTCTCCGCGGCCGCGAGCCGCGCCTCCTCTTCCGCCAGAAGGGCGCGAAGCTTGTCCAGTTCGGCGACGGTCTGTTCGCGCCGCCGGCGCATTTCGTCGGCTTCCGCCGCCACCTCCGCCAGCCGCGTTTCGACGGCCGCCAGCGATTCATTCAGGCTTTCCCGGTTTCGCTTCAGGTGGCCTTCGCGCTCCTTGAGCACCTCCAGCTGGCCTTCGGTTTTCTCGGTCTCTTCCACGCACGCCACCAATTCGCTCTGCAGGCGGCCGATGGCTTCCTCCAGCTCAATGAGCGCCGCCCGTTTCTCCTCCAGCGCCGCGTCGCGCCGGGCCGTCTCCGCCGTCAGGGCGGCGACGCGTTCCTTCAGTTCCGCGAGCTTGTCGTTCGCTTCGCTCCAGGACCGGTGCACCTGCTCGATCTGATGGACATACAGGGAAATTTCGAGCTTTTTCAATTCTTCCGCAAGGGATTTGTACGTTTCCGCCCGTTTGGCCTGTTCGGCCAGCGGTTCCAGACGGCTCTCCAGCTCGCCGATCAGGTCGCCGATGCGGATGAGGTTCTGCTCCGTGTCCTCCAGCTTTTTCTGCGCTTCTTTCTTGCGGGTCTTGTATTTGACGATGCCGGACGCTTCCTCGAAGATCCCGCGGCGGTCTTCCGCCCGGGTGCTCAGGACCTGTTCCACCTGTCCCTGCCCGATGATCGAATACGCTTCCTTGCCGACCCCGGTGTCCATGAACAGTTCGGTGATGTCCTTGAGCCGGCAGGGCTGCCGGTTGATGTAGTATTCGCTCTCGCCGCTGCGGCTGAGCCGGCGCGTCACCGTCACCTCGGTGTATTCCAGGGGCAGCGTGCCGTCGCTGTTGTCCAGGGTGAGCGACACTTCTCCGTAGCCCACCGGCTTGCGCGTGTCGCTGCCGGCAAAGATCACGTCCTCCATTTTGCCGCCGCGCAAGGTTTTGGCGCTCTGTTCGCCCAGCACCCAGCGGATGCCGTCGGAAATGTTGCTTTTGCCGCAGCCGTTGGGGCCGACGACGGCGGTGATGCCGCGGCCGAATTCCAACTCGGTGCGGTCGGCGAACGATTTGAATCCAATGAGTTCGAGGCGCTTCAAGTGCATCCGTCCGCGTTCACCTCCACTCGCTGAGGTCCGTCGATTCGATCATCGTTAAGGTCCTCTCCGCCGCCTGCTGCTCCGCTTCCTTCTTGGAACGCCCCGAACCGCGTCCGGCCGCGCGGCCGGCGATCAGCACCTCGACGACGAAATGCCGGTCGTGGGAAGGTCCGCGTTCCTCGACCACGCGGTACTCCGGCGCGGCGAATCCGAGGGTCTGCACCTTTTCCTGCAGCCGGGTCTTGAAATCCTTGTCCGCCTGTCCCTTCTCCGGAAGGTGCGCAAAGAGATTCCGTTCCAAAAAGGCGCGGACGGCGTCAAGCCCCTGATCCAGATACAGGGCTCCCACGAACGCTTCGAAGACGTCGGCAAGCAGGGACGGCCGCGTCCGCCCGCCCGTTCGCTCCTCCCCTTTGCCCAGAAGCACGGCGTCTCCGAAGCCAAGCGCCTCGGCAAAACGGACAAGCGACGGTTCGCACACGATGGCGGATCTCATCCGCGTCAGTTCCCCTTCCGCCAGTTCCGGAAACCTGCGGAACAGGTATTCCGATACGACGAGCTGCAGCACCGCGTCGCCCAGGAACTCCAGCCGTTCGTTGTCTTCGATGCTTTTCCCGCGCTGTTCGTTCACGTAAGAGGTGTGGGTAAACGCCTGATCCAGCAGGGCCGGGTTGCGAAATTCGAGATCCAGACGCGTCTTGAGGTTCCGGAGCGTTTCGCGCAACGACAGCACCTCCGTTTCTTTCCGCTTGCAGGAAACGGCCCGCGCCGCCCATAAACGGCAGACGCAGGCGGGCGTTTCCGCCTGCGTCCATCCGCAATTCCTGCCTACTCTTCAAACCTGCGCATGACGATGGTCGCGTTGTGCCCGCCGAATCCGAACGAATTGGAGAGCCCCGCGCGGATGTTCGCCGGACGGGCCTTGTTCGGCACATAGTCCAGATCGCAATCCGGATCCGGGTATTCCAGGTTGATGGTGGGAGGCAGCATCCCGTCCCGGATGGCGAGGGCAAGAATGACCGCTTCCACGCCGCCCGCCGCGCCCAGGAGATGGCCGGTCATCGATTTGGTGGAACTGACCGCCAGCTTGTAGGCGTGGTCGCCGAAGGTCCGCTTGATCGCTTCCGTTTCCGACTTGTCCCCGGCCGGCGTGGAGGTGCCGTGGGCGTTGATGTAATCGATGTCCTCCGGCGCGATGCCGGCGTCCTGGATCGCCCGCTTCATGCAGCGGGCCGCGCCGTCGGGATCGGGATCGGTGATGTGGAACGCGTCGGCGCTCATGCCGTATCCGATCACTTCCGCGTAGATGCGGGCGCCGCGCCGTCTGGCATGCTCCAGTTCCTCCAACACGAGCACGCCGGCCCCCTCGCCCATCACGAACCCGTCGCGCTGCGCGTCGAAGGGACGGCTGGCCTTCTCCGGCTCGTCGTTGCGGGTGCTCATGGCGCGCATCGCGCAAAAACCGGCCATGCCGATGGGGCGAATGGCCGCTTCCGCGCCGCCGCAAATCATCACGTCCGCCTCACCCCGCTGGATGATCCGGAACGAATCGCCGATGGAGTGGGTGCCCGTCGCGCACGCCGTGACCGCCGTCGTGTTCGGTCCCTTGGCGCCGTACAGGATGGAAATCTGGCCGCTGGCCATGTTGGCGATCATCATCGGAATGAAAAAAGGACTGACGCGGCGGGGGCCGCGTTCCAGCAGGATGTTATATTGCTCCTCCCAACTGCCGAGGCCGCCGATGCCGGAGCCGACGATGACACCGGTACGTTCGGGGTCGGCGTTCTCCCCGATGCGGATGCCGGCGTCCCGCAGGGCCATCCCGCCGGCCGCCACGCCGAACTGGACGAACCGGTCCATGCGGCGGGCTTCCTTTTTGTCCATGTGGTTTTCCGGCTGCCAGTCCTTGATCTCCGCGGCGATCCGCGTGGGATATTCGGACGTGTCGAACGACTCGATCCGGCTTACTCCCGATTTTCCGTCCAGCAAATTTTTCCAGAACGTTTCCAGATCGGTGCCCAGAGACGAGACAACCCCCATCCCCGTCACCACGATGCGGCGTTTCAAAACGAAAATCACCTCAGGCTTGCAAAAGCGTTCCCCGCGCGGCAAGGTTCGCCCCGCGAAGAACGCCGCCGAATGTGGAGAAGTCCCGTCGCGCGAACGGGACCCCGGAAGAAAAATCACGAGCGAGATTCTATGTATTGAACCACTTCTCCCACGGTCGTGATTTTCTCTGCATCTTCATCGGAAATTTCCATGTCGAATTCGTCTTCCAGTTCCATGACAAGCTCGACCACGTCGAGCGAGTCGGCTCCCAGGTCGTCTTTGAAGGATGCTTCGGGGGTCACTTCCGATTCCTCGACGCCGAGGCGTTCGACGATGATGCGTTTCACGCGCTCAAATACATCGGACATCCGGTTCACCTCCCTTAAGGTATTATACGGGAAACCCGGACAAATTGCCATGCCTGCCTGCGTGCCGCGCGCGACTTTTCGCGCGGCGGGCGGCCGCACGGCCGGTCACATGTACAGCCCGCCGTCCACATGCAGCGTCTGGCCGGTCATATAGGACGACGCGTCGGAGGCGAGGAACACCACCGCGTGGGCGACTTCCTCCGGCTTGCCGATCCTCCCCAGGGGGATGTCCCTGAGCAGTTTTTCCTTCCACTCGGGGGCGAGCTTCTCCGTCATGTCCGTGGCGATAAAGCCCGGCGCCACCGCGTTCACCGTGATGCCGCGGGAAGCCAGTTCGCGGGCGGCGGTTTTGGTCAGACCGATGATCCCGGCTTTGGCCGCCGCGTAATTGGCCTGGCCCGCATTGCCCATCGTGCCGACAACGGAGGAAATGTTGATGATGCGTCCGTACCGCTGCTTCATCATCGGTCGCACGACCGCCTTGATGCCGTTGAAGACGCCCTTCAGGTTGGTTTCGATGACGCTGTCGAACTCGTCTTCTTTCATGCGCATAATTAAATTGTCTCGGGTAATCCCGGCGTTATTCACCAGGATGTCCAGTTTGCCAAACGCATCCAGCATCCGCTGGACCATCGCCTCGAATTCGTCCGGCTTGCCGACGTCCGCTTTGAGCATAAGCGCCCGCCGGCCGAGCGCCGTGATCGCTCCTACCGTCTCGATCGCCGCCGCTTCGTTGCCGGCGTAGTTCACGCCGACATCCGCGCCCGCTTCGGCCAGGGCGACGGCGATGGCGCGCCCGATGCCCCGCGAGGCGCCGGTCACCAATGCGGTCTTGCCTGTCAGATCCCATTTGGCCAAGGTAACACCCCCTTCCGCGTCCGTTTTCGCAAAAACGCGCCATGATGCAGCTGACGGAATTCTGTTACCACGTCTTTCACGCAAGGTTAAACGACCGCACCGCTTCCGCGCTGTTCACGGACACGACGCGCACGGATCGGTCGATTTTCCGGATGAGTCCGGCCAACACCGTACCCGGTCCGATTTCCACAAACGTGTCGACTCCTTCCGCAAGCAGATGGCGCACGCAATCCTCCCACAGCACCGGACGGACAACCTGCTCCGCCAGCAACGCCGGCCACCTGTCACCCCGGGTTTCCGGTCGGGCGTTCACGTTGGCCACAACGGGCACGGCCGCGTCGCGGAATCGGACGGAGGCCAGTTCGGCGGCCAGCTTATCGGCGGCCGGCTTCATGAGAGAACTGTGGAAAGGCCCGCTTACGTCCAGAGGGACAACGCGGCGCGCGCCCGCTTCCCCGCCCCGCCTGACGACTTCGGCCACGCCTTCGGAAGTGCCGGAAACGACGATTTGCCCGGGACAGTTCACGTTGGCCAGCTCCACCAGGCCGACGGAAGCCGTCACGTCCCGGCAGAGCGCCTCCAGCGCCTCCCGTTCCGCGCCGAGCACCGCCGCCATCGTTCCGCGTCCCGCCGGTACCGCTTCCTCCATCAGCTCGCCGCGGCGCCGCACCAGGCGGACGGCGTCCTCAAACGCCAGCACGCCTGCGGCCACCAAGGCGCTGTATTCCCCCAGGCTGTGGCCGGCGACGAAATCCGGCTGCGGGGCGCCGCTTTCGCGAAGCGCTTCCAGCAACGCCACGCTGACGGTGAGCAGCGCCGGCTGTGTGTTCGCCGTCAGACGCAGCTGGTCCTCCGGCCCCCCGAACATGATTTGCGACAAGCGGAAGCCAAGCAGTTCGTCCGCCCGGTCGATCACCCGGCGCCCCGGTTCAAACGCCTCATAGGCATCGCGTCCCATGCCCACTTCCTGGGCTCCCTGTCCGGGAAAAACGAAAGCCGTCTTGCCCACGCGAATCCTCCCTTCGGTTTGTCCTTGAAAAACGCGCCAAAACCGGGAATCACCAGATGAGAACGGACGCTCCCCAGGTGAGCCCGCCTCCAAAACCGACGAGCACCAGCCGGTCGCCTTCGCGCACCCGGCCTTCCTCCACCGCTTCCGCCAGCGCCACCGGGATCGAAGCCGCGGACATGTTGCCGTAGCGATCCACGTTGACGACGCACTTTTCTTCCGGAAGACCGAAGCGTTCCAACGCCGACTGGATGATGCGGATGTTGGCCTGATGCGGAACGAGCAGGTCGATGTCCTCCTTCGTCAGGCCGGCTTTGTGAAGTGCCTCCTCGGTGGCGGTGCCGATGACCCGCACGGCGAATTTGAACACTTCCCGACCGTTCATTTTCATGAAATGCATATGCCGGGCCACCGTATCCGCCGTTGGGGGCGTGCGGGATCCCCCCGCGGGAATGTTCAGCAGCTCCCCTCCGGACCCGTCCGCCCCGAGCACGAAGGAACGAAAGCCTCTGCCCTCGGGGACCGGTCCCAGCACGGCCGCCCCTGCCCCGTCGCCGAACAGGATGCAGGTGTTCCGGTCGCTGTAGTCCGTCACGCGGGACAGGCATTCGGCCCCGATCACGAGGGCGTTCCGGTACAGGCCGGTAGCGATCATGCCCGAAGCGGTGGCCAGGGCGTAAATGAAACCGGAACACGCCGCCGACACGTCGAACGCCGCCGCATGGCGGGCCCCCAGCCGGTCCTGGACGAGACAGGCGGTGGAGGGAAAAAACATGTCCGGTGTGATCGTCGCCACGATGATGAGGTCCACATCCTCCGCGGCGACGCCGGCCGCGTTCAGAGCGCGGACGGCGGCCTCATAGGCCAGGTCGGAGGTGGCTTCGTGCGGCGCGGCGATGCGTCGTTCCCGAATGCCGGTGCGGGTCACGATCCATTCGTCGCTCGTGTCCACCATTTGTTCCAGATCGCGGTTGGTCAGCCGGCGTTCCGGCGAATACCGGCCGACTCCCAGGATGCCTACGGATAATTCCTTCATGTCGATGTTCCCCCGCCCATGCCGAATTCGCCGCCCAGCGCCTCCCGCAGTCCGTTCCGGACCGCCTCGCGGGCGATGCGAATGGCGTTTTTGACCGCACGGGCGTCGGACGAGCCGTGGCTTTTGAACACCAGGCCGTTGACGCCCAGAAGCGGCGCTCCGTTGTATTCCTGATAATCCAGCTTTTTTCTCACCTTGCGAAACGCGGGGCGCAACATCAGGGCGGCCAGCCTGTTCCTGGCCGACGCATTCAGCTCTTCCCGCAGCATGCTGGTGAAAACGCTTACCGCCCCTTCCATGGCTTTGAGCAAAATATTGCCGTTGAAGCCGTCGCACACCAGCACGTCGCAATGGCGAAGCAGCACGTCCCGCGCTTCCACGTTGCCCACAAAGTGGATCGGCGCTTGCTCCAGCAGCGCGTACGCCGCCTTGGCGAGTTCATTGCCTTTGCCCGGCTCCGTGCCGACGTTGAGCAGACCCACCTTGGGCCGGGAGATACCGTGCACTTTTTCCCGGTAAATGGTTCCCATGATCGCGTATTGGAGGAGATGCTCGGGCTTGGCGTCCATGTTGGCGCCCAGATCCAGGGCGAGCACGCCCACATCGTCCAGGGAAGGCAGCATGGGCGCCAGTCCGGGACGGTCAATGCCCGGCAGGCGTCCGATCACGAGCAGGCCGGTGGCCATCAGGGCGCCCGTGTTGCCCGAGGAAACCATTGCGTCGGCGGCGCCTTCCTTCACGAGGCGGCCGGCGACGACCATCGAGGAGTCCGGCTTGCGCCGGACCGCCCGGACCGGTTCCTCGTCGGCGGCGATGGCTTCCTTCGCGTCCACGATGCGCAAGTTGCCGGGCATATCGCCGCCCAGCCGGCCGTGAAGCAGGTCGGCGGGGCCCGTCAAGATGATCTCGGTGTCGGGCCATTCCCGCGCCGCAGCCAACGAAGCTTCCAGGTTGACATCCGGCGCGTGATCGCCCCCCATGGCGTCAATGGCGATCCGCAAAACTGTTTCCTCCTTCCCGCTTCGTTCCGCCAACGCGATGAATGACAAACCGGCCCATAAAAACTTTCTCTTCGCCCACGTAGGTGGTGACATCCACCCGAACCCGCTGACCGCCGCCGTTTCCGCGGGGCCGGACAACCGCCTTGGCGATGCACTTCTCCCCCAGACGGACCGGCCGGATGAAGCGGATCACCGACGACGCGGTCAAGGCCACCTCGGCGTCGATCACCGCCACCGCCAGCGAATTGGCCTGCGCGAAAATGTGGTGACCCCGGGCGATGCCGGTGCGCGAGAAAACGTGTTCGTCGCGGATTTCAAACATGGAAATGCCGCTTTTGTCCAGCTGCAGGTCGACGATCTCGCCGATGACTTCGTGAATCGGCAGAGACCGGACGTGGTCGAAGGAACGTTCGGCCATCATCTTGATCCGTTCGCGGAGTTCGGGGATGGCCAGTTCCATCCGGTCGAGCCGGATCGTCTGGATGCTCACCTTCAGAAGGCGGGTCAGTTCCCGGTCGGTGTAAAACGGATTTTCGTCCAAAAGTTGCAGCAGCTTCTGATGCCGTTCCCGTTTGGATAGCCGTTCGATGCCCGCCCACCGCCTTTCGGTGCCGGCCGGCCGGCACCTGTGTTTCGCGTCGATTTAGTACCTGGTACTAAAACAAGTATAAAGAAAAACGCGCCGGTTCGCAATGTCGCCGGACGCGCCTCGTCGCGCTTATGAACGAATCACTTCGCGGGATTTGTAGGTGCCGCACACCTTGCAGACATGATGGGCCAGTTTCAGCTCGCCGCAGTGGTCGCACCGGATCATGCCGGGAACGGCCAGCTTGTAATGGGTGCGGCGTTTGTTCTTGCGGGCCTTGGACGTTTTCCTGAACGGTACCGCCATGTTCCCACCTCCTTATCCGTATGAGGGAAGGTCATGATTCTTCGTGTTGGCCGCCGTCGAGCAGCTTGCGAAGCGCCTCAAGCCGGGGATCGATCCGCTCCCTTCGGCAGCCGCACTCGCGCTCGTTCAGGTTTTGCCCGCATTCGGGGCAAAGCCCGCGGCACGCCTCGTCGCACAGCGGAGCCAGCGGAAGATGGAGGAGCAGCTCGCTTTCCAGGTACGGGCGAAGCTCCAGCCGCGATCCGGAAAACGGCACGATGTCGGCGTCCTCTTCCTTGTCCTCCCGTCCTTCCGGCACCGGCTTGAACGTCTCCTCGTAAGGGATCTCATAGGTTTCCTCGAGCGGCGTCAGACAGCGGGAGCAGGAGAGGCGGATTCTGCCGGTCAGCCGGCCGCTCACCTCGATGAGGCCGCCCGCCGGGCGCGCCGTGAGTTCCGCCTCCATCGGGCCGGCGGGTTCGGCGCCGCGCATGCCGGCAAGCAGCGGGGCGACGTCGAGGGATTCCCGCAGATGAACGGGCTCTCCCCTCGCCAGCAGACTCTGCACTTCCAGCTGCATCCGCATCACTCCAAACAAACAACGTCATTATATCGGTGCAACCGAATCCCTGTCAACCTGGGGCGGAACTTGCTTGAATTCAGTCTGACGGTGAATTCGACATCAGATTAGCCAATTGTTAGATTGTTGTAAATATATTACCTTTATTCTTGCCTGACATCTTGGCATGCGATGCGGCAGTCCGCGATCCTTTCGTCTCCGTTCCGCTTGAAGGTTCCGATAGGAAACCAATCCGGGGGTGGGTAGGGTGAAGGTCCACCGTCTGTTGTCCATCGTCATGCTGCTGCTCACGAACAAGCGCATCGGCGCGCAAGAGCTGGCCGAACGGTTTGAGGTGTCGCTGCGCACCATTTACCGGGATCTGGAGACCATCAACGCCGCCGGCATTCCGGTCGTCTCGTTCAGCGGCCCGAACGGCGGCTACGAGATCATGGAGCAGTACCATATCGACCGGCAGATCGTCACCCTCGAAGATCTCCGTTCGATCATGACCGCGCTGAACGGTCTGGAGGCGTCCCTAAAAGATCCGCAGCTGCACGACGTCATCGCGAAGGTCGGCGTGCTGATCACGAAGGCCGAGCAGGCAAAGCTCGAGGAGTCCGGGGACGAGCTTCTGTTCAACGCCAACCTGTGGCGGGGAAAGGAAGCGGACAGCGGGACGATCTCCGCCCTTCGCCGCGCGGCGCGCTTCCGCCACGTCGTCCGTTTTCGGTACGTCACGGCACGGGGCGATGAGGAGGAACGGGAAGCGGAGCCTGTAGGGCTCGCCTGGAAAGGCTACGCCTGGTACCTGCACGCGTGGTGCCGGCTGCGCCGCGACTTCCGGACGTTCCGGCTGACCCGTATTCGGGATTGCCGCGTGCTCGAAGAGCGGTTCGCCCCCCGCGGCGTCAGCCTGAAGGAGCTCGACGCTCGGTTCGACGCCTTGGACCCCAGGTCTGCACAGATCCGGATGGTGCTGCGGTTTCATCCGAGGCAGCGGATGCGGGTGGAGGAATATTTTCCGCCGGAGGAGATCAGGGTGGAAGAAGACGGTTATTACCGGGTCGAAACCGTGCATGCGGAGGATGAATGGCTGTACGGGACGCTGCTCGGGTTCGGGCCGGAGGTCACCGTGCTTGAACCCCGCCGGCTCGCGGACAACCTGAAGCGGCGGGCCCTCGCCATCGCCCGGCTCTATGAATGAGCAGAGGCCGGTTGACGGCAAAGCCGCTTACCGGCCTTCTTTGATTGCCGTTCAACGCAATCCGGCGAAAAATCGGCGGATGTCTCCGACCAGCAGGTCCGGCGCCTCCATCGCCGCGAAATGGCCGCCCCGCGCAAACTCCGACCAATGCACAATCGTCTCCGTCTTCTCGGCAAACCGCCGGATCGACACATCCGTCGGGAACACGGCCACGCCCGTCGGCACGGCGGACCGCTGCTTCGGCGCCCACATGGAGGGATCGTGGAACCGCTCGTAGTACGCGTTGGCCGAGGATCTGGCCGTATTGGTGAACCAGTACACCGACACATTGGTGAGCAGTTGGTCCCGGTCGACGGCGTCCTCCGGCAGTTCGGCGGCCGGATCCGTCCAATCCTTGAACTTCTCCACGATCCACGCGAGCTGCCCGGCCGGCAATCAGCCAGTCCGTAAGCGAGCGTCTGCGGCCGCGTCCCCTGGATATGCATATATCCCATCAGGTCTTCGTTCCACTTTTTGAACATCGCCATCCGCGCCTGCTCGGCTTCCGTCAAGTCTTCCATTTCCGCCGGATCTCCGGAAGGGAACGTCACCAGCGCGTTGACGTGGATGCCGACGATGTTTTCCGGCGCCCTGCGGCCCATCAGAGGCGCGATGAACGCCCCGATGTCGCCGCCTTGTACGCCGTATCGTTCGTAGCCCAACCGGCGCATCAGCTCAACAAGGGCGTCCGCCACCTTCCCGTCCGTCCATCCCGGTCGGCGGATCGGCCCCGAGAATCCGTGGCCGGGCAACGACGGGATGACGAGGTGGAACGCCTCCGCCGGATCGCCGCCGTGGGAGCGCGGGTCGCTCAGCGGACCGATGACCTTGAGGAATTCCACCACGGAACCCGGCCAGCCGTGAATGAGCAGAAGCGGCAACGCGTCCGGCTCGGGCGAGCGCACATGCAGAAAGTGCACGTTCTCGCCGTCGATCGCCGTCGCGAACTGCGGGAACCGGTTCAGCTCCTCCTCATGTTTCCGCCAATCGTACCCGTTCGCCCAGTAATCGGCCAGGTCCTTCAGGTAAGCGACCGGCACCCCCCGGCTCCAGCCGGTTTCGGGGAAATCGTCCGGCCAGCGGGTGCGCCCCAGGCGCTGCCGTAAATCTTCCAGTTCCTCCTCGGCAATGCGGATGCGGTACGGGCGGATGGCGACATCCGGATTCAATTGGGTCATGGAGATCTCCTCCTCAAAATGAAGAATGGGAATCGCAGATCGCCGAGTTCGGCTCTCTTGCAATTCCCATTGTAGGAGGGGGTTGCTGACAGCTATAAGTCAGGAATTTTCCCGGACCCTGTTTCTGGGCGGCAAATTGCGGGAAAGGGGCGATCCGCGAAGCCCACGGTCAAGGTCTAACCGCAGACAAGTTCGCGTAAACGTGTATTGAAGCGGCCGGCCAAGTTCTCCCGAGCCGGTACTCGCGTTGCGGAGGGATTCAGGTGGACGCATCCCAAACCGGCCGCCGGGCGCTCGCGGGAACGCTGCTGCCGGGCACGGGTGCTCTGGTTTTCGCGCTCGGCATCGTGCGATCGCCGGACGAGGCGGTAAAAGCCTCCCTGGCCGGACTCGATCTTTGGTGGAAATCGGTGTTTCCGGGGCTGCTTCCGCCGCTGGTGCTGGCGGAGCTTCTCGCCGCCTTCGGGGTGCTGCACGCCCTGGCCGTTCTTTGCGAGCCGCTGTTTGGCAGGCTGTTCCGCCTGCCCGGCGCCGCCGCATGGGCGGTCGCGGTCGGCTGGGCGAGCGGCATTCCCGCCGGCGCGCGGGAAACCGCGCGGCTCGGAGCGGGCGGCCTGATCGGCGCCCGCGAGGCGGAAACGGCGCTGCTGCTCGCGCACATGCCCAACCTGTTTTTGGTGGTGCTCGTCGTCGGAGCGGGGTTTTTGCATTCGCCCCGCCTCGGCTGGGCGATCGCCTGCGGCCTGTGGCTGTCCGCAATCCTGGCCGGCTGGCTGTGGAGTCGTGTTGACGGGCGTCCAGGACCGAAACGGACGGCCGGGGGACCGGTTCCGTCCGGCCTGCCTCCGGGTGTTGCCGGGACGCCCCTGTGGCGTCGCAGCTGGCAAGCCATGAGGAAGGCGAGGGAAGCGGACGGAAGGCCTCTGGGCAAAATTTTGGCGGACGGCGTGGCGGACAGCGTCCTTTTGCTTTTTGCCGTCGGCGGGCTGATGATCATGAGCGCCGTGGCCGTAAATCTCCTCCGGCAGACGCTGCCCGGCACCGACGCTTGGGCGTTGGTGCCGGGCGTCGTGGACATGCACCTGGGCTCGTACGAAAACAGCCGATCCCCGCTGCTCACCGCATCCCCGGAACGGCTGGCGGCGCTCGTGGCCGCATTGCTCGCCTGGAGCGGATTTAGCGGACTGCTGCAGGCACGGGCCGCATACGGGACGGCGGCGGCTTTCCCCTGGAGCGCCTTCCTCGCCGGGCGGCTGCTTCACGCGGCGCTTGCCTTCCTGTGCACGTATCCCCTGGCCGGCTTTCTTGCAGGGCCCGATCCCGCCGTGCCGCACTCCGCGTGGAAGGCCGCCGCCGCTGCCGATCCGCGGGAAGCGGGAATCGGCTGGGTTCTGGCGGGAGAAACGGCCCTGGCCCTGCTGGGGTGCCTGGCGGCGTTTGCGCTCCTGGCCTTGCTGGCTGCGCTGATCCGTCCGAAACCGCCGGGCGCCGCCCGCCTTCGGGAGCCCGCCGTACAGACGGATGAACGGTCCGCGCGGAACCGCCGCGGCCGATGATCAGTCCGCGCTCTTGGCGCCCGATTTTCTGCGGGGCGGAGCGGTCAGCTTGACCACATCTTCCCCCTGCGAATATTTTGCCCGCAAAGCGGCCTCCACGGCCGGCGGGACCAGATCCGACACATTGCCGCCGAAACTGGCGATTTCCTTGACGATGCTCGAACTTAAGTACGAATATTTGGGATTGGTCATCATGAAAATCGTTTCGATTCCTTCGTCCAGCTGCCGGTTCGTCGAGGCCAGCTGAAGTTCGTACTCGAAATCCGTGACGGAGCGGATGCCGCGGAGAATAATTTCCGCGTTTTTGGACCGCATGTAGTTGACCAGCAAATCGCGGAAACTGTCCACCTCGACGTTGGGCAGGTCGCTGGTCACCTCGCGGAGCAAAGCGGTCCGTTCCTCGACGGTGAACAGCGGTTTTTTCGAAATGTTGTTGAGCACCGCGACGATCACCCGGTCAAACTGTTTGGCCGCCCGGCGGATGATGTCCAGATGGCCGAACGTGACCGGGTCGAAACTGCCGGGATAAACGGCGATGCTGCTGCGGCCTTGGCTGCGCTTTCCGTTCATTCGGTCAACCCCCCGTGGTCGTAAATGGAGAGCGCGGTATCCCCGTAGACGGCGCGACGCCGTAATGTATAGCCGGCAAACCGGTCTTCGTACTCCGCGCCGGCCCGGTGCTCCACCACGGCCACCGCGCCCGGCGAGACGAGGCCGCGGGCGGACAGATCCGCAAGCAGTTCGTCGCAGTCGGTTCTGTCATACGGGGGATCCAAAAAAATCAGCTCAAACGTCTCTTCCCTGCGGGAGAGAATCTCCACCGCCCGCCGGACGTCGCCCCGGATGACTTCCGCCCGGCCGGACAGGCCCGTATGCTCCAGATTCCGCCGAATCACCGCGGCGCATCGCGGATCGCGGTCGACAAAAACCGCGCGGCCCGCGCCCCGGCTGAGCGCCTCGATGCCCAGCGCGCCGGTTCCCGCAAAAAGGTCCAGCACCCGTTCCCCCGAAAAATACGGGCCAATGATGCTGAACATCGCTTCCTTCACCCGGTCGGCCGTCGGGCGCGTCGAACGGCCCGGAACCGATTGCAGCCGGAGGCCGCCGGCCTGTCCCGAAATCACCCGCAAGCAACTCTCCCCCGCTGGTCGGCGCACGCGCCGATGCGTTTTCAGGCAAGTTAATCATACCCCAAGGCGCGCATCCGGACAATTTTTTTTGGGCGGGCGCGTATAATTTGCGCCCGCGCGGACAAAATGGATAATGCCGGCGCCGGAAAGGGGCGCCGGGGACAACCGCGGAGAAGACTTACGTTTCCCCATAAGCTCTTCGTCCGGTTTCTCCTCTCCCATGTGGGGGGCGCGATGCCGAAAGGCCGCGCCCCTTCACATTTTTCGGGCTTGCACATCATTGATGGCGGCAGAACGTGCAGCAAAATGGGCTTAGGCCAAGTCAAGCGCGACGTAACCCGGAAAAAAGGCCGGCGTCAAGATGACGCCGGCTGAAGCGTGTCGCAATGGAATTCCGGCGATACCAGGAACCGGAGCCGGAATGGAAAGAGAAAGGGGGGAAGGACAAATGCAGCGGATCACCGCGCGTGAAAATGGAGGAGAAGGCGGAAATGCCGGCGTCACCGGCATGCCCGGCCGCCCGGCCGGTCATTCTTTCACCCCGCCTATCATCATGCCCTGGACAAAATACCTTTGCAAAAAGGGATAAACCATGATGATCGGGACGGACGCCACAATGGTCATCGTGGCCCGGATGGCGTAAGGGGTGACCTGTCCGATGCCGCCCTGGGCCGCGGCGGCGTTGAAGTCCACCCGCTGGATGGAGGCTTGGGAGAACGACAAGATTTTTTGCAGCTCATACTGCAGCGTGCTCAAATGTTCATAGGACGAATTGTACAGGAACACGTCAAACCAGGAGTTCCACTGCCACACACCGGTAAACAGGGATACGGTCGCCAGCACCGGTGTGCAAAGCGGCAGCACGATGTGGAAAAACGTGCGAAAATCGCCCGCGCCGTCAATCTTGGACGCTTCCAGGATGTTGTCGGGCAGGTTCTCAATGAAAGAGCGGATGATGATCAGGTTGAACGCCCCGATCAGCCCCGGCAGGATGTACACCCAGAAGGTACCGATGAGATGCAATTCGCGAATCAGCAGATAGTTCGGGATCAGACCGCCGTTGACGTACAGCGTCAGCACAAACGCAATGGTGACAAATTTTCGGAGCACGTATTCCGGCCGGCTGATGGTATAAGCCACCATCGCCGAGCCAAACACGGTCAGCACCGTGCCGATCACCGTGCGCAGGACGGAAATGAGCGTCGCGTTCAGGACGCTGGCTTCTTCAAACACAAAGCGGTAGTTTTCCAGCGTCCATTTCCGCGGCCAGAGGTAAATCCCTCCGCGAATCGAATCCTGGGCATCGTTGAGCGAGACGGCCAGGGTGTTCAGGAACGGATACAGCGTGACCACCATGAGGAGGGTCAGGGCCAGGTAATTGCACGTTTCAAACACCCGGTCGCCCATGGACATCCGGAATCGGTGCCTTCTTTTCCTTCGTATTGCGGTCGCCGCTTCCGCCATGCCGCGGTTCCCCCTTTCAGTACAATCTGGTTTCATTGAGGCGTCTTGCGATGCTGTTGGCGGCAACCAACAGGATCACGCTGACCACCGTCCGGAACATGCCGGCCGCCACGGCCAGCGAGAAATTGAACAACTGAATGCCGTATTTCAGGACAAAGATGTCAATGTTCTCCGAATAGCGCATGTTCATGCCGTTCCCCAGCAGGAATTGCGGTTCGAAGCCGGATTCCATCAAATATCCGATGTTGAGGATGAGCAGCACGACGATGACCGGCCGCATGCCGGGCAGCGTAACGTGCCACATTTTCCGGAACCGGCTCGCTCCGTCCATCTCCGCGGCTTCATACAGCGCCGGATCGATCATCGCGATCGCGGCCAGATAGATAATGGCGTTCCAGCCGACATCTTTCCAGACGATGCTGGCTCCGTAGATGCCCCAGAACCACTCGCCGATGCCGAGGAACAAAAGCTCATCTTTGATCAGGCCGAGACGCAGCAACAATTCGTTGACGATGCCGTCGGGGGACAGCGTCACCTGGATAATTCCCGCCGCCACCACCCAGGAAATGAAGTGGGGCAAATAGCTGATCGTCTGCACCACGCGTTTGAACAACAAATGGCGCAATTCATTGAGCAGCAGGGCCAGGGTGATGGCCGTCGTGAATCCGAGCACCAGGTTGATGAAGCTCATGACGATCGTGTTGCGCAGCGCGCGCCAAAATCTCGGTTCGTTGAACAATGCTTCGAACTGTTTGAAGCCGACCCATTCCTGATCCCAGAGCTCTTTGCCCAACTGGTAATCCTGAAACGCGATGATCCATCCCCACAGCGGCACATATCTGAAGATGAACAGCCAAATGACAAACGGCACGGACATCAGGACGAGCGCCCGCTGTTTCCAAAGCAGCCGAAAAAAACGCTTGATTCCTTTCGGTTTGGTCCCGACGGATGTCACGGATGTCTGATTGGCCAAAAGAGGATGTTCCATGATGGTTCTCTCCTTGGCGCCCGACCCGCGGCCGGGCTAACGAAGCTCGACAAACACGAACGAAAGGCCGGATCCGGCGGGAACGGGTCGACAATCCGGCCTTTCGCTCCGGTCATCGGACGGCGTCGACGACGACCGTTTATTTTGCTTTTGCCATGATCGCCTGGATTTTTTCCGTATACCAGTTCTCGTAACCGGCGATATCCAGCCTGTTCAGCGCCGCGACGTATTGATTCCAGATGTTTTCGAAATCTTCCGGTTTCGACAGCACCAGCTTCGGCAGATATTCCCGCTGGACGTCGGCTTTGAGGGCTTCAAAAAGCTCACGCTCGCTGTCTCTCGGAATGCCCCAGGCCGGGAACCACGGACGGGGATCCGGATCCGAGAACAGTTCGGCGTAAGTCTTGACGCCGTACGCCGACAGGAACCTCTTGTCCGCATCCGTGAGGCTTTCCTGGAACACTTCCGGCTGATAGTCCGGCGAAACGGCGTTGCCGTCGGAGAACGTGGAGTTCGAACCCCAGTGCGGCCAGTCCCAGTCAAATACGGTCAATCCGTAATCTTCCCGGAACTTCTGGTCCATCTTGTCGATCATTTCCTTGGTGCGGTACATCCGGCCGTTGTTGTCGACGAGATACGTTTCGCCTTCGACGCCCCACTTGAGGAGTTTTTGGGTTTCTTCCTCGAGCATATAGTCGATGAAGGCGATGATCCGTTCCGGGTCCTTGGCGTTGACCGTGATCCCGAGGCCGCGGTTGGCGACGAATCCGATCGGATCCAGGTATTGGTCCTTGATGTTTTCGTCAAAGACGACCGGCAGCGGGAAGTACCGGTAGCCGTCCTGCGATGGATCCGCCCGCGCGGCGTCGTTGAGCACGACGGTCGCGTTGCCGACCTGCCATCCGTAGTCGAAGAATCCGAGCACTCTGTGAGAGGTCAGATTGGCGATGTACTGGTCGTAGTTGTCCGTGAACGAGGCTTTGTAGAACAAGCCTTTGGCGTTCAGTTCGTTCAGCTTCTTCCACCAGCGCTTATCCCATTCGGTGCCGGCGTAAATCTTGGCTTCGTAGGTGTTCATGTCCACCATGACTTCGCCGTCGTTCGGGTAACCGGCGAGGTGGTTCGGCACGTTCGTGGTGGCGAAGAACCGCCAGCCGTCCGTCAGCGTGATGAACCCGATCAGATCTTCGTCCGGATGGGCGTTGACGAAATCCTCGATGAGCTGGAAGTATTGATCGACCGTCTTGATCTTCGGAAAGTTCGCCCATTCCAGCACCCGGCGCTGGATCCAGAACGCGCCCTGGTTGATGTTCGGGTCCCCGACGAAGTCATTGACCACCACGGAGAACGGAAATATATAAATTTTTCCGTCGTCCCAGGTCATGAGGTTCTTGTAGGGGGCGAAGATTTTCTTGATGTTCGGATACTTGTCGTTGTCGATGTAGGGCGTCAGGTCGATAAAGCCGCCCGCTTTGATCACCGTTTCGATCCCGTCGTCGGGAACGAGAATGTCCGGGTAGTCTTTGCCCGCGACCATTGTGCCGATCTTCGTCTGCAAATCGCCCACGAGGTGCTCGATCTTGATGTTGACTCCCGTCCGCTCTTCCAGGATTTTCCCGATGACCGTCTCGTTGGTGTTGACGTCTTTCTCGCCCTGAACCGCGACAAACATCGTAAACGTTACCTTGTCCTGATTGCCCGACTGACCTCCCGACGTCGATTGGCCGCCCGCGGAAGCCGACGGCGAGGCGCTGGGCTGGCTGCTTTCCTTCTTGCCCGAGCAGGCCGTCAGGACGAGGGCGAAGACCATGACTGCGGCCGTTATGGCCACAAGCCATCGCCTCAACATAAATCACAGCCCCTTTCCGACAAAATTTTTTTGAAAGCACTTTCAGTATAGCCCTCGCACCTGACTTTGTTTACCTTGTAAACTAAAGGTAATCCTTTGAAAATTTTATAAACCCGGACGCGGATCATGGACGTCATCCCACAGATTCACCGGAAGGGAGATCCGCACGAAGGTGCCCTTCCCCGGCGCGCTGTCGAGGAACAGCCCGACCCGCTCGCCATACAGCATTTTCAGACGATAAATGACATTTTGCAGCCCGATCCGTTCGCCCAGCCCTTCGTCCTTTTCCAGGTACCCGTAGATGCGTCTGACCTGCTCCGGTTGCATGCCGGCGCCGTTGTCGCGGACGGAAAATTCCAGGTAAGTGAAGGTCATCCGGATGCCGATCTCGATCTGTCCGCCTTCTTTCATCGGCTCGATCCCATGGATGCTGGCGTTTTCCACAATGGGCAAAAACACCATCTTGGGAATGACCACCTTCAGAGCCGCGGGGTCGACGTCCAAACGGTAGGTCAGCCTGTCGCCAAAGCGGTATTGCTGGATCTCCAGGAAGCAATGGATGAACTCCAGTTCCTCCTCCACCGTGATCCGGTCCTTGTGCCAGGTGAGGGACGATCTCAGCAGCCTGGCCATGTTTTGGATGATTTTCGCCGTTTCCGTCTCGTTTTTGATCAAGCTGCGCATGCGGATCGTCTCCAGCGCATTGAACAGAAAGTGGGGATTGATCTGGCTTTGCAGCGCGTTGAGCTGGGCCTTGCGACGCTCAAGTTCAAGGTTTTTCCGGTGGATGTCGGCCTTGTACACGTCGTCGATCAGGGTTTTGATCTGCAGGGTCATGCGGTTGAACTCGCTTTGCAGTTGGCCGATCTCGTCATGCGTCTCCCGGGCCTCGATCGGCACAAATTGCTGGTTTTTCACTTTTTTCATATGCCGAAGGATGCTCGCCAGTCTGACGTTCATGGAGCGTGAGATCCAATAGATGATCGCCGTCGAAAATATCAGGTTGGCGAGCGCCATCCAGACGATGAACCCCCTGGACCGGAACACTTCGCGAAAAACCTCGTCTTCCGAAATGACCCCGACCAGCTTCCAGCTTTTTAAAATTTCATCATCGTCATAAGCGGCGGTAAATGTGACGGATTTTTCCGGAAACTTGATGGCATGAAAAAAGACGGTGTCCTTCCGCCAGTCGACATTCGGATCCGTGGTGTATTCGACTTCCTCTCTTTCGTTGAGCAAGTAGACATGGCCGTCCAGGTTCAGATTGGAAAAAACCTGTTCGATCGCCTGGGTGCGCAGTTCGATTTTCAGGACCTTTTCCCACTTGCTTTCGCTCAAAAAATTGAAATTCATCATCCGCCGGACGATGGCAAACGTGTCGCGTCCGCGTTCGCCGATGTCGATCGCGTCTTCCCGCCAGGTCCGGACCAGGACGGGCTCGGAGCCTTTCGCCTTTTCCAGCGCCCGGTACCAGTCGGAATTGCGGGCCTGAAAGGACAGATAGCCGATTCCCCCGGAGTGCAGCACGGACGGATTGTCCAGGTAGATCTTGATATTCTGCATGGAATTGTAAGAGGGAGTGTAACTGTTCAAGATCCTGCGCAAATACGAATCATACGCGGCGATGTAATCCGAAGGATTTTCGTACTCCTGCTCCAAAAAGTCGTTCAGGATGTAATCCGTGGTAAACACCGAAGTGACCCTCACCGCGTCGTTGATTTCCTTGCGAAACTCGTGTTTGACCTGTTCGAGGGCCCGCGCGATGTCGCGCATGCGCTGGTTTTTCACGTTGTTGGTCGTAACCTGGTAAAACACGACATTGGTGAGCACGATCGGCAGCAGGACGCAAAGAATATAGACGATCAGCATCTTGTTGCGCAGGCGGATGTCGTCCAGGGTAAATGTCAGTCTCATCCGTTGTCCCCTCTGGCTCCGTTCACAGCCATTGCTTGCGATACTCCGTCGGCGTCATGCGTTCCAGTTTCTCAAACTGGGTGACGAAATAATCGGCGTTGTTGAAACCGACCAGCTCCGCGATCTCGTAGATGCGCAGGTCCGTCTGCCTGAGCAGCCGCTTGGCCTCTTCCACCCTTAACCGCAGCACGTATTCGTTGAAATAGACGCCGTACGTTTTTTTGAACAGCTGGCCCAGGTAGACCGGATTGATGTAAAATCGGGCGGCGATGCCTTTCAGGCTGATGTTTTCCCGGAAATGCTCGTCGATGTAAGCCCGGATATGGCGGATGGTTCCGCGAAGCGACTCTTTGCGCCGATTCCCGAGCCACTCCGCGCTCTCCAGCACAAACCGGAGGAACAGCCGTTTCAGCTCCCCGGGCGTGACGTTGTAATCCGGCCAAGCCACGATCGGTTCGAAGGACGCAAGTTCCCGCTCGTCCAGTCCTTCCTCGTTCAGAAGCCGGACCGTTCCCGATACGCAGCGGTGGATCGCGGCTTTGACCGCCTCCGGCACGTAACCCTTGACGGAAAATTCGCGAAACAGTTCGTCAATGGTGTCGGCGATGGCGTCCGGTCGATTTTCTTCGATCCGGTTCATGAGTCGCCGATACAGTTCATCGTCCAGGTCGATGAACTGCAGGTGCAGATGGCGAACCTGTTCGTGCACCACCGCCCGGTGCGGTTCCGCCACAAACTTGTACAACAGCGCATCCCGGGCCGACCGGTAGGAATCGCCGAGCCGCCGCAAATCAGCGACGGGAGCTCCTACGTACACATACACGGGAGTTTTCAGGCTGTCCGACAGTTTCCGCTGCAGTTCCCGGGCCAGCCGGTCGCAATCGCCTTCAAAGCGGTCCAGGTGTTGCCGGGTCAGAAGCACCCCGAAGCGGTTGTGGTGTTTGTGCAGAAGGGTTTCCGTCTCCGTTCCGGTCACCTGGCCAATCACCCGCCGGATCCGCTCGCCGCATTCTTCCTCGTCGGCAAGCTCCGGTCCCGTTTCCGCCCACGGGTGCCGGTCGTTGATTTCCACGAAGGCATAACGGACGGCTTCGCCCGGCCGGATGCCCAGCTGTTCCGCCCACGCCTGCAGCGACGCTTCGTCGGCTTCCCCTTTCACCGCGGCCTCGACGAGAAGATCGTGAAACAGCTGGCGTTTTTTGCCGCGGATGAGCTTTTCCCGGCGCAACTTGTCGTCGAGCTGGCGCAGGGCCGCTTTCAGCTCGTTTTCGCTCACCGGCTTCAGGATGAAATCGTGAACGCCGTACCGGACCGCCTGCTGGGCGTAAGAAAATTCATTGTACCCGCTGATGATGATAAATCCGGGCTGTTCGGGTTCGTTCTCCGTCGTCTTGCGGATCAGTTCCAATCCGTCCATGACCGGCATGCGGACGTCCGTAATGACCAGATCCGGTTTCAGACGGCGAATGATGGCGTACGCATCTTCACCGTTGTCCGCCTCCCCGATCACGCAATAACCGCAGCTTGCCCAATCGATCAACCGACGCAGCCCTTTCCGCGCAAACACCTCGTCATCCACCAACAGGACGCTGTGCATGGACCCGCCCTCCCGATTGGCAACGCTTTCATTTCTTTATTATGTAAAAGAATGGGTTACGCGACAACCGTTTTTTTTTCGCTCGTAAAGAGGAAGTGTTGGGATCTTCGTCAAAACGCTGTAATTCGTGGATGAACGACGGTTCGGACGTACAGGAAAAGGCTCCCCTTGCGGGGAGCCTTTTCCTGTTGAAGATCCGCGTTATCGGTCCGTTTATTTAGCCTCTGTCCGCCCTTTCCGCATTCCTTCCCTCGTCTCGTCCTTTTCTCAATACCAGGCGCGCAGGATGATCACGAGCAGAATGAACAGGACGAGTACGAAGGCGGTGGACCGTTGGTATCCGCCCACGGGATAGTGGCACGCATCATGGGACTTCGTGTACACGGGCGACACCTGGGTGTGTTTCGGGTAGGCGGGATAGTACGACGGGCTCACCTGTCCTCCGTATTTCGCGCCTCCGACATAGGGTTCCATGGCTCTCCCTCCCGCTTGGATGATGGTGGATGTTCCACGGCAACAGCATATGTGCGGGAGTCGGACACGGCCTGTGCGTTTGTCGGACTTGCATCTGGGCGCGGCACCCAAAAAGGTCAATCCGGCCAGCCATAATAACGGATCGCGTTCGTCGCCAGCGTCTCGGCCACCCGGTTGCGGTCCAGACCGCGCAGCGCGGCCACTTCGGCCGCCACGTCGGCGGCCATGGCCGGTTCGGTTCGGCGGCCGACGTAAGGCCCTTCATAGGGCCAGGGTCCGTCGGTTTCCGCAAGCAGGCGGTCCAGCGGATAATGGGCGGCCAGCTCCCGCGATACCGGGTCGTACAATACTTCCGGCGTAATCGAGATATAATGGCCGGCCCGCGCAAGCCTCGCCGTCGTCTCCGGGCTTCCCTTGTACCAATGGAAATGCGCCGGACCGTACCCTTCCCGTTCCAGCAGTTCCATGGCCAGATCGGCGTCCTCGTGAACGGCGTGCAACGCCAGCGGTCTGCCCGTTTCCCGCGCCAGACGGATGAAACGGACAAGCTGTCGGACATAGGGCTCCATGTCAAACGGCCGGCCGGTTTGCCGCGCTTCTTCGCGGGCGAAATACGGCAGGCCGACCTCACCGACGGCGAACCTCGCGTTCCCGCGCCCGGCGATCCAGTCGCACAGCGCCTCCAGCTCTTCTGCCGGCAGCGGTTCCTGCTCCGGATGATGGCCGTAGGCCGGCAGCACGCGGTCCGGAAATTTCCGGGCCAGGCCCTCGTTCACCCGGCAGGAAGAGGGATCCTTGGAGACGCTGACCACGCCGGCCACGCCCGCTTCCGCCGCCCGGCGGAGCAGCTCTGTCCACTCCCCCGCTTCGTACATATCCAAATGGATGTGCGCGTCAATCATCCCGACCGCCGCTCCTCCCCAACAGGGCCAGAATTTCTTCCCTCAGCCGGCCGAAAGCCGGATCGTTCCACACGTCGGGACGGCGCGGCCGCGGCAGCGGCACCGGAATTTCCCGCCGGACCGTCGTGGGAGCCCCCCCCAGCACATAGATGCGGTCGGAAAGCAGAATCGCTTCCTCGATGCTGTGGGTGACCAGCAGCACCGTCCGCCGGTGCGCTTCCCACTGCTCCAGCAGCCACGCCTGCATCCGCGTGCGCGTCAGCGCGTCCAGCGCGCCGAACGGTTCGTCCAGGCACATGACATCCCGCGGCATGAGCAACGCGCGCAGGAACGACACCCGCTGCTTCATGCCGCCGGACAGCTCGTCCGGATACGCCCCGGCCGTGTCGCCCAGGCCGATGCGTTCCAGCCATTCCGACGCCAGGCCGGCGGCCCGTTTGCGGTCGATGCCGGCGATGACGAGGGCCGAGGCGATGTTTTGCCGCACCGTGAGCCACGGAAACAGCGAGGGCTGTTGAGGCATGTAGCTGATGAGTCCCCGTTTGCCGGTCACGTCCCGCCCGGCGATGCGGATCATCCCCTCGTCCGGCCTTTCCACACCGCCAATGAGCCGAAACAGCGTCGACTTGCCGCTCCCCGACGGGCCGACGACGGACACGAACTCCCTTTCGCGGACGCCGAGGGACACCCGGTCCAGCACGTGCAACGGCCGGCCGTCGCGCGCGTATCGCTTCGAAACCGCCACCGTTTCCAAGAGCCACGCGCCGCCACCGGTTTCGCCCATCCGTTCCGCCGTATCCGGTTGCTCCGTTTGGTCCTCATGCTCCATCCGCTTCGCTCGCTCCGTCCGGTCCGCATGCCCCGTCATGCCCGGCCGCCCCCTTTCGACCGGCTTCCGCCCATCCGGAGGCGGCTTAATACCCAACTTTCCGCCAGCAAGGCCAGTCCGTACAGCACGAGGCTGCAGGCGACGATGCAAAAAATGGAGGCGAATACGCCCGTCGTTTTGAATCCTTTGTATTGCAACACCAAAAAATAGCCGATGCCGCGCCCGGATCCCAGCCACTCGGCCACCATCGCCGTCAGGAAGCTGTAGGTCGCCGTCAGCTTCAGCCCGGCGAAGAAATACGGCAGCGACGCCGGCAGTTCCAGGCGCAAAAACGTCTGGAGACGGGAGGCGCCGATCATGGCGAGATACTCCCTCAGCTGCGGTTCGGACTGTCCGAGGCCGGCCAGCATGGACCAGGCCACGGGGAAGAAGCAGACCAGCACGAGAAGAATTAATTTCGGCAAAATCCCGACTCCGAACCAAATCATAAGCAGAGGGCCCAAGGCGATGAGCGGGATGTTCTGGGACGCCACGAGCAACGGCGAAAACGCCGCCCGGACGGCGGGCAGCAAGTGGAACAGAAAAGCGCAGATCACGCCCGCCGCCACACCCAGGAGCATTCCCCGGAGCGCCAGGCCCAGCGTGAACGCCACGTGGCCGAACAGGAGCACCGCTTCTTCGGCCATGTAGAGCGCAATGCTCCAGGGATCCGGAAGGAGCCAGACCGGGATGTCAAACGCGGCGCACAACGCCTGCCAGATCAGCAGCACGCCCGCGATGGCGAAGACGGGAGGCAGCGCCCGGCGCCAGCGCCTATCGCCCATCGGGATACTTTTCCAGCAGACGGGCCATGGACACCCCGTCGTCGGGCGACACGAGCAGCTTGATCTGGGAGATCACTTGCGGGCTGCCCATGTCAAACATGGCCGCGTTCATTTTTTTCACGATGTCAAGCAGCTGGTCCAAATCGCCTTCCATCGTCGTTTCCAGCGGTCCCACCCGATAGGGGACCCCGGACTCCCGGATGATCTCGATGGCCCGGTCCACATAGGGAATGACGTCCTCGCCCGCCGGCGTTTTCGGCAAAATCTGGATGCTCAGCAACGCTTCCGCCATGCCGCGTTTCCTCCCTGCTGTCCCGTCTCAGTTTTCGGGCAAAAATTCATTGGTGAACATCGCGTCGTAATCCAGGCCGGGCTTGAGGAGTCCGTGCTCGGCCATCCACTCCCCGTAGTTCACCCACACTTCCCGCTTCTGTTCTCCCCATCGCGCGGCGTCGTCCCGATAGCGCGGGCTGAGCCAGCGCTGGCTCGCCTTCACCAGTTCCGCGTCCAGCTCCGGCACCGCCGCCAGGAGCAGGCCGGCCGCTTCGTCCGGATTTTCGATGGCGAATCCGTACCCCGCCGCCGCGCCTTCCACGAACGCCCGCACGATGTCCGGCTTTTCCCGGATCATTTTTTCGCTGGTGATCAGCACCGGCGTGTAGTAATCCAGCTTCTCGCTGTAATCGGTCAGGTACACCATGTTGAGCGGGAAGTTGCGCAGCTCGGCTTCGACCCCGGTCCAGCCATAGTAGATCCAGGCAAAATCGATGTCGCGCTGCACCGCCGTGAAAAAGTCCGCGCTCCCGATGTGGATGAATTCGACCTTGCCGACGTCCGCCCCCTGTTCCTGCATGAGCGATTCGATGACCGCCTGCTCCACGGGCGAACCCCAGCCTCCGTACCGCTTGCCCTCAAAATCCTTCGGCTCCCTTATGTTCTTGTCCGCCGGGGAAGCGAAGCCGGACGTGTTGTGCTGAATGACCGCCGCGACGGACACCACCGGCACTTCCTGCTCGCGGGCCAGCGTCACGCTTTCCTGGTAGCTGACGCCGAACTCGGCGGAGCCGCTGGCGACCATGGCCTCCGCGCCGGTCTCCGGCGACATCACGATGTCCACGTCGAGGCCGCGCTCTTCCCAGTATCCCTTGGCCTTGGCCACATAGAGGCCGGTGTGGTTGGTATTCGGCGTCCAGTCGAGGACCACCTTGACCTTTTGCAATTCCCGGGGATCTTGTGGCTCCCCGGATTGTGGCTGTTCCCCGGAATTTTGCGGCGTTGAAGGGGAATTCGCCTCCGCGCCCGGGGATCCGGACGGCCCGCCATCCCCTGAACCGCCTCCGCAAGCCGTGAGCGCCGACAGCATAACGGCAAGCCAGACGGCGGCGAATTTTCGCGTTCCTTTCTTGACGGTATCCATTCGCATCGATTTCTCTCCCCCTGTTTGTTTTGTTCCTGGTCCGACGGCAATCCTATTTTCCGCAAAACTCCTACACGTTCCGGTCCGGAACGAAGGGCTTGTCCTTCGGCATCAAAAAACCTCCCTTGCGCGAAGACGGAGGCACCCGGGGCGCCGCCTCCCCGCCGCCGGCTCCGGTACGGCGGTACGCGCGGCCGCCGTTTCCGCATGAAAAAAGCCGCTCCGGCGGGAAGCGGCTGAACGTCTGGTCTTGCATGTCAAACGCTCACCACTTCCCTACGCTGGCATTACCCAGATCAGGTTCAAAGGGACCAAGGCGCTTGTGCCTTATCTCAGCCCTTGCGGGCGCCCCCAGTGGTGTTCCTCTTGTCTCGACGGTATTCGGTTTATCTCCAATCTAACAGCGGGGCCTGAATTTGTCAACCGGACAGTCCGTTCGCATGTTGTGGTGCTGTGATAATGTCGATTCGCTTGGTCGGCTAATCTTTCCTCAACCAATAAACCTGATACGGAGCGATGGAAATCTCCCAGAAGCCGGAACCAAAACGAAGCTCCCCATCGGCCGCGGGACCGGCCGTCGGGTCACACACAAAGATGAAAGACTGACCGCCGATCAAATCCGTCCACCGGCCGGAGGGATCAATGCCTTCCGACCGCAAGACCTCCGGATCGATCTTCGCGACGCGCGCGCGGTCCGACACATTGACGAGTGCCAGCAAAGGCGCCCGCGCCCCGGTTCCGATCCCGTTCGCCGGACGGACGAACCGGAGAAGGGCGAACACGGCGTCATCCACCGCCAGCACCCGCTGCGCCGCATTCGGGTGGAACGCCGGCTGCTCGCGGCGCAAGGCAATCAGTTGCGCCAGCCGTCGGAAGACCCGGCTGCGCAGCGACGACGGATCGGCCAGTTCCGCCTCCAGCCGGTCCTCGTTCAGCTTCTCCCGGTTGATGCTGCGGGATCTTCCGGTCTCCTCCACGCCTTGACGCCAGTTGCGCGATCCGAACAAACTGTGGAAATAAATGCCTGGCACCCCGGCCAGCGACAGCAGGATGGCATGAGCGGCCGCAAACCGGCTCACTTTCCGTTCGTCCTCGTCATCCGGAGGCGACAGCGCGTCGAAATAGCTGATGTTCAATTCGTAAGGACTGGTGGTGCCGTCGCCGTTGTCTTTGTACGAAACGTAACCGCCGTGAAGACGCGTCCTGGCGGCCATCTCCCCGATTTCCGCATCGCTCAGGATGCCCTTCGCCGGCATGAGGCCGATGCCGTCATGGGAGGCGAGAAAGTTGAAAAACGCGGTCGTCTCCGAAACGGGCGCGAGCGAAGCCGCCCAGCGCGTCAGCTTTTCGGCGCTGCCTGTATGAAACGCGTGCAGCACCAATGGCGGCAGCGGAAATTGATACACCATGTGCGCTTCATTGCTCCCGTCCCCGAAATAGCGGATGTTTTCCGCATGGGGCACGTTCGTTTCCGTCATCAGCAGCGTGCCCGGCGCGGCCAGGTCGAGGACATCGCGGAACAGCCGCACGATCATGTGCGTTTCCTCCAAATGAATGCACGAAGTGCCGATCTTTTTCCACAAGTAGCCGATCGCATCGAGCCGGATGATTCGCGCGCCCTTCCCCGCGTAAAAAAGCAGCACGTCGATGATGTCGAGCAGCACCCGTTCGTTGGCGTAATTCAAGTCAATCTGGTCTTCGCTGAAGGTCGTCCACAAGTGCCGCATCCCGCGGGCCGTCTCGAACGGCGTGAGCAACGGCAGCGCCCGCGGGCGGGTCACCGATGAATAGTCCGCCCGGGGGTCGGCTTCGATGAAATAATCGCGGTAAGCTTCATCGCCGGCGAGATACTTCCGAAACCAATCGCTGCGGGAGGAAACGTGATTGACCACCGCATCGAACATCAGATCGAAATCTTCGGCCAGCCGTTCGATGTCCTCCCAGTCGCCCAGGACGGGATTTACCTTGTAATAATCGATGACGGAAAAACCGTCGTCGGAACTGTAGGGGAAGAACGGCAGCAAATGGACCGCGGTCGCCAATCCCTTCACATGCTTGCACAAAAAACGGCGCAGCGTTCGCAGATGCGGTTCCCCTTCCTTCCGCACCTGGTCGCCGTAAACGATCAGCACGAGATCGCGCTCGTTCACCCAATCCGCGTTTCGGCGAAAAACCCTCGTCTGTCGCCGATGGCGGTCCACCCGCCGCATCAGTTCGTCCAAAACGGACTCCGCCCGTTCCGCTCCGTATATGGCTTTCAGTTTGGCCAGCATCTCCCGCCGGTTCGGACGGGCGGCAACGTTCGCCGACTTCATGGGATTCTCCCCCTTGGTCTGTCCGTGGAATTTCAGCCGCCTTCCATCTCCTATCGGCGCCGTGCGGCGGCGCCGTCTCCTTTCCGGCTCGTTATTGCGGCGCGGGCAGTGCGCGGATCAGCCGCTCCATGGCGGCCAGCGCCGCCTCCGGGTCGATGCCGCGGCTCAGCGCATCGTGCAGTCCGGTCTGCAGCACGTTGGAAATTTCCGAATAATTGACCGCAATCGGCCGGAACCGGGCGGCCTGTTCAATCATGCGCCCGATGTCGCCGTAATAGGGGTTGAACGTTAGCACTTCCGGATCCTCATAGGCATGGCGCGCCACCGGCAGCCGCGAATGTTCCAGCGCCACCTGCCTTTGCGCCTCGTCGCTGATCAGGAATTTCATGAACTGAATCGCGGCCGCCTCGCGCTCTCCCGAAGTTCGCGCATTCAGCCCGACGCTCGATCCGCCGATGCTGGTCGCGCTTTGCGAGCCGCTCGGCCCCACCGGCAGCGGCGCGATGCCGATCTTTCCCTTGACCGCCGATGATGCGGACAGGCCCCAGACGATCGGGCCGCTGCGCAGAAACGCCGACTCCCCGTCGAGAAACCGTTCCCTCGACTGGGTTTCCTTATACTGAAGCACTTCACGGGGCGCCAGGTTTTCCTCCAGCAACTGCTGCATAAACCGAAGCGTCTCCTCCGCCTCGGGAACGTTCAGGCGGAAGCCGTCCTCCTCCGCCAGCTCCCCGCCGTTGGCCCAGAACAATTCCAGGAAATTCAGGGTCAGCCCTTCATACTTGTCGCCTTGAAACAGATAGCCGTGGCGCACTTTGCCCGACCGCTGCAGCCATCGGGCCTGTTCAACCAGCTCCGGCCAGGTCAGCGGCGGATGCGCGCCGAGATCGTCCAGCAAATCTTTCCGGTAAAACAGCACCCCGGAGTCCGTGTACCAAGGCAGCGCGTACAGCCGTCCCCCGTAATGCGCGTTCTCCAGCGGTTTGGCCATGATCTGGTCCAGACTGTCTTTGTCGAAATAGCCGTCCAGCGGCTTCAGCCAGCCGGCGGCGGCGAATTCCGCGATCCAAATCGTATCCAGCGCATACAGATCCGTTTGCGTTTCCCCGTTGACCAATTCATTGACAAACGCGTCGTGGACAAAATCGGAGATCGGCGGAAGAATTTTCGTTTCCACGCGGATCTCCGGGTATCGCTCCATGAACTGTTCGGCAAATCGCTGCGCCGTTCCGGTGCCCGTTTCCAGCGACGCAAAGGTGATGGTGACGCGGGGGGACGGTTCCTCCGGAACCGTTTCGGGGCTCTTCGAGCAGGAGACGGCGCCGCACATGCCGCCGAGAAGCACGGCAAACGTTACGGCCACGTATTCCAGCCTGCGCATCACCCGCGCCATTTTTCAAGCCCCCTCTCCGCCAGTGGTGTACGTCACGCGTCCGGACGCGAAATCGCAGCGCATCCATCCGTCCGGCTTCAGCAGCAAAGCCCGCGCCACTCCGTCGGCGTCATGCCGGTGTATTCCTTGAAGCACCTCGTGAAATATTTGTAGTCGGAAAATCCGACCTCGCCGGCCACCTCATACGATTTTTGCCGGGTCAGTTTGAGCAGCCGCTTGGCTTTTTCCATCCTGCGGTCCATGACGTATTCCAGAAACGTTTTGCCCACCGCCTGCTTGAACAGCGCGCTGAAATGGCTGCGGCTCAAATTGACCGCATCCGCCACCGTCGCCATCTTGAGATTTTCCCCCAGATGCTCCTCAATGTAATCGAGCGCTTTCCGGATTTCCGGGCGCAGCGTCCGCTGGCCGTCCATCTCCGTTTCTTTCTCCCACTCCGCCAGTTCCTCGCAAATGATGTCCTTTACCTTGGCCAGCGTGCCGGCGTTCATGATCTCGGCGGAAACGTCCGGATTCCATTCCTCCCTCGTGCTCCCGACGGTGCGCAGCATGTGCAGGATGACGGCGGCGGCCTCCTTGACACGCTGCGAAGGCACCCCTTCCTTCCATTGCTCCATCAGCCGCCCGATGATTTCCTTCGCCTCGCGAAAAGCCCGTCCCGCCACGGCCTCCAGCAGCCGTCTGCGATCCTCGGCGGAAATCAGCGGTCCGGCAAACGGCATCGGCCGCTCCGCGTCCGCCGGAAACGGCTCCGTCCGCCCGTAAAAGAACGACTCCAATCCCGACAAGGCTTGGAGATACGCCTGCCTCACCCCGTCGACGGCGGGAAACGGCCGCGACATGCAGACATACAACTCATCGCGCCCGACCGCAAAATGCCGGTGCAGCCGGTTCGACCAGGTACGGTAAAAATCCTGGAGTTCCGCCTCGGACGGAGTCGCGGAATGATGCAGCAGCAGGACCAGATCGCGATCCACATCGACGCAGCACAAAAGCTGCGGATCATCGCGGTATAGCTCGGCGAACTGCATGCACCGGAACGACAGCGACAGCGGAGCGCGATCCGCATGGCAGCGGGCCGCCACCAGTCCGTAAACGCCTTTGTCGGGCCAATCCCCCCGTACCGGCGGGGAAGGTCCTCCGTTTTCCAGCGTCAGTGCGGCGCGAAGCCCGGCCTGCCGTTCATACCACCGGCTTTGTTCGAGCCGTTCCCGCAGGGCCACGCGATCTTTTCGTTCCGCCAGTTTGCGCTGGATCTTGGTCAACGTCTGGTCGACTTCCCCGTCGTCCATGCTGGTTTTCAACAAATAGGCCGCCGCGCCCAGGCTCATCGCCTGCTTGGCGTATTCAAAGTCGTCGTAACAGCTCAAAATCAGCGTGACGGTATCCGGATACCGGCTGGAGATGATGCGGATCAATTCGAGCCCGTCCAGCTGCGGCATGCGAATGTCGGTGACGACCACATCCGGCCGCACCGTTTCCATCGCGTCCAGCGCTTTCCTGCCGTTCGGAAAATCCGCGACGACCACCATCCCGTATTTCTCCCACGGGATCGTGGTCATGAGTCCGCGGCGAACGAGCACCTCATCGTCAACAATCACGACTTTCCACATGGCGCTCTTCCTCCTGGATCGGCAACCGGATGATCACTTTGGTGCCCTGCCCGATTTCGCTCAAGATCTGAACGCCGTAAGGCGGTCCGTACAACCGCTCGATTTTTTCCGCGACGTGGCGCACCCCGATGCCGCTGTATTTCCCGCTGAAAGCTTCGTCCCGCTCCAGCAGGCGGGCCAGCTGTTCCCCGCTCATGCCGGAACCGTCGTCCGTCACCGAAATAAAGAGATTGCCATCGTCCCGCCTGACTTCAATCCAGATGTGTCCCTTGCCGTCTTCAAACCCGTGAAAAATGCTGTTTTCTACCAACGGCTGCAGGATCAGGCGGGGAACCCTGCACATTTGCGCCTCCGGATCGACATGGAAGGCGATGCGCAAATCCTGGCCGAACCGGTATTGCTGAATGCGCACATAGTTGCGGACGTCCTCCAATTCCTCGGCCACGGTCTGAAACGGTCCCTTTTTGCCCAGGCTGGACTGCAAAAGGTGGATCAGCGCGGCGACCAATTCCTTGATCTCCGGCACCCCCTTCATCACCGCCAGCCACTGCACCGAGTTTAACGTGTTGTACAAAAAATGCGGATTGATTTGATACTGCAGCGCTTTCATTTCCGCGTCTTTCTTGGCCCGCTCCTCCTCGACGACCTGTTTCATCAGCGCGTCCAGCGTATCCAGCAATCGGTTGTACGATATGCTGAGATCGCCGATTTCATCGTTGGCCAAAATCGGGACGCGGTGGTGAAAGGTGCCCGTCATGTTGGTGCGGATCGCGTCGCGCAACAGGCGCAGCGGTTTCAGCACGTGATGGGAAAGTGTAAGCGCCAGCACCAGGCCGAGCAGGCAAGCGACCACCGTCATCGTGAAGATCATGTTGCGCATGTCGCGGGCGGATTGGAACAACTGATCGTACGGAATCCGCGCGGCCATCGTCCATCCCGTCACCTCCGACGTTTGCCGGATGAGGAGCGCCTCGTTCGCCTCATGGCTCCCCATCTCATCGCCGAGCAGAAGGCGGCCGTGCCGGTTGAACAGCCCCACTTTCTGCCCCGGGTATCCGATGCCGTTCCGAATCTCCCGCAGCATCACTTCGGCATCCATGCGGACCATGATCCATCTTTGCGGATCTTTGCGGTCGATCGGATACAGCAAATTGACGCTCTGCCCCTGTATGATCCGGTTTCGATAATAGTCGGCGTGATGGGGTTCCACGAACATCCGCTCCCCGCTCGCCACGGCGTTCCGCCACCAATCCCGGAGGCCGAGCGATTCCGTGTCCAGATCGTAATCCGTGCCCGCCGAGAGCGTCACCCTGCCGCCGGCGTCGACCGCGAGCAAATAAATCCCCTGGATATAGGGCCGGCTTCCTTTCTGGGCGTTCAGAAAATAGCGCACCGCCAGCTCGTCGCCGTACATTTTCTCCAGCTGCCGGGCATCGCCGGAAGTGGGCTTGCCGGACTGACGAATCCACTGCTGAATGGACCGGTCCAGAACGATCACTTTGGCAATGGACAAAAGATCGGACATATAGACATCCAGATTGTTGTTGATCTGCCTGAGCGATGCCCGGGCGGAGGCCACCGCCTGTTCTTCGATGCTTTTCTCCGACCGGATGAGCACGATGACATTCACGAAGGTAAGCGGAACGATCGCCAGGAGCAAAAAATACAGCACCAGCCGCGTCCGGATTTTCATGCTTCGCCCTCACCGCCGGCCTGAAATGCGTTTGGCGAAAAGTTGTTCTTTTCACGCTAATCCCATTTTTCAGACTTCAGACTACCCCTTCACCGCCCCGGAAGTCAAACCCGAAATGATCCTGCGCTGAAAAACGAGAACGAGGAACACCAGGGGGAGGGTGGAAACGACGGAAGCCGCGGATATTTGCCCCCAGGGCACATCGTAATCGGACGGCAGGCCGACGATCGCCACCGGCATCGTGCGCAGCGCCTCCCGGGAAATAAACGTGACCGCGTACAAAAACTCATCCCAAATTTCGAAAGCCCGTTGTTACGGTAAATTCTCAGGGGATGGGTTGC
>ERZ795043.310-NODE-310-length-49003-cov-7.785160_pt1 | contig 49003 bp, 44 predicted proteins | sample MGYA00375127_ERZ795043 | MGnify/ENA primary metagenome ERZ795043 (study PRJEB30172, sample SAMN05518447) | compost metagenome | isolation source: Feedstock adapted compost from Newby Island compost facility, Milpitas, CA | place: USA:Newby Island compost facility... | reverse complement strand
CGGCGACCACCGAGATCTACACTCTTTCCCTACACGACGCTCTTCCGATCTTGCTGGTGCAGTGGCGCCGTCCCGAGGGTGCGCCGGGCGGCACCTGGGGCAACTGGCTGCTGGCCAACGGCCTGGTCGCGCTGGGCCTGGTGCTGGCGCTGCAGGCCTCGGCCATGGGCCTGCTGGAGCGGCGCGAGGACCCGCGCCTGCGCGGGCTGGCCGAGCACCTCGAGCGCTCCGGCGCAAGGTTCTACGGCGCCTACTGGTGCCCGAAGTGCAACGAGCAGAAGCGCGCCTTCGGCGGCGCGGCCAGGCGCCTGCCCTACGTGGAGTGTTCGCCGAACGGCCGCAACGGCGGCATCGCCTTCGACTGCGCCAGCGCGGGCATCTATTCCTATCCGACCTGGGTGATCGGCGGGCGCCAGTACACCGGCGTGCTGAGCCCGGAGCGGCTCGCGGCGATGAGTGGATACGACCTGGAGCGCGCGCCAGAGCAGTAGCGCGGGTGCCGGGAGGCCCCGGAAGCGGAAACGCCGCCCCATGGGCGGCGTTCCTGTTCCTGTTTCCTGTTCCTGGCGGCGGTGCCGCGGCGGTCCCGGGCGGTTCAGTCGCGGTAGCGCTGGCTGTTGTCGATCGGGGATTTCTCGCCGGCGAACGGGTTGAGCTTGCGGATGGCCCACGGGTAGTCGGGCCAGTTGCCCTCCAGGTACGGGTGGTCCGGGGCGTTCTGCTCGAGCACGCGCCTGGCATCCGCGGCGAGGGCTTCGTTGCCCAGCTCGGTGTAGGCGGCGGCCAGGATGGCGACCGCGTCGTTCTGGAACTCGCTCTGCGGGTAGGTCTCGAGCAGGTACTTCGCACGCGAGGCGGCGGCGACCCAGGCGCCGCGGCGCAGGTAGTAGAGCGCGACGTCGGCCTCGTGCCGGGCGAACAGGTTGCGCAGCGCGACCATGCGCTGGCGGGCGTCGGCGGCGTAGCGGCTGTTGGGGTAGTTCTGCACCACGCGCGCGAAGTCGGCGTAGGCCTGGTTGGGGGTATCGAGCTCGCGCCGGCTGGCATCCAGCTTCCAGACGCGCTGGAAGAAGACGGTGTCGCGGTTCGAGTTCACCAGGCCGCGCAGGTAGTACATGTACGCCACGTGGCGGTGGGTGGGATAGGTGCGCAGGAAGCGGTCGATGCTGGAGATCGCCTCCTCGTTGTTGCCGCTCTTGTAGTGCGCGTACGCCGTTTCCATCAGCGCCTGCTCGGTGTACGGGCCGTACGGGTACTGGGCGACCAGGCGGCGGAAGGTGAGGATGGCGCCGTTCCAGTTGCCCGTGCGCATCTGGTTGTGGCCGCGTTCGTACAGCTCCTCGACCGGCACGCCCTCGGTGTCGTCCTTCTTCTTGCCGAACCAGCCCTTCGTGCTCGAGCAGCCGGTGGCGGCGAAGACGACGACCAGCAGGAGCAGGGCGAGCCGGTGGAGAGCGGGGATGCGTGGGGTCATTGGAAGTCGGGGCTGCGGCAGAGGCATGAACGGCGATAATACCAGCCCCGTCCGGGCCACCCATGGCCCGGGCCTGAACCCGAGCCTGCCGAAACCCGCCGTGCCGACGCCCTCCCAGTTTCCCGCCGACGACGCCGATGCGATCCGCACGGCCACCGTGCCGCTGTCCGCGGCCGGGCGCCGCTTCGACGCGGTCCTCGCCGAGCTGTTCCCCGAGTTCTCGCGCTCGCGGCTGGCGGCGTGGATCAGGTCCGGCGACGCGCTGCTGGACGGCCGCCCCGCGCGGCCGCGCGACCCTGTGCGCGGCGGGGAGGCGGTGCGGCTGAACGTGGCCCTGGAGGACCGCGGGGAGGCCGTGCCGCAGGACATCCCGCTGTCGGTCCTGTACGAGGACGAGGCGGTGCTGGTGATCGACAAACCGGCCGGGATGGTGGTGCACCCGGGCGCCGGCGTCAGCGAGGGCACACTGGTCAACGCGTTGCTGCATCGCGACCCCTCGGTGGCGGCGCTGCCGCGGGCGGGGGTGGTGCACCGGCTCGACAAGGACACCTCGGGCGTGATGGTGGTGGCGCGCACGCTGCAGGCGCAGACCGCGCTGGTGGAGCAGTTGTCCTCGCGCCAGGTCCACCGCCAGTACCTCGCCATCGTGGTCGGCGCCATGGTCGCCGGCGGCACCGTGGACGCGCCGATCGACCGCCATCCCCGCGACCGCCTGAGGATGGCGGTGCGCGAGGACGGGCGCGAGGCGGTGACCCACTACCGCCTGCGCGAGCGCTTCCGCGCGCACACCGCGCTCGAATGCCGGCTCGAGACCGGGCGCACGCACCAGATCCGCGTGCACATGGCGCACATCCGCTTCCCGATCGTCGGCGATCCGCTCTACGGCGGGCCGCTGAAGCTGCCGCGGGGCGCCTCGGAGGAGCTGGTCGAGGCGCTGCGCGGGTTCCGGCGCCAGGCGCTGCACGCCGAGACGCTGGAGTTCGCCCATCCGCTGAGCGGCGAGCCGGTGCGTTGCACCGCGCCGGTGCCCGAGGACATGCGCAGGCTGATGGTGCTGCTGCGCGAGGACGCGGAGCGGCACGCGGAAGCGGAGCTGGGGCGGCGATGAGCGCGCGGGTCGCCGCCGCCGCGCCGTTCCCTGGCAACGTGCACGCCTTCACCACGCTGCGCCACGGCGCGGGCGCCTCGCGGCCGCCGTTCGACAGCTTCAACCTCGGCAATTTCAGGGGCGAGGGCGGCGACGATCCCGCGGTGGTGGCGCGCAACCGCATGGAACTGTTCGAGCGCTTCGGCCTGCCGTCGTGGCCGCACTGGCTGCGGCAGGTGCACGGCACGCGCGTGCTGCGGTTCGATGCGCCATGCCCCCCTCCCGGCCTCCCCCCGCGTTGCGCGCAGGGGGAGGCGCCCGGGCGCGCGGATCGTCCGGATGACCGGCGCGATGCGCCCGATGCTTTCCCTCTCCCGTTCACGGGGGAGGGTCGGGGTGGGGGCAGTGATGCCCCCGCGTTCTCCGGAATGCCCCCCTCCCCACCTCCCCCCGCTCCCGCGGGGGGAGGTGTTCACCTTCGTCCCCCGCATGCGGGGGGCGAGGATGATCCGCTTGCGCGGCATTGCCGCGCGGATCGTCCGGATGACCGGCGCGATGCGCCGGGCCGGACGGGCAGGGGTGGGGGCGAAAACATCCCGCCCGCCGGCGACGAACCCGAAGCCGACGCCGCGGTGACCGCCGTGCCCGGCGTCGTGCTCGCCATCCTCACCGCCGATTGCCTGCCGGTGGTGTTCGCGGCTAGGGACGGAAGCGAGGTCGCCGCGGCGCACGCCGGCTGGCCCGGGCTGTCGAAGGGCATGCTGGAGGCGGCGCTGGCGGCGATGCGCACGCCGTCTGCGGACGTGGTGGCCTGGATCGGTCCCTGCGCGGGGCCGGAACGCTACGAGGTGGGGCGCGACGTGTACGACGCCTTCGTCTCGCGGGACGCGGGGGCCGCCGCCTGCTTCCGGCCGGTACGCGAGGGGCACTGGCTCGCGGACCTGCCCGCGCTCGCCCGGCGCCGGCTCGTCGCCGCGGGCATGTCCGCGGCCGACATCCACGGTGGCGGGCTGTGCACGATCTCGGACCCGGCGCGCTTCTTCTCGCACCGCCGCGATGGCCGCAGCGGCCGCATGGCGACGGTCGTCTGGATGACGTGAGTTTCAGCGCGACGTCGATCGGCGTTCGTAACGGGCACGGGCCCGTTCTATCTCGGGCATGTGCGTTTCCGCCCATTGCTTGATCTGCCCGACCAGCCTGAGCAGCGAGCGTCCGAGCGGGGTGAGCGCATAATCCACGCGCACCGGCACCGAGGGCGTCACCGTCCGCTGCACGAGGCCGTCGCGCTCGAGTTCGCGCAGCGTCTGCGCCAACATCTTCTGGCTCACGCCGGCCACGGTCCGCGCGATCTCGGAGTAGCGCATGTTGCCGTTGCCGAGCGCGTTTACCACCAGGGTCACCCACTTGTCTCCCAGCCGGTCGAGCAACTGCCGGCTGGGGCAGGTCTCGAGGTATGCGTCGTATGCCTTCTTCGCCGCTGCGTGCCTCTGCGCGGCCGTCTGCACGGGCATGACTTCCTCCTGGGGAATAAAGTTACTTTTAGGTACGTGCTTACCAAAAGAGAGTATCACGGCTGGTCTGGCGCTCCTTGACGACCAGGAGGTGTGCCATGAGAGCTGTTGTCATCGACTGGCCCGGCGGGCCGGAATCCCTGCGTGTCGCCGTGGTGCCGGTGCCGTCCCCGGGGGCGGGCGAGGTCCGAGTGCGGGTCGCCGCCGCGGCTGTGAACCCCGTGGATGTCATGACCCGCAGCGGCGTGTTCCACCGCGTGGGCTGGATCAGGCGAAGAACAGTGGGGCTGGGTTGGGACGTGGCCGGCGTGGTGGATGAGGTCGGCCCCGGTGTCGGGGACATGACACCTGGAACCCTGGTCGCCGGCCTGCGTGACGCCTTGGATGCGCCGCTCGGTACATACGCAGATTACGTGATCCTGCCAGCCGACGCGGTGGCGCCAGTACCGGATGGAATCGATCCGGTCGCCGCGTCCACCATGCCGCTGAACGCACTGACCGCGGACCAGGCACTGGATCTGGTGGATCCATCGCGCGGTGATTCGTTGCTGGTCACCGGCGCGGCCGGTGGGGTGGGCGGCTACGTTGTGCCGCTCGCGCTGGAGCGGGGGTGGCGGGTGACCGCGCTCGCGCGGGAACGGGACCGGGAGTGGTTACTTGCCCTGGGGGCGTCGCGGGTCGTCCACCACCTTGATGGCGAAAAGCACCAGTACGATGCGGCGATCGATGCGGCGGATCTGGTGGCGCCGACAATGGCGGCCGTTCGGGATGGTGGCGACTTCGTTGGCGTGCAGCCGGCGTTCGTCCCCGCGGCCGAACGCGGCGTACGCGTGCAGGCAGTGGCGGTAAGGCGCGACGCGGCCCGCTTAGGGAAATTGCTTGCTCTTGCCGTGGAAGGCCACCTGCCGCTGCGGGTCGCTGGCACGCTGCCGTTGGCGCAGGCGGCCGAGGCGCACCGCCGGCTCGAGGCCGGGGGCAGCCGCGGGCGCTGGGTACTGGTGCCTTGAATGGTATGTCGATTGTCCAACTGCCTTCCGGCCGCAACGGGGGCGCCGGTATGCTTTGCGGCCCCCGCGCGTATCCGGTCCCCGATGCAGCCCACGCTGTTCCAGCGCGCCCTTGGCGCCGCGTTCTTCCGCCTGCCCGACAGCCTGCGCCAGTTGCACGGTCCGAACGGGGGCGGGCGGTATGCGGGCATGGCGACGGTGGAGCGCGGGAGCGGGCTGCTGGCGCGGCTGTGCGCGTGGGCTGCCGGGTTGCCGAAGGCCGGCCGTGATGTGCCGCTGGCGGTGGAGATCGTGGCGGATGCGCGCGGCGAGACCTGGCTGCGTGATTTCGCCGGGTTCCGGATGGTGTCCCGGCTGGCGCTGAAGGACGGGCTGCTGCAGGAATGGCTGGGACCGGTGCGGTTCCGCTTCGTGCTCGTCGCGAACGACGGTGCGATCTGGTGGACGGTGGCGGGTGCGCGCCTGTTCGGCTTCGTCCCGCTGTCGGCGTCGCTGTTCGACGGCGTGCGCTGCCGGGAGTACCAGGAGGACGATCGCTACTGCTTCGAGGTCGAGGCCACGTTGCCGCTGGCGGGGAAGCTCATCCGCTACGCGGGCTGGCTGGAACGCGCACCGGGATGAGGCTCCACGCGGCGGTGATGCCGCATCGCCGATAATGTCGTGTCCTGCACGATTGTTCGTCCCGGTTTCCGACGGAGAAGACGCAATGAATACCCAGGTCCGCGATCCCGCCACCCAGGGCTACGTGTTCAACCACACCATGCTCCGGGTCAAGGATCCGAAGGTCTCGCTGGATTTCTACACCCGCGTGCTCGGGTTCACGCTGGTGCGCACGGTGCATTTCGAGGAGGCGAAGTTCAGCCTCTACTTCCTGGTGCTGGTTGACGACCCGGGCGTCATCCCGGAGGGCGACGCCGAGCGCAAGGAGTGGCTGGCACGCCAGCGCGGCGTGCTGGAGCTGACCCACAACCACGGCACCGAGACGCAGGAAGGGCCGGTGTACCACGACGGCAACAGCGAGCCGCGCGGCTTCGGGCACATCTGCGTCAGCGTGCCGGACGTGGTGGCCGCCTGCGCCCGCTTCGAGCAGCTTGGCGTGCCGTTCCAGAAGCGCCTGACCGACGGCCGCATGCGTGACATCGCCTTCATCAAGGACCCGGACGGCTACTGGATCGAGATCCTCCAGCCGACGACGCTGGGCTGAGCGGTCAGCCCCCCTCCCCACCTCCCCCCGCTCCCGCGGGGGGAGGGGAATTCAAGGCCCGCCCCGGCGGCAGCAGCGCCTTCAGCCCCGCTCCTGCGGGGGAGGGTGTTTTCTCCCTCCCCGTTTACGGGGGAGGGTTGGGGTGGGGGCAGTGATGCCCCCGCGCTCTGCGGAATGCCCACTCTCCGCCTCCCTCCGCTCCCGCGGGGGGAGGGACTTGTTGCGCAGGCGGGAGAAGGGACTGGATTCCCTTCTCCGCAGGCGGGGGAGGGTGTTTTCTCCCTCCCCCGTTTACGGGGGAGGGTTGGGATGGGGGACGGTCAACCCGCGCCGCACGGATTGCCCCTGCCGGCCTTTCCCGCAAGGGGAGAAGAGCCAGGTCGCGAGCGGGGCAAGTCGTCAGCGGGGGTGTTTTCTCCCTCCCCCGTTTACGGGGGAGGGTTGGGGTGGGGGCAGTGATGCCCCCGCGTTCTCCGGAATGCCCCTACCACCTCCCTCCGCTCCCGCGGGGGAGGTGTCCGGCTTCCCCGCCCGCATGCGGGCGAGGGTTGTGGCGGGGGCCGGGGACAAAATGCCCCACTTGCATCCGCGCCATCCAGCCGCATCTAGGGGGCATCGCCGGGCAGCCGGCCCCTTGTTTCGAGGCATACCCCCATGCGGATGGACAAGCTCACGACGCGGTTCCAGCAGGCGCTGGCGGACGCGCAGTCGCTGGCCGTTGGCCGCGACCACAATTTCATCGAACCGGTGCACCTGCTGGTGGCCCTGCTCGACCAGCAGGGCGGCGGCACCCGCCCGCTGCTGGCCCAGGCCGGGGTCAACGTGCCCCTGCTTCGCGAGCGGCTGGGCGAGGCGCTGGAGCGGCTGCCGAAGGTCACCGGCCAGGCGGGCAACGTGCAGGTCGGCAATGACCTGGCGCGGCTGCTCAACGTCACCGACAAGCTCGCCCAGCAGCGCGGCGACGCCTTCATCGCCAGCGAGCTGTTCCTGCTGGCCGCGCTCGAGGACGGCGGCGAGGCCGGCCGCGCGCTCAAGGCCGCGGGCGCCACGAAGCAGGCGCTCGAGGCGGCGATCGACCGCATGCGCGGAGGCGAGAGCGTCCAGGACGCCAATGCCGAGGACCAGCGCCAGGCGCTGGAGAAGTACACCGTCGACCTGACCGCCAGGGCCGAGCAGGGCAAGCTCGACCCGGTGATCGGCCGCGACGAGGAGATCCGCCGCACGATCCAGGTGCTGCAGCGCCGTACCAAGAACAACCCGGTGCTGATCGGCGAGCCGGGTGTGGGCAAGACCGCGATCGTCGAGGGCCTGGCCCAGCGCATCGTCAACGGCGAGGTGCCCGAGCAGCTCAAGGGCAAGCGCGTGCTCAGCCTCGACATGGGCGCGCTGATCGCCGGCGCGAAGTACCGCGGCGAATTCGAGGAGCGGCTCAAGGCCGTGCTCAACGACCTGGCCAGGAGCGAGGGCCAGATCATCCTGTTCATCGACGAGCTGCACACCATGGTCGGCGCCGGCAAGGCCGAGGGCGCGATGGACGCCGGCAACATGCTCAAGCCGGCGCTGGCGCGCGGTGAGCTGCACTGCATCGGCGCCACCACGCTCGACGAGTACCGCAAGTACGTGGAGAAGGACGCCGCGCTCGAGCGTCGCTTCCAGAAGGTGTTCGTGGGCGAGCCGAGCGTCGAGGACACCATCGCCATCCTGCGCGGCCTGAAGGAGCGCTACGCGGTGCACCACGGCGTGGAGATCACCGACCCGGCGATCGTCGCCGCGGCCACGCTCTCGCACCGCTACATCCCCGACCGCCAGCTGCCGGACAAGGCCATCGACCTGATGGACGAGGCCGCCAGCCGCATCCGCATGGAGATCGATTCCAAGCCGGAGGAGCTGGACCGCAAGGAGCGCCGCCTGATCCAGCTCAAGATCCAGCGCGAGGCGCTGCGCAAGGAGAAGGACGAGGCCTCGAAGCAGCGCCTGGCCGACCTCGAGGCGGAGATCGCCACGCTCGAGCGCGAGTACAACGACCTGGAGGAGATCTGGAAGGCCGAGAAGGCCACGGTGCAGGGCGCGACCAGGATCAAGGAGCAGATCGAGCAGGCCAGGCTGGAGCTGGAGGCCGCGCAGCGCCGCCAGGACTTCGCGAAGATGAGCGAGATCCAGTACGGCCGCCTGCCGGAGCTGGAGAAGCAGCTGGCCGAGGCGCAGAAGGCCGAATCCAGGGGCTTCCGGCTGCTGCAGGACAAGGTGACCGCCGAGGAGATCGCCGAGGTGGTCTCGCGCTGGACCGGCATCCCGGTGAGCAAGATGCTCGAGGGCGAGCGCGAGAAGCTGCTGCGCATGGAGGAGGCGCTGCACCGCCGCGTGGTGGGCCAGGACGAGGCCATCAAGGTGGTGTCCGACGCCATCCGCCGCTCGCGCGCGGGCCTGTCCGACCCGAACCGGCCCAACGGTTCGTTCCTGTTCCTCGGCCCGACCGGCGTGGGCAAGACCGAGCTGTGCAAGGCGCTGGCCGAGTTCCTGTTCGACACCGACGAGGCCATGGTGCGCATCGACATGAGCGAGTTCATGGAGAAGCACTCCGTGGCCCGCCTGATCGGCGCGCCCCCGGGTTACGTCGGCTACGAGGAGGGCGGCTACCTGACCGAGGCGGTGCGCCGGCGCCCGTACAGCGTGATCCTGCTGGACGAGGTGGAGAAGGCGCACCCGGACGTGTTCAACGTCCTGCTGCAGGTGCTGGACGATGGCCGCCTGACCGATGGCCAGGGCCGCACGGTGGACTTCCGCAACACCGTGATCGTGATGACCTCCAACCTCGGCTCGCAGATGATCCAGGAGATGGCCGTCGAGGACACGCCGGAGGCCTACACCCGGATGAAGGCCGCGGTGATGGGCGTGGTGCAGGCGCACTTCCGGCCCGAGTTCATCAACCGGCTGGACGACATCGTGGTGTTCCACCCGCTGGAGAAGTCGCAGATCCGGCAGATCGCCAGGATCCAGCTCTCCGGGCTGGAGAAGCGCCTTGCCGAGCGCGGCATGCGCCTCGAGGTGTCGGAGAAGGCCCTGGAGCTGCTCGGCAACGTGGGCTTCGACCCGGTGTACGGCGCGCGTCCGCTCAAGCGCGCGATCCAGCAACAGCTGGAGAACCCGCTGGCGCAGAAGATCCTGGCCGGCGCGTTCGGCAGCGGCGACACCATCCGGGTCGACGCCGCGGGCGGGCAGATCGTGTTCGACAAGGGCTGAGCCCGGGCATCGGAGGGGCGGCGCTTCATTGCCACCCCTCCCGGCCTTCCCCGCTGCCGCGGGGGAGGTTCTTTCTCCCTCTCCCGTCGACGGGGGAGGGCAGGGGCTGGTCTGTCAGCCCAGCCGTTCCGCCAGGACGCGCATGCCTTCGCCGGCGCCCATGCGCAGCGATTCGTGTGCCAGCGCGCTGACGGCGCTTTCGACCGGGTTGATCTCGACCACCCGCGCGCCGGCTTCGCGTGCCAGCCGCGGCAATGACGCGGCCGGCTGCACCAGTCCCGAGGTGCCCACGACCACGAGCAGTTCGCATGCGGCAAGCGCCTCGCAGGCGCGTTCCCACGCGTCCGCCGGCAGTGGTTCGCCGAACCAGACCACGCCGGGACGGCAGGGGCCGCCGCACGCGACGCAGGCGGGAGGTGCCTCGCGCGCGCCTTCCCCGCCGATCGCGTCCAGGCCCTCAAGGATGGGGTCGGGCACGGCGGGGCGACCGCAATCGAAACAGCGCGTGGCGAACAGGCTGCCGTGCAGGTGGACCACGTCGCGCGAGCCAGCACGCTCGTGCAGGTCGTCCACGTTCTGGGTGACCACCGTGACCTCGTGCCCGCGGCCGGCGAGGCCGGCGATCGCGAGGTGGCCCGCGTTCGGGCGCGCGCGGCGGACCAGCGCGGCGCGCCAGCGGTACCAGCCCCAGCACAGCGCCGGGTCGCGGCGGAAGGCTTCGGGCGTGGCGAGCCCGGCGGGATCGAAGCGCGCCCACAGCCCGGTCAACGCGTCGCGGAAGGTCGGGACCCCGCTCTCGGCCGACATTCCGGCGCCGGTGAGGAAGGCGATGCGCATGCCGCGCAGGTCACGCCGCCGCGGGCATGGGCGCGCTCGGCGGGGCGTCGTCGTCGCCGTCGGGCTTGCGCGCGGGGCGGTAGGGCGGGGTGGACATCACCATCTCGGCCAGCGAGAACGCCAGCTCGCGCTCGGCCAGCACGGTGCCGTCGGCGCCATGGGCGAGCAGGTGCTTGACCTCCTTCTCGCTGTGCGCCCGCGCCAGCACGGTGATCTCCGGGTTGAGCTTCTTCATCCGCTCGATGGTCTCGCCCGCCTCCAGCGCGCGCGGGATGGCGAACACCGCCAGCCTGGCGCGCTCGGGCAGGGCCTCGAGCATGACCGCCTCGGCGGCGACGTTGCCGCGCACCGCGGGCATGCCCTCGGTGCGCGCCTTCTCGGCGAGGTCCGCTTCCTCCTCGACGACCACCACCGGCACGCCCCGCTCCTTCAGCAGCAGCGCCAGTTGCCGGCCGACCCGGCCATAGCCGACGACGATGGTGTGGTTGTCGATGTCCAGCCGCGGGCGGTCCCGTTCGAGCTGTTCGGCTTCCGCCCGGGCCTTCGCCGCGGCGGCCTCCTCGGTGGCATCCCTGGCGGCCTTGAGCTTTTCCAGGTGCCGGTCGAGCACCCGGAAGATCATCGGGTTGAGCATGATCGAGATCAGCGCGCCGGCCAGCACCAGCGACTGCTCGTCGGGCGACAGCATCCCGAGGCTCACGCCCAGGCCGGCGATGATGAAGGCGAACTCGCCGATCTGCGCCAGGCTGGCCGAGATGGTGAGCGCGGTGGTGTTGGGATGGCCGAACACGCGCACGATGAAGTAGGCCGCCACCGACTTGCCGAAGATGATGATGAAGGCGGTGGCCAGCACCTCGACCGGCCGGTTGACCAGGATCATCGGGTCGAACAGCATGCCGACCGAGACGAAGAACAGCACCGCGAACGCATCGCGCAGCGGCAGCGAGTCGTTGGCGGCCTGGTGGCTGAACTCGGATTCGTTCAGCAGCATGCCGGCGAAGAACGCGCCGAGCGCGAACGACACGCCGAACAGCAGCGCCGAGCCGAAGGCCACGCCCAGGGCGATCGCCAGCACCGAGAGGGTGAACAGCTCGCGCTGGCCGGTGCCGGCGATGCGCTCGAGGATCCACGGGATCACGCGCCGGCCGACCAGCAGCATCACCGCGACGAAGGCGGAGACCTTGAGCCCGGTCCACAGCACCGTGCTCATGACCGAGCCGAAGGTCGGGGCCCGGGCGCCGTCCGTGCCGATGAAGATGTCGGCCATCACCGGCATCAGCACCAGCGCGATGACGCAGGCCAGGTCCTCGACGATCAGCCAGCCGACCGCGATCCGGCCACGCGTGGTCTCCAGCAGGCGGCGTTCCTCCATCGCCCGAAGCAGCACCACGGTGCTGGCGGTGGCCAGCGAGAAGCCGAAGATCACGCCGTGCAGGGTGGGCCATCCCAGGAGCGAGGCCAGGCCCCAGCCGAGTACCGTGGCCACGGTGATCTGCGCGACCGCGCCCGGTATCGCGATCGCCTTGACCTCCAGCAGGTCCTTGAGCGAGAAGTGCAGGCCGACGCCGAACATCAGCAGCATCACGCCGATCTCGGCGAGCTGGTTGGCCAGCTCCTGGTCGGCGACGAAGCCTGGCGTGAACGGGCCGACCGCGATGCCGGCGATGAGGTAGCCGACCAGCGGCGACAGCCGCAGGCGGTTGGCGATCGCACCCAGCACGAAGGCGAGGCCGAGGCCAACCGCGACGATGTTGATCAGGTCGGTGTCGTGGTGCATCGGGGGACGGGACGCGGGCAGGGGGCCCGGCCATGCAGTGTGGCGGATGGCGCCGGATGGATCAACGCGGCGCGGCGTCCCGTCCCGCTTCGCCTCGCGTGGTGGAATCGCGCCAGCCGGCCCAGAACGCCGGGAAATCCAGCACGAAGTCCATCTGCCGGGGTGACTGGATGTAGTTCGGGTTCAGGCGCCGGATCTGCTCGATCGCGGCGTGGGCGCTCGTCCCGGACTGCGCGACCAGGAACGAGGCCAGCATCAGGCCGGTGCGTCCCAGGCCGCCGCGGCAGTGGAAGACGATGTTGGCGCCACCGTCGTGGCTCTCGAGCAGGCGCCCGAGCAGTTCGGCGCAGCGTGCAGGGTCGGGCGCGTCCATGTCCCGGATCGGGAAGTGGTCGATGCGGATGCCGCGGGTATCCACGCCCGAGGTGTCCAGCGGCGCCTCGGTCAGCGAGACCAGGTGGTTCACGCCCAGCCGTTCCAGCACGGCGAGGTCGCCGTCCAGGTCGCCGAGCAGGCCGGGCTGGTGCATGCCGCCCAGGCGCCTCGGGATGATCCAGTGGAACCCGAGGCTGCGCGGGGCCAGCGCCGGCGGGTGCGCCGGCGGGGCGGGGCGGGCGACGGCGCCTCGTCGTCCCACTTCGGGGCCGGCCAGGCGCTGCCGCTCTCGAGCCAGCCACGGCCCAGTTCCGTGCGCGGCGAGCGGAAGAATTCCCCGGTTCCGGTCAGTTCGGCCAGGATGCCGCCGGAGACCAGGGCGACGTGGTCGGACAGCTCCCGTGCCTGGGCCTTGTTGTGGGTGATGACGACCACGGTCATCCGACCGGAGAGCCGGCGCAGGGTTTCGATCACCCAGGGTTCGTCGGAGATGGCGACGTCGGTGAGCGGCTCGTCCAGCAGCAGCACGCGCGGGTGGCCGAGCAGCATGCGCAGCAGCAGCACGATGCGATGGCCGGCGAAGCTGAGCATGCCCACCTCCCAGTCCAGCTTCGACTGGATCCGGTCGTGCAGCCCGAGCAGGCCGATCCACCAGGCCAGCCGCGGGTCGTCGCGCGTGGTGCCGAGGTTCTCGAGCACGGTGCCTTCGTACAGGCGCGACTTCTGTGGCAGGAAGGCGACCAGGTCTTCGGTGCCGTCGCCGCTTCCCGTGGCGATCCTGGCGCCGTCGAGCAGGACCTCCCCGCAATGCCAGCACGACGGCGTCAGGTGGCTCAGGCCGGCGATGTGCCGGAGCAGGGTGGATTTGCCCGCGGCAACCGGCCCGACCAGCGCGGTGATGCGGCGGGGCGGGAACGCCGGTTCCGGCAGGTGCAGGATTTCCTCGTCGCCGTAGCCGATGCGCAGGTCGCGGATCTCGAGTCGGCCGCGCTCCGGCGGTTCGCGTGTGGGGGGGATGCGTCGCATCGGCTCAGGACAGCGCCTTGATCGCTTCGGCGCAGGCCTTGCCGCGGACCAGCATCTGCCCGAGGTTGACCATGCGTTCGGCGACGATGCCCACGTAGAGCACGTTGCTTTCGTCGCCGACGCCGACCATCGAAATGACCCGTTCCCCGCTGCGGACGATGACGTCGTCGAGCCTGGCGCCGGGCTCGAGCCCGGCGACCAGGGATTGGGAGAGCCCGAGGATCGAGCTGGCGAGCGGGAGGTGCTCGGTGACCGGCAGCTCCTCCCGCGCGTACAGGTCGATCAGGTGTCCGTCGTAGGTGGCAAGGAACGCGCAAAGGGCGCGCGGGAGCCCGTCCACGCAGACCGAAAGCTGCTCGCGGACCTGCTGGATGAGTGTCATTGGACCGGCTTCCCCACGTCCGTTACCCGTTTCCTGCCGTCCGCGACTCAGACCTTGGCCTGGCTGGCGACCTCGCGGGTCTTCATCAGCGCAAGGCCCAGGTTGGTGTCGATGCGGGCGACCACCACCGTGACCACGTTCTCCTGGCCGTCCAGGCGGGCGAAGATGTGCAGCAGGTTCTTCGAAGTGACGATGATCTCGCGGAAGTAGTGCCCGGAATAGCTGTCGCCACGGGCCTTCTTGAAGGTGTTCTCGATGCTCATGACCGTGTCACCCTCGTAGAGGTCCTTGGTCGCGGCCGCGACCATGTCGAGGACCGCCTGCGGATGGGAATCAACGGTCTTGATCGCAAGCAGCATGCCGCTGTCCATGTCGACCACGCCGGCGGCGATGGCCTTGGGAACATTGGACATCAGGGACTGGACAATGGCGTCGGCACTCATGGCTCTCCTCGTGATTGGGTTGGCGTTGGACTGGGATGTGGATCAACCGGCCCCCACGCAGCGCATGGCGTCGACCGGCATGTGGGATGGCCCCGGCGTGCCTGCGAGCAGCGACAGCGCGCGCAGCACGCTGCCCCGATCGCGCGGGTCCATGGGGATGGTGGGCACCCGCCGGCCGAGCAGGCGCGCCAGCTGGTCGCGCATGTTCCGCGGCATGGATCCCTGGTCCAGGTGGGTGTAGGCCACCAGGACCGGATGGCGGTGGATGTAACCTCCGAGCAGCTCGATGTAGCGGCGCACGTCCCCGAACGGGTCGTTGCTGGTCGCGTCCGCGAGCACCAGCAGCGCATCCGTCGCCGCCAGGCGCTGGCGGATCATGTGCGCGAAGCGCAGCTGCCCGGGCGTGCCGTACAGGCGCAGCCTGTACCTGTCCACCTCGCACTCGCCGTAGTCCAGGGCGATGGTGGTGCGGGTCTTGAGCGTGGCGACCGTGTCGGTGGCCTCGACCTCGGTCGAGTGCACCTTGCCGGTGGACACGGTGCGGATCGCCGTGGTCTTGCCCGAACCCGGGGAGCCGACCAGCAGCAGGTTGATGGTCGGCCGGTCCTGGCGGATCCCGAAGCGCGTGAGGTAGCCGTTGATCACGCTGCGCAGGTCATGCACCTGTGCGGACTGCCCCGGGGGGATGGGCAGGTTGGCGGCGGGACGGCCCATGAGCTGGCTCAGCCAGGAGCCGCGGCGCTCGGATCGCGCGCCCTTCCCGCGCTTTTCACGCCCTTCCGGGGATTCGCAGTGCTGGCCAATGCGGTCGAGCGTCTCGATCAGGGATTCCTCGTTGAGCGGCCAGTTCAGTTCGAACAGCATGCTGCTGCCGTCGGCATGGCGCAGCTCGATCGAGGTGGTGCGTTCGGATGGCGAGGAGGGGGGATGGAGGATGCAATCGGCATCCGCGTCGATGGTGCCGATCCGCCAGGCGTGCTGGAGTCTCGATGCGCCCAGCAGTGCGACGCAACGGACTTTGGCCTGGTCCCCTGGCTCGAGCCCCGAGACGCATAGAGTCAATCCCGGGCGCACGGCGTCCGCGGTCGTATGCACTTTGTTGTCCCCCTGATTTTCGTCCCTGACTCAACAGGTTTTCCCGGAAAAAACCGGTCAAACCATCCTTTTGCCGCATCGTCGGCGGAATCGCGGGGGGAAAAGCAAGTTCCGGCGCGATGCGATTTTTCATATTTGCGACTTTATTCGCAATTTTCGCGCCGGTGTGTTGCGCCGCGGCCGGTTTTCCGTTTCCGGCGGTTGGAAAAAAACGGGCGTGCCTCCAGGCACGCCCGTGGATTTCGACCGGTCTGCGGCCGTCTACCAGCGGTAGCCGATCCGGCCGTAGACGTACGCGCCGTTGAAGCCGGTCGGCGACTGGCTGCTGTACGGGAACTGGCCGCTGTTGGAGTTCGCGAAGATCGTGCGGTCCGGATACTCGTCGAGCAGGTTGTCCGCGCCCAGGGTCAGGGTCCAGGCTTCGGACGGGCGGAACGTCGCCGAGGCATCGACGATCCACTTGGCACCATAGGTCTGGTCGAGGTCCGGGTTGCTGGCGTGGCGGGTCGTGAACTCGCCGTAGCGGGTCGCGCCGAGGTTGAAGTCCCAGCGCGCCAGCCGCCAGGTGGCGCCGAGGGTGAACTTGTCGCGCGGGAAGCCTTCCTCGATGCGCCCGCGCTCGTCGCGGCCGATGCGCTCGAGGTTGGCGCCCAGGTCCTCCAGCTCCTGCGGGTTCGGCGCGATCCGGGTCACCTCGGTCCTGTTGCGGTTGTAGCCCGCGGTCAGGTCCAGGGTGCCGGCGGCGAGGGGCACGGACCAGGTGCCGACGATGTCGATGCCCCGGGTGCGGGTATCCACGGCGTTGGTGAAGTAGCGGGCGCTGGTGACGTTGGTGATCCCCAGGCTCGCCAGCAGCGCCTGCGCCGCGGCGTTGTCCGCGAGCGGCAGGTTCGAGGAGAGCACGATGCGGTCGTCGATGTCGATCTGGTAGGCATCGATGGTCAGGTACAGCCGGTTGGCGGGCTGCAGCACCAGGCCCAGGCTGTACGAGAGCGAGGTTTCCGCCTTGAGCGGCTCGGCGCCCAGCGCCTGGGCGGCCGCACCGGTGACCGGGAAGGTGCCGGTCTCGTAGGCGATGCCGCTGGTGAAGTTGGTGGTCACCGCCTGGTAGTTCTGCTGCGCCAGCGCCGGCGCGCGGAAGCCGCTGGCCACCGTGGCGCGCAGCGCGACCACGTCGCTGAACCCGATGCGGCCGGAAAGCTTGCCCGAGGTCTCGCTGCCGAAGTCCGAGTAATCCTCGTGGCGCACGGCGACGCCGGCGGAGAACCGGTCGTTGAGGTCCGCTTCCAGCCCCGCGTACACGGCCCAGTTGTGGCGGTCGTAGTGGCCGGCGTTGCGCGGGCTGAAGCCGGCGAAGCCCTGCGCGCCGGAACCGGCATAGGAGTCCGGTTCGCCCGGGGACTGGTTCCATTTCTCCCTGCGGTACTCGGCGCCGAACGACAGCGTCGCGGGCAGGTTCCGGCCCCAGTCGACGTCCCTGGACACGTCGGCGTTGAGCACGTTCTGGGTGTACTCGAGCGCGCCGTCGTAGAAGCGCGACGGGCTGTCCACGCCGAGGCTGTAGTTGATGGTGTTCTGGGTGTAAAAGTGCAGCTTGTTGTAGCCGTAGTTGTAGCTCACGTCCCAGCGCCAGCCGCTGCCCGTGGAGCCCCGCACCCCCGCGACCAGCGAGCGGTCCTTGGCGACCTGGTTGATCTCCGGCACGTAGCCGTCGGGATAGACCAGCGGCACCACCGGGTTGTGGCCGGGCGAGCGGTAGAACGCGAACGAGACGATGTCGCGGTTGCCGGCGATGGCGGTGGCGTAAGCCTCGACGTCGCCGGTCAGCCCGAACCCGGCGTTGAGCGAGACCACGGCGTTGTCCACCTCCGGATCGCCGTAGATGTAGGCGACCTCGCCGATGTCCGGGTTGTTGCCGGTGTTGGGCGCGGTGCCCTGGTAGGGGCCGGCGCGGTTGGTCAGGCCTTTCCGGCCGAGCTCGCCGGCCACGTGGATGAAGCCGCGGTCGCCGGCGAGGGGAGCGGCGGCATCGCCTGAAAGCCGGTACTGCGAGCCGTCGCCGGCCGAGTACCTGCCGGCGTCCACCGCCAGGCTGCCGCCGCCGGTCGCGCCCTTGAGCACGATGTTGACCACGCCCGCGATCGCGTCGGAGCCATACTGCGCCGAAGCGCCGTCGCGCAGCACCTCGATGCGCTCGATCGCGGAGATCGGGATCGCGTTGAGGTCGACGGCGGAGGAACCGCGGCCGATGGTGCCGTTGACGTTGACCAGCGCCGAGATGTGGCGGCGCTTGCCGTTGACCAGCACCAGCACCTGGTCGGGCGACAGGCCGCGCAACTGCGCCGGGCGCACGCCGCTGGTGCCGTCGGTGATGGCGGGGCGCGGGAAGTTCAGCGAGGGCAGCGCGCGCGCCAGCGCGGTGGCCAGCTCGGTGGTGCCGGTGGCCTGCAGCGCCTCGGGGGTCAGGATGTCGATCGGCGACTGGGACTCGGCCACGGTGCGCCCGCTGACCCGGGTGCCGGTGACGATGATGGTGTCCAGCGTGCTCGCCTCGTCGGCGGGCGTGGACTGGGCGAAGGCCGGCGCGGCGAGCGCGGCCAGCAGGGCGGTTGCAAGCGGGCTGCGGATCATGCGGACACTCCATGTGCGTGTGGGGGGATTCCCGGTTTTACAGTTACCCGGCCATACGTGAAAAAAACCGTTTGGCATGAGCTGATTCCAATGGGGAATGAGCGGGCCCGCGGTAGAATCCGCGCCCCATGATCGCTTTCCGCAACTTCGCCCTCCGCCGGGGCGAGCGCCTGCTGCTGTCCGGTGTCGACCTGGCCCTGCACGGGGGCTGGCGCGTCGGCGTGGTCGGCCGCAACGGCACCGGCAAATCCAGCCTGTTCGCCGCCATCCGCGGGGAACTGGAGCCCGACCGCGGGGACATCGAGCTTCCGGGGCGGGTACGGATCGCCAGCGTCGCGCAGGAGACGCCCGCGCTGCCCGGGCCGGCCCTCGATTTCGTGCTCGGTGGCGACGCGGAGATCTCGCTGGCGCTGCGCGCCGCGGCGGAGGCCGAGGCCCGCGGCGACTGGGAAGCGGTGGCGGCGGCGCACCAGCGGCTGTCCGAGCTGGGCGGCTACGACGCCGAGGCCCGCGCCGGCCGGCTGCTGCACGGCCTGGGGTTCCCGGTGGACACGCACCGGCGCCCGGTGTCCTCGTTCTCCGGCGGCTGGCGCGTGCGCCTGAACCTGGCGCGGGCGCTGATGACGCCCAGCGACCTGCTGCTGCTCGACGAGCCCACCAACCACCTCGACCTCGACGCGGTGCTGTGGCTGGAGCAGTGGCTGCTCCGCTACGAGGGCACGCTGCTGGTGATCTCGCACGACCGCGAGTTCCTCGACGGCGTGTGCACGCACACCCTGCACCTGCACGATGGCCGGGCGAAGCTGTACACCGGCGGCTACACCGCGTTCGAGCGCCAGCGTGCCGAGCACCTGCGCCAGCAGCAGATCGCCCACGAGAAGGAGCAGGCCGAGCGCGAGCGCCTGCAGCGGTTCATCGACCGTTTCCGCGCCAAGGCCAGCAAGGCCCGCCAGGCGCAGAGCCGGATGAAGCGGCTGGCGAAGCTGCCGGGCACCGAGGCGGTGCGCGCCGAGCGCGAGTTCCGCATCGACCTGCCGGCGCCCGCGAAGCTGCCGCATACCCTGCTGGGCATCCGCGGCGGCACCTGCGGCTACGGTGCGGACGCGCGCATCCTCGCCGGCGTGGACTTCGGCCTGGAGGCGGGCGACCGGATCGCCCTGCTGGGGCCCAACGGCGCGGGCAAGTCCACCCTGGTGCGTTCGCTGGTGGGTGAGCTGCCGCTGCTTGCGGGCGAGCGCTTCGTGCATCCGGACGCGCGCATCGGCTACTTCGCGCAGCACACGGTGGAGTCGCTCAAGGCCGGCGCCTCGCCGGTGGACCACCTGCGCGAGCTGGCGCCGGACGAGCCGATGCAGGCGCTGCGCGATTTCCTTGGCAAGTGGTCGTTCCCCGGGGACCGCGCGTTCGAAAGCGTGGACGGCTTCTCCGGCGGCGAGCGTGCGCGGCTGGCGCTGGCGCTGATCGCCTGGCAGAAACCGAACGTGCTGCTGCTCGACGAGCCGACCAACCACCTCGACCTCGACATGCGCGAGGCACTGGCCGAGGCGCTGTCCGACTTCGAGGGCGCGATCGTGCTGGTCTCGCACGACCGCCACCTGGTCGGCCTGGTCAGCGACAGCTTCTGGCGCGTGTCCGACGGCACGGTGAAGCCGTTCGACGGCGATCTCGACGGGTACGCGGCCTGGCTGCGCGCGCGCCCGGCCGGGGAGCAGGCGCAGCCGGAACGCAAGGCGCCGGAGCCGCCACCCGCGCCGCAGCAGGCGAAGCCGCGGTCCAGGCCCAACCAGCACCGGATCGGCAGGGCCGAGGCGCGGGTCGCGGCGCTGGAGGCGGAACTGGCGGGGATCGAGGCGGCGCTGTGCGACCCGCAGGTGTGTTCCGAGCCGGGGAAGCTCGCCGAGCTGGGGCAGCGGCAGGTCCGGCTGCGCGCCGAACTGGAAGAGGCGGAGAACGAACTGCTCGAGCTGCTGTATGGCTGAGGGCGGCTTGCGGGGACCGGGGGGCGCCGTTACGGTTGCCGCCATGAAGGCAACCAGGGTTCCTCACGGCGGGTGCTCCGGCCCAACGGCATGGGCCGTGACGCGCTGGCGGCCCGGCGGGCACGGTCGCGGCGCGCGGGCCCGTGCGTGGGCGTGGACCGCACGGTGGGGCCGCGTGGATGGCCGGCCTCGTCCCCGGCTGCGCCTGATCCGGAAATGGAGATGGGAGTGATGACTGGACACGGCTGGTGTTTCGTCGGATTGCTTGCGTTGTCCCTGTCCGCCTGCGTCCGCGTCAGCGACGATGATGGTTCCGGGCTCAACCGCAATGCCGCGGCCGCCGCGGACGCCGCGGCCGAGGATCCCGAGCTGCAGGCCGCGACCGATCCGGCCGGCACGCCCCACGACGCCTTCCTCGCCGCGCTCGCCAGCCATTGCGGGCAGGCGTTCGCCGGGCGCGTCGTCGCCAACGAACCGGAGCCGGCCGGCCCCGATCCGTTCGAGGGTAGGCGCCTGGTGATGCACGTCAGCGGCTGCGAGGACCCGGAGCGCGAGCTGCGGATCCCGTTCCACGTCGGCGAGGACCGCTCGCGCACGTGGGTGGTCACGCGCACGTACCGGGGCCTGCGCCTGCGGCACGACCACCGCCACGAGGACGGCAGCCCGGACCGCGTGACCATGTACGGCGGCGAGACCCGTGCCAGGGGCACCGCCGTGCGCCAGGAGTTCCCGGTCGACGAGCATTCGATCGCGCTGTTCCGCAGGGAAGGGCTGGAGGAATCGCTGACCAACACCTGGGCGCTCGAGGTCGAGCCCGGCAGGCGCTTCCTCTATGAGCTGAGCCGTCCCGGCGGCCGCCTGTTCCAGGTGGAGTTCGACCTCTCCCGTCCCGTCGAGCCCCCGCCGCCGCCCTGGGGACACTGAGCCCCTGCCTCCCGTGCCGCACCCGCGGCTCCACATCGAAAGGAATCGTCATCACCATGAGCCGCGAACTGGTCTACCTGCTGCTGATCTTCGGCCTGCTGGTCGTGCCCCGCGCGCTGCAGCGCTGGAAGCTCCCGGCGCCGCTGACCTGCCTGCTGTTCGGCATCGCGGCGATGCTGGCCTGGGGCGACGGCGCGCACGATGCGGTGGTGGGGCTGCTCGCCACGCTCGGCATTTCCTCGCTGTTCCTGTTCGCGGGGCTGGAGGTGGACCTGGCCGAGCTGCGCCGCGGCCTGCTGCCGCTGGTGGCGCACCTGGTGGTCCGCACGGCCATGCTCGCGCTGGTCGCGTGGATGGCCTGGCGCTGGCTGCGGCTCGACTGGCAGGCGGCCGCGCTGCTCGCGCTCGCGTTGCTGACCCCGTCCACCGGTTTCATCCTCGACTCGCTCTCGCGCCTGGGCCTGGACGAGCAGGAGCGGTTCTGGGTCACCAGCAAGGCGATCGCGGGCGAACTGCTGGCGCTGGCGGCGCTGTTCGTGGTGCTGCAGGCGGACGACCCCGCGCGGATGGGGCTGTCGTCGCTGGCGCTGGCGGTGATGCTGGTCGGGTTGCCGCTGCTGTTCGTCGCGCTCGGGCGCTGGGTGGTGCCGCACGCGCCAGGCTCGGAGTTCTCGCTGCTGGTGATGGTCGGGCTGGTGGCCGCGTACGTCACCTACAAGCTGGGCGTGTACTACCTCGTCGGCGCCTTCCTCGCCGGACTGATCGCCAGGCTGCTGCAGGAGCGGATGCCCAAGCTGGCGTCCGCCGAGAACCTGCACGCCGTGCGCCTGTTCGCGTCGTTCTTCGTGCCGTTCTACTTCTTCAACGCGGGCACCAAGGTGCCGCCCGAGGCGCTGAGCCTGGACGCGCTGTGGATCGGGCTCGGGCTCACCATGCTGGCGCTGCCGGTGCGGATCGGCATCCTCTGGGTGCAGCGGCGGATCCTGTTCCGCGAGGAGACGCCGGCCAACAGCCTGCGGGTATCGCTGGCGCTGGCGCCGACCCTGATCTTCACCCTGGTGCTGGCGGGGATCCTGCTGGCGCGGTTCGGTATCGACCCGGCGCTGTTCGGCGGCCTGCTGCTGTACGCGGCCCTGACCACGATGCTGCCGTCGCTGGTGTTCCGGGCCCCGTTCGACGTCGAGCCGGTCGAGGACGAGGTCCTGCATCCGCGGCCCGCCCCGCAAGTCCGGCCGGAACCGGCGCCGGCGGAAGCCGCGCGGGGCCAGCCCGGGGGGGCTTGAACCCGGCGCGGCCGACCATACAAACCGGCAGATGGAGTTACCCCGGTAGTTGCCATGCCGATCTACGCTTTCGAATGCACCGATTGCGGCCACAGCTTCGACAGGCTGCAGAAGCTGTCCGACCCCGATCCCGATGCCTGCCCGTCCTGTGGCAGGGACACGGTGAGGCGGCAGGTGACCGCGCCCGTGTTCCGGCTGGCCGGCAGCGGCTGGTACGAGACCGACTTCAAGCGCGATGGCGAGAAGAAGCGCAACCTTGCCGGTGACGGTGGCGGCTCGAAGTCCGGGGACAAGGGCGACGGCGGCAGCGCCTCCGCCGCGGACAAGTCCGGGAGCAAGCCGGCCGCCGCCGCGTCCACGGACTGAACCGGGCCGCGAGGCCTGGGGGTAAAATGCCGGGATGCCGGCGGTTCCCGCCGGCACGACTTTTCCCGGAGTTCCCATGCGTAGCCATTACTGCGGGCTGATCGACGAGTCGTTGATCGGCCAAACCGTGACCCTGTGCGGCTGGACCGACGTCGCCCGGAATCTGGGCGGCGTGTGCTTCATCGACCTGCGTGACCACGAGGGCATCGTGCAGGTGACGGTGGAGCCGGACAACGCCGAGGCGTTCGCGGTGGCCACCACCCTGGGCTACGAGGACGTGCTCCAGGTCGAGGGCACCGTCCGTGCGCGCCACAGCGTCAACGAGAAGATCCGCACCGGCCGCGTGGAGGTGGTCGCCAGCCGGATCACCGTGCTCAACAAGGCCGACCCGCTGCCGTTCCACCACCACGAGAACCCGGGCGAGGACATCCGCCTCAAGTACCGCTATCTCGACCTGCGCCACCCGGAGATGCAGCGCAAGCAGCGCACCCGCATCCGGCTGGTGCAGGCACTGCGCCGCTGGCTCGACGCGCGCGGCTTCCAGGACATCGAGACCCCGATCCTGACCAAGGCCACGCCCGAGGGCGCGCGCGACTTCCTGGTCCCGGCGCGCATGCATCCGGGCGAGTTCTACGCGCTGCCGCAGAGCCCGCAGCTGTTCAAGCAGATCCTGATGATCGCGGGCTTCGACCGCTACTACCAGATCGCGCGCTGCTTCCGCGACGAGGCGCTGCGCGCCGACCGCCAGCTCGAGTTCACCCAGCTCGACATGGAGTTCGCCTTCGTGCGCGAGCGCGACGTGCAGGACACCGTGGAGCAGATGATCCGCGACGTGTTCCGCGAAGTGATCGGCGTCGAGCTGGCCGACCCGTTCCCGCGGATGACGTACGCGGATGCGATGCGCCGCTTCGGCTCGGACAAGCCGGACCTGCGCATCCCGCTGGAGCTGGTGGACGTGGCCGGCCTGGTGAAGGACTGCGGCTTCGCGGTGTTCGCCGGCCCGGCCAGCGACCCGAAGGGCCGCGTGGCCGCGCTGCGCATCCCGGGCGGCGCCCGGCTCAGCCGCAAGCAGATCGACGAGTACGCAGCGCACGCGGCCAGGTTCGGCGCCAAGGGGCTGGCCTGGGCGAAGATCGACGAGTCCGGCGCGGTCAACTCGCCGATCGCCAAGTTCTTCGACGAGGCCGCGTTCGCCGCGGTGCTCGCCCACGTGGGCGCCGGCAACGGCGACATCGTGTTCTTCGGTGCCGGCCCGTGGAAGCAGGTGTGCGACTTCATGGGCGCGGTGCGGCTGAAGGCCGGCAGGGACTTCGGCCTGGTCGAGGAGGGCTGGCGGCCGCTGTGGGTCACCGACTTCCCGATGTTCGAGTGGGACGAGGAGGAGCAGCGCTACGTGGCCCTGCACCACCCGTTCACCGCCCCGGCCGTGGACGACATCGAGCAGCTGCGTGCCGACCCGGCCTCGGCGGTGTCGCGCGGCTACGACATGGTGCTCAACGGCAACGAGATCGGCGGCGGCTCGATCCGCATCCACCGTCCGGAGATGCAGAGTGCGGTGTTCGAGCTGCTGGGCATCGGCGCCGAGGAGGCGGAGGCCAAGTTCGGCTTCCTGCTCGAGGCGCTGCGCTACGGCGCGCCGCCCCACGGCGGCATCGCCTTCGGCATCGACCGCATCGCCGCGCTGATGGCCGGCACCGAGTCGATCCGCGACGTGATCCCGTTCCCCAAGACCACCTCGGCGCAGTGCCTGATGACCGGCGCGCCCTCGCCGATCCCGGACGAGCAGCTGGCCGAGGTGCACGTGCAGGTGCGGGCGCAGGCGTGAGGCCGGCGGATGCCGCTTGAAATCCGCCGCGCCGTCCCCGCCGACGCCGAAACCCTCTCGGCGCTGTCCGCGCGCACCTTCACCGAGACCTTCGGGCACCTGTACCCGCCGGAGGACCTGGCGGACTACCTCGCCGGCGCCTATGCCGTGCAGCGCCAGCGGAGCATCCTGTCCGACCCGGCGCAGGCGGTCTGGCTGCTGGAACGCGACGGCGAGGCCGTGGGTTACTGCGCGGCGGGGCCATGCGGGCTGCCGCACCCGGACGTGCGCGAGGGCGACGGCGAGCTCAAGCGGCTGTACCTGGTGCGTGGCCTGCAGGGCGGAGGCCACGGCACGCGGCTGATGCAGGCCGCGATGGACTGGCTCCTGCGCGACGGGCCGCGCACCCTCTGGGTGGGCGTGTGGTCCGAGAACTTCGGCGCCCAGCGGTTCTACGCGCGCTGGGGCTTCGAACGGGTGGGCGAATACCTGTTCCCGGTGGGCCGGCAGCGCGACCTGGAGTTCATCCTCCGCCGCCCCGCCTGACGCGGGGGCGCCTGGCACGTGACGACGGCCGCGCACCGCGCGGCCGTCGTGCCCCCGCGGGAACGGGTCACTCGCGCAGGAAATCCAGCAGGTCCCGGTTGAGCCGGTCCTTGTGGGTGTCGGTGATTCCGTGCGGGCCGCCGGCGTACTCGATCAGCTTCGCGCCACGCACCAGCCTGGCGGTGAGGCGGCCGGAGATTTCGATCGGCACGATCTGGTCGTCGTCGCCGTGGATCACCAGGGTCGGCACGTCGATCTTCGCCAGGTCGGGGCGCAGGTCGGTGGCCGAGAACGCGGCGATCGAGTCGTACGTGTTCTTGTGGCCGCCCTGCATGCCCTGCGCCCACCAGCTGTCGATCAGGCCCTGCGAGGGCTGCGCGCCCGGGCGGTTGAAGCCGTAGAACGGGCCGGACGGGATGTCGCGGTACAGCTGGGCGCGATTGGCCAGCTGGCCGGCGCGGATCCGGTCGAACACCTCGATGGGCAGGCCATCCGGGTTGTCATCGGTCCTGAGCATGAACGGGGTGACCGCCGACACCAGCACCACCTTCTTCACGCGGGAAGTGCCATGCCGGCCGATGTAGCGCGTGACCTCGCCGCCGCCGGTGGAAAAGCCGACCAGGGTGACGTCGCGCAGGTCGAGCGCCTCGATCACCGCCGCGAGGTCGTCGGCGTAATGGTCCATGTCGTTGCCGTCCCAGGGTTGGCTCGAACGGCCGTGGCCGCGACGGTCGTGCGCGACGACGCGGTAGCCGTGGTCGGCCAGGAACAGCATCTGCGACTCCCAGCTGTCCGAGCTCAGTGGCCAGCCGTGGCTGAAGGTGACGACCGGGCCGTCCTTCGGGCCCCAGTCCTTGAAGTACAGGCTCACGCCGTCCGCGGTGACGACGTGATCGCCCTCGACGCGCGCGGCGGCGGGGGCGTCCTGCGGGGTGCCGGCAGCGGCCAGGGCCAGGGCGCCGGCGGCGATGGTGCGGGTCACGATGTTCATGGCGTGTCTCCTCTCGGTTGGATGGCCGGGCGGTGCCGCCCGGTGGGGCCACTGTGCGATCCGAGGGGGAACCGGTGGTGATATAAAGTCCGGGATACTTGATCCAGGGTATTGCAATGGCGGACCGGCTCGCGGCGCTGATGGCGCATTTCCCGGTGAGCGCGCAGGTCTTCAACGCCGGCCCGCTGTGCGGCATCAACACGCTCGAAAGCGACGGCCGGCACGGCCAGCTGCACCTGGTCCGCAGCGGCACGGTCGAGGTGCGCTACCGCAACGGGTCGCTGCTGGTCGAGCGTCCCAGCCTGCTGCTGTTTCCGCGGCCGCTCAGCCACCGTTTCCATACCGATCCCGATGTCGGCGCCGACATGGTCTGCGCGCACCTGTCGTTCGAGGGCGGCGCGGGAAATCCCGTCGCCGCGGCGCTGCCGGAAGTGGTCTGCCTGCCGGTGGACGAAGTGCCGGGCGCGGCGCCGGTGCTGGCGCTGCTGTTCGAGGAGGCGTTCGGACGGCGTTGCGGTCGCGTCGCCGTGGTCGAACGCCTGTTCGAGGTGGTGATGGTCCAGATCCTGCGCCAGCTGATGGAAAGCGGGCAGGTGCAGGGCGGGTTGCTCTCGGGGTTGTCGCACCCGCGCCTGCGCCATGCGCTGGTGGCGATGCACGAGGATCCGGCCCGGGAATGGACGCTCGACGGGCTGGCGCAGGCCGCGGGCATGTCGCGCAGCGTGTTCGCCACCGTGTTCCGCGAGACGGTGGGCTCCACGCCCGGCCAGTACCTGCAGGCCTGGCGCATCGCCCTGGCGCAGCAGGCCTTGCGCCGCGGGCGGCCGCTCAAGGCGATCGCGGTGGACGTCGGCTACGGCAGCGAGGCGGCGCTGTCGCGGGCGTTCAAGGCCCGGACCGGCCTGTCGCCGCGCGCGTGGAAGCAGGCGCCGGCGGCATGAGCGTGGCCGCGGTACGGACCAGGCGGGTGATCCTGTTGCATGGAATCTGGATGGTCGGCGCGACCATGCGCTGGCTGGCCCGGCGGCTGCGGCAGGAGGGCTTCGAGCCGGAGATCTTCGGCTACCACAGCGTCACCGGCGGGCCGGACCAGGCCCTGCCCGAACTCGCCCGCTGGCTGCAGCGCGGGGAGCCGGCGCATCTGGTGGGCCACAGTCTGGGCGGCCTGGTGGCGGTGCGGGCGCTGTCCGGGCCCGGGGCCGGTGAGCGGATCGGCCGGGTGCTGTGCCTCGGCACGCCGCTGTGCGGCAGCGGCGCTGCGCGGGTGCTCGGGCGCAATCGCCTGGCCGCGCTGTACATGGGGCGCAGCGCCGGGATCCTGCAGGCCGGCTGCATGACGTGGCCGCCGACGCACGAGGTCGGGATGATCGCCGGCCGCGTGCCGCTCGGGTTCGGCGCGCTGCTGGCGCGGTTCGGGGGCGAGCACGACGGCACGGTGGCGGTGGACGAGACGCGCGCGCCGGGGCTTGCGGCGCACGTGGTGGTGGATGCCAGCCATACCGGCCTGCTGTGGTCGCCGGAAGCGGCGCGGCAGGCGGTGCTCTTCCTGCGCGAGGGGCGTTTCGACGCCGGGCCCGGCGGGGAGGGCGGGCCGGGGGCGCCGGTATAATTCCCCGCGTCGTTTCCACAGTTTCCAGCAGGACAGGCAACCGATGGCCGGTCATTCCAAGTGGGCCAACATCCAGCACCGCAAGAACGCGCAGGACGCGAAGCGGGGCAAGATCTTCACCAAGCTGATCCGCGAGATCTCCGTGGCCGCGCGCATGGGCGGCGGCGACCCCGCCGGCAACCCGCGGCTGCGCACGGCCATCGACAAGGCGCTGGACGCCAACATGTCCAAGGACGTGATCGAGCGCGCGATCAAGAAGGCGACCGGCGAGCTGGAGGGCGTGAGCTACGAAGAGGTCCGCTACGAGGGCTATGCCCCCGGCGGCGTGGCGGTGATCGTGGATTGCCTGACCGACAACCGGGTACGTACCGTGGCCGACGTGCGCCACGCCTTCAGCAAGTTCGGCGGCAACCTCGGCACCGACGGCTCGGTGTCCTTCATGTTCCGCAAGCTCGGCGTGCTCAGCTTCGCGCCGGGCGCGGACGAGGAGAAGATCACCGAGGTGGCGATCGAGTCCGGCGCCGACGACGTGGTGGTCTACCCCGAGGACGGCTCGATCGACGTGCTGACCTCGCCCGACACGTTCGCCGCGGTCCGCGACGCGATGCGCGCGGCGGGCCTCGAGCCGGCCCAGGCCGAGGTCACCTACCGCGCCGACAACGACGTGTCCGTGACCGGGGAGACCGCGAAGCAGGTGGCCAGGCTGCTCGACTGGCTCGAGGACCTGGACGACGTGCAGAACGTGTACTCCAACGCCGACCTCGGCGAGGACGCCTACTCGTGAACGCCCTGGCCGGGGACGGGCTGGCGGTGGCGCGGATGCGGATCCGGGTCCGTCGCGCCGGGATCGCCGGCACTGTCCCCGGTGGTGCCTGCCCATGACCCGCATCCTCGGCATCGATCCCGGCTCGCAGCGCACCGGCGTCGGCATCATCGACGTCGACGACGCGGGCAGGACGGTGCACGTGTTCCACGCGCCGCTGGTGCTGCTGGGCGAGGGTGGCTTCGCGCAGCGGCTGCGGCGGCTGCTGGTCGGCCTGGACGAGGTGATCGACACCTGGCGGCCGGACGAGGTCGCGATCGAGCAGGTGTTCGTGTCGCGCAACCCGGACTCGGCGCTGAAGCTGGGCCAGGCCCGCGGTGCCGCGCTCGGCGCGGTGGTGCTGCGCGACCTGCCGGTACACGAGTACGCGGCGCGCGAGATCAAGCTGGCGCTGGTCGGGCGCGGCGGGGCGGACAAGGCCCAGGTCCAGCACATGGTCGGGGTCATGCTCAACCTGAAGGAGCGCCTGCAGGCCGACGCCGCCGACGCGCTCGCGGTGGCCATCACCCACGCGCACGTGCGCGCCACCGCGCGGCGGCTCGGGGTGAGCGCGCGGCAGGCCTGGAGCAGGAAGGGATGAGGACGATGGCCGTGGCGGCGCGGCGCGCGCCCGCGTTTCGGAACGACGGGAGGACAGGGGCATGATCGGTCGCCTGAAGGGCATCCTGGTGCACAAGCAGCCGCCGTGGCTGGTGGTCGACGTGCATGGCGTCGGCTACGAGCTGGAGGCGCCGATGAGCACCTTCTACGACCTGCCCGACACCGGGCGCGAGGTCGTGCTGTTCACGCACTATGCGCAGAAGGAGGACAGCGTCGCGCTGTACGGCTTCCTGACCGAGGCCGAGCGCCGCCTGTTCCGCGACCTGCAGAAGGTCAGCGGCATCGGCGCGAAGATCGCGCTGGCGGTGCTGTCGGGCGCTTCGGTCGGCCAGTTCGCGCAGCTGGTGCAGGCCGGTGACGTCGCCGCGCTGACCCGGATCCCGGGCATCGGCCGCAAGACCGCCGAGCGGATCGTGGTCGAGTTGCGCGACCGCGCCGCGGACCTGGCCGGCGGCGGTCCCGCGGCGCTGCCCCAGGGACCGGCCGACGCGCTGTCGGAGGCGGTGGTGGCCCTGCAGCAGCTCGGCTACAAGCCGGCAGAGGCGCAGAAGATGGCCAAGGCCGCGGCCGTGGAGGGCGACCGTCCCGAGGACATCATCCGCAAGGCGCTACAGTCCGCGCTGCGCTGACCGCGCGGGCGCAGGGAGCTTCGGAGTCATGTCGCAGGCATCCGGCACGCAGGGACAGGCCCACCGCGGCCAGGCGCATGGCCATGCGACCGGGCTGGGCGGCCTGGTCGTGGCCGCGGTCGGCGTGGTCTTCGGCGACATCGGCACCAGCCCGCTGTACACCATCCGCCAGGCGTTCTCGCCGCACTACGGGCTGGTCGCCAACCACGACACCGTGCTCGGCGTGCTGTCGATGATCTTCTGGGCGCTGACGCTGGTGGTCACGGTCAAGTACGTGACCATCATCATGCGCGCCGACAACGAGGGCGAGGGCGGCATCATGGCGCTGATGGCGCTGGCGCAGCGCTGCCTGCCGAAGGACTCGCGGCTGGGCTACCTGGTCGGCGTCCTGGGCATCTTCGGCGCCTCGCTGTTCTTCGGAGACGGCGTGCTCACGCCAGCGATCACCGTGCTGTCGGCGGTGGAGGGCCTGGAGGTGGTGTCGCCGCGGCTGCACCCGTGGGTGGTGCCGATCGCGCTGCTGGTGCTGGTGGCGCTGTTCTACTCCCAGCGCCACGGCACCGAGAAGGTGGGGCGGGTGTTCGGCCCGGTGATGGTGGCGTGGTTCCTCGTGCTGGCCGCGCTCGGCGTGGCCAACATCCTGCACGAGCCCGAGGTGCTGCACGCGGTCAACCCCTGGTGGGCGGCGCGGTTCTTCGTCGACCACCCGTGGGGCGGGGTGTTCATCCTCGGCGCCGTGGTGCTGGCGGTGACCGGCGGCGAGGCGATCTACACCGACATGGGCCACTTCGGCGCGAAGCCGATCCGCGTCGCCTGGTACTTCTTCGTGCTGCCGGCGCTGATGCTCAACTACCTCGGCCAGGGTGCGCTGGTGCTCGAGGACCCGGCCGCGATCCGCAACCCCTTCTACGTCGGCGTGCCGGAGTGGGCGCACTGGCCGGTGATCGTGCTGGCGACCATGGCCGCGGTGATCGCCTGCCAGGCGGTCATCACCGGCGGCTATTCCGTGGCCCGCCAGGCCATGCAGCTGGGCTACATGCCGCGCATGCGCATCAGGCACACCTCCAGCGACACCATCGGCCAGATCTACATCCCCGGGATCAACTGGACGATGATGGTGATCGTGCTCGGCCTGGTGCTGTCGTTCGGCAGTTCCTCGGCGCTGGCCACGGCGTACGGCATCTCGGTCTCGGCGACGATGCTGATCGACACCCTGCTGCTGGCGATCGTGGCCTTCGCACTGTGGCCGAAATGGCGGCTGTGGGTGCTGCCGCTGTGCGCGGTGTTCCTGGTGGTGGACCTGGCGTTCCTGGTCGCCAACGGGGTCAAGGTGCTGCAGGGCGGCTGGTTCCCGGTGGTGCTCGGCAGCGTGCTGTTCGTGCTGCTGCGCACCTGGCGCCGCGGCCGCCAGACCCTGCACGAGGAGGTGCAGAAGCAGGGCATCCGCCTCGATGCCTTCATCCCCGGGCTGATGCTGGCGCCGCCCGTGCGCGTGCCGGGCACGGCGGTGTTCATGACCAGCGACAGGGACGTGGTGCCGCAGGCGCTGCTGCACAACCTCAAGCACAACAAGGTGCTGCACGAGCGCAACGTGTTCCTGACCGTCGAGACGCGCGACGTGCCCTACGTGCCGCGCTCGCAGCGGCTGAAGATCGAGCCGATCGGCGACGGGTTCTACCGGGTCACGGTGCGCTACGGCTTCATGGAGACGCCGGACGTGCCGCTGGCGCTGATGGGGGCCTGCGACGACGAAAGCGGCCTGACCTTCGACCCGATGGAGACCACCTACTTCGTCAGCCGCCAGACCGTGGTCGCCAACCGGCACCGGGGCATGCCGGTCTGGCGCGACCGGCTGTTCGCGGTCATGCACCGCAATGCCGCGCCGGCGGACCAGTTCTTCCGCATCCCGGGCAACCGGCTGGTGGAGCTGGGCTCCCAGGTGGAGATCTGAGCCCGCGGTCGCATCCGCGCGGCAACCGGCGATAATGGCGGCATGACCGACCGCATCATCGCCGCCCAGGCCACCCGCGAGGACGAGGCCGTCGAGGCCTCGATCCGCCCGGGGCGGCTCGACGAGTACCTCGGCCAGCAGCCCGTCCGCGAGCAGCTGTCGATCTACATCGACGCCGCCCGCCAGCGCGGCGAGGCGCTGGACCACGTGCTCATCTTCGGCCCGCCGGGGCTGGGAAAGACCACGCTCAGCCACGTCATCGCCAACGAGCTGGGGGTGAACCTGCGGGTGACCTCGGGGCCGGTGATCGAGAAGGCCGGGGACCTGGCCGCGCTGCTGACCAACCTGCAGCCGCGCGACGTGCTGTTCATCGACGAGATCCACCGCCTGTCGCCGGTGGTCGAGGAGATCCTCTACCCGGCGATGGAGGACTTCCAGATCGACATCATGATCGGCGAGGGCCCGGCCGCGCGCTCGATCAAGATCGACCTGCCGCCCTTCACCCTGATCGGCGCCACCACCCGCGCCGGCCTGCTGACCGCGCCGCTGCGCGACCGCTTCGGCATCGTCCAGCGGCTGGAGTTCTACAGCACCGCGGAGCTGGCCCGGATCGTCCAGCGCTCGGCGCGGATCCTCGGGATCGAATGCGAACCGGCAGGGGCCGAGGAGATCGCGCGCCGCTCGCGCGGTACCCCGCGGATCGCCAATAGGCTGTTGCGCCGGGTGCGCGACTACGCCCAGGTCCGGGCGGACGGGCGGATCGACGCGCGGGTCGCGGCCGCGGCGATGGAGATGCTCAAGGTGGACCCGGAGGGGTTCGACGAGCTGGACCGCCGCCTGCTCATGCTGATCATCGACGCCTTCGATGGCGGCCCGGTGGGCGTGGAGTCGCTGGCGGCGGCGCTCAGCGAGGAGCGCGGCACGCTGGAGGACGTGATCGAGCCCTACCTGATCCAGCAGGGCTTCCTGGTGCGCACCGCCCGCGGGCGCATGGCCACGCACAAGGCCTACCGGCACTTCGGCTTCAAGCCCAGGCCCGGCGCGGCCGACCTGTTCCAGGAGGAAGCCGGTGGCTGAGGCGGGCGGCGGGCCGCGGTTCAGTTGGCCGACACGCGTCTACTGGGAAGATACCGATGCCGGTGGCGTGGTGTACCACGCGCAGTACCTGGCGTTCCTGGAGCGCGCGCGGACCGAATGGCTGCGCGCGCGGGGGTACGGGCAGGAGATGCTGCGCGAGGCGCACGACCTGGTGTTCGCGGTGCGGGCCATGCGGATCGACTTCCGCCGGCCCGCGCGGCTGGACGACGCGCTGGAGGTGACGGTCGGGCTGCGGCAATGCCGGCGGGCGAGCCTGGTGCTGGCGCAGTCGATCCACCGCGGCGGCGAACTCCTGCTGGACGCCGAGGTCCGGGTGGCCGCGCTGTCCGCGGGCAGCTTCCGGCCCCGGGCCATCCCGGATGTGCTTTACGAAGAACTCAAACGACTCGAGACCGATTCCGGAGCCGACGAATGACCCCCATCGCCATGCTGCTGATGGCCCCCGAGATCCAGCCGTTGCCGGAGGAAGCCGCCGCGACGGCGGCCGCGCTGCCCGATACCGCGACGGCGGCCGCGGCGGCCGCGGCCCACAACGGCATCAACTACATCGACCTGCTGCTCAAGGCCAGCCTGCCGGTGCAGCTGATCGTGGCGCTGCTGCTGGCCGGGTCGCTGATCAGCTGGGTGATCATCTTCCGCAAGGCGCGCGTGTTCAAGGAAGCCGACCGCGAGGCCGACGAGTTCGAGAACCGCTTCTGGTCGGGCGCCGACCTGGCCAAGCTGTACTCGGCCGCGGCCGACCGCAACCGCCAGGTGACCGGGCTGGAGGCGATCTTCGAGGCCGGCTTCCGCGAGTTCACCCGGCTGCGCGAGAAGCGCCATGCAGACCCGCGCGCGCAGCTCGAGGGCGCGCAGCGTGCCATGCGCGTGAGCTACACCCGCGAGGTGGACCAGCTCGAGCGCAACCTCGAGCTTCTGGCCAACATCGGCTCGACCGCGCCGTACGTGGGCCTGGTGGGCACCGTGTTCGGGATCATGGTGACCATGCACGACATGCTCCACAGTGGCGAGCAGACCGGCATCGCAGCGGTCGCCCCGGGCATCTCCGAGGCGCTGTTCGCCACCGCCATCGGCCTGTTCGTGGCGATCCCGGCGGTGTGGGCCTACAACCGATTCACCACCCGGGTCGAGCGGCTGGCCGTGCGCTACGAGAGCTTCGCCGAGGAGTTCAGCACCATCCTGCAGCGCCAGGCCGCGGTCGAGTGACCGGGAGGACCCGATGGCCGGCATCTTCCACCGCAAGCGGCGCAAGCTGAAGTCGGAGATCAACGTCGTCCCGTACATCGACGTGATGCTTGTGCTGCTGGTCATCTTCATGGTCACCGCGCCGCTGCTGACGCTGAGCGTGGATGTCAAGCTCCCGTCCTCGACCGCGCGCGCCACGCAGGACCGCAAGGACCCGGTGATCGTGATCGCCTATCCCGACGGGCGCCTGGGCCTGAAGCTGCCGGGCGACGACAGCCCGCGCGAGGTGGACGCGGCCCGGATGGAGGCCATGCTCGCTCCGGTCCGGGAGCAGCAGGGCGCGGACTTCCGGGTGATGGTGGCCGCCGACGGCGACGCGCCGTACCAGCGCGTGATCGACGCGATGGACGTGCTGCGGCGGGCCAGGGTCACCAACGTCAGCCTGTGGACCGACAGCAGGGCCAATGCACGCTGAAGCGACCGAGCGCCGCACGTTCGCACGGGACGATGGCCTGGGCCGCGCGATCGCCTGGGCCGTCGGCCTGCACCTGCTGATCGTCCTGCTGCTGCTGGTTTCGCCCTACCTCGACTGGAGCCGCGACCGCGCCAGCGCCGCGGGCGCGCCGCTGCTGGAGGCCACGCTGGAGGTATCGGCGGACGACCGTCGCGCGTTGGAGCGCGCACTGGCCCAGGAGCCGGAGCCCCTGCCGGAACCGCTGCCCGTGCCGGAGGAAGAGGAGGTGGCCCCGCCACCGCCGCAACCCCTGCCGGAGCCCGAGCCGGAGCCGGTCCAGCCGCAGCCCGTGCCCCAGGAGCAGGTGCCCGACCCGGCGCCGGTGGACCAGGAGGAGGTGCGCCGCGACGCCGAGGCCGAGCGCGCGCGGATCGCGCGGGAGCAGGAGGAGAGGCGCCGGCAGGAGCAGATCGAGCTGGCCGAGCGCCAGAAGCGTGAGCGCGAGGAGGCCGAACGCAAGCGCCGCCTTGCCGAGCAGCAGCTGGCGCAGATCCGGGCCGAGCGCGAGCGGATCGAGCACGAGCGCCGCCTGGCCGAGCAGCGGCTGCAGCAGCTCGCCGACCGCGAAGCCCGCCAGGCTTCCCAGCAGGCCGCGCAGCAGTCCGCCCGGACCGGCGCGCCGGCCGCCGGGAACCAGGGCGCGGACACGGACCTGCTGGCGCGCTACAGCGCCGCGCTGCAGCAGGCCATCCAGCGCAACTGGACGCGTCCCGACTCCGTTCCGCTTGGCCAGAAGTGCCGGATCGTGATCCGGCAGATCCCGGGCGGCGAGGTGATCGACGCGAAGGTGGACCCGTCCTGCCCGTACGACGAACTCGGGCGCCGCTCGGTGGAGGCCGCGGTGCTGAAGGCGCAGCCGTTGCCGTACGCCGGCTTCGAGGCGGTGTTCCAGCGCACGCTGATCCTCAACTTCGAGGCCCGCGACCGCTGACGGCGGCCGGTCCGCATCCGTTCATCTTTGCGCGGCCGTTCGCGGCCAATCTTGTATTCAGCTTTCCCTCTTCCCCTGTCGCAGGCCCATATGACCCGACTCCAACGCTGGTTGTCCGTTTTCCTCGTCCTGCTGCTGCCGTTGGCCGCGCGGGCCCAGCAGGGGCTGGAGATCGACATCATCGGCGGTAACGCGTCGGCGCTCCCGATCACCGTCGTGCCCATGCCCTACCAGGGTTCGGGCGCGGCGCCGGAAACCGACGTGGCGGCGGTGATCCGGGCCGACCTCGAGCGTTCCGGCCAGTTCCGCACGCTCCCGGAGCGCGACATCATCGAGCGGCCCACCCGCGGCTCCGAGGTCAATTACGCCACCTGGCGCGCCCTGCGCCAGGACTTCATCGTCGTCGGCCGCGTGCTGGACGGCAGCGATGGCGGCTACCGGGTGGAATACGAGCTGTTCGACGTGGCGAAGCAGGAACGCCTGCTCGGCTTCGCCATGACCGCCCGCGCCAATGCCATGCGCGACGTGGCCCACCAGATCGCCGATGCCATCTACGAGAAGATCCTGGGCGTCCCGGGCGCGTTCTGGACCCGGATCGCCTACGTGACCGTCACCGGCACCGGGGAGGGCGCGCGCTACGCGCTCGTGGTGGCCGATTCGGACGGCTGGAACCCGCAGACCGTGGTCCGCTCGAGCGAGCCGCTGCTGTCGCCGGCCTGGAGCCCGGACGGACGCAGGCTGGCCTACGTCAGCTTCGAGCGGGGCAATTCCGCGATCTACATCCAGGACATCGCCACCGGCAGCCGCGAGCTGGTGTCCAGTTTCCGTGGCATCAACAGCGCCCCGGCGTTCTCGCCCGACGGCCGCAAGCTGGCGCTGACCCTGTCGCGCAGTGGCAATCCCGAGATCTACGTGATGGACCTGGCCACCCGCGCGCTGACCCAGGTCACCCAGCATTTCGCCATCGACACCTCGCCGGTCTGGAGCCCGGACGGCAACAGCCTGTATTTCGTTTCCGACCGTGGCGGCCGCCCGCAGGTCTACCAGGTGCCGGCCACCGGCGGAAGCGCGACCCGGGTCACGTTCGAGGGCAGCTACAACGCCGACCCCAGCATCTCCTACGACGGCAAGAAGATCGCCGTGACCCAGGGGGCGGGCAACACCTACCGGATCGCGGTCATGGACCGCAGCCTGGGCAGCCCGCGCTGGACCACCGTCTCGCCGGGGTCCCTGGACGAGTCCCCGAGCTTTGCCCCGAACGCCAGCATGCTTTTGTATGCCGCGCGTGAAGGGCGCAGGGGCGTCCTGTATGCTGTCTCCGCCGACGGCCGGGTCCGCCAGCGCCTCGTGCTGGCCGATGGCGACGTCCGCGAACCTGCCTGGGGGCCGTACCGTTCACAGCGTTGACCTGGTATCCACGGAGTCGGGTTCAGCCTGAGGTATCAACAACTTTTGCAGTCCCATCACGCATTGAAAGGATCGACGAGATGAACACCACAGTACGCGTCCTGATGTTGTCCCTGTTGTCCGTTGCCGTGCTCGCCGGCTGCAAGAGCAAGACCACCCGGCCGGAAGCCCCGGATACGACGCCGTCGACCGGCGCGACCGACACCGGCCCGGCCCAGGTCCCCGGCGCCTACACCCCGGAGGACCTGGACCGTGACGCGTGCCTGCGCCAGCGCGTCGTCTACTTCGACTTCGACCGCGACAACGTCAAGCCGGAGTTCCAGGCGGCCATGGCCTGCCACGCCAAGTACCTGCGCGACCGTCCCTCGGCCCGCATCACCCTGGAAGGCCATGCCGACGAGCGTGGCAGCCGCGAGTACAACCTCGGCCTCGGCGAGCGCCGTGCCAACTCGGTGTCCTCGGCGCTGCAGGCCCACGGCGGTTCCGCCAGCCAGCTGACGGTGGTCAGCTACGGCGAGGAGCGCCCGGTCTGCACCGAGTCGAACGAGTCGTGCTGGTCGCGCAACCGTCGCGTCGAGATCGTCTACACCGCGAAGTAAGGCGCGATGCGCAATCTCATCGTTCCAATCGCGTTCGCGGCGGCCCTCGTGGCCGCCGCGCCCGCATTCGCGCAACGCCCGAGCCTGGCCGAGCGCGTGGCCGCGCTGGAGATGCGGGCCGCCGACAACAGCGCCACCGTCGACCTGCTCAACCAGGTCAACCAGCTGCGCGAGGAAGTGCTGGCGCTGCGGGCACAGCTCGAGGAGCTCCAGCAGCAGGTCGAGCAGCTGCGCTCGACTTCGCGCAGCCAGTACCTGGACCTCGACGGCCGCCTCAACCGGCTCGAGGGCGGGGCCGTTCCCGCCGCGGAGGCCGCTCCCCCGGCCGGTGCCGCCGCCGTTCCGGCAGCCGCGGCAGGCGGCAAGCCCGCCCCGGTGATCCGCGACCTGCCGCCGTCGGTCCATGGCGACCCCGGGTCCCTGTCGAAGATGGCCGACGAGCGCACCGCCTACGAGGCCGCGTTCGCCGCCCTGAAGGCCGGCGAATACGTCGAGTCGGCACGCCTGTTCGAGCGTTTCCTGGCCGACTATCCCAATGGCACCTACGCGCCGAACGCGCGCTACTGGCTGGGCGAGAGCTACTACGTCACCGGCAACTACGCCATGGCCCTGGAGCAGTTCCGCCAGGTGATCGAGCAGTACCCGACCCACGACAAGACTCCCGGCGCGCTGCTGAAGGTCGGGCTGTCGCTGTACGGCCTGAACGACCTCGACGGGGCCGAGGCCGCCCTGGCCCAGGTCAGCCGGCAGTACCCCGGCACCGATGCCGCGCGTACGGCCGAGGACCGGCTCCACGCGATCCAGCTCTCGCGGCTCCGCTAGAATTCCCCGCATGCACGCCGTTTCGCCCGATTCCGATGCGGCCGCCGCATCGAAGGCGGACCGGCTGAAGATCACCGAGATCTTCCTCTCGCTGCAGGGGGAGGCCCGCGATGCCGGCTGGCCGACGGTGTTCGTGCGCCTGACCGGCTGCCCGCTGCGCTGCCGCTACTGCGACACCGCCTATGCGTTCCACGGGGGTGAATGGTGGGGCATCGACGACATCGTCGCGAAGGTGGATGGCTATGGCGTCCGCCATGTCTGCGTCACCGGCGGCGAGCCCCTCGCCCAGAAGCGCTGCCTGTCCCTGCTGTCCCGGTTGTGTGACCACGGATACAGCGTCTCGCTGGAGACGTCCGGCGCGATCGACATCTCGGCGGTGGACCCGCGGGTCTCCCGGGTACTCGACATCAAGACCCCGGGCTCGGGCGAGGCCGGGCGCAACCGCTGGGAGAACCTGCCGCTGCTCACCGCCCGCGACCAGGTCAAGTTCGTGATCTGCGGCCGGGCGGACTACGAATGGGCGCGCGACGTGGTCGCGTCCCATGGGCTGGCCTCGCGTTGCGAGGTGCTGTTCTCGCCGAGCAAGGCGGAACTGCCGGCGACCGAGCTTGCCGACTGGATCGTGGCCGACCGCCTGCCGGTCAGGTTCCAGCTGCAGCTGCACAAGATCCTCTGGAACGACGAACCGGGCAGGTGAGCCTCATGGCAGGGAGTACGTGGTGAAGAAGGCGGTGGTGCTGCTGTCGGGAGGGATGGACTCTGCGGTCGTCACGGCGATCGCCCGCGAGCAGGGGTTCGCCGTGCATGCCCTGAGCGTGCGCTATGGCCAGCGCCACACCTCGGAACTGGAGGCCGCGGCCCGGGTGGCCCGTGACGTCGGCGCGGTCGAGCACAAGACCGTGACCGTGGACCTGCGCGCGATCGGCGGTTCTGCCCTGACCGATGACGGCATCGACGTGCCGGCGGCCGGCGGGCAGGGCATCCCCGTGACCTACGTGCCGGCGCGCAACACCATCATGCTGTCCATCGCCCTCGGCTGGGCCGAGGTGCTCGGGGCCAGCGACATCTTCTGCGGCGTCAATGCCGTGGACTATTCCGGCTACCCCGACTGCCGGCCCGAGTTCGTCGCCGCCTTCGAGCGCCTGGCCAACCTGGCCACCAAGGCCGGGGTCGAGGGCGCCGGCATCCGCATCCATGCGCCGCTGCTGGGGATGGGAAAGGGAGACATCGTCCGCGAGGGCCTGCGCCTGGGCGTGGATTTCTCCCGGACCGTGTCCTGCTACGCCGCGGATGCGGAGGGCCGCGCCTGCGGCCGCTGCGACGCCTGCGAGCTGCGCCGGCAGGGATTCGTGGCGGCCGAGGTGCCGGATCCCACGCGCTATGCCGGGGACAGGCTGCGGTAGAATGCGCTTCCCCGGCGCTGCACGGGGCCACAGGATTTGCCGGGTCGTTAGCTCAGTCGGTAGAGCATCGGACTTTTAATCCGCTGGTCGTTGGTTCGAATCCAACACGACCCACCACGTCTCTCCATGGTTGCGGGCATCACCGGCCGTCTCTCCGGGGCCGGATCGCCTGCATTTCCTCCCTTCCGGGGTGTCATGACGCATGCCGGCCAGGCGCATGGCCGGCGTGGCCTGTCTCTGCAGGCCTGCCTGTCCCGCGATGACCCTGCCGGCCCCTGCGAAACGTTCCGGCTGCCTGTCATCCGCCCCGGCATTGAAATTCCACGACGGTTTCACCGCCGTTCGCCGGTGCGCTGTGCAAATGGCCCCGTGTGGCACGGTGATGGCCGATGGAAGCCGGAACCAATACCGGGAAAACCCGTCGGTGCGTGCTGCCGTTGTTCCGCTCCGATGTGACGGGGAGTGTCACTTTCTGACGTCACCCTCGTTGCCCAGAGCAAGATATCCCACTGATTTCGTTCAGTTTTCGACGTTGGCGCGATTCTTGCTTTCGATGCATCAAGTTTCAGGGAAGTCGATGTTTCTAGGGGGACAACGTGTCAGACCGAAGGTCCAGCGATGGAGGCGCGGGCCTGCAATTCGGGGCCACCGCTTCGAGCCTGAGCGACGTCTCCAACGCCATCAACCCGGCCACGAACTTCTGGAACAGCACCATCAGCGTGAACGGGGGCCATGTCACCGCGGGGCGCACGCCGAATTACACCAATACCTTGGGCCTGGACCTGGACTTCCTGCAGCCCGGCACGCCGCTGCCCAATGGTGCGACCTCGGCGGTCCTGCGGGTCAGGGGTACCAGCAACGAAGTGATCTACACCGGCATGGCCAGCCTGGCCATCGACGTGTACGTGCCGGACCTGGTGAGTTCGCTCGCCAAGGACGTGGTGGACGACAACGGCGGCGAGGTGGTCCCCGGGGACATCCTGACCTACACCCTCAGTTTCACCAACAGCGGCCGGGACGGCGCGACCAACGTCGTGCTGACCGACCCGATCCCGGCGGGGACCACCTACGTTCCGGGCAGCCTGGAAGTGCTGGAAAACGGTACCGGCGGCGCCACAGGGAGCATGACCGATGCCAGCGATGGTGACATCGCCGAGTTCGACGGCACCGCGAACGCGCTGGTGTTCCGACTGGGCACCGATGACAGCGCCTATGATGGGGGCATTGGTCTTGCCGACGGCGGCATGATCGCGCCCGCGGGCTCGGCCCGGGTCCGGTTCAAGGTGCGGGTCGACGATGACGCGGCGCCCGGCCTGAAGATCACCAATACCGCGCACGTGGCGCACAACGCGCAGACCGTGCCCAACTTCGACGCCGGGGGCACGGCCACCGCCGAGGTCCGGCTGACGAACCAGGCGGACCTGTCCATCGCCAAGCACGCCGGTGCCGCGGTCGCGCAGCCGGGGCAGGAGATCGAGTACACCCTCGTGGTCAGCAACCACGGGCCGGGGCCGGCCAATGGCGCCACGGTGCGGGACATCCCCGGGGATGGCCTGACGTGCACGTCGGTGGCATGCGACGGCACGTCGGGGGGCGCGGCCTGCCCGGCATCGCTCGGCATCGATGGGCTGCTGGGCAGCGGCCTGGCGATCCCGGTCCTGCCGGCCGACAGCTCGGTGACGTTGAAGGTTACCTGCCTGCTGGACTGAAGCACGCCGTCATGCGGACAGGGAAAAGCCCGGCTCGAAGCCGGGCTTTTCCATTTCAGGCCATGCCGCGCGTCGCCGGATCCGGCCAGACGGCCCCCCGGGGGCTTTCGGTGTCACTGTAGCAGCGAGCGCAGCATCCAGGCGTTCTTCTCGTGGACCTGGAGGCGCTGGGTGGCCAGGTCCTCGGTCGGGGCGTCGTCGGCCTTCGAGGCCACGTCGAGCACCTTGCGCGCGGTCCGGCAGACCGCTTCGTTGCCGTCCACCAGCTGCTGCACCATCCCTCGCCAGTCGGGCGCCTCGCCGGCGCCGGGCTCCCCGCGGATGGACGCCAGCCTGGTGAACTCGGCGAAGGAACCGGGGGCGTTGAAGCCCAGCGCGCGGATCCGCTCGGCGATCTCGTCGAGCGCGTTCCACTGCTCGGTGTACTGCTGCTCGAACATCGTGTGCAGGGTGTTGAACATCGGCCCCGTCACGTTCCAGTGGAAGTTGTGGGTCTTCAGGTACAGGGTGAAGCTGTCGGCAAGGAACTTCGACAGTTCCTGCGCGATCTTCAGCCGGTCCTTCGCGGAGATGCCGATGTCGACGGCCGGGCCCTGCGAGGCGGGGGCGGGGGAGGCGGCGGGCTCGATGGCGCCGCGGCGGACGGCCTTTCCGGACGACCTGGCAGATGCTTTTTTCGTGGCCATGGCGGGCTCCTTGGGAGGGTTCTGGGAGAATATGCGGGATGACGCATCCGATATGCGTCGCGGACACAGGATTGCAAGGGGCGGATGGAGTCTAGGCGGACAGCCGCGACGGCGGCGTTAAGGCAGGCGCGGGCCGCGATCGACGGCGCGCTGTCGCGCGACCGCGGCCGGCTGCTGGGCCTCTGGGCAAAGTGGAACGGGGCGCCGTCCCGGGAGGACCTGCGCGAGGCGTTCGCATCCGCGTTGCAGGCTTCGGTGGCCGCGCGCGAGGCGCGGGCGGCCCGCCTGCCCCGGGCGGTGGTGGCGCCGGGGTTGCCGATTGCCGCCCACGCGGAGCGGATCGTGGAGTTGATCCGGCAGCACCAGGTGGTGGTGGTCGCGGGCGAGACCGGCTCGGGCAAGACCACCCAGCTGCCCAAGCTGTGCCTGCAGGCCGGCCGCGGCGCGGCGGGGATGATCGGTTGTACCCAGCCCCGGCGGATCGCGGCGCGCTCGGTCGCACGGCGCGTGGCCGAGGAGTTGCAGGTGCCGCTGGGCGGTCTGGTCGGCTACCAGGTCCGCTTCAGCGACAGCGTCTCCGACGACACCGCGGTCAAGTTCATGACCGACGGCATCCTGCTGGCCGAGATCGCTTCCGACCGCTGGCTGTCGCGCTACGACACCATCATCGTGGACGAGGCGCACGAGCGCAGCCTCAACATCGATTTCCTGCTCGGCTACCTGAAGCAGCTGCTGCGCCGGCGGCCCGACCTGAAGCTGGTCGTGACCTCGGCGACGATCGACACCGGACGCTTCTCGAAGCACTTCGACGATGCGCCGGTGGTGAGCGTGGAGGGGCGCGGCTACCCGGTGGAGGTGCGCTGGCGGCCGTTGGAGGGCGAAGGCGGGGACGACGGCGAGCGGACGGTACTGGACGGCATCGTCGCCGCCTGCGACGAGATCATGCGCGAGCGCGGCAACGGCGACATCCTGGTGTTCCTGCCGGGCGAGCGCGAGATCCGCGACGCCCACCGCGCCCTGGAACGGCGCCGCTACCGGCATACCGAGATCCTGCCGCTGTACGCACGCCTGTCGGCGCGCGACCAGGACCGGGTGTTCAACCCGGGGCCGCTGCGGCGCATCGTGCTGGCCACCAACGTGGCCGAGACCTCGCTGACAGTGCCGCGGATCCACTACGTGGTCGATCCCGGGCTGGCGCGGGTCAAGCGCTACAGCCCGCGGCAGAAACTGGACCGGCTCCACATCGAACCGGTCTCGCGCGCCAGCGCCGATCAGCGCAAGGGCCGCTGCGGACGCGTGGCGCCGGGTACCTGCATCCGCCTGTACTCGGAGGCGGACTACCTGGCGCGCCCGGAGTACACCGACCCGGAGATCCGCCGCTCGGCGCTGGCCGGGGTGATCCTGCGGATGCTGGCGCTGGGACTGGGCGACATCGACGATTTCCCGTTCCTCGAGCCCCCCGACCCGCGCGCGATCGCCGACGGCTGGCAGCAGCTGGTGGAACTGGGTGCGGTTGATGGCAACCGCCGGCTGACCGCGACCGGTCGGGCGATGGCCAGATTGCCGGTGGACGTGAAGCTGGCGCGGATGCTGATCGCGGCGCGGAAGCACGGTTGTCTGGGCGAGATGCTGGCGATCGCCTCGTTCCTCGGCATCCAGGATCCCCGCGAACGCCCGGCCGACCAGCGCGGCGCGGCCGATGCCGCCCACGCGCAATTCGCCGATCCGAAATCGGAGTTCGTCGGCATCCTCAACCTGTGGCGGGCGTACCGGCAGGCGCACGAGGAGATGACGCAGTCGCAGTTGCGCAAGTGGTCGTAGAAGCATTACCTGGGCTTCCTGCGGATGCGCGAGTGGCGCGAGCTGCACCGCCAGCTCAAGCTGCAGTGCGAGGAGCTGGGCTGGCCGGTCGCGGTGGAGAACGGCCCCGGCCACGCCGCGTCGTCGCCCCTCCCCCCGCCTGCGGGGGAAGGCCGTGAGAGGGGCAGGAAGCCGGGCACGGCACGATTGGCCGCAGGTCCCTTGCCCCCATCCCAAGCCTCCGCCGCCAACGGGGGAGGGGAGGGAACCCTCCCACGTTCCACGGTGGAGGGGGGCTACGCGGCATTGCACAAGGCGCTGATCGCGGGGTTGCCGACCCAGATCGGCAGGCTGGTGGACCGGGGGGTGTACGAGGGCCCGCGCGGACGTCGCTTCCAGCTGTTCCCCGGCTCGGCGCTGGCCCGCAGGCCGCCGCCGTGGGTGCTGTCGGCCGCGCTGCTCGACACCGAGCGGGTGTGGGCGCTGACCAATGCCGCGATCGAGCCCGACTGGGTGATCGCGGAGGTGCCGCACCTGCTGGCGCGCCGCCACCACGACCCGCGCTGGTCGCGTTCGCAGGGCAGGGTGGTCGGCAGCGAGCAGATCAGCCTGTTCGGGCTGGTGCTGGCCCCGAAGCGGCCGATCGACTACGGCAGGCTGTACCCGCAGGAGGCGCGCATGCTGTTCCTGCGCGACGGTTTGGCGACGGGCGAGGCCAATCTGCGGGCGGCGTTCCTGGCGCGCAACCTGCGCACCCTGGAGGCCGCGCGCGAGGAGGAGGCCAAGCAGCGCCGCGCCGGCCTGGTGGTGGACGAGGACTGGATGGCGCAGTGGTACGCCGACCGGATCCCGCCGCACATCGTGGACGCGCGCGCGCTGGACGCCTGGTACGCGAAGCTGCCGCCGGAGGAAAAGCGGAAGCTGGAATGGACGCGCGAGGACCTGCTGGTCGGCGGCGGCACGGATGCGGAACGCTTTCCGCCGTACATCCCGCTGGGCGACGCCAGGCTGGCGGTACGCTACCGCTTCGAGCCGGGCGCGCCCGACGACGGCATGACCGTGGTGGTGCCGCTGCACCTGCTCGGCGCGCTCGACCCGGTGCGCCTGTCGTGGCTGGTGCCGGGCATGGTGGAGGAGAAGGCGGCTGCGCTGATCCGCGCGCTGCCGAAGGCGCTGCGGCGCAACTTCGTGCCCGTGCCCGACTTCGCCCGCGCCTTCGCCGGGGCACACGGGCCTGACGAGCCGGATGCCTTCACCGGCGCGCTGGCGCGTTTCCTCAAGCGCCTGACCGGCGTCGAGGTGGCGGCCGGCGATTTCGACGAATCCGTGCTGGAGCCGCACCTGCGCGCGAACCTGCGCCTGCTCGACGAGGGCGGCAGGCACGTGCTGGCCGAATCGCGCGACCTCGATGCGTTGCGCGCGAAGTTCGGCGCACGCGCCGCGCGGGCGTTCTCGGCCCGCGCCGCCGAAGGACTGGCGCGCAGGGGCCTGCGCGAATTTCCGGGGGAGCCCATCCCCGGATCGGTGCCCGGTGCGGGCGGCGTGCCGGCCTGGCCGGCACTGGTGGACGAGGGCGACAGCGTGTCGCTGGTCGTGTTCGCCGACCCCGCGGAGGCGCGCCGCAAACACCCGGACGGCGTGCGCCGGCTGCTGCGCTTCGCCCTGCAGGACCGGATCCGGCAGGCGCAGCGGCAGCTGCCGGTGCAGCCGAAGACGGCGCTGCTGTACGCCGCGATCGAATCCGCGGCGCCGCGAGGCGGCAGGGAAGGCGACCGCCTGCGTGAGGACCTCGTCGAAGGCGCGCTGGCGATGCTGCTGGCCGAAGGCGTGGACGGCATCCGCGACCCGGCGGCGTTCGAGGCCAGGCGCGATGCGGTCGGCCGCGCGCTGTTCGGCGAGGCGGTGGCGCGGCTGGAGCAGGCCGAGAAGATCCTCGCCCTGGTCGCCGAAGTGCGCGCGAGGCTGGAGGCGCCGCTGGTGGGCTGGGCGAAGGCCAACCTCGACGACATGCGTGCGCACCTGACGTCGCTGGCGCACCCCGGGTTCCTGCGCGACACGCCGCCCGAGGCGCTGGCGGCATACCCGCGTTACCTGAAGGCGCTGTCGCTGCGCGCGGAGCGGGCGCTGCGCGACCCGGCGCGCGATCAGCAGCGGATGCTGGACTTCAAGCCGCTGGCCGACGCGCTGGAGGCGGCGCGTGCGGCCGGACGCGGCGATCCGGCCGGGCTGGAGGCGTTGCGCTGGGAACTGGAGGAGCTGCGGGTGTCGCTGTTCGCGCAGGAGCTGGCCGTGCGCGGCGCGGTCTCGCCGAAGAAGCTTGCCGCGCGGCTCGCGGCCCTGCGCTGAGGCGAAGGGGCGGGCGGCGCACGGTGCGCCGCGGCGGCCTACTCGATGCGCCGGACCTTGGCCTGGGTGTTGTAGCCCTCGATCTTCATCCACCACACGCCGAGGACGCCGGGCCTGATCCGGACCCTGGGACTGGTGCGGCGCACGCCGGGCAGGGTCGTGTTGTCCACCTGCTCCCACACCTGGCCATTGTCGAGGCGGTAGCGCTTGCCGCTGCCGAAGCCGGTGAACTCGCCGACGATGCTGGCCACGATCGGCTCGTCCGAACCGAAGTGGAAGAAGCCCCGGTTCTTCTCCACGGCCTCGCGGCGGCCTTCCTCGCGGGCCTGCTCCGCGGCAGCGGCGACGGCGGCAGTGGTCTCCTGCTGCACGCGGCGGTTGAGCCAGGTGTTCAGGCGTGCCAGTTCCTCCGCGGTCAGCTTGTGCAGGCCGGCGGCGCGGAACTCCTCCGGCGTCATCGCCTGCTCGATCGGCGGCGCCTCCTGCGCCGCGACGGCGGCGGAGAAGGCCAGCAGGACTGCGGACAGGATGCAGTGGAGCATGCGCATGGGTGTTCCTCCAGGCTGGTCACGGATAGTGTAGGGGGTTACGGTTCCCGGGTATCGACATGGCCGAGGAGTCCCACGTCGACATCGAACGCGTGCTGGCCCTGCCGCCGGCGTCCGCGCTGCGCGGGCCGTTGCGCGAGCTGCTGGAATCGGCGGCGCGCGCGCGGCCGCACGCGCGTCTGGACGGCACGACCGGGGAGCTGGCCGACACGCTGGAGGCGCTGTGCAGGCTGAACGCCGACGGCGAATCGGTCGCGGCGACGATCCTGTTCGCCGTGCCCGGCTGGGCCGAGGCGGTCAGGGACGACCTGCCCGGGCGCTTTCCCGGCATCGCGGCGATGCTCGAGGGCCAGCACGCCGCCGGGCAGGTCTGGGCGCTGCACGCCGGGCGCAGGCGGCCGGGCAACGCCGAGGGCCTGCGCCGGCTGCTGCTGGCGATGGTGCGCGACCTGCGGGTGGTGCCGGTGCTGCTGGCGCGGCAGCTGGCGCGCATGCGCGCGGCGGCGAAGGATCCGGACGAGGTGCGGCGCCCGCTGGCGCTGCTGACCCGCGACATCCACGCGCCGCTGGCCAACCGCCTGGGCATCTGGCAGCTGAAGTGGGAGCTGGAGGACCTGGCGTTCCGCTACCTCGAGCCGGAGACCTACCGCCGGATCGCGACGCTGCTGGACGAAAAACGCGCCGACCGCGAGCGTTACATCGAGCAGGTCAAGCGCGAGCTGGGCGAGGCGCTGGCCGCGCACGGCATCCGCGCCGAGATCAGTGGCCGTCCGAAGCACATCTACAGCATCTGGCGGAAGATGCAGAAGAAGAACGTGCCCATCGGCGAGCTGTACGACCTGCGCGCGGTGCGGGTGCTGGTGGACGACGTGGCCACCTGCTATTCCGCGCTGGGCATCGTGCATTCGCTGTGGACGCCGGTGCCCGGCGAGTTCGACGACTACATCGCACGCCCGAAGAACAACGACTACCGCTCGCTGCACACCGCGGTCATCGGCCCGGAAGGCAAGACGCTGGAGGTGCAGATCCGCACCTACGAGATGCACGAGCAGGCCGAGCTGGGCGTGGCCGCACACTGGCGCTACAAGGAGACCGGCGGATCGCAGCGGCCGTCCGCGGCGAGTGCGGCGATCGACCGCAAGATCGAGTGGATGCGGCGGCTGCTGGAGGCGCATTCCGAGCCCGGTGGCGACGCCGCGCTGGCGCAGGGCCTCGACGACGAACTGGTCGAGGACCGCGTGTACGCGCTGACCCCGGCGGGCGAGGTGATCGACCTGCCGCAGGGTTCGACGCCCCTGGACTTCGCCTACCACGTGCACACCATGGTCGGGCACCGCTGCCGTGGCGCCAAGGTGGACGGCCGCATCGTGCCGCTGGACTACAAACTCCGCAGCGGCGAGCGGGTCGAGATCCTGACCGCGAAGGAACCCGAGCCCAGCCGCGACTGGCTGGTCGCGGCGAACGGCTTCCTCGCCAGCCCGCGCGCGCGGGAGAAGGTGCGCTCGTGGTTCCACAAACTCGACCGCGAGCGCAACCTGCAGGCCGGGCGCGAGCTGCTGGACCGCGAGCTGCGCCGGCTCGGGTTGATGCAGGCCGACCTGGCCCCGGTGCTGCCCAGGTTCAACGTCGCCAGCGTCGACGAACTGCTGGTGCAGATCGCGCTGGGCGACGTCGGCCCGCACCAGGTCGGGCGGGCGCTGCTCGAGCGCGAGCGCGAGGAGCAGGCGCCGCCTGCGGAGTCCGTGCCGCTGCCGAAGCCGAGGCAGGCGCCGAGGCAGCCGGCCTCGTCCGCGTTCACCGTGGTCGGGGTGGACAACCTGCTGGTGCAGATCGCCCGTTGCTGCCACCCGCTGCCCGGCGAGGCCATCTCCGGCTACCTGACGCGCGAGCGCGGGGTGAGCGTGCACCGCGCCGACTGCGCGGCCTTCCTGCGGCTGGCGGCCAGGCAACCGCAGCGCGTGCTGCCGGTCGAGTGGGGCCGCGCGGGGGGCGGATACGAGGCGGTGGTGGCCGTGGATGCGGTGGACCGCCGGCACCTGCTCAAGGACCTGAGCAACCTGATCGCGCAGGAGGACGCGCACGTGCTGGAGATCGGCAGCGGGCAGGTGCGTGGCGGGCTGGTCCGCTTCCGCATGCGCCTGCGCGTGCAGGACTACGGACAGCTCAGCCGGCTGCTGGGACGGATCGAGTCGGTCCCGGGCGTGGAGCGGGCGCAGCGCTGCTGATGGCGCGATGACGGCGCGTTCAGCGTGCGGGCTTATGCTTGCCGGGTGAACCGGACGCCGCATGAACCCCACCGTCGCCATGAGCCGCCACCGGTGGATTTCTCCCGGGTGCGGCTGCGCGAGCCGCAACGGCGGG